>Ga0105046_10016273_pt1 | contig 11420 bp, 12 predicted proteins | sample MAT03_FD_78385 | JGI IMG/M metagenome (GOLD analysis project Ga0105046, IMG submission 78385) | Freshwater microbial communities from Lake Fryxell liftoff mats and glacier meltwater in Antarctica - MAT-03 (megahit assembly) | ecosystem: Environmental > Aquatic > Freshwater > Ice > Liftoff...
GTGCGGAACTTACAGGGAACGCCCTGGACGGCACGCGAATAGAGGATGGATCCGGCCGGGACGTGGAGACCTTTGTCGAGCTTACCTTTTGTGGGGTCGAGTTCGAATTCAGCGATCGACATCGAGGGGATGGGCTGAATGAACTGGGGATAAACGATGGCAAGTAGAGCTTCTGTGAGCTCAGGGAATTCGTCATCGATCTTGAGGTGTACTCGGGCTGCGAGAAAAGCAAAGCCTTCGAGCATTCGCTCGACGTGTGGGTCTTCGCATTTGTCTGGTTCAAGGACGAGACGAGAAGCGATTTTTGGGTAACGTTCGGCGAAGCCAGTTGCCATTTGGCGGAGGAAATTCAACTCGCGTTCGTAATAGAGAAGCAGGTCGTCTCGCATGTGCCCTTAATCCGAAGCGTCAGATTTGACGCGATAATTTTGGCTGACGCCGTCTAGAGAAGTGTCGAAGGAGATGGCTTCTGGGGCAGGGTCCATCATGAGGAGGCCTTCAATTTTGAAATCAAGTCTTTGGATGTACTTCTTCACCTCGTCCTTAATTTGTGTGACCTCGACATTCATGAGCCTGGGCTCGAAAATGCGCAAGGCTTTTTCGATCGATTTGAGCAGCAGATCCTGTTCGGTGTAGCTGGCGAGGCTGACTGAAGAAAGATCTGGCAAGCCGTAGACATAAACAGACCGATTGAGCTCTTGGAGAGCCAGGTCCGGGGGCAGGGCAATACGGCGTGAATTGAGGAGCCATTCCATATCGCGGCGCACGGCTGCTTTGAGTCGCCGCACGGTTTCAGAGCGCGACGGTGAAGCTTCGGTCGAAGATCGGGGATCGAGGTCAACCAATCGGTCGAGGACCGAGAGCGTTACCTGGACGTCGAGTTGAAAAGCCACTTAGCGGATCACCTTGGTTCAGGATCTCAGATTCATGATTTCAGAGCTAAGGCTCGAACGGGGTCGATGCGGCAAATTTGTTGAAAGATTTTTGCGCGCTCCCCAGCGTTGTTGACAGTCTCATCATGGTAGAGGTAAAGATCTGCCAGGGCTTGAACGACAACATCACGGTCTTCCCATTCGGGCACTCGAAAGTCTTTGATTTTCAGTTTGACGTCTTCGAGAAAGGGTTGAGCAATTTCTTTAGAGCCAGCCTGGATGCAGAGTTCGGCCACCTGCATCTGGCGCAGGAACTTGCTGCGGTTGGATGGCTGGCTTTCGATCTCGTTGCGCATCACTTCGAGAGCTCTGGCTTTTTCCCCTTTGCGCAGAGCGTCGACCGCGACGCTGAAAGGATCTGGAGAGCGCTTACCCCAAGCTGGTTTTTGGGCTCGCGCTGGTTCCGATTCAGGCACTTCAATACCTGGAGTGATCACCTTTACGACTTCGTCAAGCCAGGCTAGTGTCTGAGCGTTACAGGCTGGGGTATCGTCCATGAGCACTGCAGTGCGGATCTCTGGGACATCCTGAAGGAGGGCGCGCAGTTCACCACGAATGGCTGCGGCGACGCCTTGATATTCGTTACCAAGGCCGACACAGGCTTCGGCTGTCATGCGGTGTAGATCCAGCCAGCCGCGGCTGGCTGGAAGAGCGAGACTTGCTTCGGCCAAGTCGAGGAGTTGCTTCCACTTTTGATCGAGAACATAGACGCGCAGTTGGCGGCGCAGCTCTGTGGGTGGGGCTTCGAGTAAACGGAATTCGCCACGGCTGGCGGCAGCTCTGAGTTCTCCGAAACGAAGACCGCGCAGGATCATGTACGAGCCGGGATTGGTGGGATCTAATTTACGGAGGTTGGCTGCGGTTTGGGCCAGTGTTTCGATGAATTCTTTTCTGGCAGGGGGTTCTGCACCACTAAAGGAACCAATAGAAATGGAATGACCGGAAGAAACAGGTGTTCCTTCGACGCCCTCGGCACCTGCTTCAGTAGTCTCAAGGACTTCTTCTTCTTTCTCTTCTGGAATCGGGTCTGGTTCTGTTTCGCGCTTCTTATCAAGCAAGGTCTTATTGACCTGCTTGACCTCTTCGAGAGCGTTACGGAATTTAGTGAAAGAAGGGGCAAAATTGCCAAAGTTTTCATCGCAGAGATCGGACAAGGTCTTGGTGCCGTCGTGGGCCTTATTAAGATTGGCCTCCAAGGTTACGTAGAACGCTTTGGGAGTTTCTTTAAAGGATGTGTCGAATAGTTCGGGCTCGAGTTTGCCTTCTTTGAGTTTGATGGCACGCAGTTTCTTGGCTGGTTCCGATGTAGCTTGAGTCTCGAAGCCAACTTCGCGGGACTCTTTGTACTGGAGGTAAGAATGGCGCTGATTGTTGAGACCAAGTTCGCGAACAAGGGTGATGAGTTGGTTCGAGAGCCAATCGAGCGGAGTGGCCCGGAACTCGGCGTCACCGTCTTCGAGGGCGGGGTAGAGGTGATCCCAAAAGGTACCGACAAGGCTCTCGACGAGGGAGAGGCTTTCGATCATGCCGTCGAGGCCACGCTTCTTGATGGCTGCTTCAGCCAGCCAGGCTGCCAACTGGAGGTCTTTGGAGCGGGTAGCCAACTGTTCTTCACATAGTTTGGCGGTAAGGAGCCAATCGGCCAGCTTGCGCTCGTGCTTCCAGGCACCCTGATTGAGATCGTCGTCTTCACGCCGGGCTTCTTTGATCTTGTCGTAAACGGGATCGTAGCGCAGGTCCGCGCCGGCAGGATTTTCCCCGGGCACGGGATTGAGAATATCTTCGCGGAATGGCATTTTCTATGAGTTTAGGTGAATCTCGGTGGAGTCGTCATCGTGGGCGGGAGCATCGATTTCTTCGCTATCAAATTCGAGCGTCCGAACTTCGAGGAAGGGCACTTCTTCGCCGTCAACAAGCAAGATTTTCTGACCAAGCGGGTAGCTTGAGCCGTTGTCATCTTCGACCCAAATAGTTTGCCGACCCAGCCAGACGCTCTCATCAGAGTAGGTGTGAGAGAAGGGGTAGACGGCGGGCAGGAGCACTTCCCCCAGGTCGGCACCCTGGAACATAGGGCCGGTACGGATGAAGGCGGGTGTCCAGAAAGTATCGCGGATGCGCTTAGGGGGCTGAATGTTGATATGCGAGATATGGGCGAAATGGACCCACATGTAAGAGCCGGCACCGAAGACTTCGAGTCGTGCGCCGAGGTCGTTATCGGCATCGCGGATTTCTGAGAAGGGCTTGCCGTTGAGCTTACCGGAAAGTTTGGCATTGGCTTCGGTCTTGGGGAAAGTTTGGGTTTTGTACATCTCGTGGCGCTGACGCTCGGCGTGGATCGCGCTGAAGTAGAGGATTGCGCCCAGCTTGGCGGTTTCGCTTGAGCCTGCCAGCAAATTGAGGTGTTTTTCTGCGCGATCAAATTCGCCGGCGAAGCAAAGGAGTTCAAAAAGTGCGCTACGGGCTTCGGTGTCTGTCGGCTTATTGCGCAGATGTGCAGACAGGGAGTCGAGAGCCTCCCTTACTTTGCCTGCTTCAGTCAACTGCTTGAAAGTGAGTGCCATGATGAATCCTGGGAATCGAATTTGAAAAGAAACAAATTGAGCCCCGCCACCTTTTGAGGGGTGGGCGGGGCTTTAATTGTAACAGCGGAAGCTAGCTGGAGACGTTGGTCTTCATGTCGTAGCCCTTGGTTGTTTCGAGCTCGACACCGTCGTTCGTCGTCTTTTCCTTGTAGTACGAGAATTCGACTTTGTCGTAGGCAAAGCTGACGCTCTCGGTGGGGTTCTCTTCAGAACCACCGTGCTGCTGGCTGGACACATAGACGTTGGTGAACTTGTACTCAATGTACATCGTGTTCTGGTCGTTGATGTTCTTGAAGTACTTCAAGGACATGGACGGGATAGCTACGCACTTACATATTTTTTCGAACAAGTAAGGCGAGGTGGCATCAAGAGCCTTCATGATCGAAAGGTCAGAGCAATTCGGCTTGCCGCTGCGGGAATCGTTAGCGCCCGATCCCATGGAAGCAGGGTTGGATGCACCCCAGCTATAACTGAAAATCTGGATGGAGCCAGCTTCGATCGAGCTGTTTCCGGTAATGCCCTCGACCGCTAGTACGCAATTCACTGCCATTGTAATATCCTCCTGGATTTAGTTGTGTGTTTTAGTGATAGCGCTGCCGCTGACGGCTAGGAAAGAAGCAGCGCTGAATTAGTAAACAAGCAAGTGAGGAGTTACTTCACCTGGGCGGGTAGTTCTGCAACCAACCGCAACGAGACTGAGAGTTCGTCCAACTGGAAGTGAGGACGAAGGAAAGCAACGGCGCGGTAAGCGCCGGGCTTGCCGGGAACATCGACCACATCGATGCGGGCTTCGCGCAGAGGACGCTTGGCCTTGATCGCCGGAGATGCCGTGTCGTCGCCGATAACGTAGTTGGACATCCACTTGTTGAGGAACATTTCTGCATCCGTGCGGGACATAAAGCTGCCGATCTTGTCTCGCATCATTGCCTTAAGGTAGTGAGCGAAACGGCTGACAGCCATGATGTAGGGCAACTGGGTGGAGAGCCGGGCGTTGGAGTTGGCCTTGTCGTCGTCGTAGAGCTTTGGCTTTTGGGCGCTCTGCAAGCTGAAGAAGGCGGCGTAGTCGGTGCCTTTGCAGTGTACGAGCGGGATGAAGCCGAGGTCTGCGAGCTCTTTCTCGCGACGGTCGGTGATTTGTGCTTCTGTGGGGCACTTCATGACCATATCGCCAGAGTCGGTAGAAAAGTTGTGGACAGGGAGACCTTCTACGAGACCACCACCCTCAACACCGCGAACCGCAACGCACATACCGTAATCGACGAAACTGGCAGCGAGGCGCTGGCCCATCGAATAGGCTGCGTTGCTCCAGAGATACTTGGTGTGGTCAGAGCCGTCGACATTCTCTTCGTAGTTGAATTCTTCGACCGGTTTGGTGTCTGCGCCATAAGGGAGCCGACCCAAAGTGCGCGGGAGACAAAGACCAACGTAGCGGGAGTCTTCGCTTTGACGGAAGCCACGCCATTTGGCGTATTCTGTCGAATCGAAGATCTTAGACAGATCGCGCGGGGCGTCAATCTGGGTCCAGCTATCGAGATTCATCAAGCTGGGGCCTGCTGCGGTAAAGAAGGGAGCGTGAGCGGCTGCGGCGACGTTAGAGATCTTTTCGAGCAGCTCGACATCTTCAGGATGCTTGCCGAACTCAAAGTCTCCAATGATTGCGCCGTAAGGAGCGCCGCCGAATACGCCGTACTCTTCTTCATAGATTTTCTTGAAGAGTGCGCTTTGATCGAACTCGGGCGCACGTTGCATGTCGCGCAGGAGGTCTTTCTTGGTGACATTCATCACGCGGATCTTCAGATTGGAACTTGTGTTCGAATTGAAGACCATGTGGCGGAGCCCGCGCCAGGAACCTTCCAGCTTCTGAAAGTCTGCATGATGGAGGATCTCGTTCACCTGGATGCTCAGGAGGTGGTCAATCTGGGCAATGCGCTGATTGATCATCGATTCGGCATCGCGGCTGATGGTCATGTTGCCATCAAGGAACTGGCCTACGAATTCTTTGATTAGGTTCTTGCCACGTTCGCGGGCAGGGGCTTCGGTACCAAAGCGACCCTGGTCGACAATCGTGTCGAGTAAATTGAGTTCAGTAGTTTCGGCTGCCGCTGCTTGGGCGGCTGCTTTTTCTTGAGCCATAAGATTCGGTTAATCCTTTCCCTTGTTCAGCTCGGCCTTCAACTTGGTTAGCTTTTCGGTGTCAGTGACAGCGTCGAGCAGTTGTTCTTCCAGCTTGTCGTTCCCCTGAAGGCTGCCGCGCAGATCGGACAGACGGGTGCGGAGGTCTAGCAACTCCTTGAGAGGGCCAACTTGTTTGGCAATGTTGCCTGGCTCGAAATCATCCATGCTTTTGAAGGTAAGGTCGAGCTTGAGGTTGCTCGCCTCTGGCTCGTCAGAAAGGAGATTCTTGACCGAGAGGCTGAGGTGTGGCTTCATTGCCTCGAGAACCTTGTCGAAATTATCGGGGTCAATTTCGACAAACTTACGTTCCTTCAGTTTGGGAAGGGGTTCGGTGGGGTGACCGGTAAAGTCCCCCAATACGCCCATCACAAAAGGCAGTTCTTTTAGCTCGATGGCGTCGCCAACTTGCACGTCGTAAGTGATCTGCACGCGTGGCGGGCGAACTTTATCCAATTTATGCTGGGTGCTGTCGCGTCCCATAGGTTATCCTCCTTGGAGATTGATCTAAAAAACAGGGCTCTTTGAAACGAGAGCCGACTTCGATACTGTAATAGAAAACAGTGGCCCTGTGAATGGAAAAATGGATCTTATCGCGAACTAAACACAAAATTGTGTTGAGACTAAGGAAAGTGACGATTCGATGAAACAATTGCAGCCCGTAATTTGGTCGAAAGGAACCTTCCTGCAGCCCCAGCATCTGCAAACGCAGGATCGATATCTGGAGAGCCTGTTGCACTTCCGGCAAGAAGCTTTGCGCTTTGCTCCGTATGGATTTCAGAGACTCGTCTTCAGCAAGCAGGCCTTGGCGGCAGGGCAACTTGCAATCGAGCAAGCCAGCGGATTGCTTGCCGATGGGCTGGCCTTTGACATTCCCGGTAGCGATGGTGCGCCCGAAGCGAAGGCATTGGCTGCCTGGTTTGAACCTGTGCAGGGTGTTGTTCCGGCTTCTCTCGATCTGTATCTGGCTGTGCCGACTTATCGGCATGGCGGGGCGAATGTGGGCCGACCGCAGGTGCAGAAAGACGGGCGATACCTTGTCGAGACGGTTCTGGTGAATGACGAGAACAGCGGGTTGGCGCAGAAGCCGGTGCAGGTGGCTCGAAAGAACTTTCGAATCCTTACGGAATTCGAACTGGGGGAGGGAATGACAAGCATTCAGCTGGCTCGTGTTCGTAAAGATGAAGCGGGTCAATTTCAACTGGATCACTCTTTTGTTCCTCCTTTGCTTGATATAGCGTCAAACGATCACATAATGGGTCTCACAAGACGCACAGTTGAACTTTTAGCTGCAAAAAGTTCAAATCTTTCTGGAATGAGGCGACAGAAAAATTTGGGGCTGGCAGATTTTACGTCTGGAGACATCGCGAATTTCTGGCTACTCTACACAATCAATTCGAGTTTGCCGGTAGTGCGGCATGCGTTTGAATCGAGGCATGGTCATCCTGAGGATCTGTATGCTGAGTTGACGGCACTGGCTGGGGCGTTGACTACGTTCTCTAACGACATTGAACCGGCCGACTTGCCGATTTACCAGCATGATGATTTGGGTGCGTGTTATCGCGACCTTTGCGAAAAGATCTATACGCTGCTTGAGTCGACCGTGCCGACCAACTTTGTTTCGATTCCGTTGAAGTTGATGCAGCAGAGTATTTATGCAGCGTCGCTTGACGATGAAAAGCTGCTGCGCAATACGCGTTTCTATTTGGCTGTGAGCGCGGATGTGGGCGAGGGAGAGTTGATCCAGCGAACTCCGTTGCTGGGCAAGCTTTGTTCTGCGACGCACATTGAGCATCTGGTTCGCAATGCATTGCCTGGCGTGCCGCTTACTCACTTACCTATCCCGCCGAATTCGATTCCGGTGAAGTTGAACTTTCAATACTTTGCATTGACGCAGGCAGGGGGAGCCTGGGAGGCCGTGACGAGGAGCCGTAATATTGCGTTTTATGCCCCGAGTGAGTTGGCGCTCACCAAGGCTGAGGTGATTGTCGTTTTTCCAAGCTGATGCGTTTTCTGGTTCTAGTTTTGGCCTTGAGTCTGTTTGCTGACCCGGCACAGGATGGGAAAGTTCTGTATTTCGGAACAAAGGAGCGAACTGAAGGCTGGCTGAAGGATTTTGCAGCCCAGGGCGGGCGGCGCGTGGAGGTGGTGATCTTGCCTGCGGGCAAAGCACTGCCGAATGCTTATGGTGATTACGTTATGGGGTATGGCGGGCAGGCGCATGACGATGTCGCTTTGCCGAATCCCGCATTCTTTCAATATCTGGATTGGGTTCTGAAACGGGCCGAGGCTCAGAAAATTCAAATCGCACTTCTTGCGATGCACCCCGATTCGGCCTTAATGGCTGGTAATTCGAAGGAGAAGATGTTTGAGTGGGGTCGATATCTTGGACGCCGCTATGTGAAGGCGAAGAATCTGGTTTGGTTGCGAGCGCCAAAAGGAAAAACCGGATCCCTTGCAGCTTTGGAAGAAGGGATCCGGGATTTCGATCTGGTGCACCGATTTGAGGATTCAGGCGGCTTTCGGTAGTTTCTCAAGATTCTCCCGAAGTGTTTTCATTTCAAAAAACTTGCTGCGTCGACGCCAGGCAAAGTTTTTTTGAAGCTTTGCCTGGCGCAAGGCTGACTTGAGTGCGCGATAGGCCTGCTGGAGAGTGGCGGGTGTGTCCGGGGTCTTCGTTAGTTGATGGATGATGCGCTCGCAGTTTTGGGCTTTAGACCGGAAGCTTCTGTAGTGCCAAAGACCGACGATAATTTCGTCGCACAAAGAGTGCTCCACCTCGTTACCGGGGCCGAGGCGAGCGTGCATCTTTTGGTAGATTTTGTTGAATCGCTCGATCTGGTGTTCGGAGACGGGAGACTTGCTAGGCGGCAGGAAGGTATTCATGCAAGTTCTCCTCGAAGCTAACGATCTCACCGCCTCTGAGCCGACGCAGAGACTTTCGAAGGCCGGCAATCTGTTTTTTCTGATGTTCCACTTCCTGCTGAAAGCGGCGAATGGAATCGGTGGTGATTGCCAGTTGTGGGGATTCTGCATCCAGGGAATGTTTCTTGTCGTAGAGTTTGCTGCGCACTTTTTCGTAACGCTTTTTCAGCCAGAACGCGATGACGATGCGTTCGAAGAGTTCTTCTTCATTTTCATTCTGTGGGTGAAGTTCTTCGCGGAGTTGGGCCGCGAGTAATTCGAGTTCCTCGCGGCTCTCAACTGGATAGAGGATTGATTCTGGAATGGAATAGTTAGACATGGGATTTCCTTTGGCTTTTGGGGATCTATTGAATGGGTTAAGCGGGGTTGCTGGTGGAGGCGCCAAGTGCAGCGGAGTATTCGCGGCTGGTGCGCTTGAGGGCCTGAAGGCGAACAATTAATTTCTTCATGTTTTGCGTAAAATTGGCCTGCTTGTCAGCTGGCAGTTGGTCGATCCTGCGCTGCGGCAAAGAACGGGCGAAATTAATCAGGTATTCGCAACGTCGTTGTTGGAACAGAGTTTGAGCCAACTTTTGGGCGATCGCCTGGGTGATGGGGTTTGAGGGGCGGAAACGTTGTTCTACCTCATGCTGAATCAGCAAGAGCTCAAAGTTGTCTGGCATGTCGGATGGTCCTGAAATGGAATAGGGTGGGAGGTCTGTGTCTGGGTTGTCGTACCTTCTACCCGTGAAGAGTATTAACAGTCTTATTAGCTTGAAAGACGATATTATTTTGTAAAGTATTGAAATAAAAAGAAATATAAAAATTAAATATCTGTGAATGGTTTGAATTCCCGGTTGACCGCAGCAGTGAACCGATGATTGGAGTTGGCTGAGATTTACTGAGTTTTTTGTTGGGTTAACGTAAGGGTAGGTAGAGATCTCGACAATGGACATCGAGCTTGTGTTGCTTAGCAGTGCGCTGTCTAAGGATTAGCTAATCGAATTATTAAATATCTAAATTGTAATAATTAAGGACTAAAGTTGATCGTTGATAGTTTTTATTGCGGAGCGTACTTGCAACAACCCGTGCTCCAAGCTCGCAGTTCTGACGGGCGTTGACGACTTCCATTTGGGTTCGTTTTAGGAAGAATTGTTGTCCTGGCCGGACAGAGTTGATCTTTTCTGTCGCTCGGGTGGATGTTTTGATCGAGCGAACCGGGCATTTGAGGCGTGGGCGGGGAAGCGACGCTTTGAGATCGTGGGCGCGGTGCCGCCGATCAGAGAGTCTTGGCAAATTTCATTGCTCGAAACTATGACTCGTGCAGTTTCTAGTTTGTATTCACGGACTTTATTCGGACAACGGTTGCGAGTTCATCGACAACTTGCTGCGCTGCAAATCGCCGAGACAGAGTTGTCGTGTCGCCGGCCGGGTTGGCTTCGTTCCTTCCTTTTTTTGAGGTGTTCTGCGAGATGGTCTTTTAGGGATGAGGCCGTCGGGTGTGAGGACGGCGGCGTAGAGGTCTTTTTGGGGAACGGGGTGAGATTGGAGCAGGATTTGGGATGGGTTCGATTTCTACGTTTTCTTCGCTGGCGATAAAGTCCTGGGGTTCTTTGCCTAGTGGCGAGGCTGTCTATGACGCGGAAGCTCGTGGCTTGGTTAAACAGATATTCCATTTGGAGGAAACGGAGTTGCTGGTGGCTGATCGAGTGGACGAGGTAGACCTCGATGGGGGTGATGGGGTTGAACTGTTCGAGGTAGTTGGTGAGTACGATGAGGTCAAGGTTTTTGTACATCTGGGCGCTGGACGACGGCGCGTCCGGTGTGATGCTATTTAGTTCTAAGTTGGAGTTTTCCACGAAGAAAGAGTACAGGGTCGGGGAACGGAGTTGGAGAGAGTTGTGGGGAGAAATCTCTTTTTTCAACAAGTTAAGTTCTGGAGATAATTGAAAATACTTGTGACTGATAAAGTTCTCATCGCTGTGGCGGGAAGAATCGGCGGTGGAGCAGACGGGGTTGTTGGTGGCCGTCGCGGGGATGGGGATAGCGTCGGCTGGGGGCCTGTCATTCGTATGGCATGTATATTGGCTTGGAGTTGATCCGCCCCTTCGCATTTTTCGGGAAATCCGGGCTGTTACCGAAGGAGAGATGGACGGCGCAAATCGCAATGCAATTCAGGCTTAAGTTGTGTACTGTCAGGTAAGTTGGCCGCTTCAAAGAGTAGCTGAGATGTAGAGAGTCAATTTGTCCGGTTGGCGGCTATCATTCAGAAAACCGTCAAAAAAGCTAAAAAAAAGGGATAGGGACGCGCCAAGCCGTCCACAAAGTCGTTCACAAAATCACCAAGTCAAATTGCCACTAATCGCATCATCTACGCCATGACCCGCTCACCTCCTTTCGGCCCGACCGTCACGTTGGAACGATAAAAAAGATTTCATCTATAAAATATTGTTTAGTGGACTTTCCCGTATTTGTGATAGAGTGCCTCTCAACTGGGCAGTGTTCTCACCTGGCCCATCAAGTACCAAGTAGTCAACATAAAGGGGCTCTTTCATGAACAAACGATCAATGTTGATCGCCATTCTGATTTTTGCGCTAAGTTCTGTCGTTTTTGGGCAGGATATTCGCGCCACACTCACTGGACGAATTCTAGATAGTTCAGGTGCCACCATCGCCGGTGCCGAAGTCAAAGCTGTTAACACGGGCAGCAACGAAAGCAACGTGCGCAAAACGGATAGCTCGGGCATCTATTCGATTCCATCTTTGCGGCCCGGCCAATACACGGTCACCGTTACCCATCCAGGATTCAAGACGGCGGTTCGTAGCAACA
>Ga0105046_10016274_pt1 | contig 11419 bp, 7 predicted proteins | sample MAT03_FD_78385 | JGI IMG/M metagenome (GOLD analysis project Ga0105046, IMG submission 78385) | Freshwater microbial communities from Lake Fryxell liftoff mats and glacier meltwater in Antarctica - MAT-03 (megahit assembly) | ecosystem: Environmental > Aquatic > Freshwater > Ice > Liftoff...
GTGCCGGGGACGGCGGCGGTGCCGGCGGCGGCGGTCACGGCCGTCGGGTCGGAGGCCGTCACGATGCGGCCGTCGAAGGCTCCGCCGGCCGACCGCGCCAGGGCGGCCGTCTTCGACTGCAGGTCGAACAGTTGCCCTCGCAGTGTGGCGAAGGTGGCCTGTTTGGTGGCGATGCCAGCCTGACGGACGCGGAGGGTGTCGATCCGCTTCTGGTTCAGGGAGGTCAGACCGTTGATGATCGACGACGTGTCGATACCGGTGGCCAAGCCGGTGAAGTTCAGCCCGCTCTGACTGATGCTGCCAACGGAAGACATGCGTCACCGGGGGTTTATGGGGTGGAAGGGAATAGGGGAAAGGGGCGGGGGGCCGGTCGCGGAGACCGGCCCCCCGCCGGGTGGGGATTAGCCCCGCAGCAACTGGGCGACCAACTGGCTCGACTGGTTGGCGTTCGCCAGCACGGTGCTCCCGGCCTGGATCTGCGTCTGCAGGCGGGTGAAGTTGGCGATCTCCGAGGCGAAGTCGGTGTCCCGGATGACCGACTCGGCGGCGACGGTGTTCTGCAGGGTGGCCGCCAAGTTACGGGCGTTCGACTCCAGGGTGTTCGACTGGAACGCGCCCAACCGGCCCCGCGTGTTGGAGATCTGGTTGATGGCCGCGTCCACCACCTTGATCGCGTCCTGCGCGCCGTTGAAGCTGGTGATGTCGATCTTGCTCAGGTCGGTGGTGTTGGCGTTGCTCAGGCCGAAGATGCCGACGGCCAGCTTGTTCGAAGACACGTTGTCGATGGACACTTTGGCCGTCTCGTTCTGGTTCGCCCCGATCTGGAAGACGAGCGAGTTGTCGGCCACGGTGATGGTCGAACTGGACGCCGCAGCCGTCAACCCGTTGGTCACGTTCAGGGAGAAGTTGAGGCCGTTCGGCCCGCCGTAACTGTACTGGTTGAACAGCCCGTTCGGTCCGGCGGTGGCGGTCAGGTTGACCGTCGTGCCGTTGTTGGCGATGGTCGCCACGGTGTTCACGCCGGCGGTGCCGGTGCCGCCCGACAGGCCGACCACGGCCGCCAGCTCGCCCACCGCGCCACCGACGTTGGCAACGGCCACGGCCGCCGAGGTGGCCGCCCCGATGACGTTGCTCTGGACGGTGATGACGCCGGCCGCGACGGTCACGTTGAACTTGCCGGTGCCGCCGCCCTGGGCGGTGGCCGCGTCCAGCGACTTCTGGATCTTGGTGGCCGAGGTGGTCACGTTGTCGCCCACGTCGAGAGACACGCTGACCGCCGACGACAGGCCGCCGCCGCTGATGGACAGGCTGCCGGCCGCCGTCAGGGCGGTGCCGTCCGAGGCGACGCCGACGATATTCCCGCCGCTCCCCTGGGTGGTGATGGCGGCGGTGTAGGTGCCGGCCGCCACGCCGACGCCGGCGGTCAGCGCCCTCAAGCCGGCCGCGTTCGTCGTGCCCAGCCCGGCGTTGATGCCGGCCGAGCCGTCGAGCAGCGCCTTCGACCCGAACTTGGTGCGGGCGGCGATGCTGTCGATGGTGCTCAGGGCGTTGGCGATCTCGGCCTGGTTGGCGGCCAGGGCGTTGGCGTCGTTCACCCCGCTGTTGGCCGAGTCCAGGGCCAGCCCGCGAATCTTGGTGAGCAGGCCGTTCACTTCGTTCAGCGCGCCCTCGGCCGTCTGGACGACGGACACCGCCTTGTTGGTGTTGTCGGTGGCGGTCTGGAGGCCGGCGATCTGGGCCCGCTGCTGCTCGCTGATGACCAGGGTGGACGGGCCGTCGGCACCGCGGTTCACCTTCAGGCCGGTCGAGAGCCGCTCCAGCGACTTGGACAGCGCGCCGCTGGTCTTGTTCAGGTTCTGTTGGGCGTTCAAGGAGGAGATGTTGTTGACGATCGACAGGGCCATGATGTTAATCCCGTGTTGGGGTTAGTGTGGTGTCGGGCCGAAGGCGATTCGGCCGTCACAACCGTTATCGAAGTGGGCCGACGAGTTTTGCGGGATTCATCCGAAATGCGGGTTGACTGGGGTTGCTGGCGAACGGCGCGGCGTCAGCCCGCCGGTGTACGTGGCTGGATAAGGAACCGGCGGGCTGACGCCGCGCCGTTCGCCGGGCACCAAAAACGACCGCGACCCGGCGGGGCACGGGGCCACGTCGGGTCAGGGAGAAGTGCGGATGAAGCCGGCCGGTCATTCGCCGGGCGGCTCGGACGGCAGCGCGGCTTGGGCCGTGTCGAACGCGGCCGCCGGGGTGAGCAGTTCGCCCGACGCCACCAGGTCCGTCGCGGCGGACACCGCCTCCGGGCGCACGTCCGGCAACGCCCGCACCGATTCCAGCAGCCGGGCTAAATCCGGAGTCGGCGTGAAAGTACTGTCTTCGCCACCGGCGGGCGGGTCCACCCGTCCGGGTTTCGCGCCACCGCCGGCTGGAGTCGCACTGGTGGCGGTCGGGCTGACGCCGGAATAGCCACTACTCGGATTGATTTGCATGGCCGACACCTCTGGTTTCGTCGTGCGGGTGGATGTTCACGTCCCGCCGCAACCCCATTATCGTGAGTCGTCCGCCAACTTTGCCATTTTTTCCCACTTCCGGCAACATCCCCCGTCGCCATTCGATCCTTATTCCGACGGCGAGTCCGGCACCGCCGCGCGTTTCTCCCCTCGACCACACGGGATCGCATGTCCGCCCGAACACTCGCCCCCATCGCGGTCCTGGCCTGCCTGGCGGGCGGGGTCGCCGCCGGCATCGCCTTCAAACCGCACCCGCCGGCCGAAGAAGCGGACGCCGCCGAACAGGCCGAGCCGGTGGCGAAGTTGCCGAAACCGCACGAGCCGGAGCCGCCGAAATCGCCCCGTCGAGACGCGGAAGAAGCGATTCGCAAGGGCGAGTTCGACAAAGCATTGACCCTGCTCGCCACCGACCCGAAGAGCGACGAAACCGGCTTCCTTCGCGGGCTGGCACTGGAAGGGGCGAAGAAGTACCCGGAAGCGTTCGCCGCATACCGCACCGCCGCCAACCCCGACCGCGACCCGGCCGCCTGGGCCGCCGCCGCGTTGGGTGCGGCCCGCGCCGCGTTCGCCCGTGGGGAGTCCGCCGTCGCGCGTGCGTGGCTCGCCCGCGTCGAGTTACGGACCGGGCACCCCGGCTGTCGCGCCACCCGCGCGGCGGACGAATGCCGGACGCTCCGCGGACGGTTCGACGCCGCCGAGTTGCCGACGCCGGACGACCCGGACCCGCTCGACGACGCGGCCGCCGCCGTCGTCCCGTTCGACTTGGACGGGCCGTATTTGGACTGGCTCACCGACGGCTGGCGCATCCCCGCCGACGAGTTGCCGGACACCCCCCCCCCGGCACCGTTGCCCGCCGGATTGCGGGTATTTCCAGGGAAAAACGGCCTTCTAGTCTCCGGGCAGGTGTCCGAAACGCCCGCCCCGGACCTGCTCCAAACGCTGACGCGGGCCGCCGGCTGGAAGCTGCGGCTGCCGGCCGGTTCAAACTCGTCCTTGACCGGGGCGGCCGTCGCGGTGAGCGCCCGGGACATGCCATTGGAGGAGGTGCTGACCTCGTTGACGGACGCGGTCGGGCTGAAATGGCAGCGCGCCGGTGACACGCTGACGGTCCGCGCGGCCGACCCGAAAGCCGACCCGAACCCGGCGACGGTGGCGGTCGCGTCGTTGGAAAAAGCCGCCGACCGGCACGACCACCCGCACGCCCGCGCCGCCGCCGTTCGGCTGGCCACCCTGTACGAGCGGCTCGGTCGGCCGGCCGACGCGACGGCCCGATACGCCCGCATCTTGACTGACACGCCGCACGCCCGCGAGGCGCTGCACGCCGGGTACAACCTGGGGCTGATGCAACTGCGGGCGGGGCAGCCGGCCGCCGCGCGGAGTACCTTCCGCGAGGTGATCGACCGGGGCGGCAAGTCCCACTGGGCCGACCTCGGCTGGTGGTGGACGGGCCGCACCCACCTGGACGAATGCGACCCCGCCGCCGCGTTCAAACCGCTCCGCGCCGCCCTGAATGGGAAGGACCGCGCGAGCCGGTCGGCCGCCACGCTGGGAATCGTGCTGTGCCATCTGCTGCAAGGCGACGACACCGCCGCGTATGAGACACTGACCCGGCACGTCTTCGCGTCGGCCGACCCGCACGCCCGCCTCGCCAAGCTGTTCAACGAATCCCTGCGGCACGCGACCACGCCGAGCCGGGGGCGGGCCGATTCGCTGTTCGCCGCGGTCGGAGCGGTGGAAGGTGGAAAGAGGTTGGGGCCGGCCGGCACCTACTTCGTCGGCGGCGTGTACGGCAACCTGGGCCTCACCCGGCGGACCATCTCCCTTTACGACAAGGCCATCGCGGCGAACGGGCCGTGGGCACCTCGCATGACCCTGGCGGCCGGAGAGTTGCTGGACGACGAAGATCGGATCGACGAGGCCCGCCAGCGGTTGCTGGCCGTGGCGGTGGTGGACGCCGGCACCCTCGGCCGACGCGCCGCGCTGCGGTTGGCCGACCTGGAACTCCGGGCCGGCCAACCCGCCGACGCCCTCAAGTGGTGTCGTCGCTTGCTCGACCGACCAGACGCGGACGAGGCGGTCGTGCTGCACCTGATGGGCCGCGCCCACGAGGCCGAGGGCGAATGGCTCCTCGCCGCGACGTGCTTCGCCGGTCGCCGCCCGGCCGAGTGAAGAATTCCTCCCGCCGGTGAAATCGGAGTTGAATCGGCCGTCAGCCGAACCCGTGTGCTAAACACCCCAGACGCGCCGTACCACCCGCCCAGGACCGCACCGATGACCGACGTGGCGACCTTCCGCGACCCGCGACAGACCGCTGAGTTCGACCTGGCCGGATCGGTCGTGGTGGACGCCTCCGTCGCCCGCCTGCTGGCCTGGCTGCTGGAGAGCTGCCTGGTGCTGGGCGAGGACTGGGACGACGTGCCGCCGATCACGAAGGCGTACGTCCACGGCGCGGACACGACGGACGACCTGCTCGACCGGCTGTGCGAACACGCCCTGCTGACCGCGTACCAAGCGGAGTTGGTGCGGGCCGGCCGGGGCGAGGAGGCGATTGTCGGCTCGTACCGCCTGCTGGACGCCATCGGCCGCGGCGGCATGGGCGTGGTGTACCTGGCCGAACACGTCCACTTGCGGCGGCGGGTGGCCATCAAGATGACCACCCATGTGGTGGAGAAGCACCCGCGTTTGGCCCACCGGTTTTACGCCGAGGCGCGGTCGGTCGCGCGGCTGCGGCACCCGAACATCGTCGCCTGCCTGGACGCCGGCCGGCACGAGTCGCGGCAACCCGGCCGCCCGGCCACCGACTATTTCGTGATGGAGTACGTGCCGGGGAAAGACCTGGACTCGCTCATCCGCGACGACGGCCCGCTCCCGGTCCACCGCGCCGCCGCCGTGTTCAAGCAGGTGGCGGACGCCCTGGCCGAGGCCCACACGCACGGGCTGGTCCACCGCGATTTGAAGCCGTCGAACATCGCCGTCACCCCGGACTGGCAGGCGAAGCTGCTCGACTTCGGCCTGGCCCTGCACCCGCGCAACGCCATGACCGAGCCGGGCACGCTGCTCGGCACCGTCGGGTACATGGCCCCGGAACAGGCCCGCGACCCGCACGCGGTGGACGGCCGGGCCGACCTGTTCGCCCTCGGCGCGACCCTCTTCTGGGCACTGACCGGCAAGGAGCCGTACCCGGAGACGGGCAACCCGATCAACGACCTCACCCGCCGCCTGTCGGCCGGCCCGCCGGACATCCGCACCGTCCGCCCGGAGTTGCCGGCGGACCTGGCCGAGTTGATCGACCAGTTGATGGCGGTGGACCCGGACCGGCGGTACCCGTCGGCGGCGGCCGTTTCGACCGCCCTTCAGCCGTTCACCCGGTACGCCCCCACCCCGGCCCCCCGCGACCTCGACGACGAGGACGACGGCGACACGTCCCGGACGCTGGCCCTGGTGGTGGACGGGGACGACATGTCGCGGGCGTTCATCACGTCCTTGCTGGACGGCGAACACACCGTCCGGCAGGCCCGCACCGGCCCGGAGGCGCTGGCCGAGTTGGACCGCGCGGTGTACGACCTGGTGGTGCTGGACGCCACCCCGACCGGCTGCTCGGTGCAGCAAATCTTGGCCGCCGCCCGCCGGTCCTTCACCGACACGCGGACGATGATTTTGGTCACGTCCGGCAGTCTGCCGGTGGCCGCCCTCAGCGGGCTGGTGTCGGTCGGGGCGGACGACTTCGTGACCAAGCCGTTCACCCCGACGGAACTACGGTCGCGGGTGCGGGCGCTGCTCGGCCGGCGGGACACGGCGGTCGGTCTGCTGATCGGGTCCGAGACGCTCCGCACGTCGCAGAACGGTATCATCCGCACGCCCGCCCCGATCCTCGCCAGCACCTCCGCCAGCCCGTGGGACGTGATGACCGTGACGGTGGCCAAACTGCTGGTCGAGTCGGGCGTCCTCGCGCCGGGCTACCGGTCGCGGGTGGCGCGGTACGTCCGCTCGCTGGCCCAGGCGGTGCCGGCCAGCGGCGAGTACGCGCGGCTGAAGGACCCGACGTACATCAACCTGCTGGCCGCCTCGTCCGCCCTGTTCGACGTGGGGATGCTGGTCATTCCGGGCGGGCTGCCGCTGAAACCGGGCAAACTGGACGCGGACGAGAGGCAGGTGATCCAGACGCACCCGACGGCCGGTGCGGACGTGTTGGCCGCGCTGGCCGAGAAGTTCCCCAGCGAGACGGCGTGCGTGTCGCTGGCGGTCGAACTGATCCACGCCCACCACGAGCGGTGGGACGGCACCGGGTATCCGGACCGGGTGGGCGGGACGGACATCCCGCTGGCCGGGCGGTTGGTGGCGCTGGCGTCGGTGTACGACAGCCTGCGGTCCCGCCGCCCGTTCCGCCCGGCGGTCGCGCACGGCCGGGCGATCCGCGTCCTCACCTGCGAGAGCGCCGGCCGGTTCGACCCGACGCTCCTCACCGCCCTGGCCGCCGCCGCCCCCCGGTTCGAGCAGATCCACAGCGAATACCCGGTGTGACGCGGCGCGGCGGCCCGACTTACGGCTGGATGAAACCGGGGGGCGGCCTGGGCTGTGTCGGCCCCTTGGCGGCCGCGTCGGGCACGTCGAAATCCTTGGTCGTGGTCGCGGGGATGTCGGCGGTTACTTCGGGCCGGTGGAGAACAGCTTCAACTCGACGACGTTCTCGCCGGGCGTGACCTCGACCGTCAGTTTGGATGTGGCCGGGTCGTTGTACGCCCTCGGGATGATCGACTTGCCAACCATGTAGCTCCCCTTCGGGGTCGCTTGGCCGGGGTCGGCCACGACAGCCGACGCGGCGTCTTCGCTGGCGGCCACGGCCACGCTGTGCGAGCCAACTGGGGCACCGTCATTCGGTTCGAAGGTGGACACTTCGGTGAGTTCCCCCCGGACGATCTTGGCCGTCGCCGGGCGGAGGCCAGGAGACTCGAACGTCACCGTCCCCGCGACGAGCGGAGCGCCGTCCAGGGTGACAGTTCCTTTCACGGTGGCCATGCGGGGACGGTCGGAACAGCCGACGACCAAGGCGCACGCGGCCAGAACGGCCGCGGTGCGGATGCGGGTAACGGTCATGGTGGTGTTTTGCGAAGAGGGTGTGGGTGGGAGGGCCGCCCCGACGGGCGGGGCGGCGGGCGGCGGGACGACTCGGATTCAGTTCGGGTCGGGGACGACTTCGCCACCGGCGCGGGAGGCGTAGGCGCGATATGTCACTCCGTCGATGCTGTCGCGGATGAATCGGACGGACCCGTCGCACAGGGCGAAGTTGGCCCCGCCGGTGTGGAAGCTGCGGAACCCGATGGACTCGTCCCACCGCGGGTTCCCCTGGGTCGGCAGGGTGGCGGCCAAGGACCGGTTCTGGTAGTTGATCGGGTAAGCGGTCGTGCCCCAACTCTGGGCGGCGAAGTTCTGCGTGATGCAGAACGCCCCGACGCACTCGCCGACGGCGAACGTGTTCGACAGGCCGTCGGTGATGTCGGCGAACCGGGCGGACCACCCCCACCGACCCATGACCCCGCGGACCACCGGGTTGCCGTAGCCCAGGTTGCCGTAAGCCGGCGGTTGGCCGACCCCGCCGGAGTTGACATAGTCGCCTGCGGACGCGGCGTAGTCCGACTGGGACAGCACCCACGTCGGCCCGGCGAACCCCTCCTCCTCGCGGACTTCATCGGAGAACGGGTCCGACGGGCACAGGAACATGCCGAACTTGCCGCGCACCAGACCGTAGTTGTTCCCCTGCCACGAGTGCTGGGTGAACACGAGTTGGTTGAACACCGCCGTCTGCTCCATGTCGGCCAAGATCTTCGGCTGCCAGTTCCACCGCGACGGGTTGGCCCCATTGTTGTGGAACTCCGAGGTCGGCAGACGGTTGTTGCGGTCGTGGAAGTTGTGGAGGGCGAGGCCGATCTGCTTCAGGTTGTTGCTGCACTTCATGCGAGCGGCGGCCTCGCGGACTTTCTGTACGGCCGGCAGCAGCAGGCCGATCAGGATGGCGATGATGGCGATCACCACTAACAGTTCGATGAGCGTGAACCCGCGACGGGTTCGGGTGAGTGGGGAGAGCATGGGTTTCCTTTTCGGCGTCAGGGAGGAAGTGACGAACAACACAAATAGGATTGGACCAACTTATACCCCCGGAGGCAATCGCGTATTTCGAACTACATTCGGTTCTCACCGGCACCCGGAGCTTCTTCGGACGCTTGGGTGCGAAGTTCGGACAGGTTCCCACTACCGGCCCTTCAGGTCGGAAGAAATATCGCAACAATGCCCACGGTGACGTGCGGTTGGTGATCGACGGCAACCTCGAGGTCCGTCTCCACTCGCCCTCGCCGGCGGTGCCGGGGTCCCTCCCGTTCGCCCGCCGGTGTCCTACATTAACCGCATGACACTCGACCTCGCCACCAGTCGCGGACGGCCGTTGCCCCTCGGCGCGAGCCGGGCCACCACGTCCGTCAACTTCGCCGTCCTGTCGCGGCACGCGACGGCCGTGTCCCTCGTCATCCTGTCGGAGTCGAGCCACGGCGATCCGCTCGCGGAGGTGGTGCTGGACCCGCGGCTGAACCGCACCGGCGACCACTGGCACGTCCGCGTGGAGGGGCTGCCGGAGGTGTTCTGCTACGGCTGGCGGGTGACCGGGCCGAGCGGCCGGCAACACCGGTTCGACCCGACCCGCCTGATCGTGGACCCGTGTGCCACCGCCTTGTCCAGCGGCGGGGAGTGGGCCGGCACCTGCGAGGTGGACCCCGAGCGGACCAGCCGCCGCAGCCTGTTCGCCCGCAACTCGGCCTACGACTGGGGGGACGACACCCCGCTCCACACCCGCCCCGAAGACAGCGTCATTTACGAGCTGCACGTCCGCGGGTTCACCCGGCACGGCAGCGCGGCCGTCGCCCACCCCGGCACTTACCTGGGGCTGGTGGAGAAGATCGATTACCTGCAGTGGCTCGGCGTGACGGCCGTCGAACTGCTGCCGGTGTTCGAGTTCGACGAGTGCGACTGCCCGTTCACCGACCCGGTGACGGGCGAAAAGCTGGTCAACTTCTGGGGGTACAACCCGATCGGGTTCGCCGCCCCGAAGGCGTCCTTCGCCGCGACCGGCCGCACGCACGGGCAGGCGGACGAGTTCAAGGACATGGTGAAGGCGTTCCACGCGGCCGGCATCGAGGTGTACCTGGACGTGGTGTTCAACCACACCGGGGAAGGGGACGACCGCGGCCGCACGTACCACTTCCGCGGGCTGGACAACGAACTGTATTACCTGATGACCGACGGCGGCCATTACCTGAACTTCACCGGCTGCGGGAACACCGTCAATTGCAACCACCCGGTGGTCCGCGAACTGATCATCGACTGCCTGCGGTACTGGGTGTCGGACATGCACGTGGACGGGTTCCGGTTCGACCTGGCGTCGGTGCTCGGGCGGGACCGGCGGGGGAACCTGATGGCCGACCCGCCGGTGGTGGAGATGATCGCCGACGACAGCATCCTTTCCGCCGCCAAGCTGATCGCCGAGCCGTGGGACGCCGGCGGCGCGTATCAGGTGGGCGGGTTCCCGTTCGGCAACCGGTGGGGCGATTGGAACGACAAGTTCCGGGACGACGTGCGGCGGTTCTGGCGGGGCGACCCCGGCCTGACCGGCCTCCTGGCCAACCGGCTAGGCGGCAGCGCGGACGTGTTCGGCCCGTCCGGTCGCGGCCCCCGCCACTCGGTCAACTTCGTCACCTGCCACGACGGGTTCACCCTGAATGACCTGGTCAGTTTCAACGAGAAGCACAACGACGCGAACGGCGAATCCAACCGCGACGGGAGCGACAACAACTGCTCGTGGAACAGCGGGGCGGAAGGGGAGACGAACGACCCGGCGATTCGCGCGTTGCGGGTGCGGCGGGCGAAGTCGCTGCTGGCCACCCTGTTCGTGTCGCAGGGGGTGCCGATGCTGCTGGGCGGGGACGAGATGCTCCGCACCCAGCGGGGGAACAACAACGCCTGGTGCCAGGACAACGACATCAGTTGGGTGGACTGGACCCTGGCGGAGACGCACGCCGGCTTCCTGCGATTCACCCGCGAGCTGATCCAGTTGCGGCGGGACCACCCGGTCTTTCGCCGGACGGAGTTCTACCGCGGGGCGGTGTCGGCGAACGCGGCCGATGTCCGGTGGCACGGGACCAACCCAACCGCGCCGGACTTCGGGCCGGACGCGCACTTCCTGGCCTTCAGTTTGGACGGCCGGTACCACGGGCGAGACGACTCGGACTCAGCCAAGACGCCGGATCGGGACTTTTACATCGCCATGAATGGCGGCTCGCAGGCGGTAACGGCGACCGTCCCGCGTGCCCCGACCGGCCGCCGCTGGCGGGCGCTGATCGACACGTCGGCCGAATCGCCGGCGGACTTCCGCGCGGACGGCCCCGCCGTGCCGCCGGGCACGGCGCTGACGGTGCCGGGGTTCACGCTGATCGCGCTCATGTCGGAGACGTGAGAGGTGTTCGGAGTTGGCGACCCCGGCCCGCAAGGGCCGGGGGTGGTCGCCCGTCATTTGCCGTACAACTCGCCGACGTGCGCGGCTTGCTCGCGAGCGCTGAGCCACGCGGCCACCTGATTCGTCTCGGCCGCGAGCGCTTCCGCCTGCCGCTTCTCCTCCCGGATCACCCCCGCGATCTCGTCCGGGATCGGCACGAAGACGCCGTGCAACTGGTCGGTCAGCTTTTCGTCGAGGCGCTCGCGGAAGTCCTCGCGGATGGTCGCCCACCGCACCGGAAGTAGCGACCCGATGAGGACGTGCAGCAGAATGAGGGTGCCGAGCGTCAGGTACACCGGCATGAGCAGCCATGCCAGCGAGGCGTTGAAAGAGTCGTCCGTGAAAAAGCGGTACAGGATGACCAGCAGCGAGCCGA
>Ga0105046_10016275_pt1 | contig 11417 bp, 9 predicted proteins | sample MAT03_FD_78385 | JGI IMG/M metagenome (GOLD analysis project Ga0105046, IMG submission 78385) | Freshwater microbial communities from Lake Fryxell liftoff mats and glacier meltwater in Antarctica - MAT-03 (megahit assembly) | ecosystem: Environmental > Aquatic > Freshwater > Ice > Liftoff...
AATCCGGTGTCGCACCTTTTTGCGCGCGAGGCCTTCGCGTTGCTCAACGCCAATTTCCCGGTGGTACTCGATCGTCCTGACGATCTCGCGGCCCGCGGCGCGATGCAACTGGGCGCGGCCTATGCCGGCTTGGCGATCGAAAACAGCATGCTCGGCGCGGCGCACGCGTGCGCCAATCCGCTGACCGCGCAGTTTGGCGTCATCCATGGTCAAGCGGTGGCGACCATGCTGCCGATCGTGGTGCGCTACAACGCGGCGGATCCCGTTGCGGCTGCGCTCTACGCGGAACTCGCGGTACACGCCGGTTTGTGCGCGCCGGGCAACGTTGACGCAGCGGTGTCGTCGCTGGCGCGGCGGCTGGATGACGTGCTCAAGCTTGCGGGCCTGCCGAAGGATCTGGCCACCAGCGGAGTGACCGCTGCAGCGATCGAGGCACTCGCGGACAATGCGGCGACGCAGTGGACCGGCACGTTTAACCCGCGTTCGGTGAAAGCGCCGGAGTTTCGTGAATTGTATCGCTTAGCACTCGGTGGTGCTGCGTGAGGAATGGTGCGCTGCGCTTGATGGCGATGGCAGGTGTGCGTCTGCTGAATCGTCGTGGCCTTCGGGGATCCCGGAGGGATGCCATGCCAATAGCCCAGCACGTCAGTGCTGGGGGGGATCAGGACGATGATCAGCCGAGTCCCGGAGGGACGACTGAACCGTGCGCGTTCAGCCGTCCCTCCGGGACTCGACTGGTTTCTACCGGTTTCTTTCCCGGCACTGAAGTGCCGGGCTATTACCAAGCTGCCCCTGACGGGGCGCTGAATACTTCTCGCTGCGTGCGACGTGTGCAACCATTCCGAATCCGGCTTGCCGTTGTCACGGTTCTTTTCTTTTCCGCTCCACTCACGGCGGCTGACAAATGGCCGATGTTCCGCGGCAATCCGGCGCAGACCGGGGTCATCGCGGCACCGTTCGCCGACAGCTACACCCTTGCCTGGACCTACAACGTCGGCGGCGCCTGTACCTCGGCGGTGATCGCTGACGGCCTCGCGCTGGTGGGCTCCGGCAACAACCACGTCCACGCGGTCGACCTCATCACCGGAAAGGCACGCTGGACCGTCGACCTTGGTGCGGCGATCGATGCGGCGCCGCTCATCCTTGATGATGCGGTGATCGTCGGCACCACCGAGGGGCGCCTGGTCAGCCTCGCGCTCGCCGACGGCAAGCTGCGCTGGGAAGGCAAAGCGGGCGACAAGATCACCGGTGCGCCGACGTGGTTCGTCCACGATGGTGTGAAACGCCTGCTGGTCGGCAGCTACGACAACAACATCTACTGCTTCAACGCGAGCGACGGCGCCGAGGTGTGGAAGTACGAGACCGGCAACTACGTGAACGGTACGCCGGCGGTCGGTATGCTTGCCGACAAACAGGTCGCGGTCGCCGGCGGTTGCGACGCCAAGCTGCATGTGGTCGACCTCGCCACCGGCAAGGGCCTCCGCACGATCGAGACCTCCGCCTATGTCGCGGCCTCGGTTGCGCTGCATGCCGGCCACGCTTATGTCGGCCACTACGGTAACGAAGTCATCGCGGCCGACCTTGCCAGCGGCGCGATCACCTGGACCTACAAGGACCGCAATTTCCCGTTTTTTTCTTCGCCCGCGGTCACCAACGAGGTAGTCCTGCTCGGCGGACGTGACCGTCGGATCCACTGTCTGGAACGTGCCACCGGCAAGGTCCGCTGGGTGGTGCCGGCGCGTGGCAATGTCGATGGTTCACCCCTCATCAGCGGCAACCGGGCACTTATCGGTTCAGATGACGGGCGCCTGTACCTGCTCGATCTCGCCGACGGCAAGGAACGCTGGTCTTATGAGATCGGCGACAAGCTCTCGGGTTCGCCGGCCATCGCCGATGGCCGGGTGCTGGTGGGTGGCGACAGCGGGAATCTCTACGCCTTCATGCCGGTGACGAAGTAACGTAACGGGAAAATGCCATGACGACCGACCTCACCGACAAACCGCCGGACACCGCGACCACCGTCGGAAACTATTTCGTCAGCAACTACCCGCCGTTCTCCTTTTGGGAGCAGTCGCGCGTGCCGGAGATCAGCTCGGCGCTGAACCGTGAGCCACGCCCGGGAACCGACCTCGGCATCTACCTGCACATCCCGTTCTGCCGCAAGCGTTGCCATTTCTGTTATTTCCGCGTCTACACCGACAAGAAAAACGACGAGATCCAGGCCTACCTCGACGCCGCGTTGCTCGAACTCAGCCTCTACGCCAAACAGCCGGCGATTGCAGGGCGCAAAGCCAACTTCGTCTACTTCGGCGGTGGCACGCCATCGTTCCTCTCCAGCGAGCAGCTCATCGCGCTGACCGACGGCATGAAGTACGCCGTGCCGTGGGATGGTGTGGAAGAGGTCACCTTCGAGTGCGAACCGGGCACGCTCACCGATCGCAAGATCGACACCATCAAACAGATCGGCGTGACGCGCTTGAGCCTGGGCGTCGAGAACTTTGACGACCACGTGCTGACGTCCAACGGTCGCGCGCACGAATCGAAGCAGGTCTACCGCGCTTATGAACGCGCGCGCAATGCCGGCTACCATAACATCAACATCGATCTCATCGCCGGCATGATGAATGAGACCGAGGACAACTGGAAATCCTGCGTCGCCAAGACCATCGAGCTCGCGCCGGACAGCGTTACCATCTACCAGATGGAAGTGCCGTACAACACCACGATCTACAAAGAGATGAAGGCCGAGGGCAAAGTCACTGCGCCGGTCGCCGACTGGGACACCAAGCGCCGCTGGGTATCGTACGCCTTCGACGAACTGGTGAAGAACGACTACACGGTCAAAAGCGCCTACACCGCGACCAAGAACTCGTCCAAGGTGTCATTCGTCTACCGCGACAAACTGTGGGCCGGTGCCGACCTGCTGGGCCTGGGTGTATCGTCGTTCGGGCACATCAACGGCACGCACTACCAGAACGAACACGACTTCGCGCCGTACCTTGCCCGTCTGCAGTCAGGTGAATTGCCACTGCACCGTGCCTTCACGCCGGACAACGACGAACGCCTGATCCGCGAATTCATCCTGCAACTCAAACTCGGCAAGGTCGACACCTCGTACTTCGCCAACAAGTTCGGCGTCGATCCGCGCGAGCGCTTCAAGGCGCAGCTCGAAACGCTGGTGAAACAGGGCCATTTCGCCATAGACGGCACGATCATTACGCTGACGCGTGAGGCATTGCTTCAGGTCGACCGTCTGCTGCACGGCTTCTTCCTGACCAAACATGCGAATGCGAGGTACGCATGAGGACCGCGGAATTAAACCGCCACGACGCCACGACGCCACGGCTCGAAGAAAAGGCAGTCGCACCGGTCTCCCGCTCTCCGGCTGCCCCGTGGCGCCGTGGCGTCGTGGCGGTTCAGCTGGTTGTCCGCGGAGGTCGTCCATGAGCCCCGCCATCGACCACTTCGCTCCCTTCATCGGCTTCTATGCCGATGCCAAGACCAAGGCCCCCACGACCACGGCGATCGATGGCGCGCACATGCCGGAGCCGTATCGCTCACTGCTGGTCAACGATGGCGACATGACGGCGACGCTGGAGAAGTTCCATCGCTGCAAGCTGCACCTCAAGGTGCTCGGTCGCGTGCATGCTGGTGACGAGTACCGCCGGCAGGTGCTGCTGCTCGATCCGCAGAACCGCGCGGTCGAGTTCGGCGCCATCCGCATCCACCTCGACGTGCTGCTGCCGGCGGTGCAGAAGCTGGTGCTCGCCGGAAAACGTCCGCTCGGTGGTGTTTTGATAGAAAACAGTGTTCCACATTCCAGCCGACCGAGCGCCTACTTCAGCGTCATCGGCGATGACCTGATAAACCGCGCCCTTGGCGTGTTGAAGCCGTGCACCTTGTATGGTCGCTGTAACACGCTGACCGCCGACGATGGCCGCGTCATCGCCGAAGTCGTAGAAATCCTGCCGTCGCATCGTGTTTTGTCGGAGCAACCATGATCACCAATCCCGATGTCATCGTCGTCGGTGCCGGCCCCGCCGGAACCACGGCTGCCTGCGTGCTGGCCATGCACGGGCGCAAGGTCGTGTGCCTGGATAAGGCCGCGTTCCCGCGTTACCACATTGGCGAGTCGCTGATCCCGTACACCTACTTCACCCTCGCCCGTATCGGCATGGTGGACAAGTTGCGCGAGTCGCACTTCACCAAGAAGTACTCGATTTGCTTCGTCAGTCAAAGCGGCAAACAGTCGCAGCCGTTCTTCTTCGATAGCCACTTCGACCATCCGGCCACGCAGACCTGGCAGGTGCGCCGCAGCGAGTTCGACGCGATGCTACGCGACAATGCGACGGCCAAGGGTGCGGAGATCCGTCACGATGTGAGCGCGGACAAGCTCATCGTCGAAAACAATCGCGTGGTCGGTGTCAGCGGCAAAGGTGTCGATGGGAAACTCTTTGAGCTGCGCGCACCGATCACCATCGATGCCAGCGGTCGCGACGCGCTGGCGGTGAACCAGTTCGGCTGGCGTATGCCGGACAAACCCCTCGATCGTTTCGCCATCTGGACCTACTGGAAAGGCGCGATCCGCGATCCCGGCCGCGCCGGCGGCGCGACCACGGTGTGCTACATTCCGGATAAGGGCTGGTTCTGGTACATCCCACTGCATGACGACATCATGAGCGTCGGCGTAGTGGCCAAGAAGGAGTACCTCTTCCGCGACCAGGCCGTGCAGGACATCGCGCAAATCTACCAGCGTGAGATCAAGGAAAACGTCTGGCTGACCGAGCACCTCGCACCAGCGACGCAGTGCGACGAAGTGCGCATCACCAATGAGTACAGCTACCGCGCCAAACACTGCGCGATGGATGGCCTGGTGCTGGCGGGCGACTCCTTCAACTTCCTCGACCCGGTGTTTAGTTCCGGCGCGTTCTTCGCGCTCAAGAGCGGTGAGATGGCCGGCGATGCGGTGCATGAAGCGCTGAAAACTGGCAACACCTCGGCGGCGTCCTTCACCGCCTACGGCAAGCGTTACTGCGACGGCATCGAGGCCATGCGCAAACTGGTCTACGCGTTCTACGACGAACGCGTGAACTACGGCCACTTCATCCGCAAATATCCCGAGTTGAAGGCCGACCTCACCGACTGCATCATCGGCGCGGTCGACAAGGACTTCGGGCCACTGTTCAAGGCCTTCGCGGAGTTCGCCGAGATTCCGGCGGAGTTGCCGTTCGGGGCGCCGCTGCAGCGCGATGTCGCCGCGGCGCGCTAAGGATTCGTCTGATGTCCGCTTTCGCTCGTCCGATGTCCGATGTCCGATGTCCGATGTCTTTTGGTCTGCCGTCACTGGTGCGTCAGGCGATCCCCCTGACTGACCAAGCTGGTGAAGCACAGGCATCGTCCGTATCACCAGACATCGGACATCGGACCCCGGACATCGGACGGTGGCAATGAGGATCGTCCACCTCACCGCCGGCACCGGTGCCTACTACTGCGGCTCATGCATGCGCGACCACGATCTGGTCGCGGGGCTGAAGCGTCTGGGTCACGACGTGTTGATTGTACCGATGTACCTGCCGCCGGTGCTGGAAGAGGGCGTGGGCGACGAGAACGAATGCCCGATATTTTTTGGCGGCATCAACGTCTACTTACAGCAGAAGTCGTGGGTCTTCCGCCATACGCCGGCGTGGTTCGACCGCCTGTTTGATGGCCGTCGGCTGCTGACCTGGGCGTCGGGCAAGATGCACATGACCAGTCCACGCGATCTGGGCGAGATCCTGCTGTCGATGCTTGCCGGTGACGACGGCCAGCAGCGCAAGGAAGTGCGCAAGCTCGCACGTTACCTCGCTGCGCGTGGACCGTGGGACATCATCTCCATTTCCAACGCCATGCTCATGGGCGTGGCGCCGCACCTGCGCTTGGCGCTCCAGGCCAAGGCGGTGGTCTGCACGCTGCAGGGCGAGGACTCGTTCCTCGACAGCCTGCAGGAACCGTGGCGCAGCAGCGCGTGGACCACGCTCGACAAGGCGCTGAACGCCGCCGATCTGGTGGTGCCGGTGAGCCGTTACTACGGCGGCGTGATGGCGAAACGTCTGCCGTCGTTGGCGGCGAAGATGGAGGTGGTGCACAACGGCATCGACCTGAACGGCTATGGCCTCGCGGATGTACCGCCGGAAGCGCCGACCTTGGGCTACCTCGCGCGTCTGCATCCGATCAAGGGCCTGGGCGTGCTGGTGGATGCGTTCATCGCCCTGGCGAAGCGGCCGCAGTTGAAAGAGCTGCGCCTGCGTGTCGCCGGCAGCGCGACGCCGGAGGATGAGAAATACGTCAACACCCTGCGCGCTAAGCTCGCCGCAGCCGGCCTGGAAGGGCGCGCCGAGTTTCATTCGAATCTCAGCAAGGCCGAGAAGCAGGAATTCCTGCGCTCGTTGTCGGTGCTGTCGGTGCCCGCGACCTACGGCGAGGCTTTCGGCCTTTACGTCATCGAAGCCCTGGCCAGCGGCGTGCCGGTGGTGCAGCCACGCAGCGGCGCTTTTCCTGAACTGATCGAGTCCACCGCCGGTGGCATCCTTGCCGAGGGGGACGATGCCCTTTCGCTCGCCAACGCCATCGACACGCTCCTCGCCGATCCGGTCCGCGCCCGGGTGATGGGTGGACACGGTCGGCGCGCGGTGCTCGACCGCTTCAGTGCCGACGCCATGGCAGAACGTTTTGCCGCGCTGTGTGCGCGCGAGATCCTCAAACGCGGACCGGTCATGGGAAAGAATGGGAAGGCATCATGACCTATGAATTCCGCCTGCGTCGGCGCGTCGAGTTCTACGAAACCGACATGGCCGGCATCGTGCACTTCGCCAATTTCTTCAAGTACATGGAAACCTGCGAACACGCATTCGCACGGTCGCTGGGCACCATCGTCCATCCGGGTGAGAACGACCACGGCGGTGTGGTCGGCTGGCCGCGTGTGCACGCCGAGTGCGACTACCGCCGCCCGCTGAAGTACGACGAGGAGTTCGAGATCCACCTGTTGGTGCGCGAGAAGAAGGACAAGGCCATCCACTACGACTTTCACTTTTGGAAGGTCAGCGAGCAGGCCGATCGCCCATTAGCGCGCGGCAAGTTGGTGGTCGTGAGCGTAGGCCACATCAACGGCGAGGTGAAAGCGATTCCGATGCCGGCGATTTATGCGGAGAAGATCACCGTTGCTCCGAACCACCTGCTGACCCAGTTCGATAAACCGACCGAAAAGAAATGACCATGTCCGAATCCAGTTCCATTCCCATGTGGCTGATCTTCACCCTCACCACCGTCGTGTCGTGGGGTGTTTACGGCATCATGCTGCACACCGGCCAGCTCGCGATGGGCGATCCGGTGCACGGTCGCACCAAGGCGTTCCTCTTCGTCGGCTTGGCGTACTTCCTCACCGCGGTGCTGGTGCCGCTCGCGATCCTGTATTTTGCGGGAGCGGAATGGTCGTTCCCTGGCAAGGGCCTGTGGTGGTCGCTCGGTGCCGGCATCGTGGGCGCGATCGGTGCGCTGTGTGTGTTGTTGGCGTTCGGCGCCAAGGGTCACCCGGTCACGGTGATGACCATCATCTTCGCCGGTGCGCCGATCGTGAACGCCTTCATCGCCATCGCCCTGCATCCACCAGCGAACGGTTGGGGCGACATCAAATGGCAGTTCGTGCTCGGCATCGTCCTGGCCTGTGCCGGCGGCACGTTGGTGTCGTATTACAAGCCCGGCCCCGGTGGCGCGAAGCCAACAGTATCCGCGGCGGCGCCTGCCGGTCCGACGGCAGTGAAATGATCGTGAGCATCCGGCCGTCATGATCACCAGACACGTTGGTCGGCTGTTCCGTGAGTCCCGCAGGGACGCCCCGACTACAGCCCAGCACGTGAGTGCTGGGTTAGTCGATGATGTGAAGATAAGCCCCGTCGGGGCGACCGAGCAGCCAACACCAGCGCTCTATCGCCCCCACGGGGTTCAGTGTGAAATAAAAATATCTCCCCCAGCACTGACGTGCTGGGCTGTAGGCGTTCCACCCCGTCGGGGTTCTGGAGTTGGCGCGCGACGGTGGTTGACGAGATGCGCGTCCAATCAGGTGCAGTCCGCATCTGCTCAAATGGTGACGCCATGGCCGGTGACGCCATGATGCCCACCACCCGCGCCGGGATCGTCGCTCACCAGGACACTTACCTGCGCGCGTTGCTCATCGCCATCGATGGGCGCAATCCGTTCTATACGGCGAAAATGAAGTCCGCCGGTCTGCGCGGTGCCGACTGCGATCGCGCGACGTTCCTGGCGCGGTTCCCCTTCACCACCAAGACTGAACTGGTTGCCGACCACGCGGCGCATGCGCCGTTCGGGTCGAACCTGACCTTCCCCATCGAACGCTATGTGCGCTTCAGCCAGACCAGCGGCTCGACCGGCAATCCGCTGCGCTGGCTCGACACGGCAGAGAGCTGGTCGTGGATGATGGACTCGTGGTGTCATTTCTACCGCGCGGTGGGCGTGACACCGCAGGATCGTGTATTCGCGGCATTTTCATTCGGACCGTTCCTGGGTTTCTGGACCGCGTTCGAGGCGGCGGTGCGCTATGGCTGCTTGGCGATTCCTGGCGGCGGACTCAGCACACGCGGTCGTCTTGAAGCCATGCGCGACGCGGGCGCGACGGTGCTCTGCTGCACGCCGACCTATGCGCTGCGCCTGGGCGAGGCCGCGATCGAAGAAGGCATTCCGCTGCCAGGGATCCGCTTCCTCTTCGTCGCCGGCGAACCCGGAGGCAGCATTCCGGCGGTGCGCGCACGGTTGGAGGAACTGTGGCCGGTGGCGGCGATCATCGACCACCACGGCATGACCGAGGTTGGCCCGGTGTCGTGGCAACATCCGGAACGGCCACAGTTTCTGCACGTGCTCGAAACGGCCTATCTGGCGGAGATCATCACGCCGAACTCGGATAAGCCTGCTGCTCCCGGCATGCCTGGCGAACTGGTACTGACCACGCTTGGTCGTTTGGGTACGCCGCTGATCCGCTATCGCACGGGTGACGTGGTGAAGGCTGCTGTCCAACCGCCGAAAGAAGTCCCGCACCTGGCACTCGAAGGCGGCATCCTCGGCCGCACTGACGACATGGTCATCGTGCGCGGCGTGAACGTCTATCCCTCCGCCATCGAAGCGGTGGTGCGCCGTTTCAGCGACATCGCCGAGTACCGCGTCGACCTGACCGATGAACGCGGCATGGCCGAACTCGCCATCACCGTCGAGCCGGTGAAGGGCGCCGACGGCAAGACCGTCGCCAAGAACCTGGCGGATGAACTGCGCGCGGCGCTCGCGCTGCGTATTCCGGTGACGACGGTCGGAGCGGGCACGTTGCCGCGTTTCGAGATGAAGGCCAAACGCTGGGTGAAATGGGGTGGGGGATGAACGTGTTGCTCGATGTCCGTGATTTGGCGAAGTCCTATGGCGACATCGCGGTTTTTTCCGGCCTGTCATTTACCATCGCCGCGGGTGAAACCGTCGCGGTGGTCGGACCGTCCGGCTGTGGCAAGAGCACGCTGCTCAACTGCCTGGGTGGCCTTGATCGCCCGACGGTCGGCAGCGTGCAACTTGATGCACGCGATCTCACCACGTTGAACGACGACGCGCTCGCGGCGATACGCGCGAGCACCATCGGTTTCGTCTTCCAGGATCATCATCTGTTGCCGCAACTCAGTGCGTTGGAGAACGTGCTGTTGCCAACCCTGGCGCTGGCCAAGAAGCCCAATGAGGCGCAGATGCGCGCTAGCGCGCGCGAACTGCTGGCCAAGGTCGGTCTGACCGGCAAAGAGGATCGTCGCCCGGCGCAGTTGTCCGGAGGTGAGCGTCAACGCGTCGCCTTGGCGCGCGCGCTCATCAACAAGCCGAAGCTGATCCTGGCCGATGAACCGACCGGTGCACTTGATGTCGCCAATGCCGCTGCGGTGTCAGAGGTCTTGCTGACGCTCAACCGCGACACCGGCACCGCGCTGGTGGTGGTGACCCACAGCCCGGCGCTTGCCGCGCGCATGTCGCGTCAGATCGATTTCGCGCGGGGAGTGTCGGCGTGACGACCGACGGGTCTTTCCCTGGGGGCGTGGGCGGCCCGCCCGCGCTGGACGTGCTGCGCGGGCGGGCCGCCCACGCCCCCAGGGGAAACGCATGACCATCGTGCGCTTCATCCTGCGCACCGTCGCGTACCACGCGCGTGACCATCTACTGGTGTTGCTCGGCATCGCGGTGGCGGCGATGGTCATCACCGGATCGCTGGTGATCGGTGACAGCGTGCGTGGCAGCCTGCGCGACACGGCGCTCGCGCGCATCGGCCAGGCCGATGTGGCAGTGGTGGGGAACGGGCGGTTCCTCAAGGACACGCTGGCGACAGCGGTTGCGGCAAAGCTCGGTGAGCAGGCAATCGTCGCACCAGTGCTGAACCTGCGTGGTCTAGCGGCCAATGGTGATCGTCGCGCCAACGCCATCGCGGTGTGCGGTGTCGACGAACGATTCTGGCGACTCGCGCCGTTGTCGCGCTCGATGGGTCTGGCAGAGAACACCCTGGCGCTCAACGCCACGCTCGCGCATCAGCTCGGCGCTGTGGTCGGCGACAGCGTGTTGCTCCGTGTCGAAAAACCGGGCTTCCTGCCGCGCGATGCGCCCTTGTCGTCGACCGCCGACACTACCGTGGCGATGCGCATGAATGTCGGCGCGATCCTCAATGATCAGTCGTTCGGCCGATTCTCGCTGGCTGCCGCGCAGGTCCCGACTCCGACTGCTTTCATCGATCTGGCCTCGTTGCAGAAACGCACCGGCATGGCCTCGATCGCCAACCTGCTGCTCATCGGCGGTGCCGATGCACCGGCGGTCGACGCCGCGATTGCCGCGACGTGGACGCCAGCGGATGCGCTGATCGACGTGCGCACGGTAGGCGAACGCACCGAGGTGCGCGCCGAGCGCATCTTCCTCGACGAACCACTCAGCGCCGCGCTCACCAGCCAAGACGGCGCTGCGGGGGTGATGACCTACTTCGTCAACGAACTGCGGTTCGGCGAACGGGCTACGCCGTACTCGTTGGTGGCGTCGGCAGACTGGAAGAAATTTCCCGGCGAAGGCGCGCCGATTCCAACCGCTCTCGATACCGATGGCATCGCCATCAACCAGTGGCTGGCTGACGATCTGAAGGCCACGGTCGGTGACCAGATTGCGGTGAAGTACTTTGTCATCGGGCCATCGGGTGGTCTGCGTGAAGACACCGCCAAGCTCACTGTGCGCGCCATCGTGCCGCTCGCGGGTGCGGCTAGCGATCGCGAGCTGATGCCGCGTTTCCCCGGCATCGCTGACGAGGAGGACTGCAAGAACTGGCATCCGGGCGTGCCGATCGATCTCGGGCGCATCCGTCCGGTGGACGAAGA
>Ga0105046_10016278_pt1 | contig 11417 bp, 10 predicted proteins | sample MAT03_FD_78385 | JGI IMG/M metagenome (GOLD analysis project Ga0105046, IMG submission 78385) | Freshwater microbial communities from Lake Fryxell liftoff mats and glacier meltwater in Antarctica - MAT-03 (megahit assembly) | ecosystem: Environmental > Aquatic > Freshwater > Ice > Liftoff...
GCGCCTGTACGACATCACCGACCAGGGATTCATCATTGGCGAACCTCGCCCCGAGATCGACGCGCTGCTGACCGGCCATCCGCGACCGGCGCGGGCAATGACCCCCTCCGAGGGCGTCTAACGGCAGCCCATGTTGAGCTCTGAAGATGAGCCTAGCCACCCTGAGCCGCCGCCAGGTCCGCGCGAGCGCGTTCTGGAGGAGCGGGAAGCTGCCTTGGTCCGGCGCGAGGACGCTCTGCTTATACGCGAGACAAGGTTGCGCGACCGCGAACGGGTCCTGAGCGAGCGTGCGGCCAGCGCCGGGGTGCGTGAGGAAACGCAATGCGCCGAGAATGAGAGAAATGCAGCGGTCGAGACGCAAAACATTGACCTTCGCCAAGCCAACGAACATTTGGTCCTGGCCACCATCGAAGCGCAGGAGCTCCGAGAGGCCGCCCAGACCGCGCGCCGGCTGCAGGATGAATTTCTGGCCATGCTGGCGCACGAGTTGCGCAACCCGCTCGGACCGATCCGCAATGCCGTGGAAGTCCTTGCCCGACTGGACAGCGGGCAACCTGTACCGCGGCCGACCCTGGACATCATTCGACGCCAGGTACACCATATGGTGCGCCTGTTGGATGACCTGCTCGATGTGTCCCGCCTGACTCAGGGAAAAGTGACCTTGCAGCGGCGGCCCACGGATGTCGCGGAGTTCATCAACCAGGCTATCGAAGCAACCCACGACATCGTGAAGGAGCGAGGTCAGCAGCTGACGCTGGACCTTCCTTCGGTTCCGCTCCATGTCCATGGGGATGCAGTGCGTCTGGCCCAGGTCTTTTCCAATCTGTTGCAGAACGCGTCGAAGTACACACAGGCCGGCGGCTCGATCACCGTGCGCGCACAACGCAAGGATGAATCGGTCGTCATTCGCGTCATCGACAACGGGATGGGGATCTCGACGCAGGCCTTGCCCTACGTGTTCGAACTTTTTGCGCAGGACGAGCGACCGATGGTGCGAAGCCAGGGTGGGCTGGGCATCGGTCTCACGGTCGTGCGGCGCACGGTCGAGCTCCACGAAGGCACGGTCGAGGCATTCAGCAACGGCACTGGACAGGGCAGCGAATTTGTCGTGACACTGCCACTCCTGCAACACCGAAGCGAAGCGGAGATCGCTTTGCCCGCAGGCGGCCTGTTGGCGCCCGCGCCGGCTCGAATCTTGTTGATCGAGGACAACGTCGATGCCGGCGAAATTCTCGCTGAACTGCTGCGTCTGTCGGGGCACCAGGTCGCGCTTGCGCTCGACGGTCGGGCGGGCCTGGAGCTGTTTGATCGGTTCAATCCGCAAGTCGTGCTGTGCGACATCGGGCTTCCCGGTCTGACTGGCTACGAGGTAGCGATGCGGATGAGGGAACGCCGACCACCGAGAAGGACCGTGCTGGTTGCTCTCACGGGTTACGGCAGCGCGGAGGCTCGCCAACGCGCAATCGCGGCGGGTTTCGACCGTCATGTCATCAAGCCTGTGGACCCCGAGGTGCTGCTGCAGCTGATCGACTCGGCCATGAGCGCCGATGACCGATCCACGACGCCATGAGGCGTTATTGTTGCCGGCTGCACCGGTACGTTTGAGTTTGGCAGCGCCATGGGACGGGTCTGCAACAGCAACGGGCCCTCGGCCCGCTGCTGTTTCTTCGACACAGAGTTGCGATGCGCATCAGAACGGAACATCATCCGCGTCGGTTGCGTCACGCAGGAACGCGAGGCGCTACGCTTGCAGAACTGACGCTGGCAACTCTGTTTTGCGTGGCAACGTGATGTCGAACCGGGTACCGACATCTTCCGCCGACGTCGCCTTGATTGTTCCGCCGTGAGCAGCAACGATTTCGCGCGTGATGTGCAGACCCAGACCCAGGTTCGCCCCGCCCGGTTGGTCTACAACCTCCTGTGACGTCGTTCCCCGTACGAGCGAGTCGAACACCATCGGCAGTTGCTCCGAAGGTATGGGATTGCCGAAATTGTGCACGCACACTCGGACTGACTCCGCGTCTTCGCCATTGATGGACACTGTGATGGGACGTTCAGGGTCGCCATACTTCAGCGCGTTGAAGACCAGATTCGAAATGACCTGGTGCAGACGACTCGGGTCCCAGCTTCCGTTCGCGTCACCGACGACCACCAGGTCCACCTGACGTTTGCGGCTGGTCTCGGCGACCTCTTCTAGCACTTCTCGCGCAAATACTTTCAAGTCCAACGTTTCCGTCGAAAGCGGCAAAGGAATGCCCAGGCGCGTCCGCGTGTATTCAAGAAGGTCATTGGTCAGAGCTTTGATCTGAGCTGCGCTTCGAAGTACAGGACCAGCCCACTGGGAGCTTTCAGGCCGCCGTCTCAGCTCGGCGTGGGTACCAAGGATGATGGCCGAGAGTGGCCCTCGAATATCGTGACCGAGCACTGCCATGAAGAGATGACTGGCTCGGTCGACTTCAGTCACGAAGTGAAGCAAGGATTCGGCGAGCGCCTGGTCGACCGCCTCGTTGAAACGAGTCACATCGTTGATGTCACTCGCCGTGACTTCATGGGTTGACCCAGCCCAGAGTCGCAGCACCGTGGCTCGAAGCGCTCGAAACTCGGCAACCATCTGGATGACTTGGAATCCCTTTCGTGCCCTCTGGAGCGCATGGGCGCGCGGCACCGACATACCAGCCTCTGGCGGTTGCCCAATGCCTTGCGATTTGTCCTTTTGTTGGGTAACCGACTCGTAGAGGCTCATGTTCTCGATGATTTCACCGAGTATTGGGAGAGCATGGTCACGCAAGTCATACTCGTCCATCGAGGCGGCAGCCGGCACACGCGTTGCGGCGAACAGCACCCATTCCTCAACTATGGGTTCCAAGTTCTCATTGATGAATCGGGCCAAACGCATGGGGTGATAGTTTAGAGCACTCAGACCGGGTGTTCGGCAATGTCATTGGCAATTCTTGAATTGCGTCCGATATGGCTGCTTGTTCTGATGTCGACAACAGGCTTGCGCTGACCTTTGCCCACAATCAATTTCATCGCGGCTGTTCTTGCCGGGGATTGGCATGGCACCGACCGAATAACCATCGGTCATGGCACAGCGATCAGAAGCCATTGGATGTTTGCGCAGAGACTTCCTACACTGGAGCGCAGGGCTGGGCTTCGGGACTGGCCGGCACGGCGACTTTGTTGCCAGGGAGCGGGAGCGCACGTGAACATTTCCAATGAGGCGATCCGGGCTTTGGTCCGCGATGGTCAGGTCCATTCCTCCGTGTATACCGATGTGCAGCTGTTTGCGCTCGAAATGGAGCGGCTGTTTCACAGGCGCTGGTTGTTCCTTGGGCATGAAAGCCAGTTACCGGAACCGGGTTCGTATTTCACCGGTCGCCTTGGCCAGGTTCCGGTGGTGTGTGTGCGTGGCGAAGATGAAATCGTGCGCACGTTCGTCAACCGCTGCACGCACCGCGGCGCCAAGGTATGCCAGGGAACGTCTGGAAAGGTTCCGCGGCTGGTGTGTCCCTATCACGGTTGGACGTACAAGCTCTCGGGCAAGCTCGATTGGATTCCGCTGCGCGAGGAATACACAGGCGCTGCCTGCGACCGCTTACAGGGACTGCAGGAGGTCGCCGCCATGGAGACATACCGCGGTTTCCTGTTTGCCAGCTTGCAAACGCCAGAAAGCAGCTTGTCTGACTATCTCGGACATTTCAGGAGCACGATTGACAACCTGGTGGACCGCGCGCCCGGCGGCAGTGTCGTTGCGGCGCCTTTCCTGATCCGTCACAAGTACCGGGCCAATTGGAAGCTCACCTCCGAAAATCTGAACGACACCTTGCATGCGCGGGTGACACATTCCGCGGCGGCCCGCGCCGCGCAGTTGGTGGCCCGGGCCCTACCCGCGGGTCAAATGGACCAGACGCTGAGCATGATGACCGCCAACGCCAAACCGCTGGAGGCTTTTCGCGATCTGACCCAGGTGACAGAGGCGGGCGGGCACAGCTACTTCGGTGCCCATATGCCAACCGGGTATGGACAACTCCAGGAAGATTACGCCGACGCGCTGGCACGCGCCAAGGGACCTGAAGAGGCACAACGCATCCTGGGGGTGGAACGCCATGTCGGCATCCTCTATCCGGGATCAAGCTGGCATGCACGCTACCAGACCGTGCGCATCATGCAGCCACTGCGCCCGGATTTGACGGAGGTGATTGGTTTCGTGTTCCGCCTCGACGGTGCGCCCGATGGCCTGCTTGAGAGTGCGCTGAACTATTGCAACGGGTCGACGTCCGCGTTTTCAACAGTCATCACGGACGACCTGGAAATCTACGAGGGGATTCAACGCGCAGCCGAGGGTGCGCCTGGTTGGCTTCAGATTGCGCGTGAGACCGGGCGCCGAGCACCGAAGCCGGGTACCGGAAGCTACCCGGCCACCAGCGAGGCCTACATTCGCAACCAGTACAACAGCTGGCTCGACGCATTGTGCGGGGAGGCAGCATGAGTATCACGAGCGATGATCGCACCTGCCTCGCGCAGGCCGAGGAACTTCTGGCTCTGGAAGACCGGTTGCTGCGCGATCGGCAGTTCCGGCAGTGGCTGGCGCTGTTCACGGTCGACGGAGCCTACTGGATTCCGGTTTCGCCAGCGCAGACCGACCCTAGGCTGGCGCCGTCCCATATCCATGAAGCGCGACCAGCGCTGGATGCACGGATCGAGCGGCTGTACGACGCGCGGGTACTGCCCCAATTGCCGGTGTCGCGCGTATCGCGCCTGCGAGGACGGCCATGGCTGGTGTCCAACCAATCCGAGGGCATGGAGGTGGTGTCACCGTTTCAGGTCATCGAGGCACGGCAGATCCCGGACGGCGACGACGATTTGCGCATCTTTGCCGGCGAGTGCCTGTATCGATTGCGACCCGCTCCCGACGAGCCGTGTGGTTGGCGCATCAAGCTCAAGCGGGTGGACCTGATCAACAGCGAATCAGCCTTCTTCGGCGTCTCCATCTTGATATGATCGCAATGCCCCCGGGACCCCGGGGTTGCCAGCCTACACGGTCGTTTGCGCCTTGGAACTACGACAACTCAAATATTTTCTCGGCATCCTGGAGCACGGTAATTTCAACCGTGCGGCGGACGCGTTGTTCATCACGCAACCGGCCTTGTCCAAGAGCATGCGCGCGCTGGAGGACGACCTGGGTGTATCGCTGCTCGAGCGCACCGCAGCTGGCGTCATACCGACACCTTACGGGCGTATTCTCGCCAACTACGCTGCGCTGGCCTGCCAGGAGCTGCAGCGCGCCACAGAGCAGATCACCGCTCTGTCCACGCATGGCAGTGGCCGCGTCGTCGTGGGCGCCGGCACCGCAATACTGCGCTACCTCATGCCAGCCACGTTCTCGCAGGTCAGTAGCTTCGACGCCAAACTCGAGATCGTCATCCGTGAAGGTCTGCGCGAATCCTTGCTCGTACAGTTGCTGCGCGGCGAAATCGATCTGGCCATCTGTACCCGTGGCGACGCCTTGGCCAACCAGACACTGGTCGAGGAAGTGATCCTGTCCGACCAACCGGCAGTGGTGGCCCACCATTCCCACCCCTTGCACGCCAAGATGAACGTGAATGGCAAGGACCTGAGCCAGTACCGCTGGATCATGCCGGCGGCCAGCGAGAAGGAACGGGAGCAACTGGCCGCAATGATGGTCGCCGATGGTGGGAGCCGGCCGGTGGTGGCGGTGGAAACCAGTTCTTCGACACTGATGGCGCAGCTGATCGGGCAGCAACCCTTGCTCAGCTATCTGCCCAGCCTGCTGCTGGCTACCGACCCAACCTATGCCGGCATCAAGGAACTGTCGACTGCGCTGATCTGGCCGTCGCACGAAGTCTGCATCTTGCATCGCAAAGCCAGTATCCAGCTGCCGGTGATCGAGACTTTCCTGCGCGCGGTGCGGGCCGCGGCGCACCAGGTCTCGGCGGCGGCAAGGGAGAAAAACCTGTCAGGCTGAGGTGGCAGGTGAGCCGGGGGACGTCGCTTCGGCCCGGACCCAGGCCTTGAGCACCTTCTTGTCGGTCTTGTTGACGGTCGTCTTGGGTAGCACGGCGAGCTGGTCTATGCGCTGCGGCAGCTTGTAGCGTGCCAGTCGTTCGCGACAGAACGCACGCATGGCTTCGGCATCCAGCGTGACACCGGCACGCAATACCACGAAGGCGCGCAGGACTTCACCGCGGTAGGCGTCGGGTTGCCCGACCACCGCTGCCTCGACCACGTCGGGATGCGAAAACAGCACCTCTTCGATCTCGCGCGGATACACGTTGTAGCCACCGACGATGACCAGTTCCTTCTTGCGATCGCGAACATACAGATAGCCGTCGGCATCGAACTCGCCGATGTCGCCGGTGTACAGCCATCCGTTGCGTAGCGATTCCGCGGTTTCTGCCGGCAGCTGCAGGTAGTCGTTCATCACCTGCGGTCCGCGTGCGCGAATCTCGCCGCGTTCTCCTGCCGGCAATACGCGGATGCCGGTTTCCAGGTCGACCACCTGCACCTCGGTGGATGGCACCGGCACACCGACCGAACCCACCTTCACCGGACCGGCAGCAGGGTTGAATGTCAGTACGGGTCCCGCTTCCGTCTGGCCATATCCTTCGTAGATCGGTGCACCGGTGGCGCTGCGCCATCGCTCCAGCGTTTCCGCCGAGAGGGCCGCCGAACCAGAGTAGCAGGTGTGTACCCGACGCCAGTCGACTGCAGCGAAGGCGGGGTGCGCCATCAGCCCGGTAAAAATGGTCGGACTGCCTGGAAAGATCGTGATCTGCTGTGTGCCGATTGCTGCGAGCAGATGCTCCGGTTGGTAGCCCGGCAGGATGATCAGCGTACTGCCGGAATACGCGCAGAGGAACAAACCCATCGCCATGGCATAGGAGTGGAACAGCGGCATCACGCACAGTACCCGCTCCGTACCCGCTGCCACCGGCAGCAGGCCCTCTCGTTGCGAGATGTTGGTGCTGATCGCTCGGTGGCTGAGGTTCACCCCCTTGGGGAAGCCCGAGGAACCTCCGGTGTACTGCAAGATGGCCAGGCTGTCAGGTGACGGCAGCATCCGCGTCAGCCGGTTCGCCAGGGCCTGGTCAATGCAATTCCGCATGCGGCGCTCCAGCGCCGATGCCGGCATGACTGTGCAGGTGGTCAAATCTGCAGCGAGCGGGCCTACGGCGTCCATCAAGGCGTCCGCGACGATCAGCACGCACGGCCCGCTGTCCTTGAGCATGTAGGCAAGTTCGCGCGGCGTGTATTGCGGATTGAGCGGCACATGTTGCGCTCCTGCGGCGGCAATCGCATACGGCAACACCGCGGCGATCAGCGAGTTACCAAGCACGGTCGCCACGCGGTGACCCGGCGCACCAGCTTCGCGCAGCGTTTCGGCCAATCCGGTACTGACATTGCACAGCTGGAGGTAGGTCAGGCTTTCCCCACCCATCTCCAGCGCCGTGCGGTTGGAAAATGCATTGTTGGTTGCGCACAGCATGCTGACGATGCTGTCATGCACTTGCGGCATCCGAAACGTGGGGCGCATGAAGGGATCGGGGTTGGTCATGCGCGTGAGTCGTCCACCTTGATGATCAGCGTCATCGCCGTATCTCCGGCCGCGCAGCCACTGAACAAGCCGATGCCGCCGCCTTGCAGCACCATCTGCTCGATCAGTTCGACCAACGACCGCAATCCAGTCGGACCTTGTGGATGGCCCCATACCAGCGAGCATCCGAACTGGTTCATCTTCTCTACCGGGAAATCCATCTCGCGTGCAAACGCGATGTCGTTGACGACAAAGGGGTTGTGCGTCTTGACATGGGTCACCTGGCGCATATCCAGGCCGGCCTGCGCCAACGCGGCACGCGAAGCGGGAATGGGGGCGTAGGGCATATAGGCTTTGTCGGTCCGGGCCTGGCCGCTGGCAAGTATTTCGATGGTTATCTCTGGCCGAAGCGACAGACTGCGGGCGACCGGCTGGCTGCATACGAATGCAGCGGCGTTGCCGTCTGCCGGATGGGTCTGTCCGCCAGGGGTGACGGTACCGCCCTCGAGTGCCGGCTTCAGGCGCTCCAGGCCGTCGCGCGTGGTGCCGTGGATCCCCTGGTCGCCGTCAAGTGTCGCCACGGTCTTGCGCAAGGCTGCGTCGGGTACGTCGAACGGCAGCGTCATGTATCGGCGTTGGAATGCCCTGTCGTGGGCCAGCGCATCCTGGTACTGCGCATATCGCAGCAGCGTCACCTCGTTTTGCTCGGCTGTGCCGATGCCCAGCTTGCGTGCAACGTTCTCGGCCGTTTCGATCATGGCGACTTGCGCGAACGGGTCAATGCGGAAGTTGTCAAGCACCCAGCTCTCATGTTGCCCGTTGCCACCCGGACCCAGGGGGTTGGGGTAGTAGATTTGTGGCCCGTTGCTGATACGGTCGGCGGTCAACACCAGCGCGCACTGCGCCCGACCCAGCGCCACCTCGTCTGCGGCCATCGCCACGCAGCGCGCCGAGGTCGCACAGGCTTGTGCAACGGTCGGCCCAGCGACGCCCTCTCGCCCCATCAGTCCCATGGCCCAGGGCAGGCCATAAAAGCAGCCTTGCTGCGGCACACTCATGCCCAGCACGCCGAAGTCGATCGGAGCGTGTTGAAGTTGCCGCCGTTTGAGCTCACCACGCGCGGTCCATGCCGCGAAGCGCAGGCTGTGCAGGTGCGACAACGCGCCCTGCCAGCGGGCGAAAGGTGTGGACCAGTATTGACCGTAGGGAATGTGAGCGTTGGGCATGAAAAGAGGAGTTGGTTGGCGGTGGATCGTGGCGCAGGGCGGCGCTACATCGCGCTGGTTGCCAGATGCTGGACCGGTTCGCCGCGCAGGAACCTTGCGATGTTGGCGCTTGCGGCCTCGATCAGGTCGGTCATGATGCCGGGCACCATCGGCGAGTTGTGGGGTGAACCAATCAAATTGGGCAGCGAGAAGAACGGATGCGCCACTTCGAACGCGCCGCCATGCATTGGCTCCTGCCACCAGACGTCGAGTCCGGCACGGAACTGCGGGTGCGACTGAAGATGTTCATAAAGCGCGTCCTGTTGCACAACCGCGGCGCGCGACATGTTGACCAGGATCGCGTCTGGACGCATGCGTTGCAGTTCAGCTCGACCAATCAGGCCCTGCGTCGCATGGTTGAGTTCGATCGCAACCACGACAATATCGGCATGATCCAGTACCTGGCCCAGTCCGTCCAGCGTTTCACACAGAGCCACGCGGTGTATTGTGCGGCCACTGCGGTTGACGGCCTTGACAGTCACCCCGAACGCCTGCAGCAGCGTCGCAACCCGCGATCCGATGGCACCCAGGCCAATGACGGCCGCGGTTGTGCCGGCCAGCCGCGTATTGAGCGCCGACTGGTCGAACTGGCCCTGCGCCAACTGGTGGTGTCGCGGCAACAGGTTCTTGGCCGCCGCCAGAATCAGTGCTAGCGCATGTTCGGCGATTGGTTGTGCCGCTGCGCCCGGATTGAATGCCACTGCCGGCTCCTGGAACCGCTGAAACGGAAAGCGGTCACGGCCAGCCGCCAGGCATTGGACGAACTTCAAATGGGACAAATTCTGCAGTTCGGGCTCGGTCAGCTCCTGTGCCGGTGAGAAGGTCGCCAGCACTTTTGCCTTGCCGAGCCCGTGCGCTCGTTCGGTCGGCGTCAGGTCTGCCGCAACAATAGGGTCGGCCAAGCCCTTCAAACGCGAATCGTAAGCTTGGCGACCGTCGCTGTCGACACGGTGCGCGATGAACACGACAGGAAATCCACGGTTCATTGCTGGTAGTCCGGATACAGGTTCCTGGCCAGCCGCAGGCAGGCCGGCCAGTCCTTGTTGCCTCGGGTGGTCTGCTGGAATGCATGCACCTGCCGCGCACCATGGGCGATGGTTTTCGCGTCCGGTACCACGGGTTGGACGCCGCCGGCAAGCGCTGCCACCTGGATCCGGCACGCCATCTCCAGAAAGTGGTGGGTCACAAAGGCTTCCGCGACCGACGCTTCCGCGACCAGAACACCGTGATTGCGCAACAGGGCGACCGGCTGTTGTCCCAGGTCACGCAGCAGCGGTGCGGCCATCGCAAGGTCGAACTCATAACCTCCGAAGGTGTGGATTGCGACCTTGTCATGTAGCGTGTAGGCGTGTTGCGACAAGGGCAACAGCCCGTCCGGGTGCACCGAGACGGCCACGTTGGCGACCGAATGGGTGTGAATTACGCAGTGCACGTCGGGCCGCGCCAGCATGACGTTGGCATGTAGCACCCGGATGGCGTTGGGCGCATCCCTGTGTGTTCCCGCACGCGCGCTGCCGTCAAGCCCGAACTTGATCAGGCTGGAGGCCGTGACTTCACGGAACATGAAGTCCAGCGGTTTCACCAGCAGCGCATCTTCACCCGGCACACGTGCAGAAATATGGTTGTAGGTCAGGTCCTCCACACCGAAATGGGCAACCATGCGATGGCAGGCTGCCAGGTCCAGCCGGGTCTGCCATTCCGCCTCATTCATGCTGCGCTACCGTTGACCGGTCCAGTCACTTGGAGCGAGTCTTCTCGTAGGCAGCGGCTTCGTCACGAAAGTACTTCAGCGCAGCTTCCCCGTCGATGCCCTTGGCCTTGGCCGCCGCAATCCAGTCCTGGTCGAAGAACCCCAAAGACTTGCGCAATGCGTCAACCATCTGTGGGTCGGCCACGGTGGTCTTGATGCGGCCTTCGGCCTTGCGCGCCGCAAGAATGTCGTCCTGCTGCTTGGCCAGCACCTTGCCCGCAAGTTTGGCATAGGCTTCGCCTGACACCGCGTCGATCGCGTCGCGATCGGCCTTGGACAGGGCATCCCACTTGTTCTTGTTGACGACCACGAAAAATGAACTGAAGTGCAAGCCGCCCGGCACCTGAACCGTGTACTTTATCAAGGGCTCGACCTTGAAGCCGCCGATAGACGAGTTCGTGCCAATGGCTCCGTCAACAATGCCTTTGGCGACCGTGTCGTAGTACTCGGGCGGCGGACGAATCAGCGGTACCGCGCCGAGATTGGTTGCCATCTTGCTGGCGGTGGAGCCTGGCGCCAGCAGCTTGAGCCCCTTCAGGTCACTTGCCGACTTGATCTCCTTCTCGCTCGTGAAGATATGCAGCGAACCAGAATTGTGCAGCGCCAGCACATGGGTGTTGGAGTGCTCGTTGGCCTTCTCCAGGTATTTCTTGTAGGTTCGCCAGAACGCCACCGACACCGATTCCGGCGAGTCGGTGCCGACATAAGTCTGCAAGATCTGCGTGATCTCGAACCGTCCCGGGGTCAGCGCATGGTTTCCCGCCGTGATGTCGGCGATGCCCTGTTCCGCCAGGTCGAAATTGCGGCCCATCGGCCCCATGGGTGCAGTCGTGATCTCGATCTTGAC
>Ga0105046_10016282_pt1 | contig 11415 bp, 7 predicted proteins | sample MAT03_FD_78385 | JGI IMG/M metagenome (GOLD analysis project Ga0105046, IMG submission 78385) | Freshwater microbial communities from Lake Fryxell liftoff mats and glacier meltwater in Antarctica - MAT-03 (megahit assembly) | ecosystem: Environmental > Aquatic > Freshwater > Ice > Liftoff...
CATTATCGGCAATCAAGCCAACTACGATGAAGTCGCCGCCGAGCTCAGTGGCGCAACCGCTGCGGATCTCGACCGTCGCTGGGAAGCGTTGACGAATCGCATCAGCCAGACACAGCAGCGAATTGCCACGCTTCGCCCTAACCAGGGCGAACTGTCTCAAGAGATGAAACATCTGGGTGACGACGATCGATTGGCGATCTCGCAACTCGAATTGGGTTGCACCGAACGACAAATCGCCGCCGTTGTCCGCCGCTGGCAAACACTCGCGATGGCGAGCAGCTTGTTGGAAGATGTATGCGCGACGTTCGAGAAGGAACGACAACCTGAAACGCTGCGCGAGGCGTCATCGTTCCTCAGTCAACTCACGGATGGGAAGTACATTCGCGTTTGGACTCCGCTGGGCACGAACCGATTGAAGATCGACGGCCAAGACGGCCAGTCGCTTGCACTTGAAGTGCTCAGTCGCGGTACTCGCGAGGCTGTCTTCATCGCTCTGCGATTGTCGCTCGCGGCGGCTTATGCACGACGTGGAGTCATGCTGCCACTGATACTCGACGATGTCCTCGTCAACTTCGATCATTCGCGTGCAATGCATGCGGCTCGAACGCTAAAGACGTTCGCCGAAATGGGCCATCAAGTGCTGATGTTCACTTGTCACGAACACATCAGCAAGATTTTCCAAGAGATTGACGTTCAAGTTCGCTTGCTGCCACCACAAGGAACGCCGGGACGCGCGACAATTTTGGAACCCATTGAGGAAGCCTATCTTCCTACGATCGAAAGGTACGAAGAAGCACCAGCTATCGAAGTCATCACCCACGATGAACCGATCGTTGCTGAAATGCAAATAGAAGAACCAATCACGAAAGTTGTCGTTGCTCGGACTCTGCCGATCGTCGAAGCGCCCGCCGTCGTTATCGACGAGCCAATCATTCGGCGTCCGAAAGAACGACCACAACCGCCACGCGTTCGCGAGCCCGAAGTCGAGGAGCCGGCGATCGACTGGAATTGGTACGAAGAATGGGGCGAACCGATCGAGGAAGTCCCCACACAACAGGTTGAAGGTATCTGGGAGCGCAGCGTTGCGTGGTCCGAACCAAAACCGACTATATCACGTTAAGAGACAAAAAAACGCGGAACTACGACTCCGTACCCCCAAAATATTGCGGGAACCAAATGTAGTTACGGGACCCACTGAAGCCTCCGAAGGTAAGGGAAATTCCCATTGTAACGCTCGACGGCCAATTGTTGGTCGCTAACTTTTCAGCTGCTTTTCCTCGGCGATTGACAAACGGTACCTCCGCAAGCAAATCTGTTGCCTCTTGAACCAAACCGGACCTCGATCTGGTGTTGGTTCTTGTGAGACAGACGTGCTGAATGTTCACTCGTACTGATCTCAGTTTTCTCCTAAAGGCCTATATGTCGCTATCTGCGATGGAAAGTATTCGACACGCATCTCCGGCGGTTCTGCCGAGTTTGCTAATGTGTGATTTCGGTGATTTGAAGAGTGAAGTAGCACGGCTTGAAGCCGCAGGCACCAAGGTATTGCACTTGGATGTAATGGACGGCCATTTCGTTCCGAACCTCACCTATGGCATGCCGATCGTCGAAGGTTTGCGAAAGCACACGTCTCTGCCTCTCGATGTTCACCTGATGATCTCCGACCCGCTGAAGTATGCGAAGTCGTTTGTTGACGCCGGTGCTGACCTAATTACGTTTCATGTCGAAGCGGTCGCTGATTCAGCGAAGGTTGCGACGTCGATTGCTGAACTGGGCGTCGGTGTCGGTGTGGCCATCAACCCAAGTACTCCGATGGAAAAGTTGGACGTTTGCTTGGCACATGTTGACCTTGTGTTGGTGATGAGTGTTGAAGCCGGTTTTGGCGGACAAGCATTCAACCCGATCGCTTTGGACCGATTGAAAGAACTTCGCCTGCGTTATCCCGAATTGATTCTTGAGATCGATGGTGGCATCAATCTTGAAACCATCGCCTTAGCTCGTGAGGCAGGATGCGATTTGTTTGTCGTCGGCTCAGCGATCTTCCGCCATAGCGATTACAAGGCGGCGATCTCAAATTTAATGAATGTAATGGAAGTACGAAATTGATGTTGCTAACACCCAAGGTATCTGTGGATACGTTCAAGATTGTTTTGGTACGCCCCGGTGCAACCGAGTTTGACGACCAAGGTCGCATGAAAGGCTGCCTCGATATGCCACTTAGCGATACCGGTCGCCGGCAGGTTAGTCGGATCACTGAAGAATTGGCCGGCGTAAAGCTCAATGGCATTTTCAGCGCGCCGTGCGAGTCGGCTCGCGAGACCGCAAATGCACTTGCGGCTGGACGATCGACTCGCGTGAAGGTCATTGATTGCTTCCGCAACATCGACCTTGGCTTGTGGCATGGTAAGCTGATTGACGAGCTTCGTCGAAACCAGCCGAAGGTTTATCGCCAAGGCCAAGACGCACCCGATTCCGTTTGCCCACCTGGTGGCGAGACGATTCAGGAAGCAAAAGACCGAGTCTTTAAAGCAGTCCGTAAAGTCGTCAAGCGGTCCGCCGGGGGCGTGATTGCTCTTGTGATTCCTGATCCGCTTGCCAGCGTTGTGCAAAGCATCCTCGAAGGCGAAGAGATGCGTGACCTGTGGGCCGCGGAAACCGATGCAGCCCATTGGGAATTGATCGAAGCCGTCGTTTAAGGCTCGTTCGGAATCAGGCGTCTGGCGATTACGCTTCTTCGTGACGAAGCTGTGCGAGAATCGAGTAGTCTTCCAGCGTCGAGGTATCTCCGGCCGACTCCTTGCCGGCAGCGATATCTCGAAGAAGTCGACGCATTATTTTTCCGCTGCGCGTCTTCGGTACGGCTGCGGTAAAGCGTATATCATCGGGCTGCGCCAATGCACCGATCGCCTTGCGCACATGCATTCGAAGCTCTTGACGCAACGCCTCCGTGGCCTCGAACCCGCTGATGGTCACAAACGCAGTGATCGCTTGGCCCTTCAGTTCATCAGGGCGACCAACCACCGCCGCTTCACAAACGGCCGGATGGCTTACCAGGGCACTCTCGACTTCGATCGTGCTAAGTCGGTGACCCGATACATTGATGACGTCATCAATGCGACCCATGATCCAGTAGTATCCCGCGTCATCGCATCGCGCGTTATCTCCAGCAAGGTACTTGCCTGGAACATGAGTCCAGTACTGGTCGACATAACGTTGTTCATCACCCCAGATCCCTCGCAGCATTCCCGGCCAAGGCTGGGCAATGCAAAGCATCCCGCCATGTTCGCCGTCGACCACGTTGCCCTCTTCGTCCATGACGATGGGAACGACGCCGGGTAGCGGCCGAGTGCACGAACCAGGTTTTGTTGCCGTGATCCCTGGTAGCGGACTCATCATGATGCCGCCCGTTTCGGTTTGCCACCATGTGTCGACGATTGGGCAACGCTTGGCCCCGATCTTTTCGTGATACCACATCCACGCCTCGGGATTGATCCCTTCGCCAACGCTTCCCAGCAATCGCAAGCTCGACAGATCGTGCTTGTCGACGTGATGATCGCCCCACTTGATAAACGTGCGGATCGCTGTCGGAGCCGTGTACAAAATGGTAACGCGGTACTTCTCAACCAAGTCCCAAAAGCGATCTTCCGCTGGTTGGTTCGGCGCTCCTTCGTACATCAAGCAAGTCGCACCAGCAGAAAGCGGCCCATACACGATGTAGCTATGACCAGTAATCCAGCCGCAATCTGCAGTACACCAGTAAATGTCATCTTCGCGATGATCGAAAACCCATTGAAAGGTTCGCTTCGCCCACAGATTGTATCCTGCGGTCGTGTGCAAAATCCCTTTTGGTTTTCCGGTGCTTCCCGAAGTGTAAAGAACGAATAGCGGCGTTTCGCTATCCAGCGGCACCGCTGGCAAAACCGGTGACTGAGAATCAACGACGTCGTGCCACCAAACATCGCGTCCCTGGGTCATCGGGGTGTTTTCGCTCTTGACGCGAGACAACACCAAGCAGTGTTTCACCGTCGGTGACTTCGTAAGCGCTTCATCAACCGTCTGCTTCAGCGCCAGGACCTTGCCCCGCCGATAAGATCCATCCGCCGTAATGACCAGCTTTGCTTTCGCATCGTTGTTGCGATCGGCAATCGACTCGGCACTAAACCCAGCAAAAATAACACTGTGGATCGCGCCGATTCTTGCGCAGGCAAGCATCGCAATGGGAAGCTCAGGGGTCATCGGCATGTAGATGCTAACGACGTCACCTTTATCGATTCCAAGAGCTCGAAGTGCCGCAGCGCACTTGCATACCTCCGCCAGAAGTTCGCGATAGGTCAATGTTCGCGTATCGCCAGGCTCGCCTTCCCAAAGAATCGCAATCCGATCCCCCTGCCCTGCCTCGACATGAGCATCCAAGCAGTTGTAACAAGCATTGGTTTTTCCACCGACAAACCATTTCGCATGGGGAGACTGCCAATCGCATACTTTTGTAAACGGCTCGAACCAATGCAGATGCTCAAGTGCTTCGCGGTTCCAAAATCCATCACGATCATCGCGAGCTTCGGCGTACATCGCCTCGTATTGCTCCTGCGTTGAGATGACGGCCTTGTCGGTAAACTCTGCGGGTGGTGGAAAAAGCCGATTTTCGATCAATACATGGTCGATTTGGCCCGATGAGGCAAGCGTCATGACGTGAGGAACCTGAAGAGAAAGGAAAGTTGTCGCGGTACAGTTTAACCACTGCGATAATCTATTGAACCATAGCCAAAACAGGTTACGGGTGAGAATCACCCGAAACCGCAGAAGCGAGGCAAGTCATAAGAAAAACGTCGCAATTCGGCGGCGTCTGCTTTGTTCTCAAACTAACATCGGTTAAAACGCTTGACAGTTCGACCTTATTCGAATGCCCGCTTCTCCACGATCGGTCAATTGCCCTCACTTCCGCCACGAGTTGCCACCATGAATCGCTCCGTTCGCGTTCAATTGTCGATCATGATGTTCCTGCAGTTCTTCGTATGGGGGTCATGGTACGTCACGGCTCCAAACTACCTTGGCAAAATTGGGTTCAAGGCGACGGACTTTGCGAACACCTATTCGGTCGGACCAATCGCTGGGCTCATTACACCGTTGTTTGTCGGACTGATCGCTGACCGATTCTTCTCTGCGCAAAAAGTCCTGGGATGCCTTCATATGCTCGGTGGGTTCATCATGCTCGGTGCGACGCAGGTGATGAAGGGCGAATCGCCGTCGCCGAGTCTGTTGAACTGGGGCTTTTTGATGGGCTACATGCTCACGTATTACCCAACTCTCGCGCTCACGAACACCATCGCCATGAAGAACATGACGAATCCTGAGAAAGAGTTCCCTGGGATACGTGTGATGGGGACGATCGGCTGGATCGCTGCTGGCTGGGTGCTCACTCTCGGTGCACTAGAAACCAACATCGGGATGTTTTACTTGGCGGGCATTGCCTCGTTGTTGCTCGGAGCCTTCAGCTTTACTTTGCCCGCGACGCCGCCAGTCCAGTCGGGCAAGGTTTCACTTTCACAGCTTTTCGGGCTCGATGCGTTGGTGCTGCTGAAAGACCGTTCGTATTTGGTGTTCATCGTCTCGTCTCTGCTGATCTGCATTCCGCTCGCTTTCTATTATCAAATTGCAAGTCGTGTGGTGGAACTAACCGGCTTGCCGGTCGGTACTACGATGTCGCTTGGCCAGATATCGGAAATCTTTTTCATGCTGGTAATGCCGTTTTTCTTTGTGCGGCTCGGCGTCAAGTGGATGTTGGCGGTGGGCATGTTGGCCTGGTCGATACGCTACGCCTTGTTCGCGTTTGGTGCGCCCGATGAAATTCGTTGGGCGATCATTTCGGGCATTGTTCTGCACGGGATTTGCTACGACTTCTTCTTTGTCACCGGTCAGATCTACACAGACAAAAAAGCCCCGGAAGCGGTGCGAGCACAAGCACAGGGTTTGCTAGTCATGCTTACACTCGGCCTGGGCATGATGATCGGTGCACAAGTGGCCGGCATTGTCGAGGCACGCTATACGACTGCCGAAGCCAAAGCATTCGGTGAACAAGTGGTCGCGAAAACGGACGAGATCAATCGCTTGAAGGCGACTCTTCCCAGTGAGGGAAGTGCTGAAATCCAGTCGCAAATCACGACGCTCGAAACCGAACAAGCAACGCTTCGCCATTCGGAACTCGCCGCAATCGATTGGAGAAGCCTCTGGGGCATTCCCGCCGTTTTTGCGTTCTTCATCCTGATCGGTTTCACGCTTTTGTTCAATGAACGAAGCAAGGTGGAGGCCGAAGTAAGCCATGCTTGATTGCACAGCGGAGTGTCGACCGGAAAACAGGTGTCGGTTTGGAGCCTCGCTGGCTCCCAACGCCCCGTTCTTCGCAGTCATGCCGGAATTGCTTTTCCGAGATGCTTGTATGCCTTCGGCGTTGCGATACGTCCGCGACGGGTTCGAACGATCAACTCGCTTCGTAACAAAAAGGGTTCGACTTCGTCTTCAAGCGTATCGCTGCTAACGTTCATTGTATGCGCGATCGCTTCTAGCCCCGCCGGTCCACCGACAAAGACTCGCATCAGAGTGTCCAGGTAACCGCGATCTTGTTTATCAAGCCCCAGCGTATCGATGCCGATCATCTGTAACGCGGCAATGGCAACCGCTTGGTCGATTCTTCCACTGGCGCGGCTTTGTGCGTAATCGCGAACCCAGAGCAACCGATTGTTTGCCAGCCGCGGAGTACTACGGCTACGATGAGCAATCTCCACCGCAGATGCATCATCGATCGCAACTTGCAGCTTGATCGCATTGCGCCGAACGATCTCGCACAGTTCTTCACGCGTGTACCAACCCAGATGCTCACGAATCTGGAACCGATCGCGCAGCGGCGCGCTCAGCATGCCGGCTCTCGTCGTCGCCCCGATCAGCGTGAACGGACGAAGCGCTAAATTCAAGGTTCTCGCGCTCACGCCCTCACCCAAGACGATGTCGATTCGAAAGTCTTCCATCGCGGTATAGAGGTATTCTTCGACGCTCTTCGGCAAACGATGAATCTCGTCGATGAACAGCACCGAACCTTCTTCCAGGTTCGTCAAATACGGAATCAAATCCTTGGGGGCACGAAGCCCGGCACCGTTGGCGAACTGAACCGTGGTGCCCATCTCTTCTGGGATAACGGTCGCAAACGTCGTCTTGCCCAGACCTGGCGGCCCGTCAAAAAGAATATGCCCCAGCGGCTCATTTCGTTTTTGAGCGGCATCGATTGCGATTTGCAGTCTTTCGATCACGTCGCTTTGGCCAACCATTTCCGACATTCGGCGAGGACGCAGACGAACATCCTGTTCAGCAACCGGACTCGGGCCCCCGGCTACGCCCGAACCAGACGTCGGCCCAGTTTCGCGTGAACCGGCGTTGCCTAACTCGCTGCCTTCCGGTTCTGGATCGGATGATTGGTAAATCGCTTCTCGTGCCACTTTGTCCTGAGCTCCCTCATGCACCCGCAAAACTCGCCTGCGTTAATCGCAGTGAACGTGCGTATAAGGTACCAGACAACTGGGGCGTTCCGGAATGCAGGTTTCTTATTCCCGGCAATCGCGACAAAGATGCTACATTCTCAGGTCCCAGTCGCCATTTCACAACTCTCTTGAGACGGTTGATTCGTCCTTCATGAACGCAAAGCTGCGGTTAGCGATCGCCGATTCTAACCTTGACTTACAAACGGCCGATCGAATCCATCATTGGCACGGATTCACTCAGATGGCGGAATACGAACCGCATTTGATTGACCGGGCAGAGGGATGTTGGCTTTATGACCCAGCGGGCAATCGCTGGCTCGATGGCGTCAGCAGTCTTTGGTGCAATATTCATGGACATCGTCATCCAAGAATCGATCAAGCGATTCGTGACCAACTGGACCGAGTGGCTCATGTAACCAACATCGGCATGGGTTGCACCACGACCGCGCGGCTTGCCGAAAAGTTGGCGACCATCGCGCCCGGTGATTTGAACCACGTCTTCTTTAGCAGCGATGGAGCTTCCGCCGTCGAAGTCGCGATCAAGATGGCACTACAGTACTTTCGACAACGTAACGAACAACCGTCCACGGAAAAGTCTCGCTATCTCGCACTTGGATCTGCGTATCACGGCGATACGGTCGGCACGGTTTCGCTCGGTGACATCGCTCATTTTCATCGGCTGTTCGATCCGTTGCTGTTTCATCCGTTGCGCGGCCCGTGTCCGGACACGTATCGATTGCCTCCAGAAGTGACTCGCGAAACGGCACTGGATCATTACGCGTCGATGTTTGAATCCTTGCTGCATGACCATTGCCATGAACTCGCCGCGCTCGTTATTGAACCGCTGGTCCAAGGCGCTGCGGGCTTGATCATTCATCCGGCAGGATTGCTTCGCCGGTTGCGAGGACTGTGCGACCAGTACGACGTATTACTAATCGCCGATGAAGTTGCCACTGGCTTTGGTCGAACGGGACGCATGTTCGCCTGTGAACATGAAGATGTGGTGCCAGACATCCTGTGCCTAGGAAAAGGAATTACCGGAGGCTATCTGCCGCTGGCGGCAACGATTGCGAGGACAGAAATCTTCGACGCGTTTCTCGGCTCGCGGCATGAGAACCGGCAGTTTTTCCACGGACATACGTATAGCGGTAATCCACTTGCGGCGGCCGCTTCGCTTGCTTCGCTTGAGATATTTGAAACCGAACAAGTGCTGGAAGGCCTGGGAGCGAAAGCACGGCAGCTAAGCGACGAACTAAATCCGCTCCGCGCACATCCCTACGTAGGTGACATTCGCCAATTGGGAATGATGATCGGCATCGAGATCGTGAAAGAACGAACGACGAACTGTCCCTTCGATCCGTCCCAGCAAGTCGCCATGCGAATCTGTCGGGAAGCGACTCGCAACGGTGTTTGGATCAGACCGCTCGGCGATGTCATCATCCTAATGCCACCGCTCGCGATATCGAGCGACGAGATCACTTTGCTTACTCAAACCGTTCGCGAAGCGATCGATACCGTACTGGGAAATGCAGCGATGCTTCTCAACGCAGAATCGACACCGTGACAGAGTTGATAGCGCACAATCGAGTACCGCAAACGGAGCTTTCCTTCGATCAAGGAACTTTAGCGCTACGTGGCATCGATCGCGACACGATTCAAGGCTTTCATCAACCGTCGCTTTGGAACTGGGACCGACGGAGTGATTGTTGGCGGACCGATGCAATGAACTATTCGCTGGTACTTGAACAGCTTAACTCTTTGCCATCGATCGAACTAATCGACTCCGTCGGGAGCTGGAAAGACGTTTGTATCTTAGGTCAGAAACTTCATTCGCTAAGACCGGACCAGACCGAAGCACTGAATACCTGGATCGCATCGCAGCGAGGTGTCGTCGTAATGCCAACCGGCACCGGAAAGACCGAAGTGGCGTTACACGCGATTTGCCGCTGTTCTTGCAGCACATTGATTGTTTCACCTGTGCGCGACTTGATGTACCAGTGGCATGACCGGCTTCTCGCCGCAACCGGCATCGATGCCGGTATCATCGGTGACGGCGTTCATCGCGTTAGCCCGATCAGCGTGACGACCTACGACAGTGCATCGATCCATATGGCACGCCTTGGCGATCAGTTTAAGCTGCTGATTTTTGATGAGTGTCATCATCTGCCTGGCCCGATGAGACAGGATTCGGCTCGAATGAGTGCGGCTCCATGGCGGCTCGGACTGACGGCGACACCCGAACGACGCGACGGTCAAGATGTTTTGCTCAACGAGTTGATCGGTCCACGCGTCTATTCCCAAACCTTGCGATCCGCCCGTGGAAAAACGTTAGCGGAGTACGACGTTATTCGTATCCCTATCCACTTGTCGAGCCAGGAACGAACGCGATACGAGGCACTTGGAAAGGCGGTAAGCTCGTTCATCTATGAAAGAAGAAAAGATCAACCAGATTACGATTGGCAAACCCTTTGCAGCGATAGCGGTCACGATCCCCAAGCCCGTGCCGCCATGATCGCTTTTCATGCGAAGCGATCAATCGAAGACCGCGCGATCGACAAACTACGGATCCTCGAAGACCTTTTTCGACTCCATGTCGGTGAGCCAATCATCGTCTTCTGTGGCTCCAATGCGATGGCGCGTGATGTTTCGGTGAGGTTCTTGATCCCCTGCATGCTCAGTCATTGTCGAAAACGAGAGCGACACGACGTTCTTGCCGGCTTAAAGGAGGGCCGTTATCCGGCATTGGTCGCCAATCGCGTTCTGGATGAAGGCGTCGACCTACCCGAAGTCAATGTCGCCATCGTGATTGGCGGCGGCAGTGGCACGCGCCAGGCGTTACAAAGGCTCGGACGAATCATTCGCAAAAACCGTTTTGGCCGCGCTTGTTTGTATGAAGTCGTCACCGCCAATACCCGCGATGAGATACGATCTCGTGCCCGCCGTCGCAACGATGCGTTTCGAAAGTCGAGTGGCGATTGATGCTCACCAAAGACCTTGCCATCGCATATTATGACTTTCAGCACCAAATCGTCGTCCCCGACCGTTTGCTTCGCCAAAGTCACCAACACTACTTACCGGTTGCGGATGAGCTTCTTCAGATCTATCGAGATCACGTGGGTGACGTTCGTAAAGTCTTGCATGAGCGAGTGCGTAGCCGTTTAAAGGACATCGACGATTGCCCAACCCGGCGCATCGGTGCGTTCTGCAAACTACTCGATGATGCGAGCTCGTATCACCGAGACAAAGCCGGTGACGCCGCGAAATTGCGACGACGTGTTTTCACATTGGCGGCTACCAAACATCCGTTGGTCAAGACCAGCGATGCGCTCTTCGATCACAACGAGGATACCGTGAAAGAGCAGATTGCAAGCGAACTAAAGACACCATGGTCCGAGATCGAGTCCAAGCTATTTTCGGATGTGATCGAATTTCATCGGCTTGTCACTGCTCCGGTTGAACTGGACGGTGCCGGATTGCTTGCCAGATACAACGTCGCTCAAACACAGGCCGCACTGTATAGCGCGGTGTCCATGCGCGTTTGGGCTAAAGACGATTTCAAATCGATTTTGCGATATGCAAAGCTTGCTCGCTTGATGCATACGATCACACGACAAGATGACGAATACATTTTTCACTTCAATGGCCCTGCTTCGATCGTACGCCAGACGAAACGTTACGGAGTCGCATTCGCAAAGTTCTTGCCCGGTTTGTTATCCGCACGTGATTGGCGACTACAAGCCAACGTGATCGGTCCCGCGAACAAGCGTTTCGCACTGCAACTTACTTTCCTTGACGGGCTGCGAAGTGAGGTTGAAGCCCAAGAGTTTGATAGCGAAGTCGAGAGAAAGTTTGCAGATGCGTGGCAGACGACGGAGACACAAGGCTGGAA
>Ga0105046_10016283_pt1 | contig 11415 bp, 8 predicted proteins | sample MAT03_FD_78385 | JGI IMG/M metagenome (GOLD analysis project Ga0105046, IMG submission 78385) | Freshwater microbial communities from Lake Fryxell liftoff mats and glacier meltwater in Antarctica - MAT-03 (megahit assembly) | ecosystem: Environmental > Aquatic > Freshwater > Ice > Liftoff...
ACGCTACGCCGTTGCATTTTATAGGGCGTTGAGCCTCCAACACGACATTGGCTTTAAAGCTGTGGGCCTGCTTACGTTGGCTGTCACATCACGCGGGGCGCAGAATCTGGCAGAGTCCTACCATCGTGCCCTCTCGCATTTGATGCCGAATGAAATCGCTCTCTTATCGCCGCATGAGGTGACGCAGCTTTTTCCCCTCATTGACAACACGCAGATTCACGCCGCTCTGTGGTGGCCGGGCGCGATTCGTCTGCAAGCGCCGCTGGCTGTCCAGGCGTTGGGGCGTGACCTGCGAGAGGCGGGTGTTGTCATCCAGACGAGCACAACCGTTACGGGCATTGATGTGGCAGAAGGCCGTGTGTCGGCGGTTCAGACGTCATCGGGCCTGATTCACACGCCCTGTGTTGTGAATGCCGCAGGAGCTTGGGCTGGCCCCATCGCCCGCATGGTGGGTGTTTCGCTGCCCTTGTTTCCGCTGCAAGTGGGGCGTCTTGTGACCAAACCACTGCATGACATTCCGCATGATCTGCCGATGCTGCTGCTGCACGATTATCATGGGCTGTATCTCCGCGAAGAAGACGGCGGGCTGCTCATTGGCACGGATAACACGCTGATGCACGGCCCCAAATTGGCGCGTGACATTGCCCAGGGATTTGGACTGGACAGCGGCGACATCCAAACAGATGTTGCTAAACTGCCGATTGATCTGCATCGTTTTCATGAGTGGTTGGCGCAGTCCTTTTCGCATGTGATGCCCGTGCTGCACCATTTTGATGTTGCGTCCCTCCGCAGCGGTCTGCCCGTTCGCACGCTGGATCAGCGCCACGTCCTCGGGCAGACGAGCGCTGTGGAGGGGTTTTATGTCATCGGGGGGGATAACGAGGTCGGGATGACGCATGGGCCTGGCTTAGGACGATTGCTAGCCGAACTCATCACGACAGGCACTACGTCCGCCGATAGTACGGGCTATCATCCTGACCGCTGGACCGTACCACACGCTGTCAGGTCTAGCCCAGTTTAGGGGAGTAACAATGACTCAAGCGGCGCGACTGACAGGTGGGGCATAGTGAAGACCCGAGTGCAGTCGCTGACGGTTCTAGAGGACTTCAATGAAATCGAATAACACTTGACGGCCCAAACATACCGTTGCTGCCTTTTAGGGCAATATCATTTTCTTTTTGTAATACTTGAAAAGATCTATTCTTGTAAAGAAGAGGCCGCCGTGAGATACCGATACACACTCGCCTTCTGCCTTTAACTTTATCAGGGTTTCCAGCGATACATGAGATTCTTGCCGCGTTCGTCTTCTTCGGCAAAAATGATGTATTCGCCATTCGTCCTTTGGAATGCTCGCACGGGATAGCGAATGTCGAACCAACCACTCCTGTCTCCTACGACTGGATTGGGAGCCAATTTTCCAACGTATGCCCCACTTTTGACATTATAGATATTGATATGCGCTGGCGCAGGAAATGTGTAGGCCAGGAACAGATAATCAGCAGCTATATCAAGACCAATCGGAGACCCCTCATCTGACCAGAACGGTGCGAATTCCCAATCCGGCTCACGGTCGCCCGTACTCCAGGCGTCATAACGAACAATGACTCGTCCAAGCTGTCCCCAGTGATCAAAATCATTAGAATATGAGTCTGTTTCGGAGTAGCCCGTTAAGTAAAGGGTGTCGGTTTCGGGATAATACAGCAGTCGATTGATGTCGCCCTTATAGCCACTCACGGAATCTTCCTTGAAGGGCGCAGGATTTTCTTCAAACAAGGAGGTGGCAAAGGTATAGATCGGGTTACCATACTCGTCCAGCAGCCCCTGTACAGGAAAACGTCTGATCCCGTCTTCACGATTGGCACGCCAAACTGTCCCTTCTGTATCGATCCACCAACCCCACGTATTTAACCAATGGTGCAAGTCTTGATTTTTCATTGCATGAGTGTATCTCATCTCTCGCTGTGCGTAAGGTGAGTCAGTAAGTTATTCTTTTACCGACCCTCAGTAACACCGGACAACATGGCAAAAAATCACCCTACAACAGGATCTGAACGGGTGAAACGTCAGTCTCGGTCTGGGCGACCCAGCGGGTCGCCCCTACACATCAACATTCTAATAAACCATAGAGCTGTTATTCTGCACAATTGAGTCATTTACGCCAAACAACGATCATGCCGACATTACTTCGTCTTCTGTCGTTCGCGCCACTGCTGACGAAATGATTTCGCGGCAAAATTCGGGAAATCACGCTGCTGCTTCCACTGGCCAAGCGGATTCGGCACCAGGCGATCCATCCCAATCGTGAGCGCGGCGCGTGCGGCCTTGCCACCCATCTCGAACAGGCGCGGTGAGGCGCACACCTTTTCCCAGGCTTTCATCGATGCATTCCACATAAATTCGGTCTGTTTCATCTCCACAATATCATGGCGCAGATCCAACAGCATACGCGGAATATCAATATCAACGGGGCAGACCTGCTTACAGCTCCCACACAGGCTGCTGGCATTGGGCAGCGGCGTGGCTTTATCAATCCCGACCAGCAGAGGCGTCACCACCGCGCCAATGGGCCCGCCATACACCCATCCATAGGCATGACCACCCGTCGAGCGATAAACGGGGCAGGCATTCAGGCACGCGCCGCAGCGAATACAGGCCAGCGACTCAGTGTATTTTTCATTGGCGTAAATGCGCGAACGGCCATTATCGACAAAGATCACATACAGATGCTCTGGCCCGCCATCGTGGCACGGTCCATTGATCATATTGGTATAGACGGTCAGATTCTGGCCGGTGCCACTGCGGGGCAGCACCTGCGTGAGCGTGGCATAATCGTCCAAATTCTCGACAATGCGCTCAATGCCCACGAACGCCACATGCACCTTTGGCAGCGTTGTCACCATGCGACCATTGCCCTCATTGGTGTTAAGGCACAGGCTGCCCGTCTCGGCAATAATGAAATTGGCTCCTGAAACGCCCATATCAGCCTGAAGAAATTCGACACGCAGCTTTTCACGGGCAAACGCAACCATCGCCTGCGCATCTTCGAGGTAGGGCATGCCGATTTTGTCCTGCATGACCTGGCGAATCTCAGCCTTTGATTTGTGGATGACAGGGGCAACGATATGGCTCGGATGCTCATCGTTGATTTGCAGAATATATTCACCGAGATCGGTCTCAACCACATGCGCCCCGGCCGCGATCAGCGTATCGTTGAGGGCGATTTCCTCCGTGACCATGCTCTTACTCTTGGCGATGTGCTTGCTGCCATGCCGCGCCACAATATCGAGCATATGCTGTTTGGCTTCGGCAGCATCTTCGGCCCACAGAACTGTAAAGCCATTCTCGGTGGGCTCTGCCTCAGCCAAAACGAGCAGATCCGGCAATTTGCGCAAGGCGCGGCGTTTGGCTTCGGCAGCCTGCTGGCGCATGACTTCGCCATGCGGCGCGCTGGTGGCAAACATCGCGCCCAGGCGTCGATTGAAGGCGGTGCGTGTCCCTGCGCCGACTGCCTCCGGTACATGACCATCGGAGATCGAAATATCGGCCAGCGCAACAAAATTGTTGGATTCAATCTTCATGATGTACCGTGTCCTCCGTCAAGCCATCTGCCAGTACATCGGCAATATGGCGCACCCGCTTGGCCGATTTTTGCCGCGAAAGCCCGCCGTTCATCTGTGTCAGGCAGCTGGCATCCCCGGTAACAATGGTTTGTGCCTCATGAGCTTCGATATGACCGATTTTCGTGTTGAGCATGGCGGCGCTCACATTGGGCATCTTCACGGCAAAGGTTCCGCCAAAGCCGCAGCACACATCGCACTCGGTCAAATCTGAGATCGTCGCATTCTCTGTATTGGCGAGAAGCGTTCGCGCCCCTTGCCCCAATTTGAGCAGGCGCAGTCCATGACAGGCATCGTGAAAGGCGAAGGTTTTCGGCGCGGGCAGCTTGAGATGCAAATCTTCAATGCCGAGGCCATCCACCAGATATTCGGTAAACTCCCATGTAATCGAGGCGATGCGCTCGGCCACTGCGGCCCACTGCGGATCATTGGCAAAGAGGGCCGGGTATTCGTGCCGTATCATCGCCCCGCAGGAACCAGAGGGCACAACAATCACCTCGGCTGATTGAAAGGTCTTCAAAAATTGCAGCGCCACCGTTCGAGCTTCGGTGCGATAGCCCGAATTGAAGGCTGGTTGCCCGCAGCACGTTTGCCCCATTGGGAACTCAACGGGAATGCCAAGATGCTCCAGAATTTTGACGACCGACATGCCAGTGTCGGGATAAATCATATCGACAATGCAGGTCACAAAGAGGGAGACGGGCTTGTCTTTGGGGGGGGGTCTATCGAGCATGAGTTGCGGCTTTCAATACAATGGGTGATATTTTCATGCTTGAACCCCTCTCCCACAACCCCTCTCCCACAAGGGGCGAGGGGCTTTTTTGTCCTGTTCTGCCTCTCTCGTCCATCGGCAAAAGAAGTTGGTTCAGGGGAGAACAACAAACAAAATGTTTCATTGAAGTTTTTGTCCTTGATTGTCGCCCCTCGCCCCTTGTGGGAGAGGGGCCGGGGGTGAGGTCGTCTTTGTTACCGCAAAAATGCCTCGTGCAGGCCGCCATCCACGCTGAAAATCTGGCCTGTTGTTTTGCTAAAGGCATCGGTACTCAGCAAATAGGCCACCTCAGCCTGATCGTCAGGCGTAATCGGCACTTTGGTCAATGTGCGCTGCGCATAGAAATTCGCCAGCTTGCCGCGCAAGGAGTTGTCATCATCGGCTTCGCTGTACGGAATCTCGTATTTGACGAGCGAACTGATCACGCGATCACGCGGGAACATGGTGCTGCCCTCAACCACTGTCGCGGGAGCCAGACCGTTCACGCGCACCAACGGCGCAAGCTCAACGGCCAATTCGCGCACCAGATGATTCGCGGCGGCTTTGCTCGTATCATACGCCATTGAGCCTTTTTTCGAGACAGCTGCGTTGACGCTGGTCGTCAGCACAAGCGTACCGCGCAAATTCTGCGCCTGCCAGAGATTGCGGGCTTCATCCGCCACCAGATAGCCCCCCATCACATTCACATCGAACGTGAAGCGCCATTTATCGTCGCTGATATGGCCTGATTTGTCCGGTGAGACGAACACGCCCGCCGTGACGATGATGTTATCAATGCCGCCATACGCCAGCACAACCTGATCCAGGAAGGCTTGCACACTCTCACGCTTTGTGATGTCGATGCTCAGGCCAATCGCTGGCCCGCAGCCTGAAATGCCTGTCCCCGCCACACCAATGCCCAACCCGTAAATTTTGGTCAATTCATCGGCTGTCGCCTGCGCTGCTTCTAGATTGAGATCCGCACACACGACATGCGCGCCTTCTTTCGCGACGCGATGCGCGGTGGCCTTGCCGATGCCATTGCCCGCGCCAATCACAATCACAATGTTACGAGCAAGCGATTGCTCGGGGGGCATGCGCTTGAGCTTGGCCTCTTCAAGCAGCCAGTATTCAATGTCGAAGGCCTCCTGACGGGGCAGGGCCATATACTGGCTCACGGCCTCCGCCCCGCGCATGACCGCGACGGCATTGTTGTAAAACTCGGCTGTCACGCGCGATTCGCTCTTGTTCTTGCCAAACGCGATCATACCAATGCCAGGGATAAGCACCACCGTCGGATTGGGGTCGCGCATGGCAGGCGAATTGGGATGCTTGTGGGCCTTGTAGTAATCGGCGTAGTCTTTGCGATACTGTTCCAGACCCGATGCAAGTTTGCTCTCAAGAAAAGCGGTATCTTCGCTCTGGGGATTCCAGTCGATGTACAGCGGCTTGATCTTGGTGCGCAAAAAGTGATCGGGGCAGGACGTGCCAAGTTCGGCCAGACGCAGCGCATCGCTGCTGTTGACGAATTGCAAAATTGTGTCGTCACTCTGCACTGTCGCGATAAAGCGATTCTGCTGCGACACCATGCCGCGCAACCGGGGCAAAATCTCAATCAGCACCGACTCACGCTGTTCTGAGGGCAGCGATTGAACCTTTGCCCCGCCGAATGTCCCGTCACCTTTATCATGCGCTTCAAGATAGCGGGCGGCTTTCTCGATCAAAGTGAGCGAGAGTTCATAGCATTCTTTGTCGTCGTCAGCCCAATTGATCAGGCCATGTGCGCCGAGAATAATGCCTTTGAGATTCGGATTGGCCGCAATCGCCTGTTGCAGCACCAGGCCCAGATCAAAACCAGGGCGCTGCCACTCGGTCCAGGCGATTTCGTCGCCATAGATTTCTTTCATCAGGGCCGGGCCATCGGCACACGCGGCAATCGCAATCACCGCATTGGGATGTGTGTGATCCACATGCTTAAACGGGATGAACGCATGCAGCGGCGTATCAATCGATGTAGCACGCGGATTGAGATTGAAGACGGTGTGCGGGTACATATCCACCATTTGATCTTCAATCGGTGTTTTGACGCCCTTGACATCCGCCGCCCCATAGACGCCTTGCAGCGCCATGAGTTTGTCCATATACAACGACGAGAAATTCGCCTGCTTGGAGGTGCGCAGATCACCGCCCGATCCTTTGACCCACATCACCTCGACGGTCTGGCCTGTGAGCGGGTCTGTCATCGGGATTTTGCTGGACGTGTTGCCGCCGCCCGTGTTGGTCACGCGCTGGTCTGCGCCGAGAATGTTGGAGCGATACACGAGGCGCTCAACAGGATTGAGAGCATTCGCTTTAGCATCGTCCCACAGATATTTCACATGGTGGTATTCATTGGGGGTGTACAACGGCATAGAAGACTCCTTAGGTTTAGATTTGTGCGCATTGCTTTTTAAGGTAGCGGGAAAGATGATCTTCTCACTTTTCAACGAAGGATTGGGTGGGGCGCAGCACGCTGCGCCCTTGATATTGATAATGCTCATTTTGGGCGCAGCATGCTGCGCCCCTACAAAACACTAGGGCTCGGCTCATAGCGCGTTGTCGCCGCCATGTCCGCGATAATCTGCCGCGCCTCGGCAATGCTGCCCAACTCGCCCAGGGCAATGAACTGCACCGCGGCATTGCCCAACACCGTCGCCTCAGCGGGGCCCGCCATGACAGGTAGGCCGGTCGCATTGGCGGTCAGTTGGTTAAGAAACTCATTTTGCGAGCCGCCGCCGATGATATGCAGGGCCTCAATCGGCTGGTTGGCGATCTTTTGCAGGCGCTCCAGGGTATCGTGATAGGTGATCGCAAGGCTGTCTAGCACCAGACGCACAATTTGCCCGTGTGTTTCCGGCTCAGGGTGAGCGTTTTCGCGGCACCAATCACGGATGCGCTGTGGATGATCCCCGGCGGTAAGAAAGCGCACATCATCCACATCAAGCCGAAAATGAGATGTCTCGGCTCGCATCGCCAGCGCGACAAGCGTGTCATAGGTGTAGTTCAAGCCATGCCGCATCCAGCTGGTGCGACACTGCTGCAAAATCCACAGTCCCATGACATTCTTGAGCAGACGGTAGGTGCTGTTGACACCGCCCTCATTCGTCACATTCGCCTCATACGCCGCGTCATTCAGGATGGCTTCGGGTATTTCCAGCCCGACCAGACTCCATGTTCCGCTGCTGATATAGGCGAAATTTTTGTTCGTCGTCGGCACAGCCGCCACCGCACTGCCAGTGTCATGTGTGGCCGGGGCAATCACAGGAATGCCCTCATAGCTGCCAAGCCGCGTGCCGGGCGGAATGATCTCCGGCAAGATGCGTGTGGGCATGCCAAGCGTCTCAAGCATGCTGGTGGCCCATGTGCCTGTACGCGGATTAAACATCTGTGTTGTCGTCGCGTTGGTGAACTCGCACGCTTTGACGCCCGTCAGCCAGTAATTGAGCAGATCAGGAATCGTCAGGAACGTGTGCGCCGTATCGAGCAGGGGAGAGCCCGATCTGACCAGACTCATCATCTGATACAGTGTATTGATCTGCATAATCTGAATGCCTGTTTGCGCAAAGACCTCACGGCGTGGCACCCGTTCGTAGACTGCATCCATCATCCCGATGGTGCGCAGATCCCGATACATGACCGGATTGGCAAGCAGCGATCCCTGCGCATCCAGCAAGGCAAAATCAACCGCCCAGGTATCGACACCCAGGCTGACCGGATGGTGGGCCTTACCCAGTTCGATGCCTTCCTGAATATTGCGCCACAGGTGCAGGATGTCCCAATAGAGGGTATCGCGCACAGTGGTCACAGGGTTGGCAAATCGGTGCAGTTCTTCCAGCTCGAAGTGTGAGCCATCAAAATGCACAGCCATCACGCGCCCGGATTCAGCACCGAGGTCAATCGCCAGAACGGTCTTTCTTGCCATACTTATACGCGCTCCGCCAGGACTGTTTTCTCATAGGTGCGAATGTCGTCCAGGTAGTTAATGCCAACGGGAACATTCTGCTGTGCGCAATAATAATCCCAGACTGCCCCGAAGGGCAAACCCTTCGCTTCCTCTAAGAGCGCCAATCGCGCGGTGTAATCGCCGCCCATCTCATATTGACGCAGCAGGCTCGCAGGCTCCACAAGCGCCATAAGCAGCGCCCGCAGGGCATTGCGCGTGCCAATCACCCACGCCGCGATGCGATTGATACTCGCATCGAAGAAATCGAGTCCAATGTGCACACGCGGCAGAAAATCGCCGCGCACAATCTCCTGCATAATCGCTTGCAAATCATCCGTCAGTGTCACCACATGATCGCTGTCCCAGCGCACGCCGCGACTCACATGCAGCAGCAGCTCATCTACAAACAGCAGACTCGATGAAATTTTATCGGCAATGCCCTCTGTGGGATGAAAGTGACCCGCATCCAGGCACAGCACAACACCCCTATGCTGTGCCGCGTAGCCGAGATAGAACTCATGCGATCCTACCACGTAGCTCTCAGAGCCAATGCCAAATAATTTGCTCTCCACCGCGTCGCGATGATGCTGCGGGCTCAACGGCTGCGCCAGAATAAGATCGAGCGCGGTCTTGAGCCGTTCGCGTGGGCCCTTGCGATCCACAGGGCTGTCTTTATAGCCATCAGGAATCCAGATGTTCGTCACGCATGGTGTCCCCAATTCGCGCCCAAAGTACGCCCCAATCTGGCGGCAGACAATGCCATGCTCGATCCAGAATTGGCTGATGCCTTCATCGGGGTGTGTCAGCGTGAAGCCATCGTCGGCCAGGGGATGCGAGAAAAAAGAGGGATTAAAATCGATCCCATGATTGTTGTGTTTGGCCCAATCCGCCCAGCCTGCAAAATGTTCAGGGCGAATATCGTTGCGCTCGATTTTGCGATCCGCTTCAAGATAGATGGCATGCAGATTCAGGCGGTGTGTGCCTGGAATGAGGCTGAAGGCCCGATCCAAATCGCGCCGCAGCTCCACAGCGGTGCGGGCTTTGCCGGGGTAATTGCCTGTCGCCATGATGCCCCCGCTGAGGCCGCGCTCAGGATTTTCAAAGCCGCCGACATCATCGCCCTGCCAGCAGTGCAGGCTGATTGAAATCGTGCGCAAAATCTCCAACGCCTTATCGGTATCGACGCCCAGGGCGGCATAACGCTCTTTCGCCAGTTGATAGGCACTGCTCAGTTGGTGTTCGGTGGGCGATGTCATAAGGTTTAGTCCAGATGAAAAACTTCTTCGAGTTGGATAAAGAGTTGATCGGGATGTGAGCCTTCCGGGATGTCAAAATAGGCACTCATGCGGTCCTGCCAGCGCCCATTGACCTCTGTGGCGGCCATTGCATCCTGGGCGGCTTTCAGCGATTCAGGCGTCTCAAAATAGCCAAAGAGCAGGCCATCCTCGCGCATAAACAGCGAGTAATTGTGCCATCCGCTTGCGCTCAGGGCGGCCAGCATCTCCGGCCACACATTGCGATGATGGGCTTTGTATTCCTCTAACAGTACTTGCTTCACTTTGAGGCAAAATCCGACACGTTTCATAAGGCTGTCTCACTGTTTGGATTGAGAGTAAAAATTAAGTGTGGCCCTGTCAGAATAATGTTTTCAATATCTCGTATGTCATGTTTTCTGTGTTCCTCAAATGTTGGTGTGTAGGAGCGCAATGCATTGCGCCCTCAAGCGTTTTGCTCTGGGCACGATGCATCGTGCCCCTACAGGATTCCATTTAACACACCCAGAAAGCGTTTTTCTAACATACATCAACGCGCCTGTTTTGCACCCCTCTCCTGTGGAGAGGGGCCAGGGGTGAGGTCAGCGATTACGGGGCTTCGGTGGCTTCCATGTCAGCTTCATCCGATGCGGCCCATTCGTCAAGATTCTCTACTGAGTACTGGCTGAACGGCCCCATCAGGACGCGCAGACCATTTTCACGGGTCGGATCGGCTTCGATGGTGAATGTTCCCATACGACCAGCCTCGAATGACACGCCTTCTTCAGCGACAATGGCATCTGTCGCCAGCAGATAGGACACATAGTAGGTCAGGTAGCCCAGGTCATGGAAGCTCCACAGCGCAAATTCCTGTGAACAGCCATTCTCAACAAATTCCTGCATTTCGGCGGGCAGACCAGACCGCTGACAGCCACGCTGTCGCACAGACCTTCATCGCCCATCGCTTTGGCAGCGGCAACAATGCCAACGGTGGTCGGGGCCATGATCAGGGCCAGATCAGGATAGCTGTCCACCAGACCGAGCGCTTCGTTATAGCTGTCTTCGGGGTCGTCGTTGCCGTAAACGGTGGCGACAAGTGTCAGATTGGCATACTTTTCATCGTTGGCGAGGGCTTCTTCCAGGGCTTCAATCCAGGCATTCTGGTTCGAGGCGTCCGGTGTGGCCGAAAGAACGGCAAATTCGCCGCCTTCTTCACCGAGAATGTTCAAGGCCATATCAGCCATGACGATCCCTGTCTCGCTGAAATCGACCTGCGCAATGAACAATTCTTCGCCTGCGGGGTCAACCGGGGAGTCCCAGGTCACAATCGCAATATCGGCATCCATCGCACTTGTCGTCGAGGGCACAAGCTGATCGTAATCATTGGCCGAAATCATGATCGCAGCCACGCCCTGTGTAATGGCCGATTCAATGATTTCAATCTGACCGGCGGCGCTGCCTTCAGACGGGGCATTGAAGATCAATTCGCCCGTGTTTTCAAGTTCTTCATGGGCTTCCATCGCGCCTTCATGGGCTTCATCGAACACCGCTATGCCGAGCAGCTTGGGCATCAGCAGCATATCGAGTTCAGCGCCAGGGGTGGCGACAACAGCATCCACATCCATTGGTTCCTCAGTGGCATCCTGCATCAGCGCAGATTGCGCCAGCATAAAAACGGCCACAAAAGAAAGAGCAAAGCGAATTTTTTTCATGGTGAGTGTCCTCTTTACATAAAAATCAATCGATCATTCTTGCCCCACAAAACATGCGAATTTTAAATGGCTTTTCCTTTCTCTAATTGGGAACGATTCC
>Ga0105046_10016284_pt1 | contig 11415 bp, 11 predicted proteins | sample MAT03_FD_78385 | JGI IMG/M metagenome (GOLD analysis project Ga0105046, IMG submission 78385) | Freshwater microbial communities from Lake Fryxell liftoff mats and glacier meltwater in Antarctica - MAT-03 (megahit assembly) | ecosystem: Environmental > Aquatic > Freshwater > Ice > Liftoff...
TCGGTGACCAGCACACGCAAGCCCATGGCCTTGGCTGTTTGCACCGTCGGTACTTGCCAAGGGCCGCCTCCGAGTACATGCAAAAGAGGTGCTTCGCGCATGCCTGGATTGTCCGGCAAAGCACTCGCCGTCGGCTGCAATTTCTGGATCGGGCTTGCAGAGCCGGCCGCTTCAAGACTTGGACGCCACCTGTGCGGCGGCTCGCATGCCCAGGTGCATGCCACTGTCCAGCAGCAGCAATTCGCCTGTCATGGTGCGTGCGCCTTCCACCAGCCAAAGCACGGCAGAGGCCACGTCTTCGGCCGTGCTGGCGGTGGCCAGCGGCACGGAATGGTTGTGGGCTGCATGCATCTTGTCAAAGGCCTCTTGGCCCACCCCGTCGACAAACCAGCGCGTGGTGATCATGCCCGGGCACACGGCGTTGACACGCACTTGGGGCGCCATGGCGCGTGCAAAGTACAAGGTCATCGCATTCAGCGCGCCTTTGCTGGCGATGTAGGCCACCGACGAGCCCACCCCCAGGGCACCCGCCACCGAGCTGATGTTGACGATGCAACCGCGCTGTGCTTTCAGGTGCGGGGCGCAGGCCCGGATCATCTGGAAGCTGCCCAGGGCATTGACGCCAACGATGCGCTGAAAGACCTCGGCGTCGATCGCATCCCAGTTGGCTGCCCCGGCAAAGTTCGTGATGCCCGCGTTGTTGACCAATGCATCCAGACGCCCCCAGCGCTGCAGGGTGGCTTGCACCAGGGCCTTGCAATCGGCGTCCACTGCCACATCGCCTTGCAGCAGCAAAGTCTGCGCGCCGCTGGCGCCAGCGGCCTGCTGGCAGGCGGCTTCGGTCTCACGCGCTTGCGCTTCGCTCTTGGCGTAGTTGATCACCACATGCCAGCCGCGCTGCGCCAAAGCCAGTGCGCTGGCGGCGCCCACGCCAGTGGCTGATCCGGTGATGAGGGCAACGCGGGGTGTGGACATGGCTGAGCCCTTCTGTAGAGATGAACCTTCTCGATACGAGCTGGCAGGGTCGATGTAAGCTATGAAAAAAAGTCGCCCGCCGGTGATCTGCTCATTGCTTGCTGAGCGCCCTCTGACCGCCCACTGAGCGCTCACTCACCACCCGCCCGACACCCTCAACCCGCTTCTTCGAACGAGACATCCACTTGCCTACAGCCGTCATCTCCACCGCTCTGCGCCCTTTGATTGAGCCGCATTTGCCCGCCGATGTGCAGGTGCATTGGTTCAGCAACAAGGAAGAGGCTCTGGCACTGGCGGCGCAGGCCGAGATTGGCTGGTTTGATCTGCGCAGCAAGGCGGACATGAGCGAGGTCATCGCTGCTGCCAAGAATCTAAGGTGGCTGAACTCGGTCTACGCCGGCCTGGACGGTTTGCCGCTGGCGCAGTTGCTGGCTCAGGGCACCGCGGTAACCCACGGCACAGGCATCAATGCCGTGACGATTGCCGAGTACGTGGTGATGGGCATGCTCAACATTGCCAAGGGCTTCCGTGAAGTGGTGCGGGCGCAAGACCGTCGCGACTGGCTCAAGGACTCACCGGGCAAGGTCGAACTGGCAGGCTCGCGGGCACTGGTGTTGGGTTACGGCGCAATCGGCCAGCTGGTTTGCAAACGGCTGCGGGCTTTTGAGGTTCAAGTCAGTGTCGTGCGCCGCAGTGCTGACCCAGCCGCGCTGACGCCAGACCAGTGGCGACCACGGCTGGGCGAGTTCGACTGGATCATCGTGGCCGTGCCGGCCACGCCCGAGACCGAGGCCATGTTGGGCGCAGCCGAATTTGCTGCATGCAAGCCCAGCGCCACGGTGCTGAATGTGGCGCGTGGCTCGGTGGTGGATCAGCAGGCTTTGGTTGAAGCGCTGCAAAGCGGCCGTATCGGCCATGCGTTCCTGGACGTCACAACACCTGAGCCTTTACCGGCTGAACACGTGCTCTGGACGCTGCCCAACGTGCACATCTCGATGCATCTGTCGGGCCGCGCACAAGACAAGATGTTGCAACGCGCTGCGGCACGATTCCTGGACAACCTGAAGCGCTATCAGCAGGGTGAAACGCTGGTGCCGTTGGCGAATTTGGCGCTGGGTTACTGAACGAGCGGGCTGACAGCGCCGTATGTGCCGTGTCTGCCGTATGTGCCGTATGTGCCGTATGTGCTTTAGGGGCTGTCGGGTTGGGCTTGCGCCTGGAGCTTGTGCTGCATAGGATGGCTGGGCCCTCGCAAGCCCGCAAGGGTGCATCAAAACCAGCAGGAGACAAGACGATGAGCAGCGCGACAGCTACCGCCATCCCCACCGCCACCCCCACGGCCGTTGCGCAGCAATGGCTCACCGATTTCGGCGCTGCATTGACACGCAGTGACTTTGACGCTGCAGCCAGCATGTTTGGCGCTGACGGTTACTGGCGCGACTTGCTGTCCTTCACCTGGAACATCAAAACCGCCGAGGGCGTGGCAGACATCCGCAAGATGTTGGACGCAACGGCCGAACAAGCCCAGCCCGCGAATTGGCAAGTCTTGGGCGAGGCCACTGAGACGGGCGGTGTCACCGAAGCCTGGTTCACCTTTGAGACCGGTGCGGCGCGTGGCAAGGGCCATTTGCGCTTGATCGACGGCAAGGCCTGGACCTTGCTGACGACGATGCAAGAGCTCAAGGGCTTTGAAGAACCCAAACGCGAGCGGCGGCCCAAAGGCATCGAGCACGGCATACGCCCGGACCGTCAAACCTGGTTGGAAAGCCGCGAAGAAGAGCAGCGCACGCTGGGCTTCAGCAAACAGCCCTACACGGTGATTCTGGGCGGCGGGCAGGCCGGCATCATCCTGGGCGCGCGGCTGCGCAAGTTGGGCGTGCCGACCATCATCATCGAGAAAAACGCCCGCGCCGGCGACAGTTGGCGCAACCGCTACAAGAGCCTGTGTCTGCACGACCCGGTGTGGTACGACCACCTGCCTTATATGCCCTTCCCGGACGATTGGCCGGTGTTCACGCCCAAAGACAAGTTGGGTGATTGGCTGGAGATGTACACCCGTGTGATGGAGCTGAACTATTGGGCCAGCACCGAGTGCAAGAGCGCTGCTTGGGACGAAGCCAAACAAGAGTGGGCCGTCACCGTCGAGCACAAAGGCGAAACCCTGGTGTTGCGGCCCAAGCACCTGGTGTTTGCCACCGGCATGAGCGCAGTACCCAACCTGCCCAGCTACCCCGGCATGGACAGCTTCAAGGGCGAGCAGGTGCACAGCAGCGCTTTTCGCACCGGCGCGCAGTGGAAGGACAAGGCAGTGGTGGTGGTCGGCTCCAACAACTCGGCGCACGACATCTGCGCTGATCTGTGGGAGAACGGCGCCCAGGTCACGATGGTGCAGCGCTCGACCACCCACGTCGCGCGCAGCGATTCGTTGATGGATCTGGCGCTGGGTGGCCTCTATTCAGAAGCCGCTGTCAAGGCCGGCGTGGACACCGACACGGCAGATTTGATCTTCGCCTCACTGCCCTACAAGGCCATGCCGGCGCTGCAAGTGCCGATCTACGACCAGATGAAAGAACGCGACGCCGAGTTTTACCAGCGGCTGGAGAAAGCCGGCTTCATGCTGGACTTTGGTGAAGACGGCTCGGGCTTGTTTGTCAAGTACTTGCGCCGCGGCTCGGGCTACTACATCGATGTGGGCGCCAGCGAGTTGGTGGCCAATGGCAGCGTCAAGGTCAAGTCCGGTGCCATCGAGTCCGTCACCGCCAGCGGCTTGAAGATGGCCGACGGCAGCGAGCTCAAAGCCGACCTGATCGTCTGGGCGACCGGCTATGGATCGATGAACGGCTGGATCGCCAAGTTCGTCAACCAAGAGATGGCCGACAAGGTGGGCAAATGCTGGGGCCTGGGTTCTGACACGAAGAAGGACCCCGGCCCTTGGGAGGGTGAATTGCGCAACATGTGGAAGCCCACGCAGCAGCCCAACCTGTGGATGCAAGGCGGCAACCTGCACCAGAACCGCCACTACTCGTTGACCACGGCTTTGCAGCTCAAGGCGCGCATGGAGGGCATCCCGACGCCTGTGTACGGCTTGGCGCCGGTGCACCACAAGGCCTGAACCCTGAACCCTGAACCCTGAACCCTGAACCTAAAGCACCAGCCCTGGCTGAACGTGGCTGAAATCGCGCCAAAGATGATGCGCTGGCGCGATGATCCGGAGGCTGCCTTTCGCATTGACACGGAACCCGTGTAACGCGGGTTCCGTGTTAAGCTCTCTCTCTCTCTCTCTTTGATTGTTTGAGCAAAACCATGGCCAACCTCACGCTGGTGATCGACGACGAAGTGCTGCAGCAAGCGCGCATCAAAGCGCTGCAACAGGGCACCAGCGTCAACGAGATCTGCCGCGAAGCCATTACGCGCTTTGCCACGCCCGCCGACGACGCGGACCTGTTCATCTCGCAGTTGCGTGCCTTGTCGCGTCGGGCTGTCAAATCTACAGTCGCAAAGTTGGCGGATACGGAACTCTGGCCTGGCCGGGAGAGCTTCTACGCCGAAGTGCTGGATGAACGGCTGCCTGGCCATGGGCCGGGGCTGTCGGAGCTTCGTCAGCGGTAGTGTGCAGGGTCTGATCGCCTAAGCCTGTTCGCTCAAGCCCTCAAGCCGACCGCCCAAGCCTGATCACGGGTCTTGCCCCATGCGCGTTTTCGTAGACACCAACATCGTCTTGTATGCGTTGCTGCCGGACGACCCGCGCAAGCAGGCGCTGGCCCAAGAACTGCTGCACCGCCACAGCCGCGACCGCAGTCTGTGGCTGAGTACCCAGGTGCTGCTGGAAGCCTACAGCGTGCTGACCCGCAAGCGCAAACTGGTACCCGCCGATGCCTTGGCGGCGGTGCAACTGCTGGCCAGCCGCCAGGTGGCACCCGCCACGCCCGAAGGTACGCTGCGTGCGCTGGCGCTGTCGGCTCGCTACCGGCTGTCGCCCTGGGATGCAGCCATCGTGCAGGCGGCCATGGATGCGGGCTGCGAGACGCTGTACACCGAAGACCTGCAAGACGGCCAACACTTCGAAGCTTTGCGTGTGGTCAATCCCTTCGAGTTGAAGGTGCAGGAGACCGCCCCATTGCCGGCCGCCCCGATGTCGCCCGTGCCCGCAAAGGGCCGCGCCGCGAAAGTGACCGCCAGGGGTCCGCCCGCCCAGCGCAAAACGCGGCCTTGAGTTGTACGGATTTGCGGTTGATCGGCGGTTGATCGGCGAGTAAGCCGCGACCCGCTGCACCTGCCTCGTGGTTGTCCTGGTGCCCTGTGAATGGCACAGAGCCCCACCGTGGCCCCTGAGCCCCGAGCCCTTTATGAAAGCCGCCAGATACGCGGCTTTCATAACGTTTTACGTTGGATAAAGGACATAAAGCGGCCGCGGGAACACCATACATCCATCGACAACGCACCCAGTGCACCCCCCGCAAAGGACCCCCGCCATGAACACCACCACCCGCCTCATCTCCGCCGCCGCTTCACTTCTTCTGACTGTCGCGCTCTTTGACTCGGTCGCCTCGCTGGCCCACAACGCCCATGGCGACCTCAGCGCCAAGGCTCCGGCTGCACAGACACAGATGGTTGCCGGCGCATCCATCTCTGCACCCACCCTGCGCTGAATCAGCTCACGCCCTGAGCTCGGCATCAAGCTCTGTCGCCCAACGTTTCTGTCTTCCACCCAAGGAAATCACCATGAACAGCCCCAAATTCAGCTCCAAGTCCAACCGCATCGCTGCCGCCCTCGCGTCTGTCTGCACCAGCGTGCTGCTGATCATCGCGGTGGTTTCGTTGTCAGACACCACCGGTGTGATGCCGCAGATGGCTGCCACCAGTGCCGCCGCGATCCTGGCTTGAGCCCGCGCGAACCGGCGACGAATTCATGGTCAACCACGACGGCACCGGGTCGCTGTGCAGTCGGCCTGGCACTGCGGCTCGCATGGCGGGCTGCAGTACCGACCGCCGGCGCCCCCTGTGCGCAAGCAGTGTTCAGCCGCCGAAACGCTCTGTGGGCCGCTGCCGGATTCGAGCACTGCTCACCTGCACCACGCCGTCGAGCCTTCGGTCGGGACGTGGGTGCTCAAATTTCGCATGCTCAGATACCAGTTCGGCAACTCAGGTCAGCCCGCGGCGGTTGAGTTCCCTGGCCAGTCCATCGCCCACTGCGGTGTTCGGTACGAAGGGAGTCCACCTAACCGACACTCGACTGATGGATGCAGTGGCCGAGGAAAACGTATCCAACGGCCTCGGGGTCGACTCCGCAGCAGCCTTCCACGACGCCGATGAGGCGCAGCGCACGCTGTCAAGCAAGCGCACCGGAAGCTCGGATTGCAAATCCGCAGCCATTCCGGCGAGGGCTGCGCCGCCCAGCACGATGCAATCAAGATCGGGGTGATCACGAAGCAACTGAGTACAGGCTTCGTGCAGCATTCGGCGCGTCCACGCGGGGTCCGCTGCCAGTTGCGTGGCGGTCGCGGAAACGGCCCTCACATCGGCGAGCGAGCCGTGGACGCCAAGCGAGGAGGCCAGTCTCTTCAAAATGGGCACCCAGGGCCTGCCGCCTGTGACCACCGCCCAGCGCCCCAAGCGCGCCGCCTCGTCGAAGGCCGTAGAGGCCAGGCCGAAGACCGGGCACCCGCCGATTTCCCGCAATGCCTCCAGGCCGGGGTCCCCCAAACAGCCGATCAGGATCGCCGATGGCGCATCTCCCGGGTACTGTTGGACATCGAGAGCCCAGGCGTCGAGCACCGCGTGGGCGGCCAGAACGACGCCCGTCTGGCTCGAAACAACAGAGGCTCCGAAGCGCGCGGTGCGCGTCGTCAGCACAGCGCCATCGGGCGCCAGGGACCGGGCGTGCGTTGCCAGCACCTCGGTCAAAGCCGCAGTGGTATTCGGGTTGATCAACAGCAGCCGCGTCATGCGACCGCCTGCCAAGAGGCTGTGCCGGCGCAATGCCGACCATGGTTCGGTGGCGAGATGCTCAATCGGTTCAGCCTGCACCGTCGCGCAAACGAATGGACCGTCGCAGCGACTTCTGCTCCGCTTGGCGGGCCGCTGTCGCCTGCCAACCTTGCGTCGTCAGTGTCAGGTGCCCAACTCTTCCTGGCGATGGGCCGAAGGAACGGCATTTTAGTTTCAGAGGTCATATTCCCTCGCGCTGAGGACAGGTCCAGCGGCGTTTTCGGTTCATCAACGGCAACCTTGGCTGCGACGAACTCGCAGCCGGTTTCGTAAGCTGCTGAAAGCGGTCTGTGCAGCGGCCGAACTCTTGCGATCAGCACCCAGCCAGAGAGATGCAACCATACCAGGCGCCGCCAGCCACCGCAGCCCGGTCCGCTCCGCAGCAGCGCCTTGAAGCAGCCCGCTGCATGCGCCTGGATGCGCCTCAAAAATCCCCCGTCGACCACTTCAAGCAGCGCTGCACGGCCGCCGTGTAGTTGGCGCACTCGATGTGTGGCCTCGGCCAAAACAGCTTCACAGCTGATGAATGGCGGTTTGATGCGTCTCAGCTGCGCTGAGACTGTCGCGTGACGGCTGTCTGTGGCGTTCAGCAGGACGACCAGTGGCCCTGTGTCCACCAACACAGCGCTCAACAGTTCAGCGGCGCGAGCCTTCATGCGCCAAAGTTGTCGAGGTGCCTCGGATGGGTGGACAAATCAGCAGGCCCGCGCAACATCCCCAACCAGTTTGTGGCGAGGACTGCGCAATGCGCGGCCTGCGGCGCTGCATCAACATAGGCTTCCATGGCGTGCCGCACTGCCGCGCTATTGCTGCTGGCTCTTGGTTGGCGAGTGAAATGTGTCAGGCGATGGTCCAGTGTTTCGGGCAGTTTCAGCGTGATCGCTTTCATGGGGTCTTCAGTGGTCCGTTCCGCCAAACCGATGACATGAAATCGCGCATTCGCCCGCCATGCGTCGTTGCGAATCCGCGCCACAGCTGCAGCGATGGCTGTGGTTTGCGCCCAGCCTGACGATCGAACGCGTCAATTTCATTTGTAACCTCATTGACGGAACGGACCACTGGCGCCTGGCTCGGCACAAGTGGCATGGGTGGGACATTGCCAAAATGGCAACAGCCAATGACGCTGGCGCCGTCTGTCTGGTTCGATGCAGTGATGCAACCGCTACCCGTACAGGGACTGCTTGGCCCAGCCTCTCAGCCCTGGCGGCCGAACACCAGCAGCAGGTTGTTGGCCGGCATCGTGATTTGCTGCCGGAGGCCCAGCCGGTGTACCGCGGCGGCGGCAAGCACCTCGCTCAGCGAGCGCAAGCCCCAGGCCGGGTCCCGGCTGCGCAGATCGGCGTCAAAGGCCAGATTGCTGGCGGCGGTGGTTTGGCCTGGCACCACGAAGGGCCCGTAAATCAGCAGCAAGCCACCGGGCTTGAGATGGGCAGCGGCGCCTTGCATCAACCCTGCGCAGCAGGCCCAAGGTGCGATGTGCAGCAGGTTGGCGCAGTAGATGGCGTCCAACTGGGGTGGCACACCTGGCCATGGGGAGGGTTGCAAAACGTCCAGCAGCAACGGTGTTTGCACGCTGGGCACATCTGCGCACCAGTCGGCGATGGAGGCCAAGCCGTCGGCTGAGAAATCGCTGGGCCACCACATCCAGCCGGGCAGGGTGGGCGCGCAATAGGCGGCGTGTTGGCCGGTGCCGCTGGCGATCTCCAGCAAGTGGCGCGGTGAGTCGGTGGGGCTTGCAGAGACTCTTGGGGTTTCAGGGACTGTTGCCGTGGCGGCGCTGTCGTCGCCCGCCAGGATCAGACGCAATTGGGCCGCGACGGCTTGGCGATTGCGCTCTGCAGCCGGGCTGAAAGCGCGTGGGGTATGGCTGCCCGCTGTCATGGCTGGTTAGCCCGCTTGCGGGTATGACTGGGGCGGCTGGCTGGGCCTTTGCTCGCACTTTGCCGCTCGCCCTTGCCCCCACCACCACCGCCACCACCACCACCACCCGGCCCACCGCCACCCCGCTGCCGCCTTTGCGCCAGCGGCCGCTTGCCTTTGAGTTGCCGCTCGATGCCGTCGTTGAGCTGGCTACGCAAGGCCAGCACCGTCTCCACATGGCCATAGATGCCCGGGAAGCGCAGGTCCAGCCACAGCCACAGCGTGCAGGCGCGCAGCGCTTGCTCCATGCGCTCCAGCCGGCTGTGGCCGTCCACTTCGTCCAGAAAGCCGGGCCGGCCGGCCCGGCCCGAGCTGGCATGGTTGGCCGCCCAGTCCAAAAAGTACTGCACCTGGGTGTCGGTGCGGGTGTCCACCGGCGCCTGCGCGTACACAAAGCGCTCGCGCAAACTCAAGCGGCCGGCGCAGCGGTCCAGCTCTTCAGCCAGTTGCAGCATCTGCTCCAGCTCGGCCACCGCAAAGTGCGCGTCGTCCAGCTTCAACTGCTCCATGAACACGGCCAGCACTTCGCGCAAGCGGTTCTTGTTCAAGCGGCTGCTGATGGTGTCCACATGCCAGCCGTTGGGCGCCACCGGGGCTTTGAAGTCGCGCGGAGCTTGCGGGCTTTGGGCCAGCAACTCGCGCAGCACTTGCTCGGCACCTGGCTCGGCTTCTGCCAGCACGCCGGTAAAGCCTTCGTCGTGGATGCCGTAGCGGCCAGCGCGGCCTGCGATCTGGTGCACTTCGCCTTCGTTCAGCGCCCTGTCGCCCTGGCCGTCGAACTTGTTGACGGTGCTGAACAGCACCCGGCGGATCGGCAGATTCAGCCCCATGCCGATGGCGTCGGTGGCCACCAGGATATGGCTGTCACCGCTGGCAAAACGCTCGGCTTCGCGGCGCCGCACTTCGGGCGGCAGCGCACCGTAGATCACCGACACCGGGTGCCCGCCAGCGGCAATCTGGTCACGCAGCATCAGCACATCTCGGCGGCTGAAGGCCACCACCGCGTCGCCCAGGCTCAGCTCGCCGAGGGGCACCGGGCGGGGCAGCGTTTGCACATGCTGCTTGCGCGCAAACTCGCGCACATCACAGCTTTCGCCGCACAGGCCCAGCAGATTCTTCACCGCAGGCACGGCGTAGGCGCTGCAGATGATGATCAGCTCTTTGGCCGGCACCGCGACGATGGCCTGCGTCCAGGCCCAGCCGCGCGAGGGGTCGAAGATCATTTGCGCTTCGTCGATCACCGCCACGTCTACCGCGCTGTTGGTCGACACCATCTCGATCGTGCTGCTGACCACGCGCGCCTGTTCTGCGGGCACGTTTTCTTCGCCCGTCAGCAATGAACAAGGCACGCCGCGCGCCACCAGGCGGTCACGCCCTTCCAGCGCCAAGAGCCGCAATGGCGCCAGGTAGGCGCCGTCCAGCGCCTGCGCCAGCCGCTCAAAAGCCGCGTGTGTCTTGCCGCTGTTGGGCGGGCCCACATACAGCGTGACGCGCCGGCCCATGCGGCGCGCTTTGGCGAAGGTGCCCGGGTAGCCTTGAAACGCCAGCTCGTTGTTCAGCCCGGCCAGCGTGTGGGTTTCGGCCACCGCGTGCGCCCAGCGTTCCTGTGCGCGCGTGCAGGCTTGTTGCAAATCGGCCAAGGTGGCTGCTGACACCAGCGCCTTGGGTGTGGCGCATTCGGCCTGCAGGCGCGGCAGCAGGCTGTCCAGCTGCGCCGCCATCTCGGGCGGCAGCTCGACGCTGTGGCCCTGGGTCTGTGTGAGGCGGGTCGCGGCATCGACACCACCAGTGGCTGAAAGCCGCTGCCGCAATTGCGCCTGGCTGTGCGCGACCAGCCCATCCAGGTGCGTGATCAGGGGCTTGGCGTGCGGATAGGTGACAGCCGGGCCCAAGGCAGCGACCAGGGCGTCGCGGTCGCCATCACGATAGAAGGCCCAGACCGCTTCGGCCTGCACCGGCAGCCGGTACAGCACCGGCACTTTCCAGCCCGGTTGCGCCAGTGCCAGGGCATGGCTGATCAGCCGACTCCAGTCGCTGCCGTGGCGGGCCACGCCCAATGTTTCGAGGGTCGAGTGGCGCTGCAGAAAAGTCGGTCGCGCAACGGGGCCAGTGCCCACCGCTTGCTGGTGGCTCAGCGCTGCGTCCATCAGCGCTGGGTCGATCCAGCGGCTGGGCCGCCCGGCTGCAGCCGAGGTGCCACCCGAGGATGCTTTTTGCAGCATCACAAGACCCATCTGCTCCAGCGTCTCGTCGTCGCCGCCAAAGTCGGCAGGCTTGACCACCTGCGGCAGTGCGTAGGCGCCGTGACGGATCTGCGCCAGCTGTGCCTTGCCGATGTGCGGTGGCACACGGCTGGCATGTCTGGGTCGCGGCAGGTTCAGTTGCGGCTTGCTGCTGGGCTTGTCGGCAGCGTCTGCGACGGTGTCGCTGGGTTTTTCTGGTGAGTCTTGTGGTTCAGCGACGGGGAAGGTCATGCAAATCCTGGTGAAAATACGGGTGAGGGGCAGAGGCAGAGGCAGAGGCAGAGGCAGA
>Ga0105046_10016286_pt1 | contig 11414 bp, 7 predicted proteins | sample MAT03_FD_78385 | JGI IMG/M metagenome (GOLD analysis project Ga0105046, IMG submission 78385) | Freshwater microbial communities from Lake Fryxell liftoff mats and glacier meltwater in Antarctica - MAT-03 (megahit assembly) | ecosystem: Environmental > Aquatic > Freshwater > Ice > Liftoff...
AAAGCTTATAACGCATGTAGTTCCTCCCGAAATCTGAAACGTTACAGATTGCAAGGATACGGGAGGTGCTCGGCTTAGGCAATGCTCATTTGGGAGAACACGGCGGATTTTTTCGAACACCGAATTTATTCTCGGGGTAACCGCCAGATTCGCAATGGCGTCCAATTCCTGTTGCATTGCAGCAGAAACAGCCGCTCTTGGATGACAATCGACTGATTTCATTGGTGTTGAATTGCGGAAGAGAGAGGGCATCAGCCACAACCTCCCGGGTCCCGGTTATGACCACGCCGGGTTGGGTGAGAGAGGTCAGGGCCCAACAACCTGTAACGATACAGCTTGTGAAGGAGACCCTTCGGGTTCACATTATCACCGGTTGCCGTCGCGTCCGAAACACGCGATGTAGGGTTGGGGACATGGACGAACCTGCAGGGACAATGAAACAACAGATTGCCGGCGCCGAAGCGCTCCCGGCGGCGCCCGGCCGTCCGACGCTGAAGACCATCGCCTTCATGACGGGCCTGGGCGTCACAACTGTCTCGCGCGCCTTGAAGGACGCACCGGAGATCGGCGAGGAGACGCGGCGACGCGTGCAGCTCGTCGCCCGGCAGGTCGGCTACAGGCCCAACCGCGCCGGCGTGCGCCTGAGGACCGGCAAGACCAATGTCATCAGCCTCGTGCTGAACACCGAGGAGCAGATCGGCGGCTTCGTCTCGGACATGATCTACGGCATCTCGGAACATCTGGCGCAGACGCCCTATCACCTGATCGTTACGCCCTATTCCCGCAACAACGATCCGCTGGAGCCGGTCCGCTACGTGGTGGAGACGGGCTCGGCCGACGGCATCATCATCTCGCGCACCGAGCCCGACGACAAGCGCGTGCGTTACATGCTGGAGCGGGGTTTTCCCTTCGTTACCCACGGTCGCACCGAAGTCGGCACCGACCACGCGTTCCACGACTTCGACAACTATTCCTTCGCGCAGGCCGCCGTGAAGAAGCTCGCCGGTCTCGGCCGGAAACGGCTGGCGCTCCTCGGGCCGCCGTCCACGCTCTCCTACCATCACCACATGCGGAACGGCTTCCTGGACACCATGGCGGAAATCGGCTTCGCCGAGGTGCCGTTCAATACCGTGACCGTCGATCATTCCATCGAGCAGATCCGCGCGCGCACGCTGCAATTGATGCAGCGGCCCAATCGTCCGGACGGAATCGTCAGCGGGGCTGGCGGCGCGACCTTCGCGGTTGTCGCCGGCATCGAGGACGCCGGGCTGAAGGTCGGCAGGGACGTCGACATCGTGTCGAAGCAATCTGCCCGGCTGCTCCACCTCTTCCGGCCGGAACTTTACGTCGTCAACGAGGACGTGCGCCAGGCGGGCCGCGAACTCGCCCGCTCGATCGTCGCCTTGATCGGCGGCGCGCCCGCCGCTTCGCTGCAGGGCCTCAGCCAGCCCGGTCCGGTGCTGGCGCGAGGGGAGTAGAGCTTGTAGCTCGGGTTCGCCCCTCAGGCCGGCCCGACGATGCCCCAGGTGACGCCGAAAGCGTCTTTCACCTGGCCATATTTGTCGCCCCAGAAGGCGACTTCGAGCGGCACCACAACCTCCGCCCCGGCTTCGGTGGCGCGCTTCCACCAGGCATCGGCATCGTCGACGATGACGTGCAGCGCGATGTTCTTGGTCGGCTCGTCCGGGCTGCCGTATTCGGGGAACGGGTCGTTGAACATCATCGCGCCGCCATTAATCTCGACATGCACATGCATCGAGCGCCCGTCCGGCGTCTCCCTGCGGTCGATGAGTCTGGCGCCGAAGGCCTTTTCGTAGAAGGCGGTTGCCGCCTTGGAATCGCTCACGGTGAAATAGGCGATCACGCCGGGGATCTTCATGGTGTCGGCCATCGTGTTGCTCCCTTCAGATTGTCTTCAAGAGTTCGGCGAGCTGGTCGGCGCATTGGCCCCAGCCCTCGTGGAAGCCCATCTTCTCGTGGGCTTCGCGATCCTCCACCGTCCAGTGCCTGACGCGCGCCGTGTAGCGTGTCGTTCCCGCACCCGCCTCTTCAAACGTGACGATCGCCAGCATGAACGGTTTCGCCGACGGTTCCCAGGCCGCCGTGAAGGCATCGGTGAAGACCAGCTTTTCGTTCTCGACCACCTCGAGATAGATGCCCTGGTTGGGATAGTCCCTACCTTCTGGATCGCGCATCACGATCAGGCTTGTTCCGCCGGGCCTGACGTCGAGGGCGGCGCCCGGCGTCGTCCACGGCAGCGGCGCGAACCATTGCTTTAGCAGCTTGGGTTCGGTCCAGGCGCGGTACACCTTGTCGCGCGGCGCATCGAAGATGCGCTCCAGAACCAGTTCGCGCTCGGCTGGAAAGTCGGCGTTGACGGTTGCTCGGATGTTCATCATTTCCTCCATGCTCTCTGTGTCCATGGCCTTATGACGAACGGAGACCGCCCGTTTCGACAGCGTGCGCGAGGTTTTTTCTATTTGGATTGCTTCAAGCAGTAGGCGCCGACAGCCTGTCGAGATGTATGCGGATATGCGCGGCCTCGGCCGGCGAATTGGCGAGCGAGATCGCGCGGCAGAACGCCTCTCGCGCTTCCTCGTGACGGCCAAGCTGCATCAGCAGGCCGCCCTTCACGCCGAAATAGTGGAAATAGCCTGACAGTTTCGGCTCAAGCGGCTCGATCATGGCAAGCGCGGCTTCCGGCCCGCGCGCCTTGGACACCGCGACGGCGCGGTTCAGCGTGATGACGGGCGAGGGCTGCATGGCTTGCAGCGCGCCGTAGAGCAGGTCGATCTGCGCCCAGTCGGTGTCTTCAGCTCTGGCGGCGCGGCCATGCAGCGCGGCGATGGCCGCCTGGATCTGGTAGGGTCCGGGCTTGCCGTGGCGCATCGCCTTGTCGATCAGGGCGAGACCCTCCGCGATCATCTTGGCGCTCCACAGTGTTCGGTCCTGATCCTCCAGAAGCACCACCGCGCCGTCGGCGTCGAACCGGGCGCGGGCGCGGGCGTGCTGCAGCAGAAGCAGCGCGGTCAGCCCCATGATCTCCGGCTCCGAGGGAAACAGCCGCAGCAGCAGGCGCGACAGCCGGATTGCCTCGTCGCAAAGCGGGACGCGCATGGCGACGTCGCCGCCGCTCGCCGAATAACCTTCGTTGAAAACCAGATAGACCATGGCCGCCACCGCGCCCAGCCGCTCGGTGCGCTCGACCGGGCCTGGCGCCTCGAACGGCACGTCGGCGGCGGCGATCCTCGTCTTGGCGCGGGTGATGCGCTGTTCCATGGCGCTTTCTCGGACCAGGAAGGCGCGCGCGATCTGCTGGACCGACAGGCCCGACACGATGCGCAGCGCCAGCGCCACCTGCTGCGTCGCCGGCAGGTCTGGATGGCAGCAGATGAACAGCAGCCGCAGGATGTCGTCGCGGTAGTCGGCGCCGTCGAGCCGTTCGGCAAGCGTTGTCTCGGCGTCTTCGAGATCGGACAGAACGTTTTCGTCGGGCAGCGCCGTGGTCCTGGAGCGGCGGCGCACCATGTCGATCGCGGCATTGCGCCCGACGAAGATCAGCCATGCGGTCGGGTCGCGTGGCGGCCCGTTCAGCGGCCAGTTCTTCAACGCGCGCAGGCAGGCATCCTGGAAAGCCTCTTGCGCCAGGTCGAGGTCGCGGAAGTAGCGCAGCAGCGCCGCCACCGCTTGTGGCCTCGCGGTGGTGACAAGAGGCTCTATCCAGGAGAGATCGGTCATAGGGTCGCGGCGACAGGATTGAGCACCCCGACAGGGCGGATCTCATAGGCGCCGCCGGCCGGGTTCGCGTCGGAAAGCTCGCGTGCGAAGGCGACGGCCTCTTCGAGGTTTTCGCAGTCGACCGTGTAGAAGCCTAGAAACTGTTCCTTGGTCTCGGCGAACGGGCCATCCAGAACCAGCGTCTCGCCCTTGACCGTGCGCAGCGTCGTCGCCGCCGTCGTCGGCAGCAGTCGCGCGACTGGGCCGAGCCGGCCTGCCCTGGCGTATTTCTCCTGCACGACGGCCAGCTTTTGCATGACCGCCTCGTCCTGTTCCTTGCTCCAGCACGAAACGGCGTCTTCCTGGGCGTAGCAGAGTACGGCGTAGAGCATTGGCAAGTCTCCCTGTCATCGAGGACGAAAGACTAGGGCGAACGCCGACATGGCGTCGACAACAAATCGGACACTGTTTCCTCGCCGTGAACCTTTTCCCGTCGCGCCGCGACTGATCCCAAGGCGCCGCAATCCTGCGAGGCCGAAGTGGAAGAGGACTTACCCATGACCAGACACGCTTTGTGCGGGTCGGCTGGATCGGGCGCGCGGCGCGGCAGAGGACCAGGCCAAGAGCCCGGCATGTCGGGCCGCGTCACGATTCAGTTGACCCAACGTAAGACCCCGCGTAGTTTCTCCTGCAGGGGTTCAATGGCGAAAGCTATGGGAGAAAGTGCCGGTGTTGCGCGCTTCGATCTCCGTGGCGCGACCCCTCCGGCAATTTCTCCCGCCCCAACAGGGAGGGAAACGACCATGCCACGCGGCCACGGCGTCCTGCGTTCGCTTGCATACAAGCTGACCCATCGTAAGTCCGCCGGCCTGCGCGGCAGGCTGGCCACAGGCAGCGCGTTGCTGGCGCTGGCGCTTGGCGCAAGCCTTGGGACTGTCGCGCCGGCCGGTGCGCAGGAAACCCGCATCATCAATCCCGGCGCGATGGCCGTCACAGGTTTCCCCGGCACGATCATCCCCGGCATAGACGAAGGCTTGCCGCCCGGCGTCGACCCCGTCGACGAGACCTTCATCGACACCGAACGCGCAACCTTGCGCGTTTTCGACGTTTCCGCACTTGGCGGGCCGCCTTCGGGCCAGCTCGTCTACACGCCTCAGCCCTTCGAGGTGCTGGCTGGCCAGATCGGCCAGGTCTTCGCCCTGACCTACGACGACGGCGTGCGCGACGGAGCGCCGTCGAACGTACCCGATCTCTACGCGGGCGCGACATCGCTGCACGGCATCCGCATCGTGACGCCCGACGCCGACGGCGACGGACGGCCCGAGCGCGAGCGCCGCGGCAAGGCCGGCGCCACCTTCATGGCCGGCCAGTTCGGCGAGGAGAATGGCGGCGGCCCGGGTTCGATCTGGAGGATCGACGGGCTGACCGGCGCGGTCTCCCTCTTCACCACCATAGACGGCAACAGCGGACCGGGCATCGGCGACGTCAGCTTCGACAAGGCGCATCGCCAGTTCTTCGCGTCCGACCTCGACACCGGGCTGATCCACCGCATCGCAGCCGACGGCACGCTGGTCGACACGTTCGACCATGGCGTCGCCGGCCGTCCGGCTCGCAGCCTGGACCCCGTGGCGGATGACGGCTCGGTGATGGACATCCAGGGCGCGGCATTCGACAGCGAGGACCCCGACAGCTGGGGCTTCACGCAGGACGAGCGCCGCGTCTGGGGCGTCGCCGCGCATGGCGGCCGCGTCTACTACGCGGTCGGCGAGAAGGCCGAAATCTGGTCGGTCGGACTGACCAATGACGGCTCTTTCGCCGCCGACGCGCGCTGGGAGCTCACCGTCGACGCCGAGGAAGACCTGCCGGTCACCGACATCGCCTTCGACAACAAGGGTTTCATGTATCTCGCCCAGCGCGGCGAGACGGAAAACCGCTACGACTATTCGCAGTTCGCCGATTCCGGCGACGGCGAGGTGCTGCGCTACTGGCGCGAGAGCCCGGACGACCCGGCGACGGAATCGATCTGGGCGCCGGTGCCCCAGGAATACGCGATTGGCTTCCCGGAAGGGCATCGCCAGTCCGCCGGCGGCATCGACCTGCAATATGGCTATGACGCAGAGGGTTATTTCAACCCCAACGCCTGCTCCGCCACGCTGGTGGCAACCGGCGACAAGCTGCGCGACAATCCTGCGCTCGCCGAGCAGCTCGCCGCCGGCGGGCCGCTTGCCGTCCACGGTGTGCAGATCACCGCCACATCGCTGGTCAGGCCGCAGAACGAGCCGCCCTTCGGTTCCTGGTTCGTCGATTTCGACGGCCTGTTCGAGGACCCCGAGGTCGAGGGTCATGTCGGCGACGTCGAGGTCTGGCGTCCCTGCGAAGGCCGCGCCGGCTACTACGAACAGATCCCCTATCCGGGAGGCTATCCGGATCCGTTCTGGCCGCCGGAATTCCCGCCTCCGGGCAACTATCCACCCTGCATCGACGTCGATGCTGTCGAGTACTACTGCACCCCGGCCGGGCTCGAGGCCGACATCTACGTCCGTGACGTTGCGGGCATCGGCGGCGATTCAGTCAAGGCCGATTCCAGGACGCCAGGCGTGGGCGTGACCCCGCTTCAGCAGACCGTGCCTCCGGGCGCTCCTTTCACGATCGGAATGAGCGGCTTCTTCCCGGGCGACAGGGTCGATGTCGGCCTCTGCTTCTACAGGCAGTCCGACGCCGACGCGGGTGGCTACTATCCTTGCTGCAAGGTGGTGGTCCCGCTCGCGACCCCGCCCCTAAGCTGCGAACCGTGAGGGAGGGAACGATGGCAAACGCTCATTTCCCGCTCGCGACGAGCAGAACCGCAACGCTCATGGAGACGATCATGAAACCCCTGTCATTCGCCGGGCGCCCCGCGCGCTGGCTGATGGCGGCCGGGCTTGCGCTCGCCGCCATGCAAGGAATGCCGGCCAGGGCCCAGCCCGCGGCCGAACTGCCTGAAGGTCTCGACCTCGATCCCGGTCCGACGCATCCGCGTCCGGGCGAGGCCGAGCCGTTCTTCACCAAGACCGGCGAGCAACTGAACTGCGACTACGTCAGATACAGCCTGCGCTTCGGCGCGCAGGGCGATCCGGCGAAATTCCTCGATCCGGCTTTCACAGCCGACCTCCAGAATGTCCGGATGGATTTCCGCGACACGCTGCCGGCCGGTCTCGAGATCGTCGACGTCCAGGTGTCCGGCGACGGCACCGGGGCAGGCGGCGGACCGCTTCCGGCGCCCGCCATCTCGACGACCGTGACGCCCAACGACACGGTCAAGCTGGATGACTTCCGCCTGTCGACCAGCGACCTCGACGGCTCCGGCGAAATCGACCGCCGCTACATCGACTTCGTCATCACGGCGAAAATCGACCACGCGGCGTTCGCCGCGCCGCAGATTGTCGCCAACCAGGGCTTCGTCGGCATCATCCTGGTCGGCGGGCCGGCAATCATGGTGCCCTCGCATGATCCGGCGCTGCCTGACGATGGCAGCTTCATGACCGGCGAGCCGACCAAGATCCTGATCGACGTCACCCGCTGCGACCGTCCGCCTCCGCCGCCTCCTGGCGAGGAGTGCTTCGAGGTCGAGACCGGCACGGTCGACTGCGTGCCCGGCGGCGGCGCCTTCATCTACCACATGCCGGTCGGTCCCGACCTGGGCGGCAAGTGGGTGCAGTTGAGGACCACCACGCCCGGCGTCGTGGTCGCTCCCCTGTCGCAACTGGCCCCGATCGGCGGCGGCGTGCTCAACTGGACCATCACGGGCGCCCTGCCCGGCGATGTCGTGCACCTCGTCGTGACCGGCGTCGAGATCTATGCCGGACCGGAAGAGGGTCTCGGCCTCTGCTGCTCGCAGACCGTCGAGATTGTCATCCCTGAGGACCTCGAATGTCCGCCCGGCGGCGAACCCGACATCAAGGTCGAGAAGCGTGCCGACGTTGCACAGTGCACGCCGGAAGGCGGCTGCGACTTCACCATCCGGGTCACCAATGTCGGCGATGCGCCCTATAACGGCCCGATCGTGCTCGAAGAGGTGACCGGCCCAGGTGCTGCCCCCGTCGTCTCGGGACCCAATGTTCCATGGCTCTGCCCGCCTATGGTGAGCCCCATGGTCTGCACGCATCCCGGACCCACGCTCAATCCCGGCGAATGGGTCGAGCTGAAGCTCGGCTTCGCGCCCGGACCCGGCTGGGACTGGAACGTCATCCGCAACTGCGCCGAGTACGATTACACTGCGAGCGGCAAGCCGGACGTCTTCGGCTCGACCGCCAACGACAAGGCCTGCGCCTCGATCCCGATCTGCCGTCGCGGCGACCCCCGCTGCGATCCGCCAGTCGAGAAGAGGGTGGACCTGCGCATCACCAAGGACCCGCGTTCCGTTGCCTGCACCGCCGACGGCGTCTGCTGGTTCAACATCCGCGTGTTCAACAACGGCGCCGAAAACTATGTCGGTCCGCTGACGGTGATTGACGAGTACCCGACGGGCGTTCCCGCTGCGTCGACCTTCGGGCCGAACCCGCCCTGGGCCTGCGGTCCTATCGGCGGCGGTCAGTTCCAGTGCGACCATCCCGGCATCAATCTCGCACCGGGAGCGTTCGTCCCGATCTGGGTGAGGGCGGTCGTCAACGACGACTATCCGGGCGACATCATCCGCAACTGCGCGGAGGTGAATGCGATACCGGGTGAAACCGACCTCGCCAACAACCGGGCGTGCGCGCAGATGCGCATCCCCAACCGCGACCCCGGCCAGCCGGCGTTGCGTATCCTGAAGACCTGCGAACAAAGCACGGCCGCCGGAGCGCCGGTGTCCTGCCGCATCACCGTGACCAATGCCGGCACCGCCGCGCCGACTGGCCCGGTTCGCGTCGCCGACGCGGCCACGGTCATCGGCTCCGGCACGCCGGTCCAGATCCTCACCGTCACCCCCGACGGCGGAGAATGGGCCTGCGGTCCTGTCCCGGCAAACGCGCTGTCGTGCCAGATTCCCGGCGCGGTCCTGACGCCTGGCACGAGCCGTCACTTCGACGTGACGGTGCTGTCGCCGACCTACGGCCGCTTCGAGAACTGCGCACGCGGTTCCTGGGGCCCGGCGCCTGGAAACGACATCGTCTATCCGTTCGGCGAGGCCTGTGCCCAAGGTGGCGGTACGACGATCAATGTCGAGAAGACCGGCGACCAGCAATGCACCGTCGGAATGCCCTGCACGTTCGAGATCACGATCACCAATGGCGGCGCGACCGGCTTCTCCGGTCCGGTGCGCATCGGCGACGCGATCGGCGTGGGCGACACACGGCTGGAAGGCGTGGAGATCACCTCGATCGAGCCGCCGTTCGGCTGCTCGCCGGAGCCGACGACGCTGCCCATATCGTGCGTGGCGACGTTGTCGCTCGGACCCGGAGAATCGCGGGTTCACCAGGTGACGGTCGTCATCCCGGAAGGCGGCGCGCTCGCCAACATCCGCGAGCCAGTGTCGGCGCAGAACTGCGTTGGCGTGGTGCCTCCGGACACTGCGGTGGCTGCGGCCGAACGCATGATGTCGACGGCGCCGGAGACCACGGGAAGGCCGGGCACGCAGCCTTTCGCCTGCCACCCCTTCACCATCGCCGATCCGGTGGAGGAATGCTCGCAGGGCTTCGTCATGAACGACGCCGGCCGTTGCGTCTGCCCGCAGGGAACGACCTTCCGCAACGGGCAGTGCAGGCCTGCGGGCGGCGAACCGCCGCCACCGCCTCCTCCGCCGCCGGTGGTGGATGTGTGCAAGCTGCTGCCGGGCCAGATCCGGACGCAAGACGGTCGTTGCATCTGCCCGCGTGGCACCAGCCTCGTGAGGGGTGAGTGCCGCAAGGACCAGCCTGCGCAATGCAAGCTGCTGCCGGGCCAGATCCGGACGCAGGACGGACGCTGCATCTGCCCGCGTGGAACGAGCCTGGTGCGGGGCGAGTGCCGCAAGGACCAGCCTCCGCAGTGCCGCCTTCTGCCGGGCCAGATCCGGACGCAGGACGGACGTTGCGTCTGCCCGCGTGGCACCAGCCTCGTCAGGGGTGAGTGCCGCAAGGACCAGCCGCCGCAGTGCAGGCTGCTGCCGGGCCAGATCCGGACGCAGGACGGACGCTGCGTCTGCCCGCGCGGAACGAGCCTCGTCAGGGGCGAGTGCCGCAAGGACCAGCCGCCGCAATGCCGCCTCCTGCCGGGTCAGATCCGCACCGAGGACGGACGTTGTGTCTGCCCACGCGGCACCGGCCTTATCCGGGGTCAGTGCCGCAAGGTGGAGCGCGAATGCCCGAAGGGCACCGTGCTGCGCAACGGGCGCTGCGTGACGATCCAGATCGAGACCTGCCCGCGCGGCTTCGTCGGCACACCGCCGAACTGCCGCCGGATCCGGATCGATCCCGATCTCCAGCAGCTGATCGATCCGAAGCAGCGGCAGCAGGAGCAGCAGAAGCAGCAGATCCAGTAGGACCCGTTGCGACAAAAAAGACCCCGCCGGTTTGCCGGCGGGGTTCTTTCGTCTTTGCGGGGGGATCAATCCGCGAAGTCGCCTGATCAGGCGTGAAGGATCCGCTTGCCGTCGATCCAGACGCCCGCGACGTCGAGCTTTGCCGACAGCGCCACGAAACTGGCGGCTGATCCCGGCAGGAGAGCGCCGAGCCGCCCAGCCTTGCCGATCGTCCGCGCCGGATAAAGCGAGGCCATGCGCAGCGCCTCGCCAAGCTCGACGCCGATCCGCCGATGCGCGAACCGCACCGCCGAGATCATGTCGAGGTCGGCGCCGGCCAGCGTGCCGTCGTCGAGCGTCAGCCTGCCGTCCTTGCGGTGGATGGTGCGGCCATTCAGCGTGAAGGAGGTCATGTCGGTGCCGATCGTCGCCATAGCGTCGGTGACCAGCACGATGCTCCCGGGGCCGCGCTTGGCGCGGAGCGCGATCCCGACGGTTGCCGCATCGACATGGATGCCGTCTGCGATCAGCCCGGCCGACAGCCGCCCGTCGTCGAGTGCCGCTCCTACCAGACCCGGCTCGCGGTTGCCGATCTGGCTCATCGCGTTGAACAGATGCGTGGCCATCGCGGCGCCGGCGTCGGCGTAGGCGCGCGCAGTGGCATAGGTGGCGTCGGTGTGGCCGAGACTGACGATGATTCCCGCCTTGGCGAGCGCTGCGACCTGCTCGGTCGTGACCGACTCCGGGGCGACCGTGGTCAGCAGCGCCGGCAGTCGGGCGCGCGCCGCAATCAGCGCCGACAGGTCGGCTTCGGTCATCGGCCTGATCAGTTTTGGATCGTGCGCGCCCTTGCGGCCTACCGACAGATGCGGTCCCTCGAGGTGCAGTCCGGCGAAGCCCGGAACCTTCTTTCGCGCCGCCTCGATCCCGGCGGTGACTGCCGCCGCCGTGACCTCGGGCGTATCGGTAATCAGCGTCGGCAGCAAAGCTGTCGTGCCGAATGGCGCATGCGCCTGGCAGATAGTCTCGATGCCCCGAACATCGGGGTGGTCGTTGAGCATGACGCCGCCGCCGCCATTGACCTGGAGGTCCACGAAGCCGGGGGCCAGCATGTCGCCGGCCTCGACGATGTCCGCCCCGACCGGAATCTTGCCGCGCGCAACGATCGCCTGGACAAGTCCGTCTTGGACAAGAAGCGCCGCGTCGTCGTGCCAGCTTTCGCCATCGAAGATGCGGCCGG
>Ga0105046_10016288_pt1 | contig 11413 bp, 5 predicted proteins | sample MAT03_FD_78385 | JGI IMG/M metagenome (GOLD analysis project Ga0105046, IMG submission 78385) | Freshwater microbial communities from Lake Fryxell liftoff mats and glacier meltwater in Antarctica - MAT-03 (megahit assembly) | ecosystem: Environmental > Aquatic > Freshwater > Ice > Liftoff...
GTTTCAAAATCGAACAGACCTAAACGGTTTAGCGAAAGATCGCCATTGTTTGGGTTGATCGTAAATCGCGTCTCGGTGCTCAGCAACGAGAATTGAATCGACTGACGTGTGTCGCCATCAAATGCTGCAATCCGTGTAAATGGAATGCCGATCGCTTGGCGCTCCGACATGGAGATGGAACGGGTAGTCACAGCGGGTGCGAACTCGTTAACGTCGATCACATTGATGTTGATTGACGAGGTTGTCGAAAGGGACGGAAGACCATTGTCGCTCGCTTCAACAAAGAACTGATAGGATGCAATCGATTCATGATCGAGCAATACTCCTGGAAGAAGCGAAATGCGACCAGTGTTACTGTCCACCGCAAAGAGAGTCTGAGGTGCCCCTGCTATTCGGAATCGAATGCTGTTGCTTAGGTCACCATCGGATGCCGCGAGAAAGCCGATTTCAGTGCCGCCGATCGCTGACTCGCTCACATTGAACTGAATCGGACGAAATGCCGGAGCAAACTCATTGACATCAATGACATTGATGGTTTTCGTAAGTGTCAGTGACAACCGTGGGGTTCCGCTATCCGTCACTCGGATCTGAATGTCTACCTGAGGGCTAGCCTCAAAGTCGAGTCTGGCGCCGGCGGCTAAGTAAAGTAAGTTGCCGATGACCGCAAACCGCTGATCCAAGACCTGCCAAGTAAATTGATCGCTGCTGTCCTTGTCTGTTACAAACAACGTACCGATAAATGTTCCGGTTTCATTTTCTTTTACGGAATTGCCAATCAGTTCAATGTTGGTGGGTGCATCGTTAAGGTTGATCACCGACACCTGGACTTGAAGCACAGTGAATAAACCAGCGGCATCTGTTGCTCGAAGAATTAAATCATAAACGCCAACATCCTCGTTTGTTGGGGTACCAACTAGCCGTCGTGTCGCTTGGTCGAGAGACAACCAAGTTGGTGGTAAAGCACCGTCCGCTGGTCTAAAGCTAAGATTAAGTATTGCGTCATCGACATCGGTGAACCAACCTGCAGGGATTGGGAGGCTAAACAAATCGTCCTGATTGACGCCAAACGCTTGGCCAGGGACGTTTGTTATGGGCACATCGTTGACTGGCGTGACTTGAATGCCAATACTCCGACCGATCAGAGCGATAGGTCCAATGTTGGTTGCGGTACTAACGTCAATGAACTGTCGTATTGCGTTGGAAAATCCACCTGCATACGAATCGTCGAGAGTTCGGTAGACCAAAGCAGTGGGTGTTCCAAAATAATCTCTCCCCGGTAAAAACCTGAGACGCGTTGATGAGGAAAGCGTCAGACTGGTAGCCGATGCTACATTTCCAACGGGTAGCCAGTTGACTGCATTAAGCGAGTATTGCCAAACGCCGATCGAGACCGATGCCGAGTTGGAAGTAATAGCTATTCCAGACAGGAAACTGCCACGATCCGGATCTTGAAAAGTCGGTCCGACCAGGGCAAGTATGGACGTGCCGAGGGGGTTCACTGTATCTTCAGCGATAGACGCCAGTGCAGCATTGCTAGAGCGAGGAGCATCGTTGACAGGGGTTACACTTACAAGAACCGTTGCTCTATTGCTTGCACCATTAAGTCCATTGTCAAGATACGCGGTGATGGATCTGACGCTGGGTGACGGATCGTCGGTCGTGTGAATGAAAGACACGGCGGAAAGCAGTTTCTCGATCGATGCTCCATTTGCTGCTGCGTTAAGCGTTACATTGAGTGTCTGCCCTGGGCCCGAATAGTTTCCGATGAGCGCTCCAGCGAAAAGGATTTGGTTACCGCTCAGCGAAATTTCTCCGGCCCCCGAGCCTTGGTCAATGATGTCGAGACTGTCTCCTGCTTGGAAATTGCTGGCAATGCTCAACGTCACCGAAGCACCCGCATAGCTTGCGATATTTGTTTCGGTGACCTTTGCGACCGGTGCGACGGGAATGGCTAAGCTGTTTTCTACAAAGGTAACGCTCGGCCCTAGATTAATGTCAATCGTTTTGGTGGCAGGCGTGATTATGAAGTTTGCGTCGGAGATATCAAAGAAGATACCCGAGGAAGCTTGCACTCGAACGCGTGCTTGGATGGTTGGAGTGTTTGGGATTCGAACGATGGCGCTGCCGTTGTTTGGTGCGGATGTGGCTGCCACAAACGGATACGTCAATCCGCCATCAGTCGAGACTGAGATATCGACGAAGGCAGCGTTGATTCCATTTGCGGTAGTACCGGCTACGTTCCATTCAATGGTCTGAAACGTCAAGCCTTCCCAGCTTACATTCGTGTTAGGAGTTGTGACCGAAAACGGAGTCCCGGTGTCGACCACAGAGATTCTCGTGTTGTCATCATCGAACGCTCCACCGGTAGCTCGATTGTCACGGGCTACGACTCGGAAATTGAGCTGTCGGGTTGTCGTCGGCAAACGCTCACCTTTTGCGATGGTATTGTTCACGAGATCGCTTAGGCGGGGAAAGGTGCGAGAAGGGCTCGTTGTGGGAACCCAAGTGCGAAACAACGGACTGGTTCCGTTGTCAGCTGCGGTCAACGCTTGAGCAGGGCCCAAGTCGCGTTGTTGCCAATCGAACGTAAGCGTATCGGTCGCATCGGAATCCGAGCCTATCGCGGTCAGAACAAATGGTGTTCGCGCAGGAATCGTGTAGTCCAACCCTGCATTGATCAGCGGAATGTTATTTCCAGTCAGAGTGCGAGTGCCAACGTTAGGAATGACGACATCCACATGTCTAACCATTTCGTCCAAACTCGCGGAATGAAAATAGGGATCGCTGTTGGGTTGCAAGTCATCTGCTCCACAGATACCAGCATATGCTTGAATCGTGACGCCACTTCCTGGTTCGTATGCGGTACTCGCGTTTCGAGCACCACCGCAGGATCCTGCTGTACTATTGAAGGTATGGTTGCCACCGAATTGGTGTCCTATTTCGTGTGCCACATAGTCAACATAAAAAGCGTCGGCGATAGGCGTTGGTAGACCGGTGACACCTTGTGCCTTTATATTGTTTATTCCCACGCTGCCGAGGATAGCGACACCACCACCACCGGTTGAAAAAACGTGGCCGATGTCGTAATTTGCGTTGCCGATAATACTGTCTAACTTTGCCTGGTTTTCGGCCAGCATGGCCCCTCCATTGTTGTTGGTGTAACCATCGGTCGCAGGGTCCGTGTAAACCACCCTGTCGTTGTTTGCAACCAACCTAAACGCAATGGAAAGCTCGGTTTGATAAATGCCACCAACGCGGTTTATTGCTGTAACAATTGCGGCTTGACCTAACGCCACCGTCCCTCCGTGGAATCGTGTGTACTCACCAGTCGCTCCCACGGCCAATCGATAGGTCCTCAAATGAGTACCGCTGCGAGACTGCACGGAACCGCCATTCGAAACCCCGTTACCGTTGGAACTACCATCTCCTTTAAGTCCCGGTAAGTCGACTTCGAATTCGCGGAATCCCGTATCAACCTTAGCCGTTCCCTTGGAATACACAGTGTAGAAGTCGGAGGGAATGTTTGAATAGGGATCGACATAGTACGTTCCGGACGGTGAAATCACCTGAGCGTGAAAGCCCTGCGGAGTCATATCGAGTTGTATGGTCGACGCAGGATTGTCAATTCCTTGCCCAGCATAGGTCTGGATTTCGGGAAACTTCGCCGCCAACTCCGGTTCCATAATAGAAGAAACGAAAATACTAAATCTCTCCAGTGTTCCATCCGGTTTGGGAATGCTAAGGATCGAACTTTCCAAAGCCGGTTGCGTTAATACTGCTGGTGCGTTTGCTAGCTGATTTCGAATGGCAGTCGAATCTAGCGTAGCGACTTTGAAGTCATTGGTTCGGATCAACGAGGGCAAATCAGACGGCACAGCCGAATGGTCGACATACGACCATAACCCGGCCAAGAGGCGTCTGGCTTCAAGCTGCTCTACCGTAAGTCTTTTTTTGCGATTGGAACGATTTGCCGACATAGTGTCAAAATCCTAGTAATTCTATTTCAATAATGTCGCGAACACCTACCTAAACGTTTCTTAGCTCTTTTGGATTTTTTCCCGGGCATAGAAACGAATGGCGAAAATACATTTGAAAGTATGGTAGTCGCCAGTTAATAGGTCAACGAAACACCGACTCAATTTCTAATTTCCCGCCATAAATACCGAAGGAAATTGCAAAGTCGGCGCTCGCTCTACGGCACTCCTAGGTTAGAAGAAGTGCGCAAGCCATCAGGTGAATGTCGAAAAAACGCGAAAAAACCGTAGGGCTCGCTCCCTGCCGCTATAATAACCCATTCGAAAGTGAGTCCAATTGTGCTTTGGGGCTACAGGGGGGGCGGCCTGCGGGTTTAGCCAGAAAGCCTGAACGATCCGCGGGATTCGAATACCACAGGCAGGCTTGTCCTGGGCTGTTATGAAATGGGTACTGCTGCAACTTATGTTTCGCAGATTTTGTTCCCTGAGAGATCCCGGCGGCCTCGTGCCGTCTGGTGAATAAGGTTCCTAGGCTAGAAAAAGGACCGACCGTTTCGAAGACCCCCGTGACAAACGCGTCACGGGTGAAGCAGGTGCATTAGCTAACGAACCTTGCGATCCAATTGGACAAGCCAACTTTGGACGAGACAAAATTAGGGGAACAATTCATTAGCTTACGCGTCGTGCTACTCCAATTCAGAACCCGCTTTTTTGCTACGCCTGGAAATTTCGGGTTAACCAAATCAGATATGCCGACGTACGGGCGGCTGTTTGGATATCACCCCGGCTGTTTGCACTCGCAAGTTTTTGACGTGCCTGCTCAACGCTTCGCAATGCCTTGACGTACAGCGAAAGGTCCGCGCTACAGCGACGGCACTCAGGTTGCTCAGGTTGTTTCGCGCGGCAAACAGGACAAGCAAAGTTTTGCTGACGATCCGCCGCTTCTCGAGATGGAATCGGTGGTTCGAATGGTGGGCTACTGGTCATGTTAAATAGAACAGCAAATCCTCTAGTTCGGCCTCTAAGCCTTTAAGCATCTCATCGTCTTCCAGTTGCCGAGCACTCTCGATCAAACCAACTAAACGATCGATGTCTTCGGCGTCGTCGCGAGAAACCGAGTCCCGCACCAACTTTGCCCGAGTGATAACCTCGTTCCGTTTCGGTTCAAATGCCCCGCCGTCGTCAATTCGTACGATTGTTTCGCGATCGTCCGACTGAACCCAATCAAGTGGGCGGACTGCTTCATCCTCGTCTTCAACCTCGTCTTCGTCTGCGTCCTCGTCTGAGTCCTCTTCGTCCATTGTCGAGTTGAATCCGTCGGAATCTCGAAACATAATCTCCAATCGTTCTTCGGTCGCCTGCCTACCGCTCTCACCCATCTGAGACAGCGCGTTATCGATCTTCAGCATCTTCTTGATGCCCGTCTTGCGTTCGATAGCGGTTACCGTCAGCGTGCCGTCCAGGGTAAGCTCAAATCGAACCAGAATTTCGCCATCGGAATCCTCGGTTTGATTGAGTCCCTCGAGCAAAAATCGCCCAATCGATAAGTTGCGATTGAGCTGCGCGCTTTCACCTTGAAAGACGTCAACCTCTACTACTCGTTGTTCGGGAGAAAGGGTTCGAAAGACATCTTCGTACATAGCGGGAAGCGGCGAGTTTCGTCGAATGATCGGTGCGAAAACAAGTTCCGAACTGTATGACGCGTTTTTTACCACAGAAACGCCGAGGGTGTGTGTAGCGACGTCAATCAAGACTGGGCCAACCGAATATCCATCTTGCATCGCTGCTTGGGTTGCTGCCCCGAGCGCAACGGCCAAGTCCGGATTAACAGACCACTTTGGATCGCGTTGAAATTCCTCTCGCAGCCTGCGTTGAACCATCGGCGTTCGGGTTGAACCTCCGACTAAAATCAACTCATCTAACTGGCTCGTGCTCAAGCCCGAGTCTCGAATGGCATCATCCACACAACTTATCGTGCGTTCCACCAACGCTTCGATCAAGTCCTCATACTCATGCCGCGTGATCTCGATGTCCAGATTGATTGGGTTGCCATCGACGGTCGCAATGAATTCCTCAGAAATACGGACGGAACTCGACGCGGAGAGTTCGCATTTGGCGCGCTCGCACGCTTGTATTAGTCGCCATCGCGTTGTGCTCTGAGCCATCAAGTCGAAGTTGTGCTGCCCGATGAAGATATCGGCAACGTGTTTGCTGAGCAATTCGTCAAAATCATCGCCGCCTAAGTGTGTGTCCCCCTTACTGCTTAAGACCTCCACAACTCCGTCTTCAATTCGCACGATTGAGACGTCAAACGTTCCACCTCCCAAATCGTAAACGATCAGATGGCTTCGCTCGCTTGTGGTAGAGTGGTAGACCAAGCTGGCTGCGGTGGGTTCGTTGATAATGCGTTCGACGGTCAAACCGGCGAGCTGTCCCGCTTCGCGCGTCGCTTGACGTTGATTCTCGTCAAAGAATGCTGGAACTGTAATGACCGCCCGAGTGACTGTCGCCCCGAGGAATGTTTCGGCCCGCTGTTTCAAACGACGGAGAATCATCGAGCTGATTTCTTGCGGAGAAAACTCCTGGTCTGCCATCTTGACCTTCACGGCTTGTCCCATCCGCCGCTTCACCGATGAAATGGTTCGGTCCGGGAAAGCCGCCAACTGGTTCTTGGCTGCATTTCCCACAATCAATTTGCCATCGAGGGTCATGCCAACGACCGAGGGGAGGATGGATGAACCCTCCTCTTCGATGACATGCACTTTGCCATCTCGGTAGACGGCCACCACGCTGTTGGTCGTTCCTAAGTCGATGCCGATAATCGTTGATTGCTGATTTTCCATTTGCGTGGTTCTCGTGGGACAATTTTTATTAAGGATCAATCGACCAAACAGTAGGGGACGCTTCCAACCTTTCGAGCTGGAAATGACAGGCTGAAAGCCTATTCCACTTAGCACCGAAAAAACGGTAAGCTCGTGGTTCTTTGGATTTTCAAGTTGCGATTCGGACTTCGGCGCACCGGAGTGTTCCGTTTCGCCAAAGATACAACGGGCGAAGTTGCTGAGCAACGTGCGCGCTGGGGACTGACGGGGCATGAATCATATCGACGGCGTTCATTGTCTCTGCGTCGAACGCTTGGTGCAATACATTCACTCGCTCGATTTCAAACTGCTTCATCAAGCGATGGACGCGGGCGAGCAGTAGCCCCAGACCCCGATGCGATGCATCTTGGACAGCCGCGACTGGCTTCAAGGCCTCAATGGAATCGATCAATGCAGAACGGACTTGCGTAATCCAACGGCCAGCGAATACTCGTGCAATCCAAGGGGCTTTGGACAGCATGGCGTCGCACTGTAGCAACACGTTTTCCTCCGAGCGTGCGACCGTAGTCTTAGGAACGATCGACTCAATGGCTCGCTGGAGACTCTCCTCTATGTCCGCAATTGCCTCAGCCATCTTCCTGTTCTCAGAAGTAGGCGTCGTGCCGACAGGTGGTGCTGTGAGCTTTTGTTCCAATCGCTGCAAACTCTCCTGCAATGATTGTTGCAGTTCACGTCCGCCTCGCACTTGAAGTTTGATTTCGTGACGCAGAGTAGTAAACGCTTCAACGATGTCCACGGCTCCTAGCAGCTCGCTCGTCCGATTCGTGTTGGCGTCGGAGTTCGCAAATGTCGACATGGCGTCAGAAATCGGGTTGGTTCCCATACTTGGTGAAGTGCTCTCGTTCATCGGTTTATTTCGCCTCATTTCCTAACGCGAGTAAATTTAGCGTAGCCAGTCGCGGCCTGACTTTTTCCGCTTCCGCAATCACGGCCATAAGGTCAGGCTTGTCGCGGCTCGGGGTTAGCAGAGCGGTCGCCTGTGCAAGCGGGTCGCTTAGCAATTGGTACGCGGCATGAATGTCGCGGAATTTTTCCGGATCGCGATCCGGTGGATGCTGACGAACTAAAGCGAGGTACGCTTTTCGAAGCTCTTCCGGCGTTGCCCCCAGTTTGAGCTCAAGAACTTGGTGTGCATTGTTGGCGGTAACACTCATCGGCGGGACCTACTCGCTTCGCGGTTTTTTCTCTCTAGCTCTTTTTCTCGCCGTTTTCTTGCAGCCTTGATCTCATCGACCGACTGCGCAACGGCTCTTGCATCGGGATCTGTACGAGAGGAAAAATCCTCATTAAATGCATCTCCGCGATTCGTCATCAACCTCACGAACTCGATCATTTCATTTGGGGAGATGCCGTAGTTCGGAAACAACTTTCCAATGGCTTTCAAGAACTCTTCGGGCGGTTTTTCTTGCTGGCTAATCTGTGCCAATTTCGCGGTTCCGTCAGGCCCTAATTTGGCTAAGACGTCTGCAATCCCCATTGGCTGGGTTCGCAGCTCCTTCTCGAATACCTTTGAAGCACGAGCTCGGTCAGCTTGGCAATCGGGGCAGTCGCACAATTCCTCGTCTGAATTGTCTCCTTCCTCCAAGGAATCGTCTTCATCCTCGTCGTCGTCCTCGAATTTGAATTCGAATTCGTCGTACTCGTACTCATCATCATCATCATCATCAATTGTAGAGCCACGGGACTTACGACGTTCTTCCTCCTCATTGAACTCTTGGAATATGGTGTTGAACCCGTCGGAGACTTTATCGAACTGATATCGGTAGAACGCATCCTTTTCGGTTCGAGCGGCCTCTTTCGCAATGATCATGAGCGGCACGTAGTCCGTGATACGATTTCTCGGAAACCACGGTTGTCCTATTGCCCAACCCAATATGGCTGCAGCCAGGCGAGGTTCTTTCAGAGCTCGACGCACGAACTCTGGACTTGGTAATGGATTATTTCCCAAAGGCCAGAACTTATGAAAGGCTCCCCATGAAAATGCGTCTATCTGAACCGGATTGAGGTCTTCTTTGGTGAAGGACTTTAGTTTGTTAACGAATGCTTTTCCCGCTTTGCTCGCTTGCATTCGGTAGCCTTTGTGTTGAAATCCCGTTCGTGTTAAGTCCCAAAAGAACGACCCAATTGAAAACAGATCCGATAGTTCTAATTCATTTGCTTTTTCAAACTTGGGCTCAACACTAGTCCGAAATACTTTCAAATCCGGCCCGGGAATATTCATCTCCTGTAGGGCCGCGAACGTCAACAAATCGCCAAGGAAAGGACTGGTCTTTTGGCTCTCCCTTGCTTCGACAGTCAGCTTTTCAAAATTCGCTTGATCACCACCACGCAGCGCTAACCCAGCTTTGAGAAAGGGCAACCAATTCTTGTTCAGCCAGACGGGCCAAAGCAATTCGGCTTCGTCCAGCGTTTTGCTGGCCATGGCCAAGTCCGCTTTGCGACGACTGAGCCGCATGGCTTCTTTCAGTTTGAGCTTCCAGGGCAACGCCTTTGCGAGCGGGTCTTCTAGGCGTTGGCCACTGAGACTCTTGACCAGAGCATTGGCCTTTTCCAGTTCATCTTTGTCGAGGTAGATGTCGATCAGCTCGAGCGATATTTCGATCTCGTCGGGCAGTGCTCGAACCATCGCTTCTTTGGCCGCTAGGATTTCCTTTTCGAGTCGCGTTGCGACTAACTTGGCTCCATCGTAACGGTCGTTTCGATCGTATTCTTTCTTTAGCGATGCAATGAGTTTCTCATGCGGCAACCGGTAGGTCGGATAGCATTTAATGGCTTGGCGAAGCAAAGAATGCACGCTCTTGTAGTCGACTTTGGACGGCCCAAACGAAAATCCAAAACGGTTCTCGCCGTCCAATTGTTCGCCTTCCGCTGCGGCAACCCGCAAATAAATCTGGCAGCTCAGCGCATTTTTGAGCGGTTCGGACATCCCTGACAGCTTTGGCAAATCTTGCTCGATGTAGGCACGAGACGCTTTCATCATGAGGTCCTCCGCGTCTTCGAAATCAAGCATGTATATCGATTTCGTTCGATTCCAGGTCGGATCGTCCGAAGGGCCTGGCACGATCTTTTTCAATCGATCAAAAACTTCCATGTCTCCTTGCTTTATCGACAGGCCGACGCAAGCTTGCCCGACACGCGAAACGAATTCAGGATCCAACTTTCGAAATGAACTGAAGAAATTCAGAAGCATTGCAAATTGCGAAACAGAGAAAGTGACCTCAGGATCGCGATGTCTTACTTTCGCGATCGCTTCGGCTGCGGTCACCACGTTTTTCCTAAGCCTCAGCGTTTGGGCGTGCTCCACGAAATCCTTCTGAGCAGATGCGATATCGTCACTCAGCGGCTGGCCTGTTTCAGCAACCAACAAAGTCGATGCAATTCGAGCTGGCCGACGCGTAGCCTCCAGCTTGATCCAATTCTGCCGAGCCGTTTCGAAATCGCCTGAATAGAACGAATGCAAACCGCGAACGAACAACCGCCAGTCGGAAAATGGACTGCTCCTGGCAATGTCTTTTAGTTTGGCAATAGCGTCTTCGAATTGGCCTAGATGCGTCAGTTCTAGCGATTCGTTTACCTTGACTGCTTCGAGCTGCAATTCTTCAGAAATTTTCGAACGCTGCTCTTGATTGAAGACGGCGGCATCCTCTGTGCGTTCTGACGGTCCAACGAGGGGATGAATCTCAAGCGAACGAGCAGCAGACGCAGCTGCGGGGTCGAGCCGCTTTTCCATTCGCTGGTTCTGTCGCTTGGCAAGCTCTGCTCGGTTTGCTTTCCCTCTGTTCTTTAGCTTAGTTTTTCTTGTTACCATAGCAACTTTCCTATTTAACCTGCCCTACGTTCAGCAGGGCACAGTTTCAAGATGTCCGTACCTTTTCTGCCTCGAGCGTCCGATTGTAGCAAATTCTCTCGTTTGGTTCTGACGCCAACGGCGAAATAGTCGTTTGGTTGCGTTGCTAAACTCGACTGGACAATGAACGAGTAAATTCAGCTCCCGCTTGTCTAGTAGCTAGGGGTAGGAAAAAGGTCTGGCCGAACGGACCCGCTTTCCTTCTTTCGACGCATCATAGGCCGACAAAACAGCGTGCTACTGCTTTCTGACCCGGGGCGAATTTGCGATTTCGCTTGGATGCGGACTCTTTCAGGCTCTTCGGTGAGCCTGCGGCACTCCCGCGACCGAAGTACTTCTTGAAATTCCACACCAAGTCGCACCACATCTGGCCATTGATACCGATCCGCTTGAGTATCGGCTCAAGGTCTTTTGGGATCTTCGGTTTCTCAAGACTGCCAACTCGCTGTCGCCCGGTCCAATTGAGCAGCTTCAGATAGTCAGCGAAGTTCATCCAAAGAAAGCCCTTGTCGCTTGCACGCACGCCACTGTTGCTCGACTGTGCTCCAGGCTTCGCCCGTTCGTTAAGCGTAAGAGGCGATAGCCAGGCGTCACGAAGGATAGAAGGTCCACGTTTCTTTCTGGCCTCGGCTCGTTTCTTACGAAGCTGATCCGGCGTAGAAGTGCGGAGGATTTTGCCCGCTTCTTCTGTTTCGATAGCGACCAAGTCA
>Ga0105046_10016291_pt1 | contig 11412 bp, 12 predicted proteins | sample MAT03_FD_78385 | JGI IMG/M metagenome (GOLD analysis project Ga0105046, IMG submission 78385) | Freshwater microbial communities from Lake Fryxell liftoff mats and glacier meltwater in Antarctica - MAT-03 (megahit assembly) | ecosystem: Environmental > Aquatic > Freshwater > Ice > Liftoff...
CGGAGCGAGCCAGAGGTAACTTAAATCGCTCCTTCCCTTCGGGAAAACACTCTGACGGCTACAGCGATTAGAAGGGAAGTACGCCTTTCCCCACCGGGTTAAAACCCGGTGTCCCCAGGCGAACATTTTATGGAGATTTACAATGCAAAAGAAAAATATTTTCCGTATTGCCGGAGTCGCTGCTTTGATGGCAGCATCATCAGTGCGCAGGATCGCGTACCGGTGCGTTGGTTCGTGGGTCTTGGGTCTTGGTGGGGCGGCACAGATGCCGATCTGATTGAAAAACAACAGGCCGTTGTGGATGAATACAACGCCTCCATTTCCTGCATCTTCTGGGCAATACCACCTTCTATGCAGTCGTGACGATGTTTGGAACTCTGATTGCCTCTTCGATGGTGGCCTATGGCTTCTCGCGCTTTCGCTTTCCACTGCGGGGGCCGCTGTTCATCGTCTTGATGTCAACCATCATTCTGCCCCCCGCCGTGACTCTTGTGCCAACATATGCCTTTTTCGTCAAGGTGCTTGGTTGGGGTGGAACATGGCTGCCTCTCATCGTCCCGCAAATGTTTGGCAACGCCTATAATGTCTTTTTGCTGCGTCAGTATTTCCTCACCATTCCGCGTGAGATGGAAGAAGCCGCGATGATTGACGGCGCAGGCCCGATCCGCACCTTCCTTTCCGTCATTCTGCCGCAGTCGATTCCGGCCCTCACGGCGGTGGCACTGTTCCATTTCTTCTTTGCCTGGAACGACTTTTTTGGACCTCTGATCTATCTGGCAGGCAATCGCAAGGCCAACCCGATTACGGTGGGTTTGACAGAGTTCAACGGTCTCAATCGCACTGAACCCCATCTGATTCTCGCCGCGGTTGTCATCTCGATGATTATCCCGCTGTCCATTTTCTTTATGGCCCAGCGCGTCTTTATCCAGGGGATTGTCACGACAGGCGTCGATAAGTAAGCTTCAAAATATCGTCCAAATTCAAGGAGTCTTCATGCACGTCTCGTCCTCACAGCAGATTCAGTCTCGCGAGAGTGAGATTGAATCTCTCATTCAGAAAATGACACTCGCGGAAAAAATCGGCCAGATGACACAGCCGGAAAAGAACAGCGTTCCGACTGAGGATGTCACCAAATATTTTCTCGGCTCCGTTCTCAGCGGTGGCGGTGGCAATCCCGAACCGAACACACCCGAAAATTGGGCCGCGATGGTGCGCATCTATGAGGAAGCCGCCCTCAAAACACGGCTCGCCATTCCTCTCATCTACGGCGTCGATGCAGTACATGGTCATAACAACATGCATGGTGCGGTGATCTTCCCGCACAATATTGGTTTAGGAGCAACAGGTGATGCCGATCTGATACGCCGTGCAGGTGCGGTGACAGCGGCTGAACTGCTGGCCTCCAATATTCACTATGATTTTGCGCCTGCCGTGTCCGTGCCACAAGATATTCGCTGGGGCCGCTCCTTTGAAGGCTTTAGTGAAGAGACTGCCCCCGTCACCAAATTTAGCACAGCCTTCTTGCAGGGCTTGCAAGATGGTGAAAATCGCGTGTTGGCGTGCATCAAGCACTATGTTGGGGATGGTGCCACAAGCTGGGGCACACCGCTGACATACGATTGGCTCGGTGGCAATTTCCAGGCTCCAGGCGATGGCTACAAACTCGATCAGGGCAATACAGAAGTCGATGAAGCGACTCTACGTGCGATTCATCTACCTCCCTACAAAGCCGCAATTGAAGCTGGGGCCTTGAGCGTGATGGTCTCGTTCTCAAGCTGGCAGGGCCTCAAGATGCACGCCCATCGTTATCTGCTCACCGACGTTCTCAAAAACGAGTTTGGCTTTGAGGGCTTCGTGATCTCAGATTGGATGGGCGTCAGCCAGATTGATCGCAGCTACGAAGTCAGCGTGGCCACCTCCATCAATGCTGGTGTTGATATGGTGATGGTCCCCTACGATTACAAGACCTTCATCACCACCCTAACGAATCTTGTTGAATCGGGTGACGTGACGATGGCTCGTATCGATGATGCTGTGCGCCGCATTTTGCGTGTGAAGGCTTGGGTCGGTCTGTTTGAAGCCCCATTTGGCCGCGAGGATTTGCTGTCGAAGGTCGGCAGCGATGATCACCGTCAAGTCGCACGCGAAGCGGTGCAAAAATCACAGGTGCTGCTCAAGAATGAAGGCGTGCTGCCCCTCTCCAAAGGTGAACGCCTCCTGATCGCAGGACGCGGCGCGGATAACATCGGTATGCAGTCCGGTGGCTGGACGATCACATGGCAGGGTGATCACGGCGAAACGACGCTCGGTACATCCATTTACAATGCCATCCTCAACACCGCCGCTGATGGCGAAGCCCTCTATGAGCCTGAAGGTGCATTCGTGATCGCGGAAAAAGTGCCTGTGGGCGTTGTCATTGTCGGCGAAACCCCCTATGCCGAAGGTCTTGGCGACAACAGCAATTTGCATCTCTCGGCGGAAGATCGTGCTGTGATTGACCGTGTGCGGGCCAACTGCGAGAAGCTGGTCATCATTCTGCTGTCAGGCCGTCCGATCATTATTACCGACGAAATTGCCAAAGCTGACGCCTTTATCGCTGCCTTTCAACCCGGCACAGAAGGTCAGGGTGTGGCCGACGTGCTCTTTGGCGATGCGCCATTTACAGGGCGTCTGCCCGTGTCATGGCCGCGCAGCATGGCCCAGGTGCCGCTGACAGCGCTTAAGCAAGATCCTCAGGGGCCTTTGTTCCCATTAGGCTATGGTCTGTCATAGTAAATATCGTAGGGACGCGCTTCTGCGCGTCCGCCCTCTGTCTGGCTATGTGTGGAAACCTTCATAGGGCGAAACGGACGCGCAGAAGCGCGTCCCTATGTATCCATCTGGGGTTTCACAGGATATGCCACATTACAATTTAACCGAACAAGCTTATTGACAACTCTTTCAGGAAGGCCATTATGTTGCGTTTACGCACATTGCTTTTTATATTTTTAAGTGCGATCACGGTGCTCAGTGTGCCGTTGCTGGCCCAGGATAAACCTTATCGCAATGAGAACTGCCCGTTGAGGAGCGCGTTGAAGACCTGCTCGCACGGATGTCTCTGGACGAAAAACTCGGCCAGATGACGCTGGTCGAGAAGAACAGCATCCAACCCGTATCCGTCACCAAATTCCTCATTGGCGGCCTCTTGAGCGGCGGCGGAGGCTATCCAACCACCAACACGGCGGAAGGATGGGCCGCGATGGTTGATGAGTATCAGGGTGCAGCCCTGGAGACTCCTCTCGGCATTCCCATGATCTACGGTGTAGACGCGGTACACGGTCATAACAACGTCAAAGGCGCAACCATCTTCCCGCACAACATTGGCCTGGGGGCGACACGCAACCCTGAGCTTGTGACCGATATTGGCAGCGCCACCGCCAAAGAAATGATTGCGACAGGCATTTACTGGGATTATGCCCCGGTGATTGCAGTGGTGCAGGATATTCGCTGGGGCCGCACCTATGAGGCATACGGTGAAAACACTGATCTCGTGACCGAGCTTGGCACCGCCTTCTTAAAGGGGCTGCAAGGCGACTCTCTCTCTGACGCGAATACTGTGCTTGGCACACCCAAACACTACATTGGCGATGGTGGCACAGTCTTTGGCACCTCCTCATTTGGGGCCTCAAACATTGATCGCGGCGACACACAGGTCGATGACGCCACGCTGCGCAGCCTGTATCTGCCGCCGTATATTGCTGTTGTTAAGGCTGGCGCAAGAAGCATCATGGTGTCCTATTCCAGTATGAATGGCCTCAAGATGCACGCCGAAAAGAATCTCATCACCGATGTCCTGAAAGACGAATTGGGCTTTACGGGCTTCATCGTCTCCGATTGGGCAGGCATCGACGAGGTGAACACCGACTACTATAAAGCGATTGTTGCGGGTATCAATGCAGGCATCGATATGAACATGGTGCCCTACGATTATCCCAAATTCATCAGCGCGATGAATGAGGCCATCGAAAAAGGCGACATCTCAATGGAACGTGTGGATGACGCCGTGCGGCGTATTCTTCGCGTGAAATTTGAATTGGGCCTGTTTGAAGAACCGTACAGTGATCCTGCACTGCTCACAGAAGTAGGTTCCGCAGAGCATCGCGCCATTGCCCGCGAGGCGGTGAGCGAATCGCTTGTGCTGCTCAAAAACGACAATCAAGCTTTGCCACTGGCAAAAGATGCAGCAACGATCTTTGTTGCGGGTGCAGGGGCCAATGACATCGGCTTGCAATCAGGCGGCTGGACGATTGAATGGCAGGGCAAGACAGGCAGTATCACCGAAGGCACAACCATCCTCGAAGGCATTCAGGCTGCTGTCTCGGTTGATACAAACGTGGTCTACAATCGCACGGGCCGCTTTGACGAAGAACTCGATGCGGCGGGCAATCCGTTGATGGCTGATATTGGTATCGTTGTTCTCGCCGAAGACCCTTACGCTGAGTTTCAGGGCGACAGCGCAACCCTATCGCTCAAACCCGCTGAGAAGAATGCGATTGAACGGGTACGTGCCCAGAGCAAACAATTGGTCGTCATTCTGCTGTCGGGTCGTCCGCTCGTCATCACCGATGCACTAATGTCTGCCGATGCCTTTGTCGCGGCATGGCTGCCCGGCACTGAGGGCGCAGGCATCGCGGATGTTCTGTTTGGCGATAAGCCGTTCACAGGCAAATTGTCGTTCACATGGCCGCGCACGATCAAGCAAATCCCGTTTGATTTCGAGACTCTGCCCACCGAGGGCTGTGATGCACCCTTGTTCCCCTATGATTACGGCCTGACCACTGACATCAGCGCCTCGGAGTGGCTTGATCTGGCGGTTGAGTGTGCGCCTGTGCCCGTCGCAGTCGCCACCACAGCCCCCGAGACTGTGACAGATGCCGCCGTTCCTGTGGCTGATCCGATTGCACCGGATGGCATATTTGGCGAAACCTATTACGCACCCTTCCCTGTCAAAGTGACGCTGGATGGCAAATTTGATGATTGGGCGGGTGTGCCGCAGGTGAGCCTGGAAAGTGGTGATGCAGGCGTTTCATTTGCCGCCGCCGCCGCCGCCGCTGATGCTGAATTGCTGTATCTGTATGCCGCTATGGTTGATGACACCATTATCAGCGGGGAGCATGGCGCGGATTATTGGAACGAAGATTCGGTTGAGTTCTATACTCTAAAAGGTCATAAATTGCGCCTTTTCAAAGTGCTTAAACCGCACTTTGTCCCCATTTTGAGTATATATCAATGCCACAGGCGATCTCGAACTGACAGCCTATGCCCCTGGCGTGGCGCAGATCTCTATTCCCGCCCTCAATATCGATCTGCCAGCGGCTGAAGCCATTATTGCAGGCGTTCAGGGCGACACAGCCAATGCGAAAATCTTCGCCATCAAGACCAAGACCGGCTGGAAGGTTGAAGCCTCTGTGCCTCTCAAGAATGCCGTGTGGGACATCGTCCCTGCGCATGATGAGGCCATTGGCTTCAATGTTCATCTCAACGGCGCATCGACGGCTGATCGCGATACCAAGCTGATCTGGTCCGTGTTTGATCCCAGCGATGCGTCCTACCAGACTCCAAGCGTCTTTGGCAAACTGATTTTCTTTGAAGTTGGTCAGGAGGCTGCTGTGACGACAGAATCGACCCCGACAGAAGAACCCGCCGCCGTCGAAATCGACGAGAGCGTGACATGGGACTCGCGTGAGTGGTCACTTGTCTGGTCCGATGAATTTGAAGGAGAGGCTGGAACGCCTGTGAATCCTGAGTACTGGGGTTACGACATTGGCGGTCACGGCTGGGGCAACAATCAGCTTGAATATAACACTGACCGCGTCGAAAATGTCTCGATGGATGGCAATGGCAATCTGGCCATTACCGCCCGCAAAGAGAAGATCGACGGTCTGAGATGCCACTATGGCCCGTGCCAGTACACCTCGGCCCGCATCCTGACCAAAGACAAGATGGAATTCATCTATGGTCGCATTGAAGCCCGCATCAAAGTGCCCTTTGGACAGGGCATCTGGCCTGCGTTTTGGTCGCTGGGGGCCAATTTTGCCGATGTCGGTTGGCCGAACAGCGGCGAAATAGACATCCTGGAGTACGTGGGCAAAGAGCCGAAAACAGTGTATGGCACGGTTCACGGGCCCGGCTATTCAGGAGCCAGCGGCATCGGCGGCAATTACAAATTTGAAGACGACGTTGCCGATGACTTCCATGTCTTCGCCATCGATTGGGACCCGAATGTCATTCGCTGGTATGTGGATGGCAAGCTGTTTAACACCCTGTCCGTCAACGACTTGAACAACCGCAAGTGGGTGTTTGACCACGACTTCTTCCTGATTCTGAATCTCGCGGTGGGAGGCAACTGGCCCGGCATTCCCGATGATACCACCGTGTTCCCCTAGACCATGCTCGTGGATTATGTCCGCGTATATAAGCTGGTTGGCGAATAATCGATCACAGCTGGGCACAGCCGCTGACTCTATTCAGCCTCCTGTGCCCGTAATCTCCTCACACCAAAAATGTTTCAGGGTGGTCTTCGGATCGCCCTTTTTTGTTACTTATTCGCGACTTTTAAGCCTCTCATCTCATCTATCAAAAGTGTCTGCGCCTATCTTAGGAGAAATCAGGATGAGCAGCGATATGATAGATACAGAGATGAGATCAAACACAGGCTCACTATGAATAGTCAAATCCTGAGCAACCGACAGCAGAAAACTCGTCTGGCGTTTATGAATGCCCTTTTGCGTCTTGTGATCGAAAAAGGGCTTGATCGAGTCACCGTGACAGACATCGCGAACGAAGCCAATTACGGCAGGTGGACATTTTATCAATACTTCAAAAGCCCGGAAGAGGCCGTATGGGAAACCTTCGTCCATTGGATGATACAGCTTGACACCCATCTTGTCTCAGCAGTCCAGCACCTTGACTCGCCGTACCGCGAATATGAATCGTGTCGTATCATCTTTCAGGCGTTCCAGCAGCAAAAGAGCTTTTTCACACGGCTCGACAGCATCATTACATCCGAATGGCATGCGCGTGCTAAAGAGTTTTTGATACAGCAGTTTTTACAACATCTCAAAGAAGGTCATTTTGCTCTGATGGAGGGTGTACGCCCAGAAATTGCGGCGCGGCTTTATGTGGCAGCGATTATGGATCTGCTTGAATATTGGGGGCGCACTCCTGATTTAGGCGATGGCGATACACTGGTCGATGAGTTTTTCACGTTTATTTTCAATCAGGCCCCGCCCAGACTCGCAAAATAATAGACATCTGTCTATTATCACACAGTTTGACATGGGTCTGTCAATTTTAATAGACTACTTTCAGTGTATACCACACCCCGTGATGAAGGAGTTTTCAATGCAAAGCCGAATTTATAAGATGTTTTCTCTCATTGGTCTCAGCGCGCTCGTTCTCATGCTATGCGGCTCTCTCATCGCCCAGGACGGTCACACAGGGAGCGGCGAAGGACGCGCGGAGACGGAGATGCAAAGCCCCATTCCGCTCAATCCTTCCGCAGGCTCGGAAATTGGCTTTGTTTATGAAGCCTTCTTGAGCCCACAGCAAGAAGGCGGCGAAGAAGAAGACACACCCGGATTTATCCCCTCGCAGTTCAGATCGACGGCTCCCTCTGTGGCACGCAATCAGCGCACATCGCGCGGACATGGGGTGATTGAATTTACGAAGGATTTGAGCCGCGCGTATGTATTTCTCGCTGTTGAGAATGTGAAACCCGAAGACATCAATATGCTGCATCTGCACTGCGGTCGCCCAGGACAATTGGGGCCGATCATTGTTGATTTTTCCATCGCGGGCAATCTCGCGACATACATCGAAGATGGCGTGATGCAGGTCGAGATCACGAATGAAGACATTGTGGCGGTGACCAGTCATGTGAATGGGCCTGTTGAGGCATTCACATTGGGCTGCCCTATTGTCGCCGCTCTTCCCACTGATAAGGTTCGCACCATTGCCGGGTTGCAATTGATCGCCAGCGAGGGTGAAATATATTTCAACCTGCACACCTACTTCGGGGATATGCGTGGTCAATTCTCGGCAGTATCCACCAATCCGTAGGATGTGTGAGCAGGTTTTCTCAGGCGGATAGACCCCAGAAAAAAGCCACAACGTCTCTCGTTGTGGCTTCTTAAGCGTCCTTAAACAGATTTTCTATCACTCTCAGAGGCCACGATCCAGGAGTCTCAGAGGGATATTCATGAGGAGGAGGGCTATCCTTTGGTACCCGTCATCGAGACGCCCTGCACGAAATAACGCTGCAAGACGACAAAGATGATAATGGGACAAACACACGTCCATCGCTATCTTGCTCCCCTGACCGATCTCATCACCAGCGGCCAGATCGATCCATCTTTTGTGATGACGCACCGCGTCCCGCTGGATAAAGCGCCTGAGATGTATGCGACCTTCCGCGATAAAAAAGATGGTTGCATCAAGGTCGTGCTCAACCCAGGGATGAGCATTTAACATCAACACCCATGCAAATAGGCGGCTCACTGAGCCGCCTATTTGCATTTTATTGTGAACCACTATGGGACATGGCATCATCGCGCCTCAAATGGGCATTTCCAACGCGGGCGACCCAGCGGGGTCGCCCCTACACATCCATAATTTTTATAGGGCAAAAAAGATGACCTTGTTTTTATATCCTGCTATCTGTCCGTTGCTCTCTTTAGCAGAAGACGACTCTTAACCCACCTCGTCCGCCTTCAAATGCCACTGATACTCCATCTCATCGACCACTGTTGCTTTCGCCTCGGCCCCAAGAAGGCGCTCGACCAGATACAGCGACATATCAATCCCTGCCGACACGCCGCCACTCGTGATCAGATTGCCATGATCGACAAAACGCTGATCTGAGACAATCGTTGTCGTCGGGGAGATAGCCGAAAACTCTTTGAATGCCCCATGATGCGTTGTCGCCGTACGATTGTCTAGCAAGCCCGCCTTCGCCAGCAGCAGCGCCCCGGTACACACCGACATCAAGACCTCAACACGGGCAGACTGCTCTTTGATCCAGGCAATGAGACGGTCATGTTTGAGGAGAGGCCGTGTGCCTGCGCCACCAGGGATCAGCAGAAGATCGGGCTGTGGGCAGGTGTCGAGGGTGTAGTGAGGCTGCACCGCAAAATTGCCGCGCCCCTGCACAATGCGATCCACCAGCGCGACGGTATAGACGTAAAATGGCTCAGGTGACACCAGTTCGCGGGCCACATTGAATACTTCATAGGGTCCCGCAAAATCGAGCACTTCAATATCATCAAACACCAGAATCGCGACATTGCGCTTATTCGCCATGAAAATCTCTCTCTGTCAATGTGTCCATAACATGATCAGCATAATCCGCATTCAAGGCGTGGCGCAAGGACACATCGGGACACACGCCGGACATATGAGGCCCTTTTTTATGCTGCGCATAGAAGGTGTGCCATTGGATCTCCATGTAACCCATTCAATGCAGGGCATCACCTCTACGAAATATCCCGTACTATAGAAATTCTCGATACCCCCGATATGCCTTGCCTATTCATAGAATGAATTGATTGACTCTCTTAAATACTCAGGTATCCTGATAATCATGGCTCTTGATAATCAAGTGGAGCACGGATGGTCTCTTTTCCCCCTGAATTTATCTCGCGTGAATTTCTCTTTGTGCTGCCGATTCTCAATCGTTTGATTGGGCGTGACCTGCGCGGCGAAAATGGAGATGACACGACAATTGTTCAACTGCGCGTCCTGGGCTATTTGATTGATGCCCCGATTACCCTCAGTTCACTGGCCCGCAAGCGGCGTGTGAGTCTGCAAGCGGCCAGCGAACATGTGCAGGGTCTTGTGGCGCGGGGATGGGTTGTGCGCGAACCGGACCCCAAAGATCGACGCCAATCCCTGCTCATCGTCACCGATGAAGGCCGCTCACAGTTCAATATGGCCCAGGAACAAACCGTCAAAACGCTGCTGCCTCTTGTTGAAATGCTGGCCGCCGACGAGCGCGATCATGTGCATCATGCCCTTGTGGCTCTCAGGCGCGTCCTGTCTGAGCACGACTCCATCTCTGAAACCGACTCCCTCCCCTTAACGGAATAACTATCGAACTGTAAGGACACACACTTTTCATGGCAACCCTCACGCAAACGGACTCGGTGCCCTCAGTTCCTGAGAAACGCAAACGTCAAAGTACCTTCACGGCCCTTCACAATCCCAATTTTCGCCTCTATTTTGGTGGGCAGTTGATCTCTATCACAGGCACATGGATGCAAAGTGTGGCACAGGGGTTCCTCGTCTTCAGCCTGACCAAATCAGAATTCTGGCTTGGCATCGTGGCCTGTGCAGCGGGCCTCCCCATGCTGTTTCTCTCGCCTTTTGCGGGTGTTCTGGTAGAACGCATTCCACGCCGAACCCTGATGATGATCTCTCAAACAGCGCAGATGCTTCTCGCATTTATCCTGTCGGCATTGACCTTTTCAGGCACGGTACAGGTCTGGCATATTGTGACATTGGCCTTTCTACTGGGGATTTCCAACGCATTCGATATGCCGGCTCGTCTGACGCTTGTGGTTGAAGTCGCTGGTCGCGACAAGATGCAAAGTGGCATTGCGCTCAGTTCTCTGCTCAACAGTGCTGGCCGTGTGCTTGGGCCAACCGCTGCCGGACTTGCGCTGGTGAAGTTTGGGCCTGCCGTCTGCTTTCTGATCAATGGTCTCTCATTTGTCGCCGTTCTCATCAGCCTCTATTTCATGAAGGTGCCCTATGTGACACAAAGTGTCAGCAATACCTCGGCGCTGACCCAGTTGAAAGAAGGCATGCGTTTTGCACATGCGGATGCGATGATCGCCCCGCTCTTGCTTTTGGCGGGGCTGGTGGGCTTCTTCTTTGTGCCCGTGATGCAAATTATGCCAGCCTTTGCGGATGTCATTCTGCATTCCCCTAAAGAAGCCTATGCGGCGTTGAGCACCGCCCTCGGCATCGGCTCTGTTATGGCAGGGATTGCGGTGAGCGGACTGGCGGGTCGTCTGGGTTATGGCCGTCTCATTGCCGTCGCGACAGGATTTTCAGCCGTTGCAACAACGCTGTTTGCCGCCCAGACGACAACCCTGCTGGCGAGCCTCATGAGCGTCTTTATGGGTCTCTTCCTGGTCTTGCAAATGATCAGCCTCAATACCACTGTTCAGATCGCTGTGCCGGATCAATTTCGCGGGCGCGTGCTCAGTTTGTATTCGCTGGCACTGCTTGGCCTTGCCCCGTTTGGGGCCTAAGGACGCGTTTAAAAATAAAGCCGTAGAATAGAGAAGGACAAAAGAAAAAATAAGATCGAGATCAAGGGGACTGTATGGGACAAAAAGCGATCCATGAGTGTGAGTGTGAAGACTGCCA
>Ga0105046_10016295_pt1 | contig 11411 bp, 9 predicted proteins | sample MAT03_FD_78385 | JGI IMG/M metagenome (GOLD analysis project Ga0105046, IMG submission 78385) | Freshwater microbial communities from Lake Fryxell liftoff mats and glacier meltwater in Antarctica - MAT-03 (megahit assembly) | ecosystem: Environmental > Aquatic > Freshwater > Ice > Liftoff...
GACGTTCAATCGTCAGTTCATCCGCCACGCGCGTCAATGTTCTTGGAGTGACGCGTTCGAAGATACCACAATTGGCGAGCATCTGGGTTAGGATCGCCGCTTCCTTTACCAATGCGTCGCTTCGGATTTCTCCATCCACCAACGTAATGATTCGATCCGCAACATCTAGAATGCGGTTGTCATGCGTAACAATCACGATCGTCGATTGATTCTCGCTCGCCAATTTCTGCAGCAGTTCAACCACCGTTCGACCACTTTGCTCATCGAGTGCCGCAGTAGGTTCATCGGCTAGTACGAGCTTGGGGTTGTGAACTAAACCACGAGCAATTGCTACTCGTTGTTTCTGGCCGCCTGAAAGCTGCTTTGGCTTATGGTTCACTCGATTTGCAAGACCAACCCGATCTAACATCTCCCGAGCATCTTTCGTGTTTTCGCGAATGGAACGCTCTGATCGCGTCAACTCAAGCGACATTCGAACGTTCTGGGTCGCAGTCAGAGCTTCAAAAAGATTGTGAGCCTGAAAGATGAAACCGACATTCCTGCGAAATTCGACCAATTGCGATGGGCTAGCCCCCTCTAATGGCTGTCCAAGAACCGAAAGGTTTCCATCTTGTACTTTACGAAGAGCCCCGACCAGCGTCAAAAGGGTCGTTTTGCCAGAACCGCTTGGACCAGTCATGATAATGATTTCGCCTGGGTAAACCGTAAGGTTGTTCCGAAAAAGTACCTGTTTTCGTAGCTCACCCGTGCCGTAGAAATGCGACAAATCGGTGGCTCGCACCGAAGGTTGACTTTCTAGTCCTTTCCGAACTCGCGTGTTCGGATCAAACAAGGTTGCTCGTTGTATGCTTCCCGGAGGCATCCGCTCGTTTCCATGGGTTTGCAGCAAGAAATTTGGTGAAGTAAAACGCTTGCACTTTGATTGCAGTGTAACCTATCTGGAGCGGAACACATACGAGTTCCATTTTGTTATCATTGGTTTGGATTCAAACCTCAAGTCGAATTGTCTTGAATCTATTCCGAAAGGGTCGATCTGCTTGATTCTGACGTTTGGTTTACATTCTCCGAAACTACCATGGCAATGGTTGAAGGCTTTGTCCATTGGATTAATTGCCTTTTCGGGGTGTGCGCCTGCGCCAAGCAGCTTAAATAACGTTGGTCTTGACTCTCATAGTCCAAGCTCCACAAATAGTAGATCCATCAATGTATCGCACCTTAAAGCAGACACCGAAAACTCGTCCCAGGTGCTAGCTCAAGGGCGGCTCCAACCTGCTCGTGGCATGATCCGTATCAGTGCTTTACCTGGCGACCGGATTGACGAGATCGCGATCATACCTGGGCAATCGATCAAAAAAGGAGCAACGATTGCAAAGCTTCAAAGCTTCCAGCTGAAGTCTCTTGAGCTGGAGGCGGCGTTGCTAAAACTCGATGAAGCCAAGTCATTGCTCGAAGTCAGACGAAAGGAAGCCGATCTCAATGTAAGCGCGGCGAAACTGAAGCAAGAATCAGCAGCAATTCAACTGAAGCAATCGCTCGCCCAACGCGAGCAAGCGAACCAAGGCACGGCTCAAGTCGATTCATTGGCAAAGCAAATTGAAACGCTTGAACGACTCCGTAACGAACCATTAACGCGGGCGGCAATCGGGTCCGTCGAACTTGAGACACGTCGGAATGAATTTCAACGGGCGACTTCTTTAAGCGAACAGGCTCTTTTGACTTCGAGCCACGCCGTAGAACTATCCGAACTTCAAGTTGATCAATCGCAATACATATTTAGTTCAGCATTCGAATCGCTCCTGCTAGTCGATAAAAGCTCACCGGTCGCCAGTCTCGAAAAACAAATCGAGATTTTAAATCAACAGGTCCGGCAATCACTTCTAGTGTCGCCCATAGATGGATTCGTGATCAGCGTTAATGCAGAAGTCGGTGAACGCGTCGGCCAGCTTCCGATCGCCGAAATCGCGGACCTGAGCAACATGGTATGTCTGGCTGAGGTTCACGAATCCGACGTAGGCAAGCTCGCATTAGGAAATCGAGTTGAGATTCGCTCACCCGCGCTCCAGCGGGTTCTTGCGGGAACGGTCGAGCGTATTGATCGTGTGGTAGGTTCGGTCCAAATGCGGTCCCCCAACCCCATGGCTCGTTCCGATTTTCGAGCTGTTCCCGTTTGGATATCTATCGATCCGAAAGACGTCGAATTAGCATCGAGCCGACTTCAGCTGCAAGTCGAAGTTGCTATTTCTTTTGTCCAATAGGCAAACGTTCCATATCTACTGCTTTGGTTTTTCCCCGACAACCAACTCTTCGCCATCGCTCAAGTCTCCCTGCACTAGCTCCGTGTAACGGTTGTCGGAAACACCGGACCGTACTTTTTTAGCGCGAAGGAATTTGCCATCGGAAACCCATACATAGCGATCGTTTTTGGCTTTGCTTGCTTCTGATTTTTCGTCGGCGGACATCATGCGAGCTGTATCGGCTACGGCTTGTTTCTGATCTTCCACCCCATCCAAGATGTAGCGGTCTTCCGGATGGACTCGTTCCTTAGGTGGATAAAAGCGAAGCGCTGAATTGGGGACCTTAAGCACTCCTTCTCGCTTATTGATTTGGAACGACAGACTTGCAGTCATTCCAGGTAGCAACTTGAGATCTGTATTGGGGGATTCTACGATGACCGGGTAGGTGATCACGTTTTGCTCTTCCGTGCTACTCAAACGAACTTGAACGATCTTGCCTTGGTCGAACAGTTCGTCGGGGTAAGCGTCGACGGTAAATCGAACGACTTGTCCATCGGTCTGTGCCTTCCGTATCATGCCGTTATCGGCTTCATCCACCGATGCGTAAATATGCATTCGACTTTCCATGTCGGGCGCGACCACAAACATTTCCGGGGTTTGAAATTGAGCCGCAAGCGTTTGGCCAATGTCGATCTTGCGTTCGATTACAACACCATCGCAAGGCGCTAGAATCTCGGTGAAGGCAAGGTTCGCTTCGGAGGTTTCAAGCTGCGCTTTGGCTTGTTCGACATTGGTTTTAGTGACCAGCAATTCTGCTTCACGCGTCATCCTCATAAACTTAAATTGGTCCAATTCGGCTTCAGATATTAAGTCTTGTTGGTTCTTCTTGAGTTGGGCACCGCGTCGTTCGTCGGCCAGAGCTTGAAGCAACATGGCATCTGCCCGTGCAACTTCGGCTTCACGAGTTTTAAAGACTGCTTTGTCACGTGCCACGCTCGAGTTATAGAGTCTTGGGTCTATACGGGCCATCAATTGCCCTTCTGTGACTTGGGTGTTGTAATCAACAAAAAGCTCGCTAACAGGACCACTTACCGAGGCTCCAACGCTAACACGCTTGACCGGCTCAACTTTTCCCGTTGAATTTACGGATTGCACTATCTCGCCAAAAACCACGCTCTGAACTCGCCATTTGGGTCGATTCACTTCCTCAAAATAGCGTTGAACTGGCCAGTAAGCGGCGTATCCCAATCCTGCCAGGACACCAGCCACAACCAATACCTTAATAAGAGTTTTCATTGGACCGTTCTTGTCGAGTTGCCAAAAATAGAATTACGAACCCCAAACCAATAGCCAAAACGCCACCCAACATCCAGTTCAGTGGAAGATGCTTACCATCTGGCCCAAGCCACTTTTCAAGTTCGGATTCGCTGATCCTAGTCAAGCCAAATACCAGCCCGTTGTGCATCATATGAAGCAAAATGCCAGGCCATAGGCATCCGGTTCGGACCGCAAGTGTCCCCAATGCCAATCCTAGGATAATCGTAGGAGCAAATTTTTCGAGCGACAAAACGCTTCCTGCAATAACGTGAAAAACGGCAAACAAAATGGCTGAGTACAAAACACTGCGCAGCGGGAATAGTTTCGATCGAAATGCAGACAGGACAAAGCCTCGAAAGAAAAACTCTTCCGCAATCGCGGGCGCTACTGCTCCGGTAAGCAGTACGACCCAAAATGGGATCGTCAAGAAAGTTTCTTTCAGCTTGACTCGATCCTCTTCCGTCAATTGCGACGCTAAACTCCAGCTTTCAAAAAGCAGATAAGCTTCAAATGCCACCATCCACATCCCGCATCCTAAAAGCACAACCGCCAGAATCCAACTTGCTGCACTCGCCCGTTTTGCGATCATCGAACCTGAGCCAGGTGCTAACAACCGAATCAAAAAGGTTGCCTTCCAATCAAGCCTCCGTTGCCAAGCAAAGACTAAGGGCATGAACAAGAACAAGGTGAATAGCAATATTGCATTGAAGAACATTGCTTGAGATCCCTTCAGGTTCATCATTCCTCCCACGTTGGAAGCGATGAAGAAGATCGGAAACAAGATCGCCAAGTAAATGGCGAGCTCCCCAATGCTCGGACGCAATCGAGACTTTTTCGGCCGGCCTAATAGCTCGGCCCACGTTTCTTGCGAACCGGCAGTTGAAGCTTCCGCACCAAATAATCGCGAAGCTACGACTAGAGTTGCGCACGCATAAATGATGGTCGAGAAAACAGCCGCGAAAGCCGGAACTAAGGAAGACTGCCCAAGCATGATATCTCGTGACAGTAACAAAATATTCACTAAGGGAACCACCCCTAACAACGTAGTGAACTGAACGTTGGGCATCAAGGTGATGAGACCAGGGCCAAGCGACAAGAGCATGACCGGAATAAGGTACGCCTGGGCTTCCTTAAAACTCCTGGCAAACGAACAAAGGGCTAAAAGGATTGCGCTAAAAAACGATGCAAAGATCACGAGTAATGGTAAAATCTGGACTAGCATCCAAATCGAAAATCCATTCTTACCCAACAACGCTTGCCCAAGTCCACCAAAGGACAAAGTGATCCAGGTCGCAAAGAGATTTGCTAAGGCAGTCAAAATCGCCACACAAACGACGGCAACATACTTGCTAAGCAACAAAGCGAACCGCGGTGCAGGCGTCGCAATCAATGCCTCCATAGTACCGCGTTCACGTTCGCCTGCCGTCAAATCAATTGCCGGGTAAACAGCCCCAGTTATCGTCATTAGGATAAGAACCAGTGGAATGACGCCAGCAATGGACGTCGACATATCAACCATGGTCGATCCAATTCCAGTTCCTCGCATCGTAATAACCGCCGGCAACCGAGCGTCAAGTCGCTTACGAGTCGTCTGAAACTGAGAATCATTGATAAGCTGCATAGCGCGACGGAACTCCGACATGGCGGATTCACTTCTTGAATCCCCTTCTCGAAACTCGACTTGGATATCGAGTGAAAACGCCTCGCCTTGCTCGAGCGGAACATTTACGGCCGAGACATTGGAAACCACAAGGTCGACTTCGGAAGTCTGCAATACATCGCGAGGAGATCGATTCTCTATCAATCGGAGCCGAAACCCAAGTCGATCAGGTGACAATGCAATCACTGGATCCGGATCTAATGTCGATGCAGCTCCCTCGTCGGAATTTTCCGGTAAATCGTTCGATTCGATCTTCGACGCTTCCTTATTTTGAAATGTTCGCACGATGCGAATCGGCGATTCCGTTCCGGATTGGCTTAGTTCCTTTGCTCTTATCAACGCATCTTGAATTTGGTAGCCGGTCGCTTCGTCGGAAGCCGCAATAATGTAGGCTGTTTCAGGCGAGGACTTTGAAATGCTTCCAATCAACAACCGTTGCAATGCCATGCTCAATAAGGGATAAACCAATATTGGCATGAGGATAAGGGTCACAATCGTGCGGCGATCCCGCAAACTCTCGCGAAGCTCTTTTTGGCACAATCGCCATAGTCGGCCGTTGCCTAAGTATTCTTTCATGGTGCCTGTGGTTGTGGGTTAGTTGAATCAGACTCATTGATGAGTCCAATAAAGATGTCGACCAAATGTTGCTTGCCAGTTTTCTGCTGAAGATCATGAAGCGTTCCTTCGAACTGCATGTTTCCACGATGCAAAAGTCCAAAACGGTCGCAGACCCGTTCCGCTTCATCCAGACGATGTGTCGATAATAAAACCGACTTACCGCGCTCTCGCAGCAAATCGATGAATCGAAAAACAGTTTGGCTACCAACGACGTCTAATCCCCGAGTGGGCTCGTCAAGCAACATGACGGGTGGATCGTGCATCAAACCTCGTGCAAGGGTAACCCGCTGCTTCTGCCCAGTACTGAGCGTGCTGCATCGCTGATCAAGAAACCGCCCAATATCGAGCAGCAGTGCAAGCTCCTTCAACCGTTCGTTCGCACAATCCATTTCGACTGCATAAAGATCAGCAAAATACAAAAGCATTTCCCGCACTGTTAGCCACGGATATACCCCATCATTGGTCGAGATGAGCCCGAGCTGGCGCCGAATTTCGGAGCTTCCGCGATCCGACCTGCTTCCGTTGATTTCGACATATCCGGAATCGGGCTCCAATAGCCCCATGATCATGCGGATCGTCGTGGTTTTTCCCGCACCGTTAGGCCCAAGAAGTCCATAGACTTCACCACTTCCTACTTGGAAACTCAACGAATTGACTGCGACTAGCGGAATTCCTCGAACTTGGAATTGCTTTGTCAAGTGGCACGCAGCGATCATTCCGCCTTCGATTCTCAATGGTTGTAGTTGATTGGTCCACAAAGTGGGACGCTTGCCAAACGGCTTTCAAAAGCAGTGTTCGGAGTTTTCTACTTCCGAAGCAAATAGTATAAGCTAGAGCCTAGAAACAGTGAATCTAAACAACACTGCTCTGAAGTATCAATTCAACAAAATAAATTAAAATACGACACAACTCGCTGATCTCAGCGACCAGTTCCAAGGCTCCGCCTTCAATCCCGACCGGAGTTCGCACACGACTCTCCATTCGAAGCCAAGCAGAGCAGAGCCTAGGGACTGCTGATTGAATGCGTTTTCATCAAGTAATATCAGCCGAAGGGCGCTAGCCCAAGGTTTACGGAGATCAACCGTACGCTAACGCGTTCCGGCTAATTAAATCAGTAGACTCCCCCAAAAGGGGCGAGCTATTCGTCGCACAGCCATCGGCTAAGCTCGTAATCGCTCGGTCCGATTCATCCATCACGAGCACGAACACCATTTCCCTGAGCACCAGTCCCTTCAAGGAGAGACGTGAAGCGACTGGAAAAATTGCTCAGGGTTGTCAATTGCTTCCGCTTGGGATTCAGAAAGAGTGGTTCTCAAGCCCTTCAGTTTCGAGCCTTCAGCCCCGTTCACATAAACCATCATCAAAATTTGCCCCTTCAAGTCGAAAATTTCCATCAAGCTTGATGGAATACCAGGCGTGGGACGCATCTTGACCCGGAAGCCTCGTAACCCCGCGCGTTCAATAGGACTGACGTCTCTATCAAAAGTCATGGAAGCGGACTTTAGATATGCAACATAATTCTCAACTGTTGCATTTTGACTGTTTGACGATCCTGTCGTTGCAATCATAAATTCAGATCTCGTCCGTGGATTCGAGATTGCTTTGCCTGAAACAGTAGCATCGCGCATTTTGGGCTCAAAATGCATGCCTGGTGCATCTACCGAATAACCACCCATGGAAATTGTTTTGGCACTGGTAGCATAGTAAAAAAGAGCTCCCCCGCCTCCGCAACAGAGCAATAGAAAGACTCCCGCAACTGCACCTAGGATCGACAGAATCACCTTCACTCCAGAACCACTTCCCTGGTTCTTCCCCTTTCGTCTCTTCGCAGGCGATGGTGGAGGGGAATAGGTTGGCATGGAAGCGTTGGGTTGCGTCCAAACATTAGACGGCGCCGAGTAACTAGGACTTGTCGGAGGCAAAAAATCCCCGAGGTTGGCAAAGCCGTCGTTGTTGCCGCTCGCGACTGGCTCTGTTGCAGCTGGCCTAGATTTAGGTTCTGCGGCACGTAGATTTTTGGAAGGCTTCGCCTTTGGACGGGTAGGCAAGGCGCGAATCGACGTCGCTGGCTTAATGTCGACAATGGGTTTGGGTGGAATATATCGCTCGATCACAAACACTTCAGAACAGTTCGTGCATTTGCCTTTTCGCCCTTCCTTGTCGGACGTTCCTTCAAACAACTGCTTGCACCGGGGGCATGCAAAGGGGAAAACGGAGTCGTCCTCGAGCACTTCCTGCAAATCGGAATTCATCCGAATCGTAAAAACATGTGCACAGGTTGGACAACACCCTCGCGTCCCATCCAAAGACGAATCGCATTCTAGGGTCGATTTGCATTTTGGGCATGGAACGCCAATACGCGCAGGAAGTGCTTTGGGATGAATTAACTGAATCGGCGAGGGAATCTGCAGTCGTTCAGAGCAGCCTGGGCATCGGCTATATTTTCCGGCGGTTCCATCCGGAACGCGAAGAGTTCTTGAACAGGCCGTACACTGAAATTCGATTGGCATAATGGGTACTTGGAGTTCGTTTGGGCGATCCTTAGCTTAAACGTCAGCCCCAGCAATTTCAACAGGAGAAAGCACACTTCCACCGGCTCTGCGACGAATTGCGGTTATCTGCTGCTCACAACTTGGGTGCATCCAGCGTGAACGCTTCAGATTCCCTTCTCCATAGATTGTCCGCAAAGCACCGATCATTTCGTCCTCACTGGTCCTTGCCGGAACTTCGGCCTCTATTGAAAAGTCTCTTTTAGTCTCCAATTGAATTGCGATCCGATCCGCGTCGAACTCGGTCCACCAACATACACCAACTAAATTTATAAGAAATGCAGCAAACAGAACGACACAAATAGCAAACGGTGGTGCTCTCGATCAATGCATAATAAGAGACAAAAAGGTTAGGAATAGTTGGTGGCGTTGCCCTCATTTGTGTCGCGAAAGGCAGTCGGTGTTATTTGGCCAACGACCTTAATAAACGACCCCATCAATCCCAAACGGTTTGCTCATCCAATTCGCTGCCGTACCGATTAGTTGCGATCGTAATTGTGGCATCGTGTCGTTAGCGGACTGATTTTTGAATATGGCCGTTGGCCATTGGTTTAGGGCAATCGTTATCTCAAAACGCGGTAGCTCCATTCCTTGGCTTCAATCTTGGACTGAAAGGCACAATAACCTAACGGTCGAGACTTGAGCACTTCAGCTCGCAAAGAAAACTTAGTCCCTTCCCGATCCACTTTGAAGACCTCTTCATCATCAATCCATGCGGAAACATGAGTCGCATTCACTTGGACTCGAAACGCATACCATTGCTTGTTCTTGAAACTCATGAATTTTGCCGTTTGATTCTCGGATGCGTCATTGCCATTGATGCTACTAAGTCCCACGAGTCCTCCCCCCCAACCTCCACAAACAAAAGTTGCGAACTGGTCACCAACGGGAAAGGTCACTCCAGAAAAGAAGTCGCTACCGTCAGTTCTTCTTGCGGACCAACGCATTTCAAAATTCTCTTTTGGAAAATCCTTGCCCTTAAAACTGATACCTGTCAAAGGCTGGCCGGAGGACATCTTCAGTACGCCGTCCTCCACTTCAACGTCACCTTCGCCACCGAAATTAGTGGATTGCCAACCTTCAAGGGAGTCGGACTGAAGCAAAGGAATCCATTTAGTTCCCTCTTCATCGTTGATGGCACTTGCGGGTGAAGACTGCTTATCTTCTTGAGAACTAGAAATCTGGGGTGTGCTAAATGCAGCAAGTAGCGCCAGTATCGGAATAAGTGTTCTAATGGGTCGGAGCATGCTTAAGGTCTTTCTGAAACAGAAAAAATTGTTGGAGAGGAAATCGCGTTGCTGTCGAGCAAATCGCGTTGCTGTCGAGCAAATCGCGTTGCTGTCGAGCAAATCAAGTCAGTCCGGTTGCGAAGGCGGTTGCATACGCTCGACAGTGAGATATCGTGATTAAGACTTCACGAATGCCTCGTTGCTTCGCGATCTCGGCAGCCTTGCCAGTCATGTGTAAGGTGGGAGCCCCAGTCACTTCGTTAACGATCTCGACGTCGGTCCATTGTATACCTTTTGCCCAACCAGTACCAAGCACTTTCAAGACAGCTTCTTTGGCCGCCCAACGTCCTGCATAATGCTGTGTGGCAGCCTTGCGGGAGGAGCAGTACTGGATTTCCTTTTGAGTGAAGACTCTTTGTAAAAAAACTTCACCGTGTTTCTCAATCATCTGCGCAATGCGAACGCATTCGATGATGTCCGTTCCGATACTTATTAAATTCCTCGGAGATTCGTTTGGCATTCGCGACTAACCTTGTTGAAAAACGAGTGGTTTCAGGACGCGTTGCGTTACCAAGTCTCGGAAGACCGACGTGGACGCTGCCTGTCCGAAACAGGATCAACGGCAATTCCAACTCGATACGCCTCGCGGATTTCTTCTTCATCGGAATTGAACAACATTTCATTGCTTGATTTATCGAAATCGACGACAGGACCTATGCCATTTTCCAACAACTCTTGGGTTTGCAGTCCAGTTGTTGCTTTGCCCTGCCGTCTCAGTTGAAGCACTTGAACATATTCGGCACCAAAGAAAAGAATTGAAATGCCATAATAGCACCAAAGTAGAATTGCGATGAACGAACCGATAGCACCATATGCAGATGTGTACCGCATCCCAATAAAAAAAACTCCTAAAATCTCACGCCCCAATTCCCAAATGCAAGCGGCCAACAGTCCGCCTCGTAAGGCATCGGTCCAAACAACGGGCTTCTTGGGAAGCCATCGATAGACAAGCGCAAAAAGCAACCCGTTTGCAAGCATGACAAAGCAGAACTCGAACAGACCAAACACATGATGCATACTTGGCAAAGTCGAATCGGTAATGGAGCGTATTTGGGCGACGATCATACTCGCAGCAAAAAGAACCAAGATCATACCGCCAAGACTAACCAGCATAATGAATGCAAGGAAACGACTCTTCATGACTTTGTAGATCGTCCGCTTCATCGTTGCTTCTTTTTTCGGTGGGATTCGAAAAATCCGGTCGAAGCCGCGATCGATTTGCGCAAAAATACCGATGGCTGCAAGAGTTGCTGCGATGAAACCAAACGGTCCGCTGACCATCGAGTGATTCTGCAATTGAGTCAAGACCTGTTCGATATGCTTCTTTATCACTGGCGAAGCAGACTTTTCGACAACGGACAAAATTTGCTGCTCCGCCAATTTCCCCGAGGTGGAAAACTGGAGAAAAAGTCCGCATCCCGATGTTAGCAAAAGCATCATTGGGAAAAGGGAAAGGGCCAGGTAGTAAGCCACTGAGGCGGCTAGCGAACTCGCGTCGTCTTCGGTCCAGCGAATGCCAGCATCGCGAAGGTTCGGAAAAAAACTTCGAATCCATCCCTTGCTAGATCCAACGAAGCGGCGCTGAATTTCTGGGAGAATATCAAATCGATTTTCGTTTTCAGGGGACACCATCCGCCCATTTTAGGAGCTTTAGCGATTTGTCGCTATAGAAAGCTCGCGAGCAAAAAAACGATGGCTAAATAGCAAACCAGCTGCAAAAGAAAGCAGAGGGCACGGGGATCGA
>Ga0105046_10016296_pt1 | contig 11411 bp, 9 predicted proteins | sample MAT03_FD_78385 | JGI IMG/M metagenome (GOLD analysis project Ga0105046, IMG submission 78385) | Freshwater microbial communities from Lake Fryxell liftoff mats and glacier meltwater in Antarctica - MAT-03 (megahit assembly) | ecosystem: Environmental > Aquatic > Freshwater > Ice > Liftoff...
CAATCCATTGACTGGAGGCATTCCCTGCTCACTGAGGGTCTCGTCATTCGGTTTGGAAGACGTTGCCGCGACACCTTCATTGACATTGTTTGGCCTATCATTAGATGGCCCTTTGTTGGACTGGTCGATCGCGACGATAACGTCCGGTGATTTCGTTTCAAGGGCTTGCGTAACAGGTGCTTGCGTAACAGGTGCTTGCGTATCAACGGCTTCGGCTGACTTCGCAATTTCCCATCGGATTTCTGCCGGTTGCCGGGTATTCAAGGCACTTGGCGCGAAGAGGGCGCCCATTACGGCTGCGGCCAACGCTAAAGCTAGATACACGCCCCGACGGATCCAAACCATCGTCCCATCGGCAGAGCGCGACGCTAGGTCAGGCGTTTCGAGCAACGCCGGAACCGACGTTCCATATCCGTTCTTTAAATCCTTCGTAGCTGCCCGGATTGCCTCGTCGTAGTCCTCGCTTGAACATCTTGCGTTTGCAAGCCCAACCTGAGTGGGCAGGCCATTTCCCGACACGGTTGTCTCCAAACTTGCAAGGAGTCTGGACTTCAAATCCGGAGGTACTTCTTCGCCAAGGAAGTCTTCCAGCAACAATGTCAGCATAAAGTCACTAGGACTTCGCACCAACGCGTCATCTGGCAATTCATCATCCGGTTGCTTATTCACGATTCAGTTTCTCGTCCAAACATTGTTTCAATTGTGCCTTGGCACGTTGCATAAGGTTTTTTGCGCCGTGCTCGGTGATACCCAACTCTTTTGCGATATGCTCCCGAGAAGCACCTTCACTAAATCTTAGCTTCAACGACAACTGAGCTCTCGCCGTCAAGCGACCAAAGCACTCCGCAAGTCGATCCGCTAAATCATTGCCGTTTCCCTCGGAACCAGCCCATCGCAACCATTGCGAATCCAATTGTTCCAACTCGCTGGTCACTCTCATCTTCTTTTGCCTTCGTCGGTAAGAAATTAGCAAGTGGTATGCCACACGCCGCAAGTAACTGCTAGTTGCATTTGGACTGACTTGAACAAAGGGTCGCCGCAATACAGCAAAAAAAGTTTCCTGAGTCAAATCATCGGCCAAAGACTGGTCGCAACCAATCGCGCGCAGGTACCTCCACACCCCGGCTTGATGGTCGGTAATCAATGCCGTTGCATCCAGAGTTGAATCTGTTTTGGGCGATTGTAGGGGCTTGGTGCTCAATACGATTATCCAAAAAGGTCTTTAATAACTTTCCCGCTATTGGCTATTTTCATCGGCCGTCCATTTTTACTCGTGAAAGTTGTTTCCAGAGAAATGCCCAGCGCATGGCAAACCGAGGCCATCAAATCCTCAGACGAATAAGGCTCGCCAACCACTTCGGTTCCATCCGCGTTGGTTGCGCCAACCGCTTTGCCCCCCGCAAATGCACCACCTCCCACCACGACGCTCCATGCCTTAGCCCAGTGATCTCGGCCAGCGTCTGCATTGATTCGTGGCGTTCTCGCAAACTCGCCCATCCAAACGATACAGGTGTCCTCAAGCAACCCGCGTTGCGATAAATCTTCGACCAACGCGCTCATGGCTTTGTCCAATACCGGCAATCGATCGTTCTCCAATGTCCGGAAAATTCCTTGATGATTGTCCCATCCTCCCAAATCGACTTCCGCAAACGGCACCCCAGCTTCCACCAGCCGACGCGCCAGCAAACACCCCTGGCCGAAATTGTTCTTTCCATATCGCTCCTTGGCCTCCTCCGGTTCCTTATCGACATCGAAGGCTTTCATCTGTGAACTCGTCATCAAATCAAACGTCTTCCCCTGAACCTTGCGATGGTCCTCAAGTACCGCTCCACGGTTCTGTGCGATAAATGAATTCTCGATCAACTCCAGTGCAATTCGACGTTGCGTCAACCGATCGTTCTCAAGCTTCATCTCGAGGTTTCGAATACGCCCATTGCTGGAAACCCCAAGCGGCGCCCAAGACATGCCCAAAAAACCAGGCCCCTCACTCGCCCCACCAATCGAAACAAATGGTGGAATTTGCAACTCGGAACGTTGCGAGGCCAATTCATGCGCTATGACTGAGCCGTAACTTGGATAGTCCACGTTGGCATCAGGTACATACCCAGTATGCATGTAGTATCGACCGCGGTTGTGGTCGGCCTCCCGTGTGCTCATCGAACGAACAATGCTCATGTGATGCATTTGCTTTGCCATCAAGGGCATGTGCTCGCAAATCTGGACATCACCGGAAGTGGATATGGCCTTGAACGGACCTCCATTGTCGGTCCCAGGTTTCAAATCCCAAATGTCCATGCTCGACGGCCCACCACCCATCCAAAGCAGGATACATGACTTGTGATTCTTCTTGAGCGTGTCAGCATGGACTCGCAACGAATGTCCCAACGACAGCGAGGAGCCGAGCAGTGCACTCGCACCCGCCATGTGGCTTAGAAAGTGCCGTCGGTCCATTCCTACAGGAGGTGCAAATCGAGACCACATATTATTTCCCTTGTGACTACAGTTAAAACCAAACCCACTCGTATTTTAAACAATCGAAATTAAATCCGAACATCAATGATTGAAAATGAACTCGTTGCTATTCAAAATCGCCCACCACATGTCCTGCAACATTCCACCCACATCGTTTTTTCTTGCGACTAGAAGCTGCTGAGCCACGTTGACTTCCTCAGGTCTCGCGCGACGACCAAGTCCAGCTATGGTTAGGTACTGGACCTTATCCGCCACCGACCCCTTATTCTGAACCATCCCATGTAGCCAACTGCCCGCTTCGGTCGAAATGGCCTCTCGTATCAGATCACCGTTGAACAGCATCAAGCTCTGCGGAATCGAACCATTAAAGGTGGTCGTCTCGTCCCCTTCATCTGTTCCAAAGGCAACCACGAATTGGCGCATCCAGTCCTCACGTTTTTTCTGCTGCTCTTCCAAGTTCCCTTGTCGGTTCGCCTTCGTTGCAACTGCCAACGATTGAAATAATTGCTCCGCATTCATTTGCCGCGTATAGAAATGCGAGAACTTGGGTGCCTCACCCAACGTTGGCTCATCCGAAGCGTTGTCCTTAGTGATCTTCGACGAAAGCTGGTAAGGCTGCGACATCGTAATCCAAACAATCAATTGCTTCAGGTCATAACTCGCAGCCCGGAAATCCGCTGAAATTTCTTCGAAGAGTTCCGGCTGTGTGGTTGGACTGTGCGGACCTAGATCGTCGATTGGTTTCGTGAACCCATAACCGAGAAAATGAGCCCACATGCGATTGACGATTGCCTTGTCCAAAAACGGACTCTCCATCATCAGCTTGCCTAGCTCGTTGCGTCGGTTGACTTGGCTAACGTATCCGCTTTTTCCGATCTCCGTTCCATCCACAAACGCCGGATACGCGACCTTGGTCAAACCATTTCGTAATTGATAATAGATTTCTGCCTGCTCGGGCCTGCGACCCTCGCCGGCAAAGTCTTCGTTCACGATCTCAACGTGATCAATGTCGCGGGTCGTCGAACCCGAAACGTACCGTCGAAGTGCCCTCGACTGACGAAAGAACGCGTTGAATTCCCAAAACTTTTGCTGCTTCCACTGATTGAACGGGTGATTATGACACTGAGTGCACTGCACCTGAAGACCTAAGAAAATACGCGAAACCGCAGCCGTGGCCTGTGTTCCATTTTCCTCGTTCACTTTCATTGCCAAAAAATTGGTGGCGCCGTTGAAGCCTTCGGCCCCAGGCTTGGTCGTTCCCGTGGCTGTGACCAATTCAATCACCATCTCGTTATAGGGCTTGTTCTGGGCAAAGCAATCTCGCAAGTACTTTTGCATGCCGCTTCGATTCGTTAAACTCCGATTCTCCATGCCCCCATTGCGACCGATTAAAATGTTGGTCCAAACCGTGGACCAATGGTTTGCATATTCCTCGGTGTAGCGATCGTCGTTGAGCAACCGATTGACCAGCGAAAACTTCTTGTCCGGCGACTTGTCTTTCGCAAATTCGGCAAATTCTTCGTAGCTCGGAATCCGACCAATGACGTCGAGAAAAACTCGCCGACACCATTTCATCTCATCTTCGAACGGGGAAGGCTTGATTTTATTGTCGGCCCACGAAGCCGCCATGGATGCGTCAATTTTCTTAACTTGGACAGGAAGTGTCGCACGCCGGGAATCTTTTTTGGCAGCCACTTTCCCCGGCACATCATCGGCCGCTTGCAACCAAGATTGCCAAGGACCAGCAAGTAGCAAACCCATCATGGCCATCGCGAAAATACGCATCCATGGACTGGATAAGGTAGAAATCTGAAAACATCGTTCTTGAAGGAACCGTGCCATATTCGCGTACTCGGTGTGTGTTGCGTTCTGGGAACCCCCAGCAAACTTACATAGGAAGCGTGAACCACACCCTAATTGTACTCAATCGCTTTGGCTTCTAATGCAAACCTTTTGGTTTTCGTGCCACTCGCGTTAGTGCAATCCTAACTGAATTCCTGAGAATTCCGGGACGAAATGAATTCCCATGAATTCAGCCAGGGCAAAACCAACAACCCTTGTTTTTCGCGGCTCTTCGACAATGCTAAGGAGATCATGACAGAACAAGAATTCCTGGCCCATCATCAACTGACCCGCAACCCCTTCGCGGACGAGGACGCCCAAACCGATTCCGTTTTCAAGGAATTCTGTATTTCTGCGACGTTCCACCCTTCATGGAGCAAAGTCGTTGGCGATTCCAAGCAACCTGCCACCGCCGTTGTTTTCGGCCCAAAAGGGTCGGGTAAAACCGCCATGCGGCTGCAACTGGTCCGCCATATCACCGAACACAATCAGCAATTCCCCGAAAATCGCGTCTTCCTAATCGAATTTGATGATTTCAATAGTTACCTCGGACCCCTTCAAGAACATTTGCCACGCCGCCTCCAGTCTTCACCCGACCGAGTGCTTTCCTCCCTTCGGCTGTGGGATCATATGGACGCCATCCTCAGTCAAGGTGTCACCCAATTGGTCGATCGAGTCTTGCAAAACTCGGCCGCCCTCAACGTTCCTTCCATCCATGTTCGCCAAGACGCTATCGATCGCCTGGATCGTGGGCAACGCCGCGATCTGCTTCTGCTGACCGCCTGCTACGATCGTTCGAAAACAGGCACACTCCATGATCGCTTTTCTGCTATTCGAAAGCGATTGCGGTTCTATTCTCCATCAACCTGGCTACATCTTTCGATAGGTATCGTACTCAGTATCGTCGCCATCTGGCTCAGTGTCTTCCTTTACCGTACCGAAACCGTCTCCACCAAGACTTTGTTATGGCTCCTGCCGCTGACGCTCCTGGTCGCCTGGGGAATGTACGCATATCGATGGATTCGACATCATTGGATGGCCATCCGTGTCTGCAAAAACCTGAGAGTGATTCCACGCGACCGCGGACAATTGCGACAACTCCTGATGCAGTTCTCCGACAAAGAACTCGATGAACAACCACTACCGCATTCGCAACGCTCCGACGACCGCTATGCTCTGCTGGAAAAAATGCAATTGCTGCTCCGATCGCTGGGCTTCCCAGGCATGATCGTAATCGTCGATCGAGTCGACGAACCCGATCTGGTCAACGGCCACCCAGAACGGATGAAGCAATTGGTTTGGCCACTGCTCGACAATAAACTGCTCAAACACGATGACCTCGGTATCAAATTGCTGTTGCCCAGTGAACTTCAGTATTTCATCGACCGGGAGTCTCGTGAATTCCATGAACGCGCACGGCTAGACAAGCAAAACGTCGTTGCGTCGTTCGATTGGACTGGCGAAGCTCTTTACGACCTTTTGGCCGCCCGCATGCGCGCCTGTGCCAATGCCGGCGCACGACCAAGTCCCCAAGAACTGTTTGAATCCGAACTTTCCGAATCGCGTTTCATCACCGCATTGCAATCGCTACAGACTCCTCGCAATCTGTTCCGATTTTTGTATCGACTCATCACGGAGCATTGCAAACGCTTCCGCTCCGATACACCTCAATTCAAAATTTCATCCGAACTGTTCGAATCAACGTTGGCGGTCGTTCAAGCGGAAGATCGACGGCAGTAAAGAATGCATAAATCATTGTCCCTCCGCTTCCGTCTTCACTACCTAGCAATCCTCCTTGGAACCATAACGTGTTGTGGTTGCACGCCAAACGTGAAGTTGTCCGAACCGCTCTCGGATAGTCTTAATCGAACTGTCGGTGCATCCGAAGCGATCCCATCCGAATCGTTGCAGGAACGGATCGCCGAGACGCTTCAAAGCAACCTGGATAAGCGCGAACTTTCGGCAGAACGAAACGCCGCATGGCAAGTCGTCCACGGTGCCGTGGCCTACGGCGACCAACTCCCGTTGGTAGTCGATGGCAAATCCGTCCTTGCAATTGACTTCCTCCTATCAGGCGGCGCCATGAACGGCTGGGAGATCTCTGCTGGACCAGTCCTACCCTCCACCAAACGGCCAGGCGTCCTAGCTAGGGTTGAGGCTGGTAGCTATATCGGACAAGGCCACACCGACCAATGGCTCGGGTACTTTTCCCAGATACCGCTCACGCTCGATAGAAAAGTAACCATCCAGGACCAACCGCTCACGCTCGAGGATTGGGCTCGTCAGGCCCAATGGGATGTGCCAAAGAATCCGTTCAAGGAATATTCGTGGACGCTGATTGCACTCACCAATTTCTTTCCCAATGAAACAGACTGGCAAGCCAGCGACGGGAACACTTGGACTCTCGAACCGCTCGTTCGCTTTGAAGCTCAACAAGATCTATCGGAAAGTGCCTGCGGTGGGATGCACCGACTGATGGGCCTGGCTCACGCTGTCCGATATCGGAAACGACTCAAAGGGATTTTTGACGAGGGTTGGGGAATGGCCAGGAAAGTAGTCGAAACCTCGGTCGAAAGCGCCCGTAAATTTCAAAACTCCGATGGTTCCTTTTCCACCAACTACACTTCTCGACCGGGAAACAGTAGCGACCTAAGCACCGGCATCAGCGCGACAGGACATACGTTTGAATTCTTGTCCTATGCATTGGACGAGACCGAGCTCGCCAAGCCATGGATGGAACGCGCGGCATTCCGTTTATGCGCCATGCTCAAAGCGGGTGAAGGGATCGACTTGGAATGCGGTGGTATCTACCACGCGTTAGCTGGCTTAAAACTCTACCACCGTCGGCGTTTTGAGAAGTAGCTAGCCCCAATGGATGTTGTTGACTTGCAGCCAATGGAGCGATTGCTCCTTTTCGCTTCGCCGATACGGACGCGATAATCCTAGGCTTAATAGCACGTAAGCTGAGTTCGCAAGCCACGCCTGCGCTTCCGCAACACGATCGCGATGCAGCGAACGGTGATCGGCCTCATAGAAACGGATATCTGCGACCCCAACCGATAGTTCTTGATCCTCTTCTCGCCAAACAAGCTTTAGCCGCTGGGTCTGACCAGCGAAGTCCGTCAGGATTTCTAGCCTCGGCGAAATCGCCCAGTAACAGCCGAGCGAATAGAGTCCGGCATGCGCGGTCAATGCGTACGTAGAACCATTCTTGGATATCTCCATCGTAAAAATTTCAGTCAATTTTGTTTTTGCAACCTGTGCGCAGCGTTCAATCATTTTCGCACGATTGACTGGTTCTACGACTTGAATTGAGCTCAGGTCGAATTCGCGATCCTCGATTTCCGGTGTCTTGCCAACGAACTTCGTAGGTCCAAGATCTATCGTAGCACCAAGCTGGATAGGACCTCCATTGGTAGTCAGCAGAGAGGTTGTCAAGCCACCCGCCACCACCGGGCGAACGTGCAAGCCTGTTTTGAGCTCAATCCCTGCCGCGCAAATATATCCCGGTTGCATACGCGTCAAATGGTTGATCAACAATTGCACGATGCGGAGTCTCGATTCGATGTTGCGATTAGAGGTGAACGGCTGATACCTCGGGCCACTTGGTCTGCAGGTATTCGACCACTAAGCGGCGATGACACTGATCGGGTGTGTCTTCGCTACACAATAAAACACTGCGGCTTTGTGCGAAGTCCGTCTGCTGAAGCTGCGTTTCAATCTTTCGCTCAGCCATCAAAGCCAGGAATCGCTTTTCATATTCCGTCCAAGCACCTTTGGCTTTTTTGTAAGCGTCAAGCATCTCTTGAGTCGGTGCCAATATCGGTTCGTGGACGTAACGAGCCGAGCAGAGCGTTTCTAAAAAAAACTCGAGGTCGTCCCGTTTGGCAAAGGACGCTAACTGCGACGTGTTGTTCAGGCGGACGTCAACGAGACGTTCTATGCCTGATTTCTTTAGTTTTCCAAAGAATTCTCTGGCGCTGGTTTTGGTAAAACCGATAGTAAAGATTTCCATTCGTCTGTCTCCAATTCTCCAAAGAGCATCAACTGCTGAAACGCGGGTTCTACTTGCTCGAAAGTATCCAAACGGCCATCATCGCGTATATGCTGGATCGGAACACCCCTCGCATTCAACACTTTGGCGATCAATCGATGCCGATGACAAATCGATGGGTCCTCCTCGCTACACATCATAGCTACTCGATAACTCTGAATCCCTGATTGGATCCGTTCGATTCCTTTGAGAAAAGCTTCGGCTTCGGCCAGTCGATAGTAGAGTACGTAACCTTCCGCATCGTAAAACTCGTCACCCTCGGGGCGCCCACCAAGTTGATCACCCATGAACAAATACTTCATGCGGTAGTCTCGAAGGGTCCCCTGCAAGTACTCACGATTAAAATGAGGTGTATACTTCGAAAAGGGTTGCGACCGCACGTCCGCAAGCACTTCAATGCCGTGTTTGGTCAGCAAGTCTAAAAAATGCTGTTCGGAATGGTTGGAATGGCCAATCGTATAGACAGCGGTTGTGTTTGGCATGGCGTTTTCCATCGAAAGAAGTGGCCCAATCTACTGATGCGTAGGATTGTAACCCAGATGCATTGAGACCAAAATACGTCTCAGGAGCTCATCGCTTTCGCCGTTGTAAGGCGAGCGGCAGACTGAGTTCTACCCTCCCCTCGCTTCACTCGACCCTCCCGGAGGGAGGGTGAAGTCACTCTCCCTCTGGGAGAGTCGGCCGGAAAGGCCGGAGAGGGTAGATGCATCTGGTAGTTTTCAATCCGCAGCTCGCCTAAGCAAACCAAAACCATGGAAAAAGAGTGTCCGACGTCATGCGAGACCTTTCCGAGCAGAGCGCAAACCTAAAGCGATATTGGGGTTACGACGAATTCCTGCCGTTGCAGGCGGAAGCCCTGTCGGCCATTTTGCAAGGTCGTGACTCGCTCACGGTGTTGCCAACGGGCGGTGGAAAATCTCTTTGCTACCAGATCCCAGCATTGAGCAGTAGCGGGCTGGTCATCGTCGTTTGTCCGCTGGTCGCATTGATGAAAGATCAAGTCGACGGATTGCTCGAATGCGGCATTGCTGCAGCAGCCGTTCACAGTGGGATGTCGGCGGATACGAAACGGTTGGTGTTCGCCAAGATCGCCCGGCGAGAATTGCGATTGCTCTACATGGCGCCGGAATCGTTGTTGAGACCGCAGGCCCTGGACTATTTCGCCAAACTGGATATCGGCTATTTCGCGATCGACGAAGCGCATTGCATCAGCGCTTGGGGGCACGACTTCCGGCCAGAGTATCGAGAACTCGCAACGTTGCGCAGTCGGTTTCCTACGACTCCGATCCACGCGTTCACTGCAACGGCAAATCTTCGGGTTCGTACTGAAATTACCGACACGTTGCATATGCGAGATCCTCAAGTCTTAGTCGGAGATTTCTTTCGGCCCAATTTGCGTTATCACGTTGTCAAGAAACAAAACGCCCTCAATCAAATCGCTTCAATTCTCGAAAAGCACCCGAATGAATCCGGATTGATCTATTGCATCAGTCGCGATGAAACGGAATCCATCGCGGACGAGTTGAACAAATTGGGGCACGCGAGCACGGCGTACCATGCCGGTCTGAGCGATCAGGAACGCACGAAGCGCCAGGAAGCCTTTATCAATGACGAAATGCGAATTTTGGTTGCTACGATTGCATTTGGTATGGGCATCGACAAATCCGATATTCGATTCGTGATCCACGCCGGGATGCCTAAGTCGCTATCCAACTACCAGCAGGAGTCTGGACGAGCCGGACGCGATCGGATGGAGGCCGAGTGTTGGCTGTTGTATTCGGTAAATGATGCGGCCATTTGGCGACGCATTCTAGACGGCCTCAACGAATCCGGGAAAGCAGCAGCAGAGGTTTCATTAGCCGACATTCACGCTTTTTGTGTTTCGAACCGATGCCGACATCAACTCTTGTGCGAACACTTCGGACAGGTCTGGACTCGTGAACGTTGTGGTGCCTGTGACGTGTGCATGGGGCACTTTCAAGCGATGACGGACTCGTTGGTCGTGGGTCAAAAGATTTTGTCGTGCGTCGTGAAAGCAGGCCAAAACTTCGGTGCAGCGCATATTGCCAAAATCCTGTCAGGTTCACGTTCTGCCGAAGTGCTAAATCGTGGGCATGACCAGTTGACGACCTTTGGACTGCTCAAGGAGTTTAGGCAAGGGGACATTCGCGATTGGATCGAACAATTGATCTCGCAAGCGTACCTCTTGCGAACGCCCGGAGAGTACTCGGTCTTGAAAGTAACTCAAACGGGTTACGGGGTGCTGCGTGGCAAGCTTGAGCCTCAGCTATCCCGTGCCCTTAGGAGTTCGGATCAGCCAACACACACGGCGCTCGTCGATTCGTGGGAGGGTGTCGATCGGACTCTTTTTGAGCAGTTGCGTATCTGGCGTCGCAACGTGTCACTTTCGCGTCAAGTTCCCGCATTCATCTTGTGTGGCGACACTAGTTTGAGAGACCTAGCCCGTCGTAAACCCAGAGACCTGCAACAGCTACTGGGGGTGCACGGTTTTGGAGAAAGGAAGTCGCAGGACTTGGGGCCGCAGTTGATCGAACTGATAACATCGCATTCTATTCAGGAATCGACAACCGCAGGTGCAACCGATTGGTCCCAACCGTCTCAACATCGCGTTTCTCCCGAGAATGAATGCTTTCAGACGGCATCGGCTCTCTTCTTGCAGGGTCTAAGTGTGGACCAAATAGCAGAGCGGATGTCGCGAGCCACGTCGACGGTCTATGGGTATTTGACGCAGTACTTGCAAGACAATCTGATCATAGAGCCGCAACCTTGGCTGTCGACCATCGATCTCGAAACGATTGCTGCCGTGGCCCGCTACTCTGGACTGGAGCGATTGAAACCCATCCACGAAGCGTTCCATGGCCGCTACCACTACGACAAGCTGAGAATTGCGGTGACAATTCTCCACAACCGGCAGCTCCAGATCATAGCGTAGAATTCCATTCAATACGATGCAGAGTTTCTATCAAAGATCCTGGACAGGCTACTGAGACTAACACGATGGAAACACTGATAACCTACGGTG
>Ga0105046_10016300_pt1 | contig 11409 bp, 7 predicted proteins | sample MAT03_FD_78385 | JGI IMG/M metagenome (GOLD analysis project Ga0105046, IMG submission 78385) | Freshwater microbial communities from Lake Fryxell liftoff mats and glacier meltwater in Antarctica - MAT-03 (megahit assembly) | ecosystem: Environmental > Aquatic > Freshwater > Ice > Liftoff...
ATTGGTGCTGTACATCGCCTTGCTGCCTTCATGGATGGACAAATCGAATTGGTTTGTGGTTGCTTTAGTGTTAATCCAGAAATATCACTTTCTTCAGGAAAAGCATATTTCCTGCCCGAAAACCGGATTTATAAATCGTATAAAGAAATGTTCGAAAATGAAGTAAAGCTTCCTGTTGGAGAACGTATGGATTTTGTAACCATAGTAACTCCTAATTTTGCTCATTTCGATCCGGCAATGATGGCACTTGAAAACGGTTTTAATGTTGTAATTGATAAGCCGATTACCTTTACACTTGATGAAGCCAAAAAGTTAAAGACAAAAATAGCAGAAACCGGACTTTTGCTGGCATTAACACATACTTACTCCGGATATCCGGCAGTAAAAGAAGCACGGGAACGCGTTCGCCGTGGAGATTTGGGTAAAATACGGAAAATTTTGGTAGAATACCCTCAAGGTTGGCTTTCATCAAAAATTGAAGATGCCGGTAATGCTCAGGCATCATGGCGTACCGACCCTAAACGTTCAGGAAAAGCAGGCTGCATGGGCGATATAGGAACTCATGCTCACCATCTTGCAGAATATATAACGGGGCTGAAAACTATCGAAGTATGTGCCGAACTAAATGTTTTTGTTCCCGGACGTCTTCTCGATGATGATGGTGCTGTTCTTCTAAGATTTGACAATGGAGCAAAAGGAGTATTAATGGCAACACAAATTGCTGCGGGTGAAGAAAATTCGATTCGAATTCGTGTTTATGGCGAAAAAGGAGGATTAGACTGGTTTCAGCACGAGCCAAATACACTGTGGATGAAATGGATTGATCGACCTACTGAAATGGTGCGTACCGGACAAGGATATATGAGCGACATAGCTAAACACAATACCCGTACTCCCGGCGGACATCCTGAAGGTTACCTGGAAGCGTTTGCCAATATTTACAGGAATTTTTCACTGACATTAAGAGCAAAAATGAATAATACTCAGCCTAAGCCAGAATGGCTCGATTTCCCCTCTGTTGAAGATGGAATTCGTGGTATGCAGTTTATTGATGCGGTTGTTGAGGCTGGTTATAACGATAACCAGAAATGGGTTAAATGGCCACAATGATCCTTAGGAAAAAGTATCAAGAACCAAGTGATTTCTACGCTTATCGTGTAAAAAATGAAAGAAACTGGCTGTTATCTTGATACTTGTGTCTTAATACTTGGTCTGTTTCTTAATAGTATCAATTCCGATAGACTATCGGAATCAACACAACAGCCGTAATAAAGTGAATTACACCCTGTTTCTTCTTATTATTCAAATTAGTTTGTGAACACTTGAACCAAAACTTTACATTAATATTAATGCTATGGCACGTCAGGTTACATTATTTACAGGCCAATGGGCCGATCTTGATTTCGAAACAATTTGTAAAAAAAGCAAATCTTTTGGATACGATGGAGTGGAAATAGCCTGTTGGGGCAATCATTTTGAAGTTGATAAAGCAACTGATGAGTATTGTAAAAACCGCAAACAGATTCTGGATAAGCATGGTTTAAAAGTTTTCGCCATTTCTTCACATTTGGTTGGACAGGCTGTTTGTGACAATATCGACGATCGTCATAAAGCAATATTACCTGAATATATCTGGGGAGATGGAAATCCTGCAGGTGTCAGACAGAGGGCTGCCAGAGAAATTATAGCAACTGCACATGCAGCAAAACGAATGGGAGTTAATGTTGTAGTTGGTTTCACAGGAAGCCCGATATGGCATTTGATATATTCTTTCCCTCCTGTTCCTGAAGAAATGATCGACAAAGGTTTTAATGATTTTGCGAATGCCTGGAGACCAATATTGAATGAATTTCAGAAAATCGGAGTAAAATTCGCCCTTGAAGTTCATCCAACTGAAATCGCTTTTGATATTGCATCAGCAGAAAGGGCACTTATAGCATTAAATTATCATCCCGCCTTTGGATTTAATTTCGATCCTAGTCATTTAGGCTATCAGGGAGTTGATTATGTCGAATTCCTCTATAAATTTTCCGACCGGATTTTTCATGTGCATATGAAAGATGTATACTGGCGCGAAACACCTGGAAAAGTAGGTGTTTTTGGCGGACATGTTCCCTTTGGAAATCCTGACCGGTATTGGAATTTCAGAAGCTTAGGCAGAGGTTGCATTAATTTCGAAGAAATTATTCGTGCCTTAAACCATATAAAGTACAAAGGCCCTCTTTCGGTTGAATGGGAAGATAGCGGAATGGACCGGGAACATGGTGCTGCTGAAGCCTGTGAATTTGTAAAAACAATCGATTTCAAACCTTCCGATCAGGCTTTCGATGCTGCATTTGAAAAGAAATAATTAATAATTTTCTAATTTACGGAATGGAATACTGGGAATAGGTTTATTCTCTACTAATATCTGACTATTGTTGGTTACAGTTTGTGTAAGTACTTCAAGTATTTTTGATCGGATACTTTGTTCAAGTAGTTTATTGTTATCCGAAGTAGGATAAACCCTGTTCGACAAAAACACATATAATAAACCTGTTTCCGGATCGGCCCAAACAAAAGATCCTGTAAACCCGGAATGACCAAAGCTTTTGGATGAAACACAGTAACAGGTCGGGCCTTGTTTCAGCGGGTTCATTTCAGGTTTATCAAACCCCAGCCCTCTTCTGTTTCCGGAAGCAATAAACGGAGTGGTATTAAAATAATCGATTGTCGATTTTTCCAAAAATCTTTCGCCTCCATAGGTGCCACCATTTAAAAACATCTGGAAAAGCTTGGCAAGATCGTTGGCATTTGAAAACAATCCGGCGTGACCGCTTATTCCACCCATAAGCGATGCAGTTTGATCGTGAACATAGCCATGCACTAACTGTTGACGAAAACTGAGGTCAAGTTCTGTAGGAACGATTTGAGATTTATCAAAACGCAGTAATGGAGTATAACCAAGTGTTGTAGCACCTAAACGATCATAGAAATTTTGTTTTACATACTCCTGGATTGGCAAACCACTTGTTCGGTTAATTATCCTGTAAAGGTACATAAAGCCCAAATCGCTGTATTTGTATTCCTTCTTGGCTAATAAACTTGAACTGGCTAATCGGTTAAAAATTGAATCTTCATAATTAGTTAATACAAAAAGACTATCGGCAACCTGACTGCCATATAGAAAGCTTGCAGTCCTGGAGAAATATCCTGGCTTGTAATTTCTTGTATGTTTAATAAGATAGTCAAATCCAATCTTTGCATCATAACTAATTGACAATACTTTTGAAGCTGCTTTCTCTTCTTTACTAATTGGCAAAAGAAGATTTAAATAAAATGGGATTCCCTGCTGAAGTCTTGCCTGATGTGTGAGTACATCTAACAATACAATATCGCTTTTATTTGTTTTTTTTAATTCGGGCAAATAATCCGATAAAGTTTTATTTAATTTCAATGTACCATTTTCATATAATTTCATGATGGATGCGGTAGTTGCAGCTACTTTTGTAACACAAGCAATATCATAAATATCAGTAGCAAGCACTTCACAGGTATTGTCGTATGTATGATAACCAAAACCTTTCTGGTAAAAAACAACACCATCTTTGGCAGCAAATACCTGGCATCCGGGCATTACTTTGTTTTTAATGGCATCGTTTACAATACTATCAATTTGAAGCAATTCCTTTGAATTTAAATGAATATCTTCCGGAATAGTGTATTTAAAACGAATAGGAGCTGTAGTAGACATTCCATTCCTGTATGCAAAATCGGATGATGCCGTAACGGGAAGTAAACCTTTAGAACTTATACCTCCGAATATAAGCTGTGCGCAATACTCACGGGTAAGTGCATTGTCTTCGTATGAAATTATAATAGTTTTGAAATGATTTACTTCTTCTAGTTTTTTAAGGATATAAGGTGGCGCTGAAATATTTAAAATAGTTTTCTCCTTTTTTGAAATTTTTCCCAAAAATTCCATTGCATTTGCAGCAATGCCATAATTTTTATTTGGATTGAAATTCGTATTCATCACCGATACTATTACCAGATTATAGGAAGATAAATCGGCGATTAACTTGTCAATATAGGAAACATCAGTTTTTTTTGGTAGAAAGAAATGTTGTGCAGAAGCATACTTATCAATAGTCCGGGTAAATTCATTGCTAGTTTCCTCTCCTACACAAACCACAGCAATACGCAACGATTCAAGATTTCGAACCGGTATAAGTTCTCCGTTATTTTTAACAACAGTTAATGTGTTTTCCACTATCTGCCTGCTAATTAATTGTGAATGGACAGTATTTAAATCTTTCACAAGATTATTTAGAGATATTGTAGAATTCTGAGACAAACCCACCCATTCTTTCAGAATAAGCATTTTCTTACACGATTCATTAATCTGCTGCTCACTTATCCTTCCCGAAGCAATTGCCTGTTTAATTTTGTTAATAGCTAAAGGTATATCGTTTGCCATAACCAATATATCATTTCCAGCTTCCAGGGCTTTTAATTCCAGTTCGCCATTAGGACAATATCCGGATACGCCTTTCATATTTAAGGCATCAGTAAAAATTAATCCTTCAAAACCAAGGGAATCTCTCAATAAGGAGGTTACAACTTTTTTGGACAAGGTTGATGGAATGTCCACAATGCTGTCTAAACTCGGGATATTTAAGTGGGCAATCATTATCCCTCCTAAATTACTTTGGATTAATTGTTTAAATGGATATAATTCAATTGAATCGATTCTACTGTAAGTCTGGTTTATAACCGGCAAATTGAAATGAGAGTCTGAATCAGTATCGCCGTGTCCCGGGAAATGTTTGGCTACGGCAAAAACATGATTATTTTGCAAACCCAGCATGTATGCCATTGAATAAGAAGCTACAACCTGCGGGTCTTCCCCAAAAGAACGATTGCTAATTACCGGATTATCAGGATTGTTATTGATATCGACTACAGGGGCAAAATTTATATGAACTCCCATCCGCTTTAGCTGGTGGGCTATTTCTTCCCCAACTTCCATAACAAGGTCAGGATTTTGCAAGGCTCCCAACATCATTTGACGGGGAAATTCAATGGTTGAATCCAATCGCATTCCCAAACCCCATTCAGCATCCATTCCAATTACCAGGGGTGTTTTGGCTTTCGATTGGTAATAATTTGTGGCCATAGCCTGTTTTACCGGACTTCCCTGGAAAAAGATTATTCCTCCAATGTTATATCGCGAAACTAAGGTGGCAATTTCTTCCTCATGCCGTTTATCTTTATTAGAAAAAGCAGCGACCATAAATAGCTGGGCTATACGCTCGTCGAGATTTAAGCTGTTAAAAACAGAATCGGCCCATGGAGTTTTACTAAGTGTATATGGAGAACTTGGGTCTTTGGTATAGATAATCTTTTCAGATTTTTCACTATATAACTCAAAATTCACAACTAAAAATAATATTATAAAGGCAAAACGTAGCAACGACATAATTCAAAAAGCTTCTAAAAAAATCAACCCACAAAACTCGGGGAATGTTTATAATACTCAAAATCTGATTCACGCTCTAATAAATAGCACCACAAGTGTAGTTTTGTTCTGGCAGAATTAACGTTTGAGTTAAATCCCTTATACAAACTGGAACAGATAAAAAAAAGTATTACGATTATCCACAAAAAAAGATACACAACATAATTTTTATTCATTCAAAACAAGCAAAAAATTTAAAACAACCCTATTCAGTAAGACCTTATTTTTATTATTCCTGTTCACTTTTGTAAAACAATAGTAAGTAAAAGATTGGAAACTTTTTGGTGTTTTGACCTAACTAAACGAAACTTAAAAAGAATCGTTCATTTAGATTTTTAAATCATTATTTTACAAGCCATTAAATAAAACAAACTATTTATATTTATAAATCCGTGATGGTTAAACTAAATTTTGGTTTTTATTTGTAAGTTCAATACTAACTTTAATTGCCTTATGAAAAAAGTTTTGTTTTTTTGGGTCTTTTGCCAAATATTCATAAGATTATCAGTTACCCGGAGTTTATGTACAGCCAGATAAATCGTATTTATGTGTAATCGACAATATTGAAGGTACCATAATCAATGATTCATCTGAAAAGTTAAAAATAAAATTAAGCAATCCGACCAAGGCAACAGCCAAAGTAAAACTGTTTTCGGAATTGTCGGATGATTGCGTCAAACCTTTGCAGGAAAATGCACTTTGGAATTGTATGGTAGTCACTTTACAACCAGGAGAAAATAAAATACTGGAATTCAAAAAACATCCCTAACATTCTATAAAATGAAAGTTTACGCACTTTTAATAATTGTATTGTTCACTGTTGCATGTAATTCAACAATCCAGGAATATAAAAACATCAATAAAGATACCTTGGTTACCATTCAGAACTCAGATGCCAAGGTTTCGTTTTCACTATACGGAGGTGCAATGGTCGTTTTTGAATTAAATGAAGGACGAATCAACCCATTCACCTGGAAATTAAACAAAGAGGATATGCCTGAAAACAACAAAAACGGCGCTCCTTTTCAGGGACACTTTTTATGTACAAACCGCTGGGGAGGACCAACGGCAGAAGAAATAAAAGTTGGAATTCCCCACAACGGAGAGCCCGCAAACATATGGTGGCAATTAATTAAGAAATCAACATCATCTCTGACAATGAAATGCGAAGCTATTAAAGAAGACATAACTATAAACCGCAATGTTTCCATTTCGAAAAGTAGCGCGTTAATAAAAGTGCAGGAAACTTTCACTAATAATTCAAATTTCATTAGAAACATACCAATAGTGCAACATGCAACTATAGGTACACCTTTTCTGGATAGCTCCACCATTGTATTTTCAAATGCCAGTTTTGGTTTCAATCAGAGTTTTGTACCCAACAATATTTTAAAATACGAGTCAAAATGGCCTTTTGTAACAGCTAATTCATCAGGAAAACCATACAATGCAGGTCTTAGTAACAACACCACAGGATTTGTTTCAACTTTTATCATTTCAGATACAACAGGATGGGTAATAGCATACAATCCTTCACTAAAAATTGTTTTGGGTTATGTATGGAAAACCAGTGAATACCCCTGGGTACATTTATGGCATGGTATAAAAAACGAAAAACTTTGGGCAAAAGGACTAGAGTTTGGAACAACCGGACTAGGCGATACAGCACCCATGGAGCAAAGACTTTTGTTTAATTTTCATAACAAAAATAATCTCAACCTTATAGACGCACAATCTTCCAGGAAAAAAACATATTATTGCTTTCAACTAAAAATTAATCAGGGTTTGGAAAAAATTGATAGAATTATTTTGAAAGATAGATCTATCTTTATTGCTATGATTAATAAAAAAGGAATAACTACGCAAGAATTAAAATTAGATTAAGTTATTAGACTAATTTTAAAGTTAAGTTATGAACATTAAATTTCGTCGATGACCGAAAACAAGGACTTGAGATTAACTTCCCTTCGTACTTTCGAAAAACTATTCGAGCAATACTATTCCATGCTATGCCTGGTGGCTTACGATTTGATTAAAAGCAAACATATTGCAGAAGAAATTGTAGATGAAGTATATATAAACCTTTGGCAAAAAAGAGAGCAGATCGAAATTAACAAATCCATAAGAGCTTATCTTGTAAAATCAGTTCAGAATCGCTGTTATAACTGGTTCGAACAAACCAAAACCGAACGTTTGGTAATGACCCGCGAAAAAGACATTTCCAGCTTTGAACCCATTCTTTGGGGCGACGATTATCCATTGGGGAAAATATTAGAAGCAGAGCTAAGAAACTCAATTAACACGGCAATTGACAATTTGCCTGAACAATGCCGGGCCATATTTCTTTTGAGCAGAAATAAAGAATTGACTTACGAAGAGATATCTACTAAATTATCCATTTCGGTAAATACAGTAAAAACACAGATGAAAATTGCTCTTGCCAAATTACGTGAAGCTTTGAAAGATTATTTGCCGATTCTATTGCTTTTATTTTCAACAAGATCCTGATTAAAATTACTCCCTTTCCAAAAAAGATTTAATAAAATACTATTCTTCTTCACCCTAAAAAATTTTATTCCTGTCTGTAATAATGGAAACGAAAGATATGGCTAACAAAGAAAACGAATACGACCATCATAATTATCTGATTGTAAATTATTTCACTTCAAATTTAAATGAAGATGAAATGACAGAACTTCAGACTTGGTTAAATGTAGATAAGGCAAATAAAAAATATTTCGACGAATGTCGCGAAATATGGTTAGCAGGTAAGCTTGATTTTGCCAAATCTAATTTTAATTCAAACGATGCTTTCAGCAGGTTTAAACAAAAAACTGAACAACTGGAAACAGAATCCGATAAAGACTTTAGAGGATTATACCGCAATTTGTCAGTTTCAATTTTAAGAATAGCAGCAATTATTGTTATCGCGTTTCTTACAGGTTTTTTTATTCGATCGTTTTTCAAAGATCCTTCAACTCCCCTATTAACATACCAGGAAATTACTGTTCCTGCCGGATCGAAAACCCGGGTAAACTTACCCGACGGTACAGTGGTTTGGTTGAACTCGGCCAGTAAACTTACATATAGCAGTAATTACAACTTAAAAAAACGTGAGGTTAAACTGGAAGGCGAAGGTTATTTTAAAGTTGCCAAAGATAAATCAAGACCTTTTGTTGTGTTAACGTCTAACATTGCTGTTCAGGCTTTAGGAACTGAATTCAACGTAAAAAGCTATCCTGAAGAAGGAATAATTGAAACAACATTGGTAACAGGGTCGGTAATAGTTAATGCAGTTGAAGGTATAGAAACCAAAAACAAACCTGATTTGGTTCTTAAACCTAATGAAAAACTCACCTTTATTAAGAAAACCGGGAAACTGTTTTTAGAATCGGATACTTTAAATACAGGTAAATCAATTTCGGGAATAGCAACGGACAAAACTGCTAAAGAAGAAAAACCACGTGAGGAAAGAATTTTTGTAAAAACTATTGATCCCATCCCATACATAGCCTGGAAAGAAGATAAGCTTATACTTACAGGCGAACCATTCGAAGAAGTTATACCCCGTTTGGAAAGATGGTATGATGTAACAATTGAGGTTAAAGATCCTAAAATATTAACCTATCGTTTAAAAGGAATTTTTGAAAAGGAAACTCTGGAACAAGCCCTTGAAGCGTTACGGTTAGCTTCGCATTTTAATTATACAATAAAGAAAAACACCATAGAAATAACTAAATAACTCAAACTAAAATAAAAAACATGCCTATGATAAGAGCCCTTTAAAAAACAAAAGGTTGGGAAATGCCCCCATTCCCCAACCTTTAAAGTAAACGTCAACTTAAAAGTTAACCTTAAAAATCAATATAAAAGTATGAAAAAAACAAACACTAACTGTAGGTGTATCAATAAACTATTGAATAAAAAATTCCTACTTACTATGAAACTAATAACATTGATATTAACTGTTTGCGTTGTACATATTTCTGCTAACTCATATTCGCAATCGCAGAAAATAAGTATGAACGTCAAAAGTGCGATGGTGGCATGGGATATTACAACATCATCAATTCCAGATATGTATTGGTATATAACGAGTTTATAAAACGTATCCGTCACTTTGCTATCCAAAACGGAAGCATGTATAATGTTGTCTTTAACAATTATCTGGAAGTAGACATCAACTTTCACGATGGCGATGGCGGCTACAACCTCATCGAACAAAACACCATCCGCATACCGCAGTGGCATAGCTGGCATTGTTTTCAGCGGGGCGACTCCCGGCAACATCAGTCGCCCGGTAAGTTTAACCTGCTTTACCGGAATGTAGCCCATCATAAAACTGGCGTAATGGAATATTCCGAGCCCGATATTGTATATGAAATTAACCCGGTTTGGCGAGGTAAAAATGCGCTGGAAACATTGCTAACACCTCCAAACGGAAAATCGTTTTACGAAATTCGGTAAAACATTTTCGCGAAAACAGCTTGCAGAAACAATAGTAAACCTAAATTTAGAGATGAGAAAGCTACAAACCATCACATTACTGTTCATAATTTTATTTAGCCTTCCTGGTTTTTCGCAAAAGAAAGCCACATTGCAATTCGATCCGGAATATGTAAATGGTACTCCCGGCTATTTCAGGGTTGGGAAAACTACCCAAGGACAATGGTGGTTTATCGATCCTGATAACAAACCTTTCTACTACCGGGGAGTATGCGCCGTAAACAGAGCCGGAACAGCCGGAGGACGCAAAGCAAATCCGGGATTATACGCAATGTCAATAGACAAAAAGTATAATTACCAGGCAACTCCTGATATTTTTGTTGAAGCCTGTAAAAGCAAACTCTTCGATCTCAATTTTAACGCTTTTGGTGCCTGGGCTACCGAAGAATTCTATAACAAAAATGTGCCATTTACCGAAATTATTGAATTCTTTAAGGAAGGGCCTTTTTTGCCATCGGTGAATGAAAAGCAGGGATTACCTGACATTTTTAACCCCGAATGGCTGGTTGCTGCCGATCGAAAAGCCCGGGCATTGTGCTCTCCATTAAGAAATTCGAAATTGCTGGTTGGCTATTTTACCGATAATGAAATAGGTTTTGGCAAAGCTGACGACTTTGGTCTCGACCTGGGCTTTAATGCCGGGCAGTTCGACTTTGCCCTGCTGCGTCTTGTATTAGGAATGAAAAGCGGAGAACCCGCCTATGAATACACCTGGAACTTTTTGTTAAGCCGGCATAATAACTCTTTCAAGGATTTGTCCGAGGCCTGGAAAATTCCAATTAGCTCAAAAGATGATATTCATAAGCTGAATGAAACCAAAACCACCATTCCAGGAAAGGCTTTTACCGACGATGCTCAGGCTTTCGTTGAGCTTTTCGCCAAAAGGTACTTTGAATTTGTAAATAAATGCATTCGCCGGTACGACCCCAACCATCTTATTCTTGGCTGTCGGTTCGGCGCTCCTCCTCCAACCTATGTGCTGGACGCCATTAAACCATGGACGGATGTGATATCGGCCAATAATTACCAGCCTACGTTATACGAACGTTACGACACAGTTTATCAATATACAGGCATGCCAATCCTTATCGGGGAGTTCAGCTGGAATACCGATCTTTATAAAAGAGTTCCCTTAGCCGGTGAAGCTAACAAACCCTTAAGCCCAAAAGAAAGAATGTTTGAAAAGGGGAAAAGTACACTTTCCCGCACAGCGCTACATCCTGGAATTGTAGGCTACACCTGGTATCGCTGGGTTCAGGGAACCAGCACCGAAGAAAAGTTTTACGATGGCATTGTAAACTACGGCGACAGTCTGGAAATACATTCGGCTGAACTTGAGAATTTGAATATGGCGCTCGAAAATATTCGCATGAATGCAGCAACACACCGGTGGGAAAATATGC
>Ga0105046_10016301_pt1 | contig 11409 bp, 8 predicted proteins | sample MAT03_FD_78385 | JGI IMG/M metagenome (GOLD analysis project Ga0105046, IMG submission 78385) | Freshwater microbial communities from Lake Fryxell liftoff mats and glacier meltwater in Antarctica - MAT-03 (megahit assembly) | ecosystem: Environmental > Aquatic > Freshwater > Ice > Liftoff...
CGACATGACACGAAGCGAGGGCAATCCGAAGCGGGAGCAATCGGCGTGCCCGCGGCACGCTTCACGGCAGCGCAGCACGTTCGGGCCAGGCGATTGCGCTGACCCTGGTCGGTGCTCTTCATCCTCTGGGGATGCCCCCCACCTTGACCACCGTAAAGGTGCTGGACTGGCGCGCGTCGCAGGCTGCAGAGGAGAGCTGGCGCAGCCTGTTCGAGCAAACGCCGGGATTCACCTGCATCCTGCGCGGGCCCGAGCGCCGCTTTTGAAAAGCACTGATTCAACTGTTGGCGGGCACACCACGCCGGCATCCACGGCTCGTGGTGCGGCTCATGGTGCGGCTCGTGGTGCGTTAACCAGGCACGTCTGCGTGAGCAGCATCGAGCCCGGCCTGGGCGACAAGGCGCTCGGGACCCGTGCTAACGTCCGAACAGGCAATCCTGGAAGGCGCGGCAGGGGTGCCCAGCGTCTGTACGCGTTTTGGCGCGACCACGGGTAGTAGAGGGAAGAGGGGGGGGTTCCGAGCACGACGCCATCGACACCGCTCCCTCGGCTCATTCTTCAACCGCTTCCAGCACAGGACCGCAGAGATGTGCAAACCGTTTCGCAGCGCCTTTGTCGCGCACGTCGATGACGCCGCAGCAGCGCCGGCCCGTCCAGCGGCAACCGCCACCGTCGCCAGCCTGCGCCCGTGGCGCAGCGAGAACAGCGCGCGATGAGCCCATCGGCTCCTCTGCCGCCACCGGCCTGGCACGGCCAGGCCTACAGCACCAAGCGTTTCGGCGTCAGCATCAACGACTGCGACAGCGAGCCGGTGCAGACGCCCGGCTGCGTGCAGGCGCACGGCGCGCTGCTGGTGCTGCGCATGGCCGACCTGACGATCGCCCAGGTCAGCGAGAACAGCGCCGACGTGCTCGGCACCGCGCCCGCAGCGTTGCTGGGCCGGCCGCTGCACGAACTGGTCGGCGCCGCGCATGCGGCGCGCCTGCAGGCGCTGGTGGAGGAGAGCGTGCAGGCGAGCGTGCAGGAGAGCGTGCAGGAGAGCGTGAAACCGCCGGCGCGGCAGTCCGAGATCGAGCGCAGCCCGAGTTATGCCTTCACCCACATGGCGGTTCACACGGGCCTGGCGCTCGACGCCAGCGTGCACACCGTCGACGGCGTCGTGGTGCTCGAGTTCGAGGCCACCGGTCACCAGGCCACTGAAGAGCGCAACTTCTACGCGCTGATCCGGCGCAGCGTCGCGCGGCTGCAGCGCGCGACGACGCTGTCGGCGCTCGGCGATATCGCCTGCGCCGAGATCCGCGCGCTGACCGGCCTGGACCGCGTGATGGTCTACCGCTTTCACGATGACGGCCATGGCGAGGTCGTTTGCGAAAACCGACGCGACGACCTGCCATCCTGGCTCGGCCTGCACTATCCGGCGCAGGACATCCCCGAGCCGGCGCGCGAGGTCTTCCGCCAGACGTGGATACGGCCACTGCGCGACGTCGACGGCGGTCTGGCCGAACTGGTGCCGCTGACCCACCCCGACAGCGGCCGGCCGCTGACGATGACCCACTGTGCGCTGCGCGCGCCCTCGGTGATGTACACCGAGTACCTGCGCAACATGGGCGTCGCGGCCACGCTGACGCTGTCGATCCGCCGCGACGACAAACTGTGGGGGCTGATCGCCGGCCACCACTACAGCGCCCCGTTCGAGATGCCGTACGACCTGCGCGCCGCTTGCGAGCTGCTGGCGCAGATCGTCTCGCTGCAGCACGCCGCGGCCGAGGAACGCGAGCATGCGGCCTACCGCCAGCGCATCGACAGCGTGCAGCAGCAACTGGTGACGCAGGCGGCGCATGAAGGCGGGCTGGCGGCGCTGCTCGACGGCCCGCCGACGCTGCTCGACGGCCTCGACACTGGCGGCACGGCGCTCTACCACCGCGAACGCTGGTGGTGTGCCGGCCGCACGCCGAGCGAACGCGAGCTCGATGCGCTGCGCGGGTGGCTGGCCGCGCGCCCCGAGATGCTGCTGCGCGACCGGCCGCTGTTTGCCACCGACCGGCTCTCGGCGCACTACCCGCCCGGCCAGGCGTTCGCCGACGTGGCGAGCGGTGTGCTGGCGATCGCGCTGTCGCACGATGCGAAGAACCTGGTGCTGTGGTTCAGGCCCGAGACGACACAGACCGTGCGCTGGGGCGGCAACCCGCACGACAAGCCCAGTGTCGTCGGCCCGCACGGGTCGCGGCTGACGCCGCGTGCCAGCTTCGAGTTGTTCGTCGAGTCGGTGCGCGGCCGCAGCAAGCCGTGGCTGGCGGTCGAACTCGAAGCCGCGCTGCGCTTTCGCATGCTGATGATGGAGCTGATCATGGCGCGCGCCGAGCAGCTGGCCGGCCTGAACGCCGACCTGGCGCGCAGCAACGACGAGCTCGACGCCTTCGCCTACGTCGCCAGCCACGACCTGAAAGAGCCGCTGCGTGGCATCCACAAGTACGCGCACCAACTGGCCGAAAACGCCGCCCTGCTCAGCGACGCCGACCACCAGCGCCTGGCCGGCCTGACGCGGCTGACGCTGCGCATGGACAGCCTGCTCGATTCGCTGCTGCACTTCTCGCGCGTCGGCCGCGTGGCGCTGCAGCTCGAAGACTGCGACGTCGGTGAAGTCGTCGAAGAGGCGCTTGAAATGGTGGCCGCGCGGCGTGGCGAGAAGCCGACCCACATCGACGTGCCGCGCCCGCTGCCCACCGTGCGCGCCGACCGCGTGCGGCTGCGCGAGGTCTACACCAACCTGTTGTCGAACGCGCTGAAATACAACCAGCAGGCGACGACGACGATCGAGCTCGGCTGGCTGGCCCCGCACGAATCCGCCGCGCGCACCGCGCACACCGCGCACACCCCGCACGCGGGGTGGCCGGCAGCGGCGAGCGGGCAGACCGTGCTCTATGTGCGCGACAACGGCATCGGCATCGAGCCGCGCCACATCGATCAGGTGTTCAAGATGTTCCGCCGGCTGCACGGCCGCGACGAGTTCGGCGGCGGCACCGGGGCTGGCTTGACGATCGTCAAGAAACTGGTCGAGCGCCATGGCGGCGCGGTGTGGATCGAGTCGACCCCTGGCGGGGGCAGCTGCTTCTACTTTTCAATGCCCGCCGACGATGGGCTGGAGGGCCCACCATGACGGAAGCGCCCGAGTTCATCCTCGTCGAGGACTCCGACGAAGACGCCGACACCGTACAGCAGGCGGCCCTGCGCTGCAACTCGCTGGTGCGGCTGCGCCGCGTCCTGACCGGCGACGCCTGCATGGCGCTGCTGCAGCAGCCGCAGGCTGAGTTGCCGGCGCTGGTGCTGATGGACCTCAACACGCCGGGCATGGACGGCCGCGAAACGCTGCGGCGGATCAAAAGCGACCCCATCCTGGGCACCATCCCGGTCGTCGTCGTCAGCACCTCGGCCAACCCGCGCGACGTCGGCTATTGCTACCGCGCCGGGGCCAACGCCTACCACCTGAAGCCCGTGCGCTACACCGAGCACCTCGAAGCGATGGTGGCCGTGCTCGGTTACTGGCTCGACCGTGTCGTCCCTCATCCCGGCCGGGGTGTGAAGCCGTGAGCGCCACCCCCGCGATGGCAACGCCACTGCCGCAGCGCCTGCGCGTGCTGATCGTCGACGACAACGCCGACGACCGCAGCGAACAGCGCAGGCTGCTGCTCAGCGGCTCGGAGTTGCAATTCAACCTCAGCGAGGCCGAACTCGGCACGGCCGCGATCGCGGCCGTGCGCGAGTCCGCCGACGGCCCACCCGATTGCGTATTGCTCGACTACTACCTGCCCGACATGGATGCGCCCGAAGTGCTGGCCGCGCTTTGCGACGGCGACGGCGCGGTGCTGTGCCCGGTGGTCGTGCTCACCGGGTCCAACGACCCGCAACTCGGGCGGCAGGTGCTGCGTTGCGGCGCGCAGGACCATTTGCCGAAAATGCAGCTCACGCCGTCGGCATTGCTGCGCGCGACGACGCACGCGATGGAGCGCTGGGCCATGGCGCGTGATCTGCGCCAGAGCACCCGGATGCTGGCCCAGCGCGAGCGCGAGTTCCGCGCGCTGGCCGACAACTCGCCCGACGTGCTGACGCGCTTCGACCGCCAGCTGCGCCACGTCTTCGTCAACAACGCGATCACCCGCATCACCGGCCGCACGCCGGGCGAGCTGATCGGCAAGACCAACCGCGAACTCGACCTGCCGCCGCCGCTGGTCGAGCAGTGGGAAGAGGCCGTGCAGTCGGTGTTCGACACCGGTCAGCCGAGGTCGATGGAGTTCTCGTTCGACGGCCTGGCCGGGCGCCAGCACTTCTCGTCGCGGCTGGTGGCCGAGTTGGCTGCAGACGGCAGTGTCGAGCATGTGCTCGGCGTGACGCACGACGTGACCGCGCTGCGCCAGCTTGCTCAACAGGCGCGCGACAGCACCGAGCGGCTGCAGCTGGCGCTGGCAGCAGGCCATGCGGTGGCCTGGTCGTGGCACATCGAGGCCGATCTCTTGGAAGTCAACGAAAACCTGGCGGGCACGCTGAACCGGGAGCCGCCGCGCCCCGCTGACAACTACCAGACCTGGCTGGCGCTGGCGCACCCGGACGACCGCGCAGGCATGAACGCCGCCGTGCAGCGCGCGCTGCGCGGCGAAACGCCCGACTGTCGCTTCGACTACCGAATCGATCAGGCTCATGACCGCCCGCCGATCTGGATGCTGGCGCTGGCGCGCGTCGAGCGCGGCCCCGACGGCTCGGCACGCCGGCTGGTCGGCATCAGCGTTGACATCAGCGAGCGCCGGCAGCTCGAACAAAAGCTGCGCGAAGTCGACCGCCGCAAGGATGAGTTCATCGCCATGCTCAGCCACGAACTGCGCGGGCCGCTGGCGCCGATCCGCGCCGGCTTGAAGCTGTTGTGGCTGGCGCCGCCGGACAGCCCCGTGGCCGAACGCACGCGCGCGATGATGGAAAGGCAGTTGCAGCACTTGGTGCGGCTGGTCGACGACCTGCTCGATGTCTCGCGCATCGGCACCGGCAAGCTGGCCTTGTACCGTTCGCGCATCACGCTGCAAAGCGTGGTCGAGCACGCGGTGGAGTCGATACAGCCGCTGATCGCCGCCGCCGGGCACCGGCTCGAGTTGCAGGTGGCCGAGCAACCGGTCTGGCTCGACGGCGACCCGACGCGGCTGGCGCAGGTGCTGAGCAACCTGTTGACGAACGCAATCAAGTACACGCCGGCGGGTGGAAACATCGTGCTCTTCGCCGGCGTCGAGGGCGCCCATGCGGTGATGCGGGTCAGCGACAGCGGCCGCGGCATCGCGCCGTCGATGCAAGAGCGCATTTTCGACATGTTCTCGCAGATCGAAGGGCCGCACGAAAACACCGGCCTCGGCATCGGGCTTTCGCTGGTGCGGCAGCTGCTGCAGATGCACGGCGGTGACGTGGCATGCCACAGCGTCGGCATCGGTCACGGCAGCACCTTCACGGCCTGGCTGCCGCTGCCTGCCTGAGCGCCACGGCTGGGGGTTGAGGCAGCCGGGGCGGTCGCTTCGATGGCCGGCGTCACAGGCCTGTCATGCAAAGGCGTCAACGTCTTCGCCTTCAAGAACCGCATCGGATCACACCCGCCATGAGCCTCGACCTGACACCCGACGGACACGCCGAGCTGCTGCGGCGCATCGAACTCGACCTGCTCGACGGCTACGACGAAGAACTGGAACTGGAACTCGAGGACCGCAACCTCGGCGTCATCGAGTCCCCCACCGGCGGTGGCGACAACGACTCCGACCGTACTGCCCGGCAGCGCTACTTCCGCGAGCTGTTCCGGCTGCAGGGCGAACTCGTCAAGCTGCAGGACTGGGTAGCCCACACCCGGCACAAGGTGGTGATTCTGTTCGAGGGGCGTGACGCCGCCGGCAAGGGCGGCGTGATCAAGCGCATCACGCAAAGACTGAATCCGCGCGTGTGCCGGGTGGTGGCACTGCCTGCGCCGAACGACCGCGAAAAGACGCAGTGGTACTTTCAACGCTACGCGGCGCACCTCCCGGCTGCCGGAGAAATGGTGCTGTTCGACCGCAGCTGGTACAACCGCGCCGGCGTTGAACGGGTGATGGGTTTCTGCACCGAAGACGAGGTGGAAGAGTTCTTCCGTTCGGTGCCCGAGTTCGAGCGCATGCTGGTGCGCTCGGGCATCCAGCTGGTGAAGTATTGGTTCTCGATCACCGACGACGAGCAGCACCTGCGCTTCCTGGGCCGCATGCACGACCCGCTGAAACAGTGGAAGCTCAGCCCCATGGACCTGGAAAGCCGCCGCCGCTGGGAGGACTACACCAAGGCCAAGGAAGCGATGCTCGAGCGCACGCACATCGACGATGCGCCTTGGTGGGTGGTGCAGGCGGTGGACAAGAAAAAGGCACGGCTGAACTGCATCGCCCACCTGCTGTCACTGATGCCCTATCAAGAGATAGCGCGGCCGTTGATTGAACTGCCCGCACGCGTTCGCAACGCCGACTACACCCGCCACCCGGTGCTCGCCGACCGGTTCGTGCCCGACTGGTACTGACTTAGAACAGGTCGGCAGGCGGGGCCAAGAACAGCGGCAAGTTCATCTGGCTTGGCGCCGGGCCTGCACTGACGCTGAACTGTCGCCGGCGGGTCACACCCTCGTCACCTGCCTCAGCGACCATGCCGGACCATGCCCACACCCCACACGAGCATGGACCACGACGACCCGCCTGGCCCGCTGCAGGTGCGCACGGTATGGATTTCCGACCTGCACCTGGGTACGCCGGGGTGCCAGGCACGGGCGTTGATGGATTTCCTGCGCGAAGTCGACTGCGAGACGCTCTACCTCGTGGGCGACATCATCGACGGCTGGCAACTGCGTCGCTCCTGGTACTGGCCGCAGTCCCACAACGACGTGGTGCAGAAAATTCTGCGCAAGGCCCGCAAGGGCACGCGGGTGATATTCGTGCCCGGCAACCACGACGAGTTCGCGCGCCGCTACGTCACGCACAACTTCGGCGGCGTCGAAGTCGTCGATGACTGCATCCACGTCACTGCCGACGGCCGCAAGCTGTGGGTCACCCACGGCGACTTGTTCGACGGCGTGATCCAGTGCGCCAAGTGGCTGGCCTACACGGGCGACACGGCTTACGAGTTCACGCTCAAGCTCAACCGCTGGTTCAACCGCGCGCGCGCCCATCTCGGGCTGCCGTACTGGAGCCTTTCGCGCTACCTCAAGCTGAAGGTCAAGCGGGCGGTGAGCTACGTCAGCGACTTCGAGGTCGCGGTTGCGCGCGAGGCACGCAAGCGCGGCGTGCAAGGCGTCGTCTGCGGCCACATCCACCACGCCGAAGTGCGCGAGATCGACGGCATCCTGTATTGCAACGACGGCGACTGGGTCGAGAGCCTGACGGCGCTGGTGGAACATGCCGACGGCCGTCTGGAGATCATCGACCGCAGCGATGCGCTGTGGCGCCAGGCCGCCGCGCCCGTGGCGCGGGCGGCGCAGGCCCACGTCGACCTGCCCGTCTCGGTGGCGGCACGCAACGCTGGCGGCTGAAGGCTGCGCGGCGGCAAGGCGGGGTGCAGTGCGGTGAGCGCAGGCAGGCCTTCGACCACCAGCCGCAGCCGGCCTTCGACGGCGTGGACGACGCAGGCCTTCGACGGCGTGGACGACGCAGGTCTTCGACGGCGTGGACGACGCAGGCCTTCTGCCTGGAGACGAATCAGGCGGCCAGTGGCTGCGCGACTTCAGGCGCGCTCCGCGCACTGGCGCAGCCCGGCCCGCCGCGACCGATGCCCTGGTACTCGAAGCCGAAGGAGGCCAGCAACTGAGGTTCATAAAGATTGCGCCCGTCGTACACCACCGGCGTGCGCATCGCTTCGCGCAGGCGTTCGAAGTCGGGGCTGCGGAACTCACGCCACTCGGTGACCACCAGCAAGGCATCCGCGCCCTGCGCCGCCGCGTAGGGATCGGCCACCAGCGCCAGACCCTCGGGCAGGGCGCCACGGGCCTGGAAGGCCGGCATGGCCACCGGGTCGAAGGCGCGCAGCCTGGCGCCGCGCGCGAGCAGTTCTTCGATCAGCACCAGGCTCGGTGCCTCGCGCAGATCGTCGGTGCCCGGCTTGAAGGCCAGGCCCCAGAGGCCGAACACGCAGCCGCGCAGGTCGTCGCCGAAGCGGGCCACGACGCGCTGCGCAAGCAAGCGGCGATGGCCGTCGTTGACCGACTGCACCGCGCCGAGGATGGTCAGATCCAGGCCGCAGTCGCCGGCCATGTGACGCAAGGCCGACACGTCCTTGGGCAGACAGGAGCCGCCCCAGCCACAGCCCGCGTAGAGGAAGTGCGTGCCGATGCGGGGGTCGCTGCCGATGCCCTGGCGCACGTGCTCGATATCGGCGCCCAGGCGTTCGGCCAGCGCTGACATTTCGTTCATGAAGCTGATGCGCGTGGCGAGCATCGCATTGGCCACGTACTTGGTCATCTCGGCGCTGCGCACGTCCATCAGAAACAGGCGCTCGTGGTTGCGCTGGAAGGGCGCGTAGAGTGCTCGCATCAGCAGTGTGGCCTGCTCGTCGGCGGCGCCGACGACGATGCGGTCGGGCCGCATGAAGTCGTTGATCGCCGCGCCTTCCTTGAGGAATTCCGGGTTCGACACGACGGCAAAAGGCAACAGCCGGGCGCCCCGTTTCAGCGCCAGTTCAACCGTCTGCTGCACGCGTTCGGCCGTTCCCACCGGCACTGTGCTCTTGTTGACGATCACCTTGTAGTCGCGCATGTGCTCACCGATGGCCGCTGCGGCGGTCAGCACCTGATCGAGATCGGCTGAGCCGTCCTTGGCCGCCGGCGTGCCCACGGCGATGAAGACGATCGTGCCGTGCGAGACCGCGTGCGCCGCGTCGGTGGTGAACTGCAACCGCCCTGCCTCGGCATTGCGGACCACCAGCGCCGCCAGACCGGGCTCGTGTATCGGCATTTCGCCGCGCTGCAGGCCGGCAACGCGCCGCTCGTCGACGTCGACGCAGACCACGCTGTTGCCCATCTCGGCCAGGCAGGCGGCCGTCACCAGGCCGACGTAGCCGGCACCAAACACACTCACCTTCATGACGGTTCTCCCGTGAATCGCGGCAGGGTGGACCGCAGGTCGCCAGCGCGCAGGAGCAGCTCGGCCAGGATGCCCGGTATTTCGAAGACGGCGTGGTTGTCGATGGCCTGTACGCGTGCGCGGGCGGCAGGCAGCTCCTGCAACAACGCCGCTACGCATGAGGGCAGCGCCTTGACCGAGCGCACCACCTGTCCGACCCCTTGCTCGCGCACCCACCGGGTGTTGAAGCGTTCCTGCGGCATCGTCCAGGCGGTGGAGAAGGTGATCACGGGCAGGCCCATCTGCACCGCCTCGCTCAGGCTGCCCGGTCCCGGTTTGCCGATGAAGTAATCGGCCAACAACATGTGCCAGGCGACCTCGGGCGTGAAGCTGATCACGGCGTGGGGTGCGGCGCGGCGCAATTGCCGCAGCTGGGTGGCGAGCACTTCGTTGTGGCCGCACATCAGGATCAACTGGTGGCCGTCGAGCAGCCGCGCAATCGACACCATCTGCATCGAACCCTGGCCGCCGAAGAGCACCAGTCCCGTGGGCCGATGCGGGTCCAGGCCCAGGGCCGCGAGTTCACGCCCGCGGTCGACCTCGACGGGACGGTAGAACGACGGATGCAGGACCATGCCGCTGGTCAGCGAGAGTTGCTCGTCACGGTAGCCGGCGGCCCGCGCCTGCGACAGCGCGTGTTTCGTGCCGCACACGATGTGCTGCTGCTGGCCCGGTTCGATCCAGAAATGCGGCGGGTGGTCGGCCATGTCGGTCAGCACGGTGACGTAAGGCACGCCGGGCAGGGTGCTGGCCAGTGACTGGTACAGCGCGCGGTTGAAGTTCGGGATCAGCGAGACGACGAGGTCCGGTTCGGTCTGCAGCCAGTGCTGCTGCAGCGTCTGCACCAGGCGCGCGTGGGCGAGCCTGATCACACCCTGCAGCAGCTTGAGTTCCTGCGCAAGCCCGAGCGTCCAGCCGCGCGCCAGGCGCTTGTTGTAGATGTCCTCCGGGTCCATGCCGGTGACGCGCCGAAAGCGCCCCTGCGGGTCCAGCACCTCGGTCAGGTTGACCAGGCGCACGTTCCACGGGCGGCGCTGCTGGCGTATCGCTTCTTGCAGCGCGAGCGCCGCGGCGCGGTGACCGCCGCCGGCGTTGAAGTACACGATGTCGATGGTCTTCATGCGTTGGCGCGATGCTGCTTGCTGCGCATGACCGGGCGGTGAAGACTGTGCGACAGTCCCGTGAAGATCAGCTCGGCGTCGGCGTCGGCGTCGGCGTCGGCGTCGGCGTCGGCGTCGGCATCGACATCTGCATCTGCATCTGCATCGACATCGACACCGGCAGCCGCAGCAGCGGCACGCCCATGCGGATGCGCGCGCCGGGGGCGATGCCGGCGGCCAGTTCGAAGCCGCGCGGGGCGAAGACGATGATCGTCGAGCCATGCTGGAACCAGCCCAGTTCCTGGCCTTTGGCCACTGCAGCGTCGCAGGGCATCTCGTTGGGGCCGCGGTACTTCAGGTGCAGCAGCACGTCCAGCGCATGCAGCCGCAGGCTGGCCACCAGGATGGCTGCCACCGGCACCAGTGCCACCGGGTGGCCGCCACGGTTCAGCCGCAGCCGCAGCACGGCGCGTTCGTTGCGGCAGAACAGCCGTTCGACGCGCGCCAATGCGATCGGGTTGACGTTCCAGGTGTCGCCGCTGAGGTAGGTCACGTGCTCCAGGCGCGCGTCGTGCGGCGCGTGGAAGCGGTGGTACATCGCCGAGGTCAGACGCAGCGTCACGTAAGTGCCGTCCCGAAACGGCGCGCTGTCCTGCGTCGGCCCGAACAGTTCGGCCATCTCGTACGGAAAGCCCTTGGCCTGGAACAGCCGTGTGCCGGCCACCGGCCCGCAGGCGCCCACGATGGCGTCGCACGGGCTGGTGAACAGGTCCGGGTCGGCAGCCACCGGGCGCGCGCCGGCCTTCAGCTCGCGCGTGAAGCAGTCGTGCAGGCTGCTGAAGTGCTGCTTGCGCGCCTCGCTCAGGTCCAGATCGGTGAACAGGCGCCAGACGGCGATCGATGCGCGCGCCAGCCAGGGGTTTTCGATGCGGGAGAAGCGGCCCATCAGGCGCGTCAGCAGCATCCGGGGTACTCGGTTGGTGAGCAGGAAGTTGAGGTCTTCGTGTTGGAAAAAGCGACGCAGGGCAGTGACGTTCATCAGCTTGTCAATCTCGACTGTTAGAAATGGGCGGTCGCAACCGGACCACCCCATGGACGAAGTTCTTTCACTTTCTGCACTCGGTGGACTCGCACCTGCCGCGGTCGGCGGACTCGCACTGGCC
>Ga0105046_10016303_pt1 | contig 11408 bp, 12 predicted proteins | sample MAT03_FD_78385 | JGI IMG/M metagenome (GOLD analysis project Ga0105046, IMG submission 78385) | Freshwater microbial communities from Lake Fryxell liftoff mats and glacier meltwater in Antarctica - MAT-03 (megahit assembly) | ecosystem: Environmental > Aquatic > Freshwater > Ice > Liftoff...
GGCGCGAGCGTGGGATCGGTCCCGAGCAGATGTTCGAACAGGGCTTTGCTCTCCAGTTCCGGAGCGTTTTCCAGCCACGGCTTGGCCAGGAGCCAAAGTTTTTCCAGCGGATCGGGGCGCGTGATCCAATGGCGGGGCGGTTTTAATTCGGATGGACCGGCCTGCGCTTTGAGGTAGCGCGCGGCCGTGGTGCGGTGCATGGCGGCTTTCATCGCGGCGTCGCTGACGACGCCAGACGTGTTATAAGAGATCATTAGTTTGCGGTATTGTTGCTCGGTAATCATGGGCCTGCGTGGGGCCCCGAGCGTTACCGCCCACGCCGACCAACGAACACTCCATAACCGTCACCCCGGTTGCTGCTGGTTTCTAATTGTCGTCGTGTCGGTTTCTAATTGTCGCCAGACGGTTCTGCCCGCGTTGCGGGCACCCGCACGGTCTCACCCCTGCGCTACGCTCCGGGGCCACGCCTGACGGCGTGACCATTTTCGCGCTGCCGCGCTTCGTCTTCGGCGGCCTCGTCTTCCAACTCGGCCCGAAGTTCGGCGTTCTCCGCGACGGGCGGCGTCGGTTCCGCCTTCGGTGCGTCGGGCGTGAGCCGCGCCGGATGCGTTCTCGTGTGGACTTCCTTGAGCATCCGGATCGAGACCTGCGCGTAAATCTGGGTCGTCTCCCGTTTTTCATGTCCGAGCAACTGCTGGATGAAACGGATGTCGGCTCCGCCCTCGAGCATCAAGGTCGCGCAGGTGTGGCGGAAGAGATGGCAAGACCCGGTCTTGCCGGTCTCGGCCGCGTCGACGTAGGTCCGCACGATCTGCGTGAGCCGGTTCGGCTCGAAGGTGAGCCCGACGTTGGTCAGGAAAACGATTCCCTCGTCGGGCGTGAGCGCGAGCGACGTCCGCCCTTCTTCGAGGTAGCGGCGGACCCAGCCGAAGATGCGTTCGCCCATCGGGATCATGCGATCCTTTTTTTTGCCCTGGCGGATGAAGACCGTGCCGCGCTCGGCATCGACGAACTGAAAAAGGGGTCACGAACTGAAAAAGGGGTCAGGCTTGGATATTAGACATTGACGTTAGGTGGGGGCTGAGTAGGTGGCAGCGGGAGATGCGCGAGACGATGGAGGAGGTCTGGCGGGAGGCGCTGCGGGTCGAGTTGCGTCAGCACCGGCGAACGGAGACGGACATCCAGCAAGAGATGAAATCAGCGGGCTGGAAGGTGGAGATCGCGACCAGCCTGAAGGCCCGGACCATCGCGACCAACCGTTGGCTGGCCGCGGCGTTAAATATGGGCGGGCTGTAACAAGGCAGCCGACTCGTCAGTGCTAAGCAGAAATCCAAACAACCATGAGAAATGTCAAACAACCAAGCCTGACCTATTCTGATCGTTCTCTGGGGCCGGCAGCAATTGGTCACGGGTCCGGTGCTCGCCGTACCTTATGCTTATCGGACGCAAGTGGTGCGGACGCAGGTGTCGAATGGCCGGAAACTTGATGTTGAAGAATCGGAACTCGTGAATGCCGTGGCGTATTTTCTGCCAGATACGCTGTCGGCGAGGGGTGGCGTCGATCCCGAGATCCGGCACCGGGGAATTTATGAAGAGATTGTTTATAGCACGAAACTAAAACTGACCGGTTCATTCTTGGCGGATTTCACCGTCGCGGGCATTGAGGCGGATCGAATTGACTGGGAAAAAACGCGAGTACTATTCGGGGCGTCGGACTTGCATGGCGTGCGTTCGGTCGGCCCGTTGAAACTCGGTAAGGGACGTGACTCGGTCTTCGAGCCCACCGCCGGAGAAACCGAGGCGCTGCTGGCCTTGGCCGCTAAGGTCGCAGGCGTGGTGCCGGGGACGAGAATTGATTTCTCCCTTCAAGCCGGGCTGCAAGGGAGCGATCGGTTCGAGATCGCGTCGGTGGGCAAGACCACCAGCGTCGCCCTGCAATCCATCTGGGCCGACCCTTCATTCATTGGCGCGGCGTTGCCCATCGCGCGTTCCGTCGGACCGGCCGGGTTCAACGCCTCGTGGGAGAGTGCGCATTTCACCCGGGGCTTTCCTCAGAGCTGGAGCAACCCGCGTGATCAGCAATGGGGACATCACGAAAAAAATCCGCGAGGCCGCTTTCGGAATCCGCTTCACCCAGATGGCTGATGGCTATTCCATGGTCGAGCGGGGCAGAAATATGGCGTGCTCTTCTTCGTCCTGATATTCGCGGTCTTCTTCCTCTTCGAAATCACCTCGGAGCTGCGCATCCATCCGTTGCAATATGCGATGGTGGGGACGGCGCTGAGCCTGTTCTTTCTCGGCATTCTCGCGCTCTCGGAATTCTGGACGACGGCGGCGGCGTACGGCGCGGCTGGGCGGCCTGTACGTGGTTGGTTTCGTTTTACGCCTGGAGCTTTTTGAAAACGGGTCGACGCACACTCGTGATCGGCGGCGGACTGGGCGCGACCTACGGCTACCTTTATTTCGTGCTGAAGTCGCAGGATTACGCGCTTGTCGCTGGCACTCTGGCGCTGTTCGCTGTGCTCGCTCTCGTCATGTTCTGCACCCGCCGGATCAATTGGTATCAGTTGGAACCGGGCGTTGCAGGATCAACCCCAACTGAGCGCGCCCCATGATTACTTGGACTGAATCCGCCAACGCAGCCTTGGAACTTCACCTCGCGGCCATCCATCCCACGCTGATTGCGGGCGGGGTCGATCCCGCTGCCGTAGCGGCCAATTTTCGGATGAATATCGAGGCCGAGCTCGCAGCGGCCCAGGTGAGCGTCGTGAGCGAGGAGGAAGTGAAGCGCTATCTCATTCGTTTAAACGCTCCGCCTGAGCCCCCCGTCGTCAGTTCGCCGGGGAGACCAGCGACAATCTCCGCAATCGCGCGGCCCAGTCTTGTTTGGGGCGGGCGTATTTTCAACGGACTGTTCGGCGTGGTCCTTCCGTTGGTCACACTGCTGCTGGAATTTCTATCCGGGATGTGCGCGGAGTTTTTCGATCCCATCCCAACGATGTGGCACATTTTTGCCATTGCTTTGGTCGCGGCGGCCAATGCGTTCGGGCTGTACGCCTCCTCCACGCCTGCTCTTTCCGAAGCGGCGTTGCGTCGGGTGGCGAGACTCAATGCCTTTGCGCTCGGCATCGCAGTTTTCTATGCGCTGTGGTTTCTTCCGCTTTCACCGTTTGCGCTGGTCGGGATAATTTTCTTTGGGGTGGGGCTGTTACCGCTTTCGCCTTTGTTCTCATTGGTCGTGGCATCGCTGCTGCGCCGGAGTTTGCGCCGCCGCTCCCGTGCTCAGGGATTTGAGTTGCCGAGGGTGTGGAGTGGTTTGCTGGCGGGGTTCGCCTGTCTCATCGCCTTGGAATTCCCCGGCGCTTTTCAAGCGTGGGCGGTCCACGCCACCGCCAATGGCAGTCGTGAATCCCAAGGCCGAGCGCTTTGGTTTCTACGCCATGCGGGCAACGATGAGCAATTGCTGCGTGGGTGTTATGCGAACCCGGACGCGGAACGTATGGCGGTGTTGCAGTTTCTTTTCGGGCAAACTTCCCAAACCGAGCGACAACAGGTTTACTATCGGGTAACGGGCCACGGCTACAACAGTGTGCCGGCGCCGAGTCACACGATCAATCTCTTCGGCCGGGGTGCTGATCGCGGTTCGCAGGAATGGGTCTGGGATGATAGCCAGGGTCAGGGACAGGTCGGTCAGCGGTTGAAATTTCTCAACCTGAAGGAATCGCGCATCGACGGCACGCTCGATGGTGACGCCGCGCTGGGCCATCTGGAGTGGACGCTGGTTTTCCGCAACGATCACGAGTTTCAGCAACGCGAGGCGCGGGCACTGGTACAGTTGCCCGCCGGAGCGGTCGTGTCGCGGCTGACGCTTTGGATCGACGGCGAGGAACGTGAAGCGGCGTTTGGCGGACGCAGCCAGGTGCGCCAGGCTTATCAGGCGGTCGTGAACCAGCGCCGTGATCCTGTGCTCGTCACCACCAAGGGACCGGACCGCGTGCTCGTGCAATGTTTCCCGATCGCGCCCAAGGGCGGCGAGATGAAGCTGCGAATCGGGATCACAGTGCCGCTCACGGTGGATCAGCTCGCGAGCGCCCGGCTCAGTCTGCCCCGGATCATCGAGCAAAATTTTTCCGCAACTCCCGGTCTTTCCCACGCGGTGTGGATCGAGGCGAAGAGCCCGCTGTCCTCCGCCTTGTCCGCCTATCAGTCGAATAATTCAAAGAACTCACTCTACGCGCTGCGTGGTGCTTTGACGCCCGCGCAGTTTGCTTCGCCGGTGGCGGGGCTGACTGTTGCGCGCAATCCCGATGAAAGCAGAACTTGGGCGCGTGATCCACGGGATGCGACACGCATGGTGACGCAAGAAATCGCGCAGCAAGCTCCGACGTCCGGTCCACTCGCGATTGTGATCGATGGTTCCCGTGAGATCGGCGCGAGCGCTCGGTCGCTTGCGGACGTACTCGAAACCCTACCGGCCGATTTTCCACTCAGTTTGCGGATTGCGGGTGATGACGTGCTGAGCTGTCCGGTCCAGAAGGCACCCGAGGTGGCCAGCTGGTTGCGAGTCCAAGCATTCACCGGCGGTCAGGATGCGAGTGCCGCGCTGCAGGCTGCGTTTGATTCGTTGGTTTCGCACGGCGGCACGCTCCTGTGGATTCATGGCACGCAGCCGGTCGCTTGGGGCGATACCACCGCATTGGAGCAGGCCCTTTCGCGCCAAGCGGGGCAGGTGCATCTGCTCGCGATTCCTGCTCTCCCTGGTGCCAATGTGGTTTTGGAAAAGCTGGGCGAATCCACCGATCTGGCCGTAGTGCCGCGTTTGGGCGAACCGAAGGAGGATTTCACCCGCGTGCTAAAAAAACTGCGCGATGGCGGATTCGCGGCGATTCGTCGCACTGAACCAGCGGAGAATTTCAGTTCGGTTGGTCACGAGACGACAGCAGCGCTCACCCGGTTGTGGGCGGCGGACGAAGTGGCGCGCCTGCTCAGTGGCGCACATCCGCAACGCGAAGCGGCGATCCGTCTGGCTGCGGCTGCACGTCTCGTCACCTCAGTGACGGGGGCGGTGGTGCTCGAAACCAAGCAGCAGTACGATGCGGCGGGGCTCAATCCCGACGAATCGGCTACGGCCACGTCAGTGCCCGAGGCGGCACCCACGGTCGTTCTGCTGGTGCTCGCGCTGATCGGATTGGGGTTGATTGTCCGTTATCGAAAACATCGGGTTTGTCAGCAGTAGGCAGCAAGGCCCTCGGTACCGGAGCGTGGTGCTCTCGAAAAGCGCCACGCTCAGGTTCTGAATGGTCAAGCCGTCCGCATCCGCCGGGACAATTTCAGGCAGTACAGGAGCGGCAGCGCGCCGAGAATGCCGAAGGAGCAATCGATCAGGCGCCAGTAGAGCGGGATGCCGCGGATTTCCCCGGCGATGAGCGCGAGGGGAATCACGCCGACGCAGCACACGAGACCGCACTTCAGCACCCAGTCCGATTCGAGCGGTTTGAAAAGCGGGCGGATAAAAAACACCGCGATGCAAAGATGCCCGAACGCCAACCAGTCGGTGCCGTACGCGAGAAAGGGAAAATGTTTTTGGTTTTGTTCCAGCGCGAAAAGCACCCGCGCGATCCAATGCTGCAGTCCGCCCAGTTGCGCAAAATCTGCGGCGTGGGTGATACCCAGCCAAGAGGCGAGGAGCCGGAGTTCGGTGAGGAGCGGAAAGGCGGTGACGCCGCTCAGAATCAGTCCGATGATGAAGAAACCAAGTGCGAGGCGGTAGCGGATGAGGGGCATATCACCAGACGACTTTCAGTCCACGAACTCCGACCAGATCGTGAATTTTCTCGTCCACCGTTAGCAAGGGTAGGCGATGTTCGACGGCGGTGGCGATGATTTGGCGGTCGCAGGGATCGCGATTTTTCCAGTCGAGATTGGCGGCGCGCAGTGCGATGTCGGCGGTGGCGGGCAGGACTTCGATTCCTTGGATGGCGGCGTTCAACCACGCGGACGGAGATTGGCTTGTCTTGATCGTGCCGTCATTCAGCAGGCGGGCGAGTTCAGTGAGCGATACATCTGACACTGCCAAATCGCCGGGCTTGGCTTCACGGAGAATCTCATGGGCCTTGGGCGAGAGTCGGGCGACGTTGCTCTGCGCCCAATCGAGGACATGGGTATCGAGCAGGAATTTCACTTTTTTAGCATGGCCCACTCGTTCTCTGCGAATGCCGGTTTAGCCGGATCGTAGGTGGAAGGGCCGAGGGAGTATTGCTTGAGCCGGCCGAGGAGAAACCCTTTGCCTTCGGTTGGCAGTTCCTTTTCCACGGCGACGCGGACGACTTCCGAGACCGGCAACTTGCGCTGGCGGGCGACGCGGGTCAGCCGGCGTTTGAAATCGGTGGAGACTTTGAGCGTGAGAGTGGGCACGGTGTTACCGTGGTATTACCCGGCCGGGCTGTCAAGGCGTCGGCCAGCGCGTTATCCCGATGTAATTCCTGACCGCCCATTTCTCGGTGTCTAAAGCGTAGCAACAGCAAGCGATGAAGAGCAACACAGCCATGAAAAGTTGGTTCTTCGCTGTTTTCGATAGGTCGTGGCTTGTGATTGGTGTAGCCACAGGCCGTCTGTGCCTGTGGATTTGGGGTGCGGGCAACCCGCTCGGCAGGCAGGGACACCTGCCGCTACTCCAGAATGCGGCAACACATGCTCGATCAGCGCGCGCCCAGTAAGAATCGGTGACGTTTACCCACCGGAAACAGCGAGGAGCTGATAAGATGAAGTTCCATGTCTGCGCCAGAAAAAGTCAGAGGCAAAAAATCACAGCAGCGACTGTTGGTCGCCGCCAACGGCGGCTTTCAGGCCGATGGCGTGATAGCCTTTGGCGGTGAGGATGCGGCCTTGGGCGGTGCGGGCTAGATAGCCTTCTTGAATCAAAAAGGGCTCGTGCACTTCCTCGATTGTCTCGGCTTCTTCGCCGACGGCGATGGCGATCGTGCCTAATCCGACGGGGCCGCCTTTGTAGTTTTCGGCCATCAGGCGGAGGACGCGCTTGTCCATCTCGTCGAGGCCGGCGGCGTCGATTTCCAAAAGTTCGAGCGCGGCGGCGGCGACGGGTTGGGTGATTTTGCCTTTCGCTTTTTCCGAGGCGTAGTCGCGGCAGAAATTAATCAGGTTGTTCGCAATGCGCGGGGTGCCGCGGGCGCGGGTGGCGATTTCTTTAGCGCCACCGTCGTCGAGTTCGACTTTGAGCAGGCCGCAGCTGCGCTTGACGATGCCTTCGAGCGTGGCGTGGTCGTAGTAATCGAGCCGGGTGTTGAGCGTGAAGCGGCTGCGGAGTGGCGCGGTGAGCAGGCCGGAGCGTGTGGTGGCGCCGATGAGTGTGAAGCGCGGAATGGAGAGGCGCACGCTGCGGGCGTTCGGGCCTTGGTCGATCATGATATCGAGCCGGAAATCTTCCATCGCACTGTAGAGATATTCCTCGACGGTTTTTGGGATGCGGTGGATTTCGTCGATGAAGAGGATGTCGCCTTCCTCCATGTTCGTGAGCAGGCCGGCGAGGTCGCCGGCTTTTTCGATGACGGGTCCGGAAGTGACGCGGACGTTGCGGCCGAGTTCTTGGCCGAGGATGAAGGCGAGGGTGGTTTTGCCGAGGCCGGGCGGGCCGGAGAGGAGAATGTGATTGAGGGCTTCGCCGCGGCGCTTCGCGGCACCGACCATGACCTTGAGGCGCTCGACGGTTTTGGGTTGGCCCGCGAAATCGGAAAACGAAAGCGGACGCAGCGCGGCCTCGACGGGCGAGACCGGCGTGGCGAGAGCGGACGTAATAAAGCCGGTGCCTTTGTTGGTGGGATCAGGGGGCATGGGAAACAGGCGGATTTTTTAACCACTAAGCCACACTAAGAGACACTAATTATTAGTGAGCCATTAGTGTGGATTAGTGGTTTCAAAAGGATTGGGTTCGTTATTTCCACTCGACCTGGGCGCCGATGCTGCGGAGGTTTTCGACGAAATTCGGGTGGGCGCGTTTGATGGTGTCGGCGTTTTTCACGACGGATTTTCCTTCGATGCTGGCGGCGACCATGTAGAGCGCGACAGCGGCGCGGATGATGTACGGTGCTTCGACGACGGTGGGGCGGAGTGGCTTGGCGCCGAAGACCGTGATGCGGTGCGGGTCGCTGACGACGACGTGCGCGCCGAATTTCGAGAGCTCGGACATCCAGGTGAAGCCGCCTTCGTAAACTTTATTCCAAAACATGACGGCTCCTTCGGCGCGGACGGCGAGGGCGATCATGCAAGGGAGAAGATCGACGGGAAAATACGGCCAGGGCGCGGCTTCGATTTTTGCGAGAAGGTTGGTCGTGAAGGGTTGTTCGATCACGAGTTTCTGATTCTTGCGGACGAGGGCAGTGGTGCCTTCGTATTCGATCTTCACGCCGAGTTTGGCGAAGGAGCGGTTGATGAGATCGAAGTGGTGCGGGAGGGAATTCTTCACGCGCACTTCGCCGCCGGTGATGGCACCGAGGGCGAGGAAGGTGACGACTTCGTGGTGGTCGGTGTTGATCGTGAAGGAGCCGCCGCGCAGTTTTTTCACGCCGCGCACGGTGAGCTTGCTGGTGCCGATGCCCTCGATATCCGCGCCCATGGCGGCGAGGACTTCGCAGGCGTCCTGCACGTGGGGTTCGCTCGCGGCATTGAGGAGGACGGATTCGCCCTCGGCGAGAACGGCGGCCATCACGAAATTTTCCGTGGCGGTGACCGACATGTAATCCGGCCAGTGGCGCGCGCCGATGAAACGTTTTTTCAAGCGCAAGGTCAGCTTGCCCTTGTGGGTGACGGCGGCACCGAGTTTCTCGAGAATTTCCAAGTGCGGATCGAGTTCGCGGATGCCGAGCGTGCAACCCTTGGCGTTGGTGGGGATGACGAGTTTTTTCATCCGCTGAAGCAGCGGGGCGAAAAGCAGAACGGCGGAGCGCATGCCGGAGGGCAATTCGCCATCGAGGCGCGCGGCGTCGAAGGACGAGTGATCGATATCCATGCGACCGCCGCCGCGATCCCAGTTGATGCGCGAACCCTGATCGACGAAGAAGCCGATGAGTTTTTCCACGTCGGTGATGTTGGGGACGTTGAGGAGCGTCACCTTTTCATCCGTGAGCAGCGTGGCGCAGAGGATGGGCAGAATGGAATTCTTGTTGCCGGAGGGCGTGATGGTGCCGCTGAGGGGTTTGCCGCCGTGGACGATGAGGTCAGCCATGGGGTGGAAGAGTGAAAGTGAGAGGGAAGGGGAGGAGTGGCGCGGGGTCGGCCTAAGGTTGGCGGCTAAACCCGCCTTCGCTCCAAGGAGCTACGGCGAGGTTGTGGCTGCGCAAAAAAAGGCGCCCGCGGTGAAGCGGACGCCTGAGTAATGCGATTCGCGCGAAGCGCGCCAAGGATTAAGTAGCGGAGGAACCGCCGGAACTTCCGCCTTGATCGCCGCCGCCACGGTATTCACCGCCGCTGCGTTGGCTGCGACCACGGCCGCCGCGACTGCGACGTTGGCCGCCGTCGTAGGATTGACCCTGACCGCTGCCGCCTTGACTTCCTTGGCTACGATCACGACCACCGCGATTGCGGTTGTAGGAACGATCACCGGCGGGTTGCGAGGTGGAGCTCCCTGCGGCCGGAGCTGCGGGAGTTTCGGAGGAATCGCTGAAGAGCGATTTCACCCAACCGAAGAAACCGCCCGAGGTGTTCGCCTTGGCTGCGGGAGCAATGGCTGGACGCGTGCTGGCGGATGGAGCGGCCGATGCCGGAGTGGAAGACGATTGGCCGTACGACTGACGATTTTCGCGAGGGGCCCCACCGTAGTTGGATGGAGTCGGCACGTAGTTGTAGCCGGGACGCACGTAGAGGAATTTCTCCGGGATGGAAGAAAGGTCGACGGGGGCGGAACGCTCGGCGCGCTCCTCTTGGCGAGGGCGCTCAGTGCGTTCCTCCTGACGGGGACGTTCTTCGCGGGCGGGCCGGGTGGCCTTGAAGCCTTCGCTTTCCCATGTCTGAGCGGGCGTGTTTTTCGCGCGCTCGGGTGGGAGAATGTTGAGTTCAGCAGGCTCGTCGCTTTCGGAGGAAACCGAAGCGGAAGCGCCGTCGAGGGGGAACATTTCGGTGGCGGGTTTAACGTACACGCGGGCGGGGGCCGGAGTACGGACGACGGGGGCAGGAGCGACGGGCCCCACTGCAACGGGAGTCGCGGGTGCGACTGACGGGGGAGGAACAGCGACCGGTGTTGCAACACTGGCGGTAGGCGCAGTGACGACAGGTGCGACGGGCTCTGGCGTGGCCGGGGCGAACGGATTCTGGTATTCGCGCGGGGCGTTGAGGATCTCGATCGCGGTGGGTTTATAACCGCTGGGAGAAGCGGCGGCGGTGGTGCTGGCTGGGCTGCTGGACGGACGTTTACCGCGGGCTAGGCCCGAGCCGCGCGTTGAGCCGAATGAAGGAGCCGGGGCGGTGACGCCGGTCGGCTCGCTGGTCGCGGTGGCTTCGGCTGAAGCACCGGACGATTCTGTGGAGGACATGTCTATGTTGTTGGTTAAAAGCGCCAGCCTGGGTGGCGGCGCGGATGAAGTGCCGGCCGGAGTGCGAGGGTCGCTCTCTAACGGTGGCAATAAGGTTGTTACCTTCGTGTAACGGGGGCCCGCGCGCAACAGCAAAAATTTCTGATACCCGAGGCGGAGTGGGCGAGGTAAGGTCAGCGCGCGTGGGCTGACGTAGCGACAGGCCTCCGGGCCTGTAGAGATGGGTAGCCACATTTGAGTCAACGGCGAAAGCGTGGTGTGTGATAGCGGTCATTCTCACCGCGTTGTCGCTGGACTTACCACACGGAGTGGCTGCTCCCGTGGTAGGTAGCGCGCTTGTCGCGCTACGTTGCGAGGCGAGCTCGCCACCTACGCCAGCCCACAGGCCGAGACCAGCCTTCGCCAAGCCTACGGCGCGGCAAGCACCTGTCCCTACCGACTAACTTCACTTGTAGTTTCAACTGCCCGAGGCTTGCCAGCGGCGAAACGCCTCTCCACGTTCCGGCATGGATAAATTCGAGGAGATCTTTGAAATGCAAGATGCACTCAACCGGCGTATCGGTGTGAATCTGCCCCCGCCGACCGATGAGGAAAAGGCGAAGTGGATACTCAACTACACCCGTGCCCTGCAGCAGGAAACGGCCGAACTGATCGACAGTGTGCCGTGGAAATGGTGGGCCAAATACCAGAAGTTCGACGAGCAGAACGCGAAGGTCGAAGTCGTCGATCTGTTTCACTTTGTCGTATCACTGGCGCAGACGCTCGGCATGTCGGCCGATGATGTTTATCAGGCGTACCTCAAGAAAAACGCCGTGAATCATCAGCGCCAGGAAAGCGGTTACGCGAAGAAGGACGAGACTGATTCGA
>Ga0105046_10016305_pt1 | contig 11408 bp, 11 predicted proteins | sample MAT03_FD_78385 | JGI IMG/M metagenome (GOLD analysis project Ga0105046, IMG submission 78385) | Freshwater microbial communities from Lake Fryxell liftoff mats and glacier meltwater in Antarctica - MAT-03 (megahit assembly) | ecosystem: Environmental > Aquatic > Freshwater > Ice > Liftoff...
CCGCTTAAAGGAAACCTCACAAAGTTGGATCGCCTCCATATTTCTGGTGCTCAACCTGGTCAAACTGGCCGGGGTGGCACCCCTATGGCTTAACCTTAAAAAATCAAGGTATTTGTTCAATCTTCTTTATTGTAATCTTGTGAATCTATGGCTACGTTGTGTTTCTGAAAGACCGCTACTTTTTCAATAGGCCCTAACTATCGGTCTTTCAAGCATGGTGCTTTTCATGGCGTGCTTTCTGCCTTATTTTTGGCACTTCCCATTTTGGGAATGAATGCACTCTTCGAAAGAAAAAGTGCTAAGTATATTTTCATTCACCTCGGCTATTGGATTGTAACTCTTGTATTGATGGGAGGCATCGTTTGCCAGTGGGCTTGATTTGAAAATAATTCTTTTAGAAGGGGGTGTTTAAATACCCGCTTCATTCAAGTCAATTGGAAGGAGTTTAAAAAAGTATTTCTGGCTATTGTTAAGCAGTTCCACCTGCTTTTCGGAATAAGGCAACCATAGTTTACTAAAAGGTTCAAAAATCTCAGCATTGTCTTTTCCAGGAAACAATTTGTAGTCAAACTTCGAAAAATTGTGTCCAATATAACCTGGATAGTACCAGGGCAATCCAAGGTTTTGCGCAAATTCTATCTTTTTGAGAATGAGGTATTTGCCAAGGCTATATTTTTTATAATCCGGATGAAAAAAGTTTAAAATCCCTGCAATACAGTCTTTTCCCAAGTCGAAAACGCCCAAAGCAATCAGCTTTTGCCCGTCTCGAACTTCAATCATTTTAGAATCAAAAATATTGCCAGCAGAGGTTGTGAATAGATCGGAACCAAATAAAAATTCTGAAGCACTGCCCGATGCCTCAAAATCAATGTTTTTATAATAAAGCTCATACAAGTCCTCATGTTCTTCACTAATATCCAAAGCAGATATAGAATAATTGAATCTTTTGTTCTTTGCAATTAGCTGCCGATGCTTCGGCGAAAATGTGTGGTTTTTTAGTCTAAATCGAAGCCAAAACACTCTTATCCAATCATCTAGATAAATATAGTCAAGCGTAAACAGATGCTGACCCATCCTATACCAGCCTTGCGCCAAAAAATCGTCTAGCTCTTCGGGGCTAAGTGAATCTGGAAAAATCTGATTTACCATCTAGGCGACAAATATGTGAAAGATGAGCCTCTAATTGAAATAAAATTTAGATGTTTCAGAACATATTCAATTGAAGGCAAAAGAGGTTTTATCAATGGCGAATTGCAATGCGGGTTGCTTTCAGAATGCTGGATAAAGTATTGTCATTCAATCCCTTTCGCATTGTATTAAGCTTTATCTTTAATTTTCATAGGCGGGTTTACAAAGCATTGCCTTGCGAATGGATTTTTTTGCCAGATAAAAGCGCATAAAAAAAGGCAGAATGTCTTCTGCCTTTTTTGTTAAATTGATTTTATGAATTAATTATTTGAGAATCAGTCTGCTAACTGCTACTTGCTTGCCTTCTGAAACCTTAATTAAGTATATACCTGTTTTAAGCGCACTCAAATCAAGATTTGTTTTTTCGCTTTGTAAGACACTATTAAAAACCTTGGATCCCAATAAATTATACACTTCAATTTGAGCTTTTCCTCCAAATCCAGGAGCGTTTACCTGTACCAAGCCATGACTTGGGTTAGGTGAAAGGCTAATATCCTGAGCTATTTTTAGAGATTTTGTTGAGGTAATGTTCGAAGCAGAGAAATTGTCAAAACTTGGTATCCATTCACTGGCAGTACGAGAAGCTTTAATTTTAACCTTTACGTTAGTTCCCGCCATTCCATTTAATGGTATGCTAAAGTTTACGAAAGCCGTGGAAGATCTTGGAAAGCTAGGGAGTAAGTCTTGTAGAAATACATAAGGTCCCCCATTTGTTGATAGAAAAGCTGAAACCTTATCCCCTGATGCTACAATATGATTAAATCCAGGGAAATTGCCAATGTAGGAATCAAGTAATCTTGCATCGAAATTGAGAACTGCAGTTTCTGTTAAAGGACCAAAAGACGGCGTTGTCAAGGAGTCGCCCTTTTTATTTTGATTTAAAACGATGTCGCAGACTTTTATGTTCCCAGCCGTTGAGCTTCTAATATATACTTTGAATCCAGTTGGTGAGGTGGACCAACCTCCTGTAGGCTGATCTCCAAAGCCTTCATAAGATTGGAAATCTTCAAAAAAAATTTGCTGTGAATAGCCTGAAATTATGCTTGATAAAAGGACAAGTGATACTAATATTTTTTTCATAGTGGATTAACAATGCAGATGCAAATTGAGTGAAATATTGATATATCCCCAAAAGAAAATTGTTAAGGTTTCTAAATCGAAGTTCAAAAATCGTATTGAGCGGCATTCAGAGGGTCACTTTTGAGTAATCATATGCTATAAATAGTTTTGATAATGACTTTAAATCATGTCGTCTATCTTTAGAAAAGACCGCTCATCATTTCTTTTATTTTTGTTTTTTTTCAATTCCAATTTTATGGCTTTTACATAAACACCAGCCTGTGAGTTTTTTAGTGAATGAAATTGGATATCATATCGCTAGGTACTATGTATTGTAGTTAAAAATATTAAGACAGGTACTTTGTAAAACCAAGTACCTGTCTTACCTTTGCAGCGTCAACCTTTAAATTTTTCCAATGAACATCGACAACATACAGGTTCAGCTCAGGAAAGGCATTCTGGAATTGTGCGTCCTCAATATTATTTCAAGAGGGGAGGTATATACTTCAGATATGATCACCGAGCTCACCCAAGCAAAAATGATGGTGGTCGAAGGGACACTTTATCCACTCCTGACAAGGCTGAAAAATGCTGGCTATCTGGATTATAAGTGGGTAGAATCTGCCTCCGGACCCCCACGTAAGTACTACATGCTCACTGCGACTGGAAGTCGTTTTCTTCAAGAACTTGGCAATACATGGCTTGAGATTTCGGCATCCACCAGTCAGATTATGACAAAAACAGAAACCCTTTCCCAATTTAAAAATCCTCAAACAGAAGCGCTATGAAAAAGACCATCACCATCAACCTTGCGGGGGTTGTGTTTCATATTGAAGAAGATGCGTACGACATTTTACAGAAATATCTGGACTCCGTTAAGCAGTATTTCTCAAAAGTAGAAGGCGGGGCTGAAATTCAGCGGGACATCGAGTCTCGAATTGCAGAACTGTTTTCCATGCAAATCAACGAGTTTAAACAGGCCATTTCGAATGAAGAGGTTGAATCTGTTATAAAACAGCTTGGTAGCGTGGAAGATATGATGGATGAAGAGGATGTTCGTACAGAAATTCAAAGTCCGGATACGGAAAATGCAAATGCTGAATATTCCTCCAATCCAAATGACCAAAAGAAGCTGACCAGAGATTCTTCCAACGCCATTCTGGGTGGTGTTCTTTCGGGTTTATCAGCCTATTTTGGAATAAATCCACTTTGGGTTAGACTTTCTGTTTTGGCCTTGTTTTTTGGCTTGTTCTTTTTGCCAAACATTTCTGGCTTTTTATTTTTAGCCTACCTTGTTTTATGGATTGCAATGCCATCTGAGACCAACCTTGAAAATAGAGGGAAGTTCAAGAAATTTCTACGCAGTCGCAAAAACCAAATGGTTGCGGGCGTTTCAGGTGGCTTAGGAGCGTACTTTAACATTGATCCTGTTATAGTCAGAATCATTTTCGTAGTCACCACCCTTTTTGCAGGTTCAGGTTTGTTGGCATACATTATTTTGTGGGTAATAACGCCTGAGGCTAAGTCGCTTACGGATGAAATTCAAATGGAAGGAAATCCTGTTACCCTCAACAGCATCGAAGACCAGATTCGCAGAAACGTAAAAATGGAGGATAAAAACGCTCAAAACAATGTAGTGAAGGTCCTCACATTTCCATTCAAACTGATTGGCATTGTTGTCGCCGCTCTTGGTCCATTGGTGAAGTTTGCCTTTGATGCCTTACGTGTTTTTGTGGCCATATTTCTTCTTGTAATTGGCGGCATATTTTTGTTTGTCATTGTCATTCTGTCTGGAGGTGGTTTGGGTTTTATTGACCCTACTTTCTATAACATACAAACAGGAGACTTTCCTCTGGCAAGATTGGCTATGGAAATAAGTCCATGGATGGTTATGTTTGTATCAATCGCTGCTGCCATTCCAGCAATTGTGATTTTGTTGTTGTCTTTCAGTCTGATGGCGAAAAGAAACCTTCTTGTTCCTATTGTCGGGCTGGTTTTATTCGGTTTGTTTTTGTGTGCCATCGGAGGAACTGCTTTTACAGTCATTCCATTGGTCCAAAAATTCAAATCTGAGGGTTCGTATGTAGAATCGAAAGACTACAATCTTAAATCAAAAATGGTAACCTTAAGCCTCAATCCAACATTTGAAGAAAATAAAAATTACCATTCAATAACGCTAGAAATAAGAGGTTGGGAAGATTCTACATTTAAACTTACGAAGCGATTTAAAGCCCATGGAAAAACAAGAAATGATGCAAGTGCAAATGCAAGACTAGCCCAATACAATGTGATGCAGCAAGACTCAAGTTTGATTTTTGATTCAGGTCTTATCATTGATCCCAACATCCCATACCGAGCCCAACGCCTGGAAGCAAAATTGTTTATGCCTTATGGACAAAGGTTTAGAATGGATAAAGAACTTGGATCTATTTTGACCAATCCGCTTTCTCCTAATGGTTACAATACTGATTTTCTAGAAGGCAACATCTGGATTTTTACCCGAAAGGGACTTAAATGCCTGACTTGCAAAGAGACCTTTGAAGACAAAAGTGAATATGAGGATGAAGAATTATAGAAAAATATGGCTGTTTGCGGCACTTATAATTGCTTTGGTTTTCCTAATTCGATTGCCATCCGGATCTGCATTTGCGCAAAATGTAAAAGCTAAAAATACCACTAAAGTGAAAAAAGATAAACTTCCTGGTAGGCTTGGCCTGGGCTTTGGCCCTTTTTACAACCATTATATTTTGTCGAAGGCAATAAAAAGATAGCATTATTTAATCCAAAGGGGCCAGTCAGAAAAAAAGTAATTTCAATTTCGCCTTTCCTATTTTTGCCCAAATAATTATGAGTTCAGGATTCGCAATCGAAGGTACTTCCTTCCAATTTCCAGGCCAAACTGGTTTTTACAAAGGCAAAGTTAGGGACGTGTATTTTTTTGGCAAAACAATGGCCATGGTAGCCACCGATCGCATATCTGCTTTCGATGTGGTTTTGCCAAAGCCAATTCCTCAAAAGGGCGCTATTCTCAATCAGTTGGCTGCTTATTTTTTAGATGCTACCAAAGATTTGGTTCCAAATTGGTTGGAATCTATGCCCGATCCCAATGTTTCAGTAGGTAAAGTTTGTAGTCCCATTCATGTAGAAATGGTAATCCGTGGCCACATGGTTGGGCATGTTTGGCGGGAATATAGCGCAGGGAAAAGATCAATCTGCGGCGTTTCTTTACCCGCTGGTTTAAAGGAGTTTGATGCATTTGAACGTCCCATCATCACCCCAACTACAAAAGCTGTTCAGGGCCATGATGAGGATATTTCAGAAGCTGAAATTCTGCATCAAGGTTTAGTTGTCCAGGAAAACTATGAAATTATGAAGAAATACACCTTTGCTTTGTTTGACAAAGGACAGGAAATGGCAAATAAAAGAGGTTTGATTTTGGCAGATACAAAATATGAGTTTGGTCTCATCGATGGCAAAGTTACCCTTATGGATGAAATTCATACACCTGATTCTTCAAGGTATTATTACCAAGATCAATTTAAGGAAACTGTCGAAAATGGATTGATTCCTAAGCAGTTGTCTAAGGAGTTTGTCCGTTCCTGGTTAATGGAAAATGGATTTATGGGTAAAGAAGGTCAACAACTTCCCGAAATGCCAGAGGCCTTCATTGAGCAGATTACAGACCGTTATTTACAATTATTTGAAATCATGACTGGCCATCTGCCAATTTTAAATTTAGATCCAAATATTGCCAATCGAATAGAAAAAAATATATTTGGCATTCTAAAACGCCAGTCAAGTTAAAAATGATCAACATCGAGAGGACTCAAAAAGAGCAATACACCATTGTAAAGCTTGAAAATGAAAAACTGGATGCGACAATCTCCAGTGACCTCAAGGCCCATTTTGTGACCCTAAATAATGAAGGTGTTAAAAATATTATTTTTGACATGTCTAATATAAGGTACTCAGATTCAAGTGGTTTAAGTTCGATTTTAATTGGAAACAGGCTTTGTCAGGAAGCAATAGGTACTTTTGTACTTTGTTGTTTATCGGAGCATGTTGCAAAATTGGTTCGGATATCACAACTCGATACTGTTTTGAGCATTGTGCCATCTCTGGATGAAGCCGTAGATTTAATAATTTTTAATGAAATTGAGAATCAGCTAAGAGCCGGTTCTCAGGAAAGCTAATTTTGACTTTTGAGGTAAAAATATTGGGCAGCAATTCTGCCTCCTTTGCATTTGGAAGGCACCACACTGCCCAACTCCTAAATAGCAATCAAAACCTTTTTCTGATAGATTGTGGTGAGGCTACACAAATACAAGTGCTTCGCCATCAGGTGCGATACAGCAGAATCAATCACATTTTTATAAGCCATTTGCATGGGGACCACTATTTAGGATTGATTGGGTTGATTTTTACTTATCATCTACAAGGCAGGATAGATGAGCTCCACATTTATGGTCCAAAAGGCTTGGATGAAATTATAACCATCCAATTAAAATATTCGGATTCCAGATTGAACTACAATCTTCATTTTCATCAGATTGAAGAAGAAAATCAGATGCTATTTGAAAATGAAGATATTGAAGTGCGACCAATAGTAATGGACCATAGGATTCCATGTTTCGGTTTTGTATTTCAGGAGAAGCATAGAAAACATAAATTGAATAGAGAAATATTGCCAAAAACGCTTTCGAAAGAAAATTTATTAGATTTAAAACAAGGCTTAGACATTGTAGATGAAGATGGAAAATTTTGGTCCAATTCCAGCCTTGCCACCCCGCCAAATGTGCCAAGAAAATATGTCTATTGTGCAGACACAAGATACCATGCCGAAATCAGGCCTGAAATATTGAATGCCAATCTTTTATATCACGAAGCGACCTTTTTGAATGACATGCAAACAAGGGCAGAATCTACGTTTCATACGACTGCCCAGGAAGCGGGTAAATTTGCTGCCAACCATTCGGTAAAACAACTTTTAATCGGCCATTTTTCAAGTCGATATTTTGATGTTAATCCATTTCAGGTAGAGGCGAAACTAGAGTTTGAAAATACTCTATTGGCAATTGAAGGACAAACTTTTGAAGTGATGCCGGTGCAACCGGTTAAGGTAAATGTAAATCATGTTGAAATTATTAACCCCTGAGAGCCACGGCTTAAGTGAGCTTCTGCCTTATACTTTGTTGTCTAAAGATGAGTTAAAAGAGATTTCCTCTTTACTCGATTTGTCAAAGAAAATTGCAATAACAATGCATCACAAGCCAGATGCAGATGCTTTGGGTTCTTCCCTCGCACTGTATTGGTATTTGAAGAAAAAGGGGCATGAAGTTAAAGTGGTTACCCCATCAGACTATCCAAATTTTCTCAACTGGATGCCTGGCGAAGATCAGGTTTTGGTTTATGACAAAGAAAAGCCGTCAGATCAAATTCAACAGACATTTGCAGAAGCCGATATCATATTTTGCCTCGATTTTAATAGCCTGAAGCGAATTTTTGATCTGGGCGCTTGGGTTGAAAAAAGCAAAGCATTGAAAATTATGGTGGATCACCATCTGCAACCAGACAATTTTGCGCAATACAAAGTTTGGGACACCAGGGCAGCGGCAACGGCAGAACTTGTTTTTGATCTCATCACACTTTTGGGCGATCATCAACTTATCGATCTAAAAATTGCTGAATGTTTATACGCTGGTATTCTGACTGATACGGGTTCTTTCCGGCATCCAAGCACCAATCGAACAGTACATTTAATCGTGGCTGACTTGCTAAGAATTGGTGTAAATCCTTCCAAAATTCACAAGCGGGTATATGACAACAACAGTCTGAACAGGCTTCGCTTTCTAGGATTTGTGTTGAAAGATAAGCTGCAGATTTTGTCTGATCTTCATACTGCTTATATCAGTATATCTAAAGAAGAAATTGCTGAGTACAATGTAGATACCGGCGATACAGAAGGTGTGGTCAACTATGCACTTTCATTGAAGGGAATAGTGCTTGGTGTTGTAGTCATTGAAAGAAAAGATATGGTAAAATTGTCTTTTCGTTCGGTTGGTGACTTTGATGTCAATACATTTGCCCGCCAATATTTTGAAGGCGGCGGTCACAAAAATGCTTCGGGAGGAAAATCCGAAAAATCAATCGAAGCAACTATGGCTCATCTTTTCAAATCAATAGAAGAAAACAAAAACAAATTGGCTGAGGCCTACGATTCTTATTTTAAAACACTTTAATTTCAAATGTTTATCAACAAATCAAGTTTATTTTCCCTACTGGGAGCGGGTTCTATCATTTTTGCCTCTTGCGACAAAATGCCGGGCAGTGGTCCTAAAAAAACAGACAATGGGCTTGAGTATGAACTTTTAGATGACAAAGATGGTGCTGTTGCCAAGCTTGGCGATTTCATAACCCTCCATATTTCATACAAAACTGAAAAAGATTCCTTGCTCAATAGTACCTACACGATGGGCCGGCCAATCACAAGTAAAGTAGGGCCTCCAATGTTCAAAGGATCATTTGAAGAAGGTTTATTGATGCTTTCAGAAGGTGACTCCGCTCATTTTTGGATTCCAAGCGATTCTATTTTCAAAGGGCAGCCAACTGAGCAAAGACCAAAGTTTTTGCCTCCAGGATCTAAAATCAAGTATGCGGTGCGTGTAGTAAAAATTGAGAATTCAAAGAATATTGAATCAGCCCAAGAAAAGGCAATTTCTGAATTTGCTTCCAAAAAAGGCATCAAGTTGGAGAAGACCACTTCAGGTCTTTATTATACAGTTGTTTCATTGGGTACTGGATCAAAAGCGGTGGCCGGTGATACCGTTTCTGTGCACTATGTTGGTACAACATTGGCAGAAGGAAAGGAATTTGACAATTCAAGACAACGCAATCAGCCATTTAATTTTCCGGTTGGTCAAGGTATGGTAATTCCAGGTTGGGACGAAGGGCTTCAGCTTCTTCCAAAACGGACAATGGATACATTGGTCATTCCCAGTAAGTTGGCATATGTAGAGCAAGGTGCGACAGAAAGTCCGATTGGGCCAAATTCTGCATTGGTTTTTGAAATTGAACTCCTGGATATTAAACCAAAGAAATAATTCAAATTTCTATTGCACAGTATCAAAGAGAATTCTATTTTTGCACCCCATTCAAATAAGTATGCTTGTAATAACTATAAAAGAAAACGAATCAATCGACAAGGCCCTCAAAAGGTTTAAAAAGAAATTTGAAAGAACTGGCGTTCTCCGTGAACTTAGAAGGCGTTCTGCTTTCATGAAGCCATCGGTTTCCAGAAGAAATCAAGTGATTCGAGCGGTGTACAAGCAACAATTGCAGGAGAAAGAAAACATATAGAATTCAACTGGATTTTAAAAATATGAGTGGTCATCTTCGTAGCGAAGATGACCACTTTTTTTTTACAGCATTTAGAGTTTCAAAAACGCACCAGCAAGCATACTTTGTTGGCCTACGAAAATGATCTATCTCAGTTTTCTGAATTTGTAAAAGGACAGCGGGCAAATGAAGACATATTGCTTACAAACAGAGCTGATATAAGAGCTTGGGTGGTTCACTTAAGTCAAGCAGGAATCAACGCAAATTCCATCAATAGGAAATTGTCAACCTTAAGGGCTTTTTTTCAATTTATGATTCGGGAACAAAAGCTTGTGGAGAGTCCTTTGCAGGCCATCAAATCATTAAAAAGGCCCAAGAGATTGCCTGTTTATGTAAAAGAAAAAAATATGGAATTTTTGTTTGAAAATTCGAATAATTCTTCGCAATTTTCTGACCTCAGAGATAGGCTTGTTATCGAAGTTTTATATGGTACGGGCATTCGTTTGTCAGAGCTTCTGGGATTGACTTGGGAAAATATTAATCTTAATGAAGCCAAAATCCTTGTTTTGGGTAAGCGAAATAAAGAGCGATGGATCCCAATTCATCAAAACTTGATTGAATTGTTAAAAAAATATAAAGTTGCTATTGAAACACAAATACCAAATCTTATAGTTAATTACTTGATTCTGACTGATAAAGGCCAAAAGGCATATCCTGTTTTGATCGAACGAATTGTAAAAAAGTACCTCAGTTTGGTAACCACTGAAAAGAAAAAAAGTCCCCATGTGCTTAGGCATACGTTTGCAACTCATTTGCTAAATGCCGGAGCCGAAATCAATTCCATAAAGGAATTGCTTGGGCACAGTTCTTTGGCGGCAACACAGGTTTACACACACAATTCAGTTTCGAAACTAAAACAAGTTTACCTTCAAGCCCATCCAAGAGCTAAGAAATTAACCGAGTGATCTGTTCCTTTTATTAACCTTAAAAAAAATGTCTATGAAATTACAAATGCATTCAATACACTTCGATGCCGATCAGAAATTATTGGATTATATTCAAAGAAAAGCAGAAAAACTTGATACCTTCTATGATAGAATAACAGGTGGAGAGGTTTTTTTACGAATCAACAAGGATACCACTTCGCATGAAAATAAAGTGGTTGAAGTAAAGCTTTCTGTTCCCGGGCACACTTTGTTTGCCAAAGAAAGTAGCGGGACCTTTGAAGCTGCGGCTGATGAAGCCATTGAGGCACTTAAAACACAAATAAAGAAATTTAAAGAGAAAACTTTAGAAAGGGCTTAGACCTTCAGGATTTTTTGAAACCAATGGCTGGAAAATTTACCAGCCATTTTTTTTGTTATTTGCTCAATATACCATTCTTGCAGTTGGCACATTTTATATACCTTTATTTTTTTGATATTAACCACACAAACATTTGTAAATGAGAAGTATATCGTTTTTCCTCCTTTTTGGTTCTGTTTGCTTTTCTACTCTTGCCCAGTCATTTGATTGTGAAGAAGAACTTTTTTCTAAGAAGGATAAGAAATCGAGGCTTTTCGGTTATGTCAATGCGATTGGTGAATTCAGAATTCCACCTAGATTTTTAAAAGCCAAGCCTTTTGTGGGCCGAAATGCCATTGTACAAGATGGAAAAATGTTTGGTATCGTGAATTGTGAAGGGGTTTTGGTTTTGCCTGCCGATTATGAAGACATTGCTTCTTTTTCGAATGGAAAGGGCTGGGTAAAAAGGTCAGGTTTGTGGGGCTTGGCCAATGCGAAAGGCCAGCTGCTTATTCAGCCATTGTATGAAGATATTAAGGAAG
>Ga0105046_10016306_pt1 | contig 11408 bp, 10 predicted proteins | sample MAT03_FD_78385 | JGI IMG/M metagenome (GOLD analysis project Ga0105046, IMG submission 78385) | Freshwater microbial communities from Lake Fryxell liftoff mats and glacier meltwater in Antarctica - MAT-03 (megahit assembly) | ecosystem: Environmental > Aquatic > Freshwater > Ice > Liftoff...
AAAGGAAATTGTCGAAGCTGATCTTCAACTGATGAACACTTTGGGATCAGAGGATCGATTCTGGCGAGAGTGGGAAAGATTCCTGAAATCGACAGAAAACAACCCTTCTCAAGAGGATGAGATGGCAGACAAGCAGCTCAAGAGGGCAGAACAATGATACAAATAATGCTCGCTACCGAGCCGGATGGATTCGATTCATTAGTTCGGCAACCTGGGCTTCGTTCGATTGCAGCGAAAGTCGGCGAAAAGCCGCTGCCGAAAAGACGCGGTCCACCGTTCAAGAAAATCGCAGAGACCCGCGACAAAATCCCTCCCGAAGAATTCAAAGACTATTGGCGAGAAGCCATCCCGGACATGATGACTGCATACAAGCAGATCTGTGCCTACTCTTGCTTTCGCATTCATCGTATCACTGGAGCGGTTTCGGTCGACCACATGGCTCCCAAGTCTCGACGTTGGGATCGAGTGTACGAATGGTCGAACTACCGATTGGCCAGTTCCCGAATGAATGCACGAAAGAACAACTTCGAGGATATTATCGATCCCTTCGAGATTCAAGATGGATGGTTTCAGCTGGAAGATTTTGGCTTTGGGATTCGTGCCAACCCAAATTTGCAGCAGCAGGACTTGATCGGCCGCATCAACGAGACGATCAACAGGCTCAACCTGAATGATGAGTACCATCGTACTCAACGAGAACTGGACATCGAAGAATACCTGATTGGCAAAGAGGGTTCGCCTGTACCTCTCTGGAAACTGGAGCAAGAGTCGCCCTTTGTGGCACTGGAACTCCGCCGTCAAGGACGGCTTCGTGTTGGAGACCAATGACCGAGGATCTCAACACCTCCGAGAGGCATCGCCTGCACTGCCCGGGCATGAGAAGGCCGTCCCTCAAATCCGCTTGTACCGAGACTGTACTCGGCAGATGGCGAGGTTGTCGGGAAAGGTGTGCCACGCCTGCAGGGAGACGAAGTCGCCCGACAGGTCGAGGGACATTCCGCTGAGGGCGGGCGGCAGCAGGCGCTGCCCGTTGCTAAACTCTTCGCTAATGAACGCCCGTCGGGCATCGGCTTCCCAGCGCTCGTGAGCGGCAAAGTATCCGGCTCGGTCGAACGTCTCAAACTCAATGCGCGTATCCCAACGGAACACGCCTGCCAACGTTAGCTCGGCTTCACGCTCGGCGACAAGTGGAAACCCCAGTCGCTGCCCGCGCTGCGGGAGTACGATCGATTTGTCGAGCAGCGTCTCGCAGACCGACTCTCCCTCGATTGAGATCAACACGACGTGTCCCGCCTCACCGAGTGTCAGCACACAGTTGAACTCGCCCGATTTGAAGCGGGCGGTCGTGGTGCGGGAGTACAGTTCGGGATGCAAAGCGCGGTCGAAGACTCGGAGCGACAGGTCCGAGAGGTCGCGGCGTGCGGGTGTGATGGGCATCGGCTGGACTTTCCGCAGTTCGTTGTTTCCCGGTTGGAAGAACTCACTTCCCGATGCAGAAGAGTCCTTCAAACGTGCGGATCAGGATTTGGCCATCGACAAAGACCGGAGTGGCGATCACGGTGACCTCTTCTCCGAGGCTGTTCGAGGCCACTTGCTGGAAGCTCGCGCCTGTTGCGGCGACAAACGTCGTTCCATCCTCGCGAATCGCATAGAGATTCCCGCCCGCCAGGATGGGACTGGCGCTGAAGGCGTGGCGACTCTTCTCCAGCTGTGATTCCCAGATGACATCGCCGGTCGCGGAACTCAAGCAAGCGAGCACGCCCTTATCGGTCAGAATGTACGCCTTGCCATCGTTCGCAATCGGCGTCGGCACGTCTGCCGAGATTCCTTTTTTCTCCCAAGCGACATGGGTCTTCGTCACGTCGCCACTCCCGCCCAACTTGATGCCGTACAGCATTTCACCTCGCGCATAAGGTGCCACAACCAATCCGTCCGCGACAGCGACAGAGGCAATCGATCGGAAGTATTTGTTCTGCTCGGGGTTCAGCGAACCGACTCGCCACAGCTCCTTTCCGTCAGCAGCTGCGTGAGCGGTCACGAAGTCTGCACCGACGGTGACGAGGGTCTCTTGCCCCTCGAATGTGGTCACGACCGGCGTCGAATAGCTCTGGGCTGCCTCTTCCGGAGCCCCGAGTTCTCGCAGCACTTTCCACACGACTTCGCCGGTCCCTCTATCAAAGGCAGCGAGGTATGACGACGATGGCCCCGACTGCATCACAGCGACGACGATATGCTTCTCGGTCAGGATCGGACTCGTCCCCAGATCCCACCACAGCGTGTCCTCGCCGTATTCCTTTTGCAAGTTCTTGTGCCAGACGATGTGACCCTCGAGGTCCAAAGCGGCGAAGTCGCCGCTCTTGAAGTAGACAAAGACGTTTTTGCCATCCGTGAGCGGTGAAGGGTTACAACCGCTGCCCTTCTTATGCTTTCCGGGCTTTTCGTTTCCGACCTCAGTCTTCCAGAGGACCTCACCGGTCTCCCGGTTCAAGCCCCAAACCTTGTTCTTTCCGTTCTGATCGCTGGCATCTCGCTCTGCACAGGTCAGTGCAATCAGTGATCCCGTCACGACTGGCGTCGACCCCGCCGATCCAGGCAGCGGAGTCTTCCACTTCACGTTCTCCGTGCCCGACCATTGCGTCGGATAGTGCTCCCCCTCCGCGATCCCGTTTCCATGCGGTCCCCGCCAACTGGGCCACTCCCCCGCTGACAACGCACCAGCACCCAAAACCAGAGTCAGAATCAACAGGAGTCGCATGAGAATTCTCGCCGGAGAAATGCCGTAAAGGTGAGCGAAGCCGAGGTCCAGCCGACCTCCAGAGGAGCCGAGCCCGTCTATAAGATAACTCGACGACGCATCGGTGGGGAGGGTCGCCGGGTGCCAGTGGTCAATTGGCTGCCTTCGCCGGATGGTGGTCGCCCCGCCGGGCGAGGACCGCTGACTGCCGAGTCGCTCCCCTCTTCGCCTCGAAGGTGCAGCCCCATGTCGGCCTGGGGCACGGCGCAGCGACGCACTAAGTGTCCGTGACCACAACAAGCCTTACGCCCTGAAAGGGCGGCACAACTCGCCGGAATAGCGCCGCCCTTTCAGGGCGAAGAGGCGATCGGCCGAGGTTGTGCTGCCGGGAGTTCTTCAGGGACAAGTGGAGGACCACCCATTGATGAAGCCTTTATTCCTCTGAAGTGATCATGATTTGTAGAGCTGGCATTTCTCGACGGATCTGACTCATGACTTCAGAGTCTCACTGGATGCCATTGAGATGCAGCCCCGACAGTGTGGGCATCGATTTCAGGCTCTGTATAGCTGCCGAAGTCAGTGCAGCCACCTCTCCTGGGGAAGTTCCGCGGAGACCGATCCACCCCAAGTTCTTGACGAATGCGAGTCGGGCGATCACGGCGTCATCGATCCGTCCAAGATCGTTACGCCCCTCCTGGCGAAGCCGAATTCGCTTTCGCGGCGAACAGCTGCTGAGTTCAATGTGAGTCACAGGAGTCAATCGGTTTCGCAGATGCGACAGAGCCAGGTCGGTGCATTGCATCGCATTCATTTTAACTTGGACCAGCGGACGCAACTCGGACAGATTGGCCAAACCCTCGTCAGTCACATCCGTGGAGCCGATGTCGATCCCTCGCAGCAGGGTAACCGTTCACACCTCGAACAGCGCACAGCTGGGAAATGAGCATTCATCACTCGTCAAGTCGGAAGCGATGTCATCCCACTTGGCTCATGGAAATTGAGTGTTCCACGCAGCCATTGGTGCCTGAGCGGTTCAGGAACAAGGAACACTAATCCTCTTCGACCCGTCCCCCTGATTCGCTCACACTCAAGACGGAGTCACCCTCTGGCCGGAGTGTGAACGGTGACCGCAGCAGGGAATGACATGACGCCAAGCCCTTCAACGCCCGATTGGTAATCAATATGTCTTGGAAAGAGATGAATCGGAGGGATTTCAATTGGGAGATCGAACTCACGCCCAAATCAGTGATGTTGTTTCCGGAGACGAACAAGTGCGTCAGATTCGATTTGCCAGCCAAAGAAGCCAGACCCGCGTCAGTCACCATCGATCGACGGCAGATCACAATTGACACCCTTGGGTTTCCAGCGAGATGTGAGAACCCGCGATCCGTGACATGCGGGCCCGACAGATCCACAACGCCGACATCTCCTGTCTCCGACGGTTCGATTTTGAGAATCGCGTCGTCGGTCAGCTTCTCGTTGTAGACTTGACGGAACATGTCCTGACGCTGGTCGCGCGGCCCCAAGTCAAGTCCCATCTCCCCCAAATCATCGTCAGCCCAAGTTTTGGAAAGTGAACTCGCCCTCATCTCAACATCGCGCCATGCAGTGACGTTACGCTGCATGGCTCCAATTCGTTCGCACTTTGCTTTGCAAGCGATGGGCTGATCGGATGAGTCCACACGCTCGGAAGTCGTCTAGCTGCTGAGTACACTGAGCGGGGAGTCTGTCGTTTCTGAATTCTTCGGGGTTTAGACTTTCCGCACAGGCCACATATTCCAGCTGAGCCGCAACATGCAATTCATTGACCCCCATGTTCACATGGTCTCCCGCACGACCGACGACTATGAGCGGATGGCCCGCATGGGGTGCGTGGCGATGAGCGAGCCGGCTTTCTGGGCGGGGTTCGACCGGGGCAGTGTCGACGGGTTTCGCGACTACTTTCGCCAGCTGACCGAGTTCGAGCCGAAGCGGGCGAGTTGGTCGGGATTGCAACACTTTACGTGGCTGTGCATTAACGCCAAGGAGGCCGAGAACGTGGCCTTGTCCCGGGAGGTCATCAAGATGATCCCCGAGTTCATCCACAAGACCGGGGTCCTAGGGATCGGCGAGATTGGCCTCAACAAGAATACGAAGAACGAGTCGACGATCTTCGCCGAGCATCTGGAGCTGGCAGCAGGACTGGACGAGTTGGTGCTGATCCACACGCCGCACCTGCAAGATAAGTACAAGGGCACACGCATGATCGTCGACATGCTGAAGGAACGCTCCGACCTAGTGCCCAGCCGGGTCTGCATCGACCACGTGGAGGAGCACACCGTCCGCCTGGCCAAGGACAACGGGTACTGGTGCGGCATGACTCTCTACCCCACGACAAAATGCACACCAGCTCGGGCCGCCGACATCATCGAGCGGTACGGCGACGAGCGGATGATGGTGAACTCGGCGGGCGATTGGGGCCCAAGCAATCCACTGGCGGTCCCGGACTTCATCATGGAGATGCGCCGCCGAGGCCACAGCGAAGCCAAGATTCGCAAGGTCGTCTACGAGAACCCGCTGGAGTTCTTCCGCCAGTGCGACCGGTTCGAATTCCAGGTTCCGGAGTAGCTCGCCTATTGCGCCAGCGTCTCAGCCACATCGGTGCGGTAGGCCGTGATGCTTGGAATCAACCCGCTGAGAGCGGCGAGGGTCAGTGTAATCGGCAACACGATCAGCTCCCAAGGGGAGAACGCCCGCGGGTCGATTAGCAGTCCACTGCGGGCCTCCAGAATCGGACTGGCCAGAAACACCAGCCCATGCCCCAGGAGTAGACCCAACACACCGCCGCCCAGACACAACAACAGCGTCTCGCAGAGGATCATCAGGGAGACCGTTCTTCGCTGTGCCCCGAGCGCCCGCATGATGGCGATCTCTCGCCGTCGCTCGTTCATCGAGTTGTAGATGCTGACGAAGATTCCAATCCCCGACACCAGGACAATCAGTCCGGTCAGGCACAGAAACGCCAGCTGGATGTTGCCGACGAGGTTCCGCATGATCTTGTCCATCACCTGCACGGGACTGACCGCCATGGCAGCGTTCTCTTCGCCCAGATCGGAATAAATACTCAGGGAGTTATTGGCGCTCTCCAGCCCGTCCCCCTTGGTCACGACCAGGATCGCGGAGACCTCTTTCGACAGGTCAGGGACCGCGTGAGCTGCATGTTTCGGGTTCAGCTTGAGGGCGATGGCTTCGCGGGCCTCGGCCTCGAGTTCGGGTTTGTATTTCTCCAGCAGCATCTCTTCGGGTTCGTGGAAGTATTGCGCCTCGCTATGGATCGCTTCGCGGAGCGGGTTCTCGTGACCGGCCAGCATGAAGAACCCGTCGATATGGACGAAGACCGAGCGGTCGTTGGGGGTGCCCGTCGGCGCGAGGATGCCCTTCACCGTGAACTTCTCTTCATGGACATGGGCTTCCTCGCCCTTCTGCCCTCCATGCACCAGCTGGAACTGCGACCCGGCATCGAGCAGGCCGTTTCCGTTCAGATCCTCGTCAGTCTCCAGCTTTCCGTTTCCGTTGATGTCTTCATCTGCCGTCCACTCATTGCGACGAGCCACCTCGGAACCGATCACTGCGTCCCACGAGCCTTTGAGGAAGTCTCCCTTCACGCGGTACGGTTGCGGCTCGGGCGTCCGCGCGTAGGGCAGCTTGAAATACTGCGGCGTCGTGCCGATGACCGGGAAATCCCCCTGTTCTGTCGAGTCGCCAAAGCTGAGAGGCACCGCCAGCTCCACGCGGCGATCCGTGGCCCATTTCTGGTAGTACCGCCAGGGCATGTTGGATGTGGAGTTCTCGATGCGGTAGACCGTGGCCAGCACCAGCTGGGTGGGGCTGCCTTCGGGGCCGATGATGAGGCTGTACCCGCTGCCGCTCTGGGAGAACTGCTGGCCGAGTACACTATGCAGGACGAGGACAGCGACCATCAGCGACACGCCCAGAGCCACGCTGATCATGGTGAGCCACGACGCCACGCAACGCTGCCGCATGTTCTTCAATGCAATTTGGAACAGGTTCATGCGGACTCTCCCACGGGCTGGTCTGGACCGGGTTGATTGAACTGGCTCAGCGTCTCCACGCGGTCAAACGCAGCAGCCACTTCGGGAGCATGCGTGACCAGCAGCAGCGAGATATTATTCTCGCGGCAAGCGTCGCGGATCAGGTCGAGGATCTTGGTTTGGTTCGCCTGGTCGACGCTGGCAGTGGGTTCATCGGCCAGCATCAGCTTCGGGGAGTTCGCCAGCGACCGGGCGACGGCGACACGCTGTTGCTCGCCCACAGAGAGCATCGGGGGACGGTGTTTGAGCCGTTGCCCCAGGCCGACCCGATCGAGCAGTTCCTTGGCCCGAGTGCGATCGGCTCGACCGCTGAACGACATCCCGAGCAGGACGTTCTCCAACGCGGTAAACGCTGGCAGCAGATGAAATGTCTGGAAGACGATCCCGATTCGTTGAGCGCGAAAGCAGTCGCGACTGGGCTCGGAAAGCTTCGAGATGTCGACCCCGTCGATCAGAATCGAGCCCTCTTCGATGGTTGTGATTCCAGCGATGGAGTTCAGCAACGTCGTCTTGCCGCCGCCGCTGGAGCCGACCAGCGCGACCTGCTCTCCGGAGCGCAGCTCGAAAGAGCGAATGCCGAGAATCGGCAGCCGCGTTCCGTCCGGGAGCGGGTAGCTCTTCCGAACATTCCTGAGCACGAGAGACATCGTGGAATCCTATGAAGGCCGACCCGACCAGATCGCCGTGGGTGAATAGTTTAGGGTTCGCGACCCGGAAAGCCCAGTGGCTGGAACGATGTGGGGGGTGTCATCCCGCGTGGACTGTCATCGCTGAAGAGACGAGCCGACTTGATGCCTGGCGTGCAACTCCTGGCCGCTCACCGGATTGACCCTGGCGTGTCAGATCACTAGGACACTTCGTGGACGATGATGACATTGTGTCGACTGGTCGGTAGCCCCGTTCCCGCCAGCATAATGAGGCGATCTCCGATGAGAAGGTCTCCGCTGGCCAGACCGCGCCGGACGATAAACTCGACCAGTTCCCGATCCTCGTGAGCCGGGGCATCCGCGACCGGAATGACACCCCAGTAGAGACACATGCGGCGGAGTGACGACAAGCTGTCGCTGACACCGACAGTGGGGACAAAGCGGCGGTTCTTGGAGAGGCTGAGTGCTGACTTCCCAGTCGAGCTGGCGACGACCACGAGTTTCGCGGAGAGTTCCTCGGCGAGTCGTCCGGCCGCACGAGCGGCTGCGTCCGTGATGGGACTGACTCCCGGAGTGGGTCGGCTTTCGTCTTCGCGGGAGATCGGGCGTTCTCGCAAGAGCGGCTCCGTGGCGATCGCGATGCGGTGCATCATCTCGACGGCTTCTCGCGGGTATTTTCCGATCGCGGTCTCTCCCGAGAGCATGCAGGCATCGGCTCCATCCAGGATCGCGTTGGCCACATCGGTCGCCTCGGCTCGCGTCGGGATGCGCGAGGTATGCATGCTGTCGAGCATCTGCGTCGCAATGATGACCGGTTTTCGAGCCCGGTGACAGGCAGCCACAATTCGCTTTTGTGCGACTGCGATTTCGGCAATGTCGACTTCGACTCCCAGATCGCCGCGGGCCACCATGATGCCATCTGCGACTTTGACGATCGCATCGAGATTCTCCAGAGCCTCGGGCTTCTCGATCTTGGCGATCACATGCGGAGCATTGGCCGTGTGCTGGGCGAGAATGAGGTTTTTGAGTTCAATCAGGTCTTCAGCTGTCCGCACAAAACTCAAGCTGATGAAGTCTGCCTCGGCTTCGACCGCCCAGATCGCGTTCGTCCGGTCGAGGTCGCTCATGGCTGTGGCCTTGAGCGGGACGTTGGGGAGGTTCACCCCCTGCTTGCTCCGCAGGGTGCCCCCTTGCGTCACTTCACAGATCGCCCGCTCGCCATCATTCGATACGACGCGGAAAGCGACGGTCCCGTCCGCCAGCATGACGCGATTTCCCGCACTCAGGTCGTCGAGCAACGGCTCATAAATGCAGGTGAACTCGCGAGGGTCGGTCGTCTCGTTGCCCCGAATGAACGCCACCAGCTCTCCCGCCAGCAATTCGATCGAACCTCCAGGGATCTCCCCCAGCCGCATCTTCGGGCCCGCCAAGTCGACTAGCACGGCGACCATGCGTCCCGTCCGCTTTTCCGCTTGCCGGATCCGATCGAGCCGGACCTGATGCTCCGCCGCCGATCCATGGGCTGTGTTCAGACGAAACACATCGACCCCTGCCAGGATCAGCTCTTCGAGTTTCTCGACGGTGTCACACGCGGGACCAGCGGTGGCCACAATCTTGGTATGACTTTCGCGTTTCCAGGAATCCATGGGCATTGAGTGGCTCAAACAGAGGGGGCACAGGGGGGCTGTGCGGAGCGTTCACGACGGTAGTCTAACATCTGATCGACAGCGGGTGGAGATCGAGGAACGACACGGAGAGGCTTTCGTCGCAGAATTCCCATTCTCGGTCTCCCCAAGTGTCTCAATGAACTGGTAGACTCGACCTCACTCGTGGGCAGTCGGGGATCGACATGCCTTGACGCAGACCAGTTTCAGCGCGCGCATCATTGTTCTTCCGGGATGGTGGCCTTCAGAGATGCCCGATTTCGAATACACGGCACGGGACGCGACGGGGGCAGCTGTCAGCGGCCTCATCGGGGCCACTTCCCCCCAGGACGCGTTGGCTCAGCTGACGGCCAAGCAGATATTTCCGCTGAAGATCGAGATGGCGGAGACTGCCAAGACCCAGCAGAAGCAGGTCTCCCGCCGCGTTCCCGCCCGGCATCTGGCGAATTTTTATTCGCAGCTGGCCGACCTGTTGAAGTCTGGGGTTCCGCTGTTACGGTCTCTGGAATTGCTCGAAGGCCAGACACGGCAACCGGCTCTCAAGGCAGTGTTAAGCGAGGTTCGGGCTTCGGTCGCTGACGGGACGCGGCTGTATGATTCGATGCGAGTCCATCCGAAGGCTTTTAGCGAGTTGGTGTGCAGCATGGTCCGCGCGGGCGAGGAAGGGGGCTTCCTCGAAGATGTACTCAAACGCATTGCAACGATTACCGAACATCAAGAAGAGATGAAGTCGAGCGTCATCGGGGCTCTCGTCTATCCGATGTTCCTGGTTGTCGTAGGCACGACGGTGGTCTCGGTGCTGATTGTGTTTTTCGTTCCGAAGTTTTCCGGGACGTTCGATGCGATGAAAGAACGCGGGGAACTCCCGTGGGCCACGACCGCTTTGATGGGGATCAGTGAAGCGGTTCAGGGGTATTGGCATTACGGTCTGATCGTCATCGTGGCCAGCGCAATCGCCTTGCAGCAGTGGCTCGCTACGGAGCAGGGCGTGGCCTTTTGGAGCCGATTCCAACTCCGCGCCCCGGGACTGGGCCGCGTCATTCGCAGCTTGGCCATCGCCCGCTTCTGCCGCGTCCTGGGAACGCTGATGCAGAACGGGGTTCCGCTATTGCAATCGCTTCGCATTGCCAAAGACGCGACCGGTAACAAAGTGTTGGCCGACGCCATCGACAAGGCGACCGAAAACATCACCGCCGGAAAGTCGCTGGCTCGTCCCCTGGGAGCCAGTGGTGAGTTCCCAATCGAAGTGGTCGAGATGGTCGCCGTCGCCGAGGAAGCGAATAACCTCGAAAACGTACTGATCGGGATTTCGGATAACCTCGAACGCCGTAGCGACCGCGAACTGCAAATGGTGGTCCGGCTGCTAGAGCCGGTACTGCTGTTGATGATGGCTGTGGTGGTGCTGTTTGTCTTCGTGGCCCTGCTCGTGCCGATCCTGCAAAGCTCGGGCGCCGCGTAGGCGATGCCGCTCCGCGACTCGCTCTTCGGGGACATAAGCCGCCCGACTTTTACTCGCCCGACGCGTCAGCGAGGGACTTGAGTGTCAACGCCATCCATGAGCATCCCAAGCCTAGCTGGGCCAAGTGAACAGACGAAGTCGGGTGAACACTAAACTCCCCTCGCTGACGCGTCGGGCGAGTAAAAGCCGGGTGAGTCGAGTGGCTCAGTTTTGGATGGTGAGCGTGGCGGTAAACACGACGCCAGTGATGAAACTCAACATCAGAGTCATCTGCCCGGCCTGTTTGAAACCAGACCTCCCGATGCACCACCACCAGCATAGACTGTCGATCATTACCGCGAGCAAAAAGAGCAGCCCAGAAGTGGTCCCTCGATCACCCTCCCAGATTGGACCGGGTAGGAGTGCGAGCACAGGCAGGCCAGCCAACCAGTCCTCCGATGAAGTACGCCAATGAGCCTTGGCCCTGACGCATGCAGTAGTTCACCGCTCCCAGGAAAAAGGCAGCCATCAGCGCCAGCGGAGGTGCGGTTATTCCCAGGGAGTTGTTGGCCAGTCGTAGGTTCATGAGTCGATGTGTCCAGACGTGGTGGATCCAACGACGTTTGTTACCCCTACGTCCGTGCGTCCGGACCTGGGGACACTCTCGAAACCTAGATGACATTACGCCAACTGATTTTCGGGTGGGCGTAGTGCGGCTTGATTCCGGCTGCGGCGGAGAGCCATCGCCGAGACGCCGAAGAGGCCGGAGACACTGGCCAGGATCGTCAGGATCAGCTTCGATCGCCGTTGAGATTCGGAGGGTTCCCAGCGTCT
>Ga0105046_10016309_pt1 | contig 11406 bp, 9 predicted proteins | sample MAT03_FD_78385 | JGI IMG/M metagenome (GOLD analysis project Ga0105046, IMG submission 78385) | Freshwater microbial communities from Lake Fryxell liftoff mats and glacier meltwater in Antarctica - MAT-03 (megahit assembly) | ecosystem: Environmental > Aquatic > Freshwater > Ice > Liftoff...
AGGTGCAGGCGGTCGGCCCCCTGCCGCACCCACTCGGCGGCGACGGCCGCCGGGTCGTCGGAGAAGACGGTCTCCTGGGCGTAGTCGCCCTGCCGGAGGCGGACGCACCGGCCGTTCAGTAGATCGATGGCGGGATAGATGAGCATCCGGCGGAGTTCCTCCGAGACTGGGAAGGCATTGTGCGCCACCGGCCGGCGAGTTGCAAGAAGGCAGTCAGGGATTCGGGCGAACGCCGCGCGACGGGCGATGATGTGGAACCTTGTCGTCGCCGTCGCGCGGCGACGTGCGGACCCAGACCCCGGCGGGCGGACGCCGCGCCGTTCACCGCTGGTTGTGGCCGCTCGCTCCGCGAGCGCGAGTTCGCTTCTCGCGCTCGCGGAGCGAGCGGCCACGACAAACCGCGCCAACGATATCCGCTTCCGCCCGCGCCGTGAGGATGACTTCAAACACGTCAGTCCTCCAACTGGAAGCCGTCGGCGGCGGCGATCTCCTCGAACACCGCGCGGAGCGGGCGGACGCGACCGGCGTCGAGGTCCGCCAGCCCGTCGCGGATGGCGGCGAGCGTCTCGGCTTCGTCGATCAGCGCTTCGATGTAGTCGGACACGTTGGCGTGGCCGGCGGACGCGGCCAACTTTTCCGCCGTTTTGTAGCTGTCGGTGGCCACTGCAATGGTCATCGCGTCACTCCGGGGTTGGCGGGGAGGCCGTTCCAACTCGGCCATTGTCTCGATGAGCCAGCTATGCCAGCACTGCGGGGCAAGGCTGCCGGACACGGTGGATGCGTTCTGCCCCTTCTGCCGTCAGCGGCTGGACGACCCGCCGCGTGAATCGGAGGGCGCGACCGCGATGCCACCGCCCCCGAAAACGATCATCGTGGACGTACCACTCCCACGCCTTCCGCTTCCGTCTGGGTTATTGATTGCCGGTGTTCTCGTGACGTACGCGGGGTTTCTCCTGCGACGGAACGCGCGCTGGCTGGCGTGGCCGAGGCAATGGGAGTATACAGGTGAAAGGGTGAACACGCCGTGGGCGTACGCCGAAGCCCTATACATCGACCTCGGCCTGCTCCTGATGGCGTTCGGGCTGGGACTGGTGTTTTTGAAAGTGGTACGCTACACGGGCGCGAAACACCCACGAGACGCGGCGTGAAAAGCGATTGATAGTCACTTGCGGAAGGCCGCTCACTCCTCGGCGTGTGGGGGCAGTTCCACGAGGCGGAAGATTTGGTCGCGGATGGACTGGCCACAACAGCCGCACTTCATCGACCGCTCCAGCGGGATGCCACAGCCGGGGCAGAACCACTGGGCCAGTTTGCGGCCGACGACCACCCCGGCGGGTCGCGGCTTCATCTCCGGGAACCGCTCGGCGAAGACCGCGTGCAGGTGCGGGGTGAGCGGCATCCCGCCCGCCACGCAGGTGAACACGCCGTCGGTTCGCGTCATTTCCCGGCCGCAGTGCAAGCAGTACATCATCGCCCCTCAGCGCGCCTCGGATGCGACCTCCCGTCGCGCCAGTACGACCGCGCCCGCGGCCGGTTCAGTCACCATTCGCACCGGCCCCGGCGTCACCCCGGCCGCCGTCAGCGCGGCCAGGAACGTGTCGCGGAACCGGTCGCTCCGGGTCAGCACCCCGCCGGCCAGCGCGACCGGCAGTCCGTCCGTCGGCAGTCCGTTCGCCACCACCGCCCGCGCCGCCGTGTGGGCCAGCGCGGTCGCCTGCTCGCTCACGATGCCGTCGGCCGTCGCGTCCCCGTCGGCGGCGGCCCCGAACACCACCGGCGCGAGGCCGGCAATGGCGGACCGGTTCCACGGCCCCTGGTAGACCGCGTGGATGAACTCCGGCGCGGCGGTCAGGTTCATGTGTTGTACGAACCGGTCGATCAGCGTGGTGGGCGGCGTCACCCCGTCGAAGCTCCGGCAGGCGGCCCGCAACCCGGTCAGGGCGATGGAATACGCGCTCCCCTCGTCGCCCAACAGATACCCCCACCCGCCGCACCGCTCGACCCGCCCGTCCGCCGTCTTCACGAACGCGATGCTGCCGGTGCCGGCGATGACGGCCAACCCCCACCCGTCCGGGGTGCCGGCCGCCAGCAGAAGCGTGGCGTCGTTGGCGACCGTCACCCGCCCGGCCAACTTCCCCCGCGCGGCCCACCCGTGGATCACGTCCAGCCCTTCCCGCCGGTCCACCCCGGCCAGCCCGAGGCAGGCGGCCGCGACCGTCCCGCGACTCAGGTTCGCGGCGGCGAAGGCGCGGTCGATGCTCGCGTCCAGCGCGGCCAACCCGACCGGGACGCCGACCGACTGGATGTTCGACGGGCCGGATTCGCCCCGCCCCAGCACGTCCCCGGTGGCGAGATCGGCCAGCAGGCATTGGGTGTTGGTGCCGCCGCCGTCGATCCCCAAAACGAGATCGGGACGGGGGGGGGGCGGCGACGGGGGGGAGACGGGCATGGGGCGGGCAACGGGGAGCGGCGACGGGGCGACGGACGACGGCAAAGGCAATATACGTCCGCCGGCACCGCGAGCGAGTGGCGCGCCCCGTTCCCGAACCGTGCCCCGGCGGGGACGCACCGGAACTCGTGGACGGCGTCAAAACCTCGGCGCACGCCGACCGACCCGCACTATCATGACCGCACGAGATTCCCCACCGCCGTGGACGCGACGCCGATGCCACCTGCCCCGCGAACCGACCCCGACGCCTTCACCATCGCCCTCGTGCAGATGGGGTGCGACGCCGACCGCGAGACGAACCTGGCCAAGGCCGAAGCGGCCATCGGCGAGGCCGCCAAGAAGGGCGCGCAGATCGTCTGCCTGCCGGAGTTGTTCACCGGCCCATACTTCTGCCAGACCGAGGACTACACCCTCTTCGATTTGGCCGAGCCGATTCCGGGGCCGAGTACGGATCACCTCGGCAAGGCCGCGAAGCAGCACGGCGTCGTCGTGGTCGGGTCGCTGTTCGAGCGGCGGATGTCCGGCGTCTACCACAACACCGCCACCGTCCACGACGCCGACGGCAGCTTCCTCGGCATCTACCGCAAGATGCACATCCCCGACGACCCGATGTTCCTGGAGAAGTATTACTTCACTCCCGGCGACACCGGTTGGAAGGTGTTCGACACCAAATACGCCAAGGTCGGTACGCTCGTCTGCTGGGACCAGTGGTACCCGGAGGCGGCGCGGCTGACGGCGCTGCAAGGGGCGGAAGTGATCTTCTACCCGACGGCCATCGGCTGGCACCCGAAGGAGAAGGCCGAGTACGGCGACGCGCAGCACTCCGCCTGGGAGACGAGCATGCGCGGGCACGCCATCGCCAACGGGGTGTACGTCGGGGCGGTGAACCGCGTCGGGCACGAAAAACTGACCGGCGACGGGTTGGAGTTCTGGGGGCGGTCGTTCGTGTCCGACCCGTTCGGCCGACTGCTGAAGGTGGCCGACACCGCGAAGGAGGAGATCGTCGCCATCACGTGCAGCCGCAAGTGGATGGAGGAGATTCGGCGGAACTGGCCGTTCTTCCGCGACCGCCGCATCGACCATTATGCCGGCATCACCAAGCGGGTGGCGGATTGAGCGGCTGTGCGGGTGTCCCTCGCGCGCGCCGTTGGTCTCTCCACTAGGTTTTCGGGCCTGGTACGGTGCCCCGCCCGGCCGTTCGCGGGGAATCGCCTCACCACGCCAGCTTCATCGCCGTCAGCCGCTGCACGGTGGTGGCCATGAGCGCGTCCTCCTCGGCCTGGTCCTTCGCCGTGTACGTCACGCTGAACCGCAGGAACGCGCCGGCGTCGTCCCACGGCACGCAGCACACGCTCTGCTCGGTAATCAGGTGCTGGCTGGCCTCCTCGGCGTTGGCGAACGCGGTCCCGCCGGCGGCCTTCGGGGACTTCACATACAGGAAGTACGTCCCGCCCGGCATGACCGCCGTGAACCCGACTTGCTTGAGCGCCGCGACCAGCTTTTCCAACCGCCGCTGGTACTTGGCGCGGATGGCCAGTGGGATTGCCGCGTCCCGCAGGGCGGCCGCCGCCGCGTGCTGGGTGGCCATGAACTGACCGCTGTCGCTGTTGTCCTTCACGTCCGCGTAGGCTTGCACGATGGTCGGGTGGCCGCACACGAACCCCATCCGCCAGCCGATCATGTTGAACCCCTTCGACATCGAATGCACCTCGACGCCGACCTCCTTCGCCCCGTCCACTTGCAGGAAGCTGAGCGGCTCGCCCTGATAACTCAGCAGGATGTGCGCGGCGTCCTGGACGATGACGACTTGGTTCTCGTGGGCGAACTCGATGACCCGCTTGTAGAAGTCCTTGGTCGCCACCGCACCGGTCGGGCTGTTCGGGTAGTTCAGGACGAGCAACTTCGCCCGCTTCTTGACGTCGTCGCTGAGGCAGTCCAAATCCGGGTAGAAGTCGTTGTCGGCCGTCAGCGGCAGCCGCACGACCTCGCCGCCGAGGTACTTCGTCCAGGTGCCGGCGACGGGATACCCTGGCACGGTCATTAGGGTCACGTCGCCGGGGTTGATGAAGCAGGCCGGGAGCATGGCATAGGCCGGCTTCGACCCGATGCAGTGACACACCTCCGTCACCGGATCGAGCGTCACGCCGAACTGCCGCCGCATGAACTCGGCGGCGGCTTCCTTGTAGGCGGCGATGCCGTTGTCCGCGTACCCGCGATTCTCGACGCGGTCCACTTGACGTTGCATCTCGGCCCGCACCGGCGGCGGGGCCATGTCGTCGTTCTCGCCGATGCCGAAGTCGAGCAACTGGCGGTCGGGGAAGTCGGCCAGCGCCTTCCGCTTGGCGCGTTTGATCTTCTCGAACTTGTAGATGGCGGTGCCCTTGCCGTAGGCGGCACCGCCGATGCGGTCGGCGAACAGGGACTGGAACCAGGGGTCGGCGGCGGCCATGCGTGGAACTCGGCGGGTGAAAGGGAAGCGAACGGGAATTGTAGAGGAACCGGCGCGGAACGCGGGCGGTACTTTTTCCCGCCCGCTCCGTAAGTTACCGCCTATGAATCCTGACGCCATCGCCTCGCCCCCACTGCCCGAACGACGGGAGCTACCGTGACGCCATTCCGACTCCGAGCCGTTCGCCTCGGCGGCCCGCTGCTCCTCGGCGGGCTGATCGCCCTGGCCGGGTGCGGCAAGCGCGGCCCGGCCGCCGACCCCCCGCCGCCGCCGACCGTCACCGTCGTGCATCCGCTCCTGCACAAGGTCCAAGCGTACCACGAGTACAACGGGTACTTGGAGGCGGTCGAGACGGTGCAGATCCGGGCGCGGGTGAAAGGCATCCTCACGGACGTGATGTTCACAGACGGGGCCGATGTCGTTCAGGACGCCAAACTGTACACCATCGACCCGCGCGAGTACGACTCGGCCGTGAAGCGGGCGAAGGCGGACATCACGCGGGCCGAGGCGGACATCGACAAGGCGGTCGCCGACATCGCCGGGGCCGAGGTGCAATACCGCTCCGCCGCCGCCACCGTCGCGCGGCTGAAGCGGATCGGGGTCGCCGCGTCCGGCGACGAGTTGGACAAAGCCGAGGCGGTGGCGGCGGCCGCGCTGGCGAACCGCAAGGTGGCCGAGGCGAGCAAGAAGATCGCCGAGGCCAACCGCACGTCCGGCAACGCCTCGAAGGACAACGCGGAACTGCAGGTGGGTTACACGAAGATCAGCGCGCCCATCGCCGGCCACATCAGCCGCACCCTCGTGACGAAAGGCAACCTGGTCGGGCAGACGGACGCCACCCTGCTCACCACCATCGTGCGGATGGACAAGCTGTTCGTGTACTTCGACGCCCCGGAGCGGGACCTGGTGGAACGGCTTCGCGCGGCCCGCGAGGAGACCGGCCCGTCCACGGTGCCGGTGGCGCTGGGCATCGCCACCGAGACCGGCTACCCGCACGAAGGCGTCATCGACTTCCGGGAGAACCGCGTCGATTCCGGCACCGGCACCATCCGCGTGCGGGGGCTGTTCGACAACCCGGTCGGGCCGGACGCCAAGACTCGCCTGCTGGTTCCTGGCATGTTCGCCCACGTGCAAGTGCCTGACGGCCCGAAACGAACCCTGGTCGTGATCCCCGAAGAGGCGCTCATGACCGGTCAGGAAGGGTCGTTCGTGTACGTCGTCGGCGAAGGCAACAAGGTCACCAAGAAGACCGTGACCGTGCTGTCCGGCCCGCCGGTGTGGCGGCAGTCGATGGACGCGCCGGACCAGGCGGAGTGGAAGATGACGCCGCCCAAGGCCAACACCCCGCCCGCCCCGCTGCGGTCGGTGGTGGCCATCGAAAAAGGGTTGGACGTGAAGGATGTCATCATCGTCGTCGGCTTGCAGAAGGCCCGGCCGGGTGCTCCAGTCAATCCGGAAGAGTGGGCGTTCCGCGCTCCTCCGAAGTGATGCCCCACGAGCAGCCGGCGAACGGCGCGCCGTGAGTCCGCCGGTTCCGCGAACGGCCCACCGGCGGACTCACGGCGCGCCGTTCGCCGATCCCGTCCCCCCGCCGACCCGAAGGACCGCCCGTGATTTCCCGCTTCTTCATCGACCGCCCGATCTTCGCGAACGTCATCGCGATCATCACCATGCTGTTCGGCGCGGTCGCCCTCACCCGGCTGCCCGTCGAGCGGTACCCGGCCATCACCCCGCCGACGGTGGTGGTGTCCACCGTCTACCCCGGCGCGAACGCCCGCGTCGTGGCCGACACCGTCGCCGCCCCGGTCGAGCAGCAGATCAACGGGGTGGAGAACATGATGTACATGTCCTCCACCAGCTCGGCCGACGGCAGTTACTCGCTCACCATCACGTTCGAGATCGGCACCGATTTGGACCAGGCGCAGGTGCAGGTGCAGAACCTGCTGTCGGCCGCACTGCCGACCCTGCCGGCCGAGGTGCGGCAGCAAGGGGTGTCGGTGCAGAAGCGGTCGGCCAGCATCCTGATGGTGGTGTCGCTCATCTCGCCGTCGAAGAAGTTCGACGGGCTTTACCTGTCCAACTACGCCACCCTGCGGGTGCGGGAAGACCTGCGGCGGGTGGCCGGCGTCGGCGACGTGCAGGTCCGCGGGGCCGGCGCGTACGCCATGCGGGTGTGGATCGACCCGGACAAGCTGGCCTCCCGCCAGTTGACGACCGACGCCGTGATCGGGGCGCTCGCCCGGCAGAACGTGCAGGTGGCCGCCGGGCAAGTCGGCCAGCCGCCCAACCCGGCCGGGCAAGCGTTCCAACTGACCGTCACCACGCTCGGCCGCCTGACCGACGTCTCCCAGTTCGAAAACATCGTCGTCAAGGCCGGGGCGAACGGCCAACTGGTGTACCTGCGGGACGTGGCGCGGGTGGAACTCGGCGCGCAGTCGTACGACACCTTCACCGAGAAGAGCGCCACCGAATCGACCAACCTGCTCATCTTCCAACTGCCCGGGTCGAACGCCGTCGACGTGCGGAACCGGGTCGAAGCCGCGATGGAAGTGATCAAGCCGACGCTGCCCGACGGCATGGAGTACGACATCCCGTTCGACACCACGACGTTCGTGTCCAAGGCCATCAACAACGTGTACGCGACGCTGCTGGAGGCCGGCGGGCTGGTGCTGCTGGTGATCCTGGTGTTCCTCCAGAGCTGGCGGGCGCTACTGGTGCCGGCCACCACCGTGCCCGTCACCATCGTCGGGGCGTTCACCTTCCTGTACCTGTTCGGCTTCTCCATCAACCTGCTCACCCTGTTCGGCCTGATCCTGGCCATCGGGGTCGTGGTGGACGACGCCATCGTCATCGTCGAGAACGCCTCCCACCACATCGAACAGGGGATGACGCCGCGCGACGCCACCGTGAAGGCGATGAGCGAAGTGACCGGCCCGGTCATCGCCATCACCGTCGTGCTGCTGGCGGTGTTCGTGCCGACCGCCTTCCTGGGCGGCATCACCGGCCAGATGTACCGGCAGTTCGCCCTGACCATCGCCGCGACGGCCCTCATCAGCGCGGTGAACGCCCTCACCCTGAAGCCGGCCCAGTGCGCCGCGTACCTCCGCCCGCACAAGGGGCCGAACGTGTTCACCCGCGCGTTCGACTTCCTGTACAAGCCGGTCGAGCGGGCCTACGCCTGGGCCGTCCGGCAGTTGCTCAAAGTCTGGTGGGCGGTGCTGGTGCTGTTCGTGGCCGTCGTCGCCGGCACCGTCTGGTGGTACTTGCAGGTGCCGACCGGGTTCCTGCCGACCGAAGACGAGGGGTATGTGCTGATCGCCGTGCAGTTGCCCGACAGCGCGTCGTTGGACCGCACGCATGAAGTGACGGACAAGATGAACAAGGTGTTCGCGCGGTGGCGGGACGAAGGCAAGATCGAGAACTGGTTCACCCTCGGCGGCATCTCGCTGTTGGAAGGGACGGCCGCCCCGAACGGGGCGACGGTGTTCGTCCGCTGGACCGACTGGTCGAAACGCACCACCCCGGAACTGAGTCAGGACAAGCTCGTCGGTGCCCTTCAAGGGGAGTTGGCCGGCATCCGCGAGGCGTTCATCTTCGTCATCGTGCCGCCGTCCATTCAGGGGCTGGGGTTCGCCGGCGGGTTCGAAATGAAGATCGAGGACCGCGAGGGGGTCGGGCTGGAAACGCTGCAAGAGCGGACCGAGGCCATCGTCGCGGCGGCGGCGAAGCGGGCGGAGATCATGCCGCCGCCCCGTGGCATCCGCACCACCTTCCGCGCCGGGGTGCCGCAGATTTACCTGAACATCGACCGCGAGAAGGCGGAAAAGATGGGGGTGCGCCTCAGCGACGTGTTCGCCGCGCTGCAGGCCAACCTCGGCTCGGTCTACGTGAACGACTTCAACAAGTTCGACCGCACCTACCAGGTGCGGGTGCAGGCCGACGCCGGCTTCCGCGGCGACACCAGCCTGCTGCGGCGGCTGGAGGTGAAGAACCGCGACGGCGGGCAGGTGCCGCTCGGCACGCTGCTGGCGGTGGAGAAGCGCCTCGGGCCGCAGTCGGTCAGCCGGTACAACCTGTACCCGGCGGCCACCATCAGCGGACAAACAAAGCCGCAGTTCAGTTCCGGCGACGGGCTACGGGCGATGGAGGAAGTGGCGAACGAGTTGCTGCCGAAGTCGATGGGGTACGAGTGGACGTCCATCGCGTATCAGGAGAAGCGGGTGGCCGGCGAGGAGATCATCGTGTACGCCCTGTCGGTGTTCCTCGTGTACCTCGTGTTGGCGGCCCAGTACGAAAGCTGGCTGCTGCCGCTGGCCGTCGTCCTGGTGGTGCCGCTCGGCCTGCTGGGGGTGGTCGCGGCGGTCGTCATCAGCGGGCTGGACAACAACATTTACACGCAAATCGGGGTGGTGCTCATCATCGCGCTGGCGAGCAAGAACGCCATCCTGATCGTCGAGTTCGCGCGCGAACTGCGGCTGGCCGGAAAGCCGATCCGCGTCGCGGCGGTGGAAGCCGCGCGGCTGCGGTTCCGGCCGATCCTGATGACCTCCATCGCGTTCATCCTGGGCATGGTGCCGCTGGTGATCGCTACCGGGGCCGGGGCGGCCAGCCGGCGGGCGCTGGGCACGGCCGTGTTCGGCGGGATGATTACTTCGACGGTGCTGGCGGTGTTCTTCGTCCCGGTCTTCTATGTGGCCGTCCAATACCTGATCGAACTGCTCAACGGCCCGCCCCTCCGCCCCGACAACGAGGCGAACGGCAGCGCGAAGCCGGCACCGGCGATCTAGAATTTGGGAGGCGAGGCTCCCGCCGAGCCGCGTGAGTGAGTGGCGGGAGCCTCGCCCCAGTGCTGTTCACATGATTGTCGGGTGTGAATGCCTGGAAAACCAAGCGAATCGGTTCTTGACTTCACGCCGGAGGCGTGGCGGACTGTAGCCAGGGGTGAGCGAGCGAAGCGAGCGACGCCCCTGGAACCCGGAGCGAAGGGCACCGCACCCCGGAGGGGTGCGAGAAAACGTCGGGGAAACGTGTGCCAGGGGTTTCACCCCTGGCTACAGTCCGCCACACCTCCGGCGTGAGGAAGAACCACACGGACAGGCGCTCCATCACAAGCCAATCATGTGCACAGCACTGGCCTCGCCCTCCCAGAAAACAGACGCATCATGCCACCCGGCGTTGGGCCTGCTTCGCGTAGGCGGCCACCACGTCAATCACCCGCCGCTGCTGCGCGTCCGTGATCTCCGGGAACATCGGCAGCGCCAGCACCGCCTTCGCCGCCTGTTCGCTGGCCGGGAAGTCGCCCTCGCGGTGGCCCATCCCGGTCAGGCACTCCTGCAGGTGCAGTGGCAGCGGGTAGTACACCTCGACGCCGACTTTCTCTTCTTTCAAGTGTGCGACTAGCGGGTCGCGGTGCGGCGCGGGCACCCGCACGACGTACTGGTTGAACGTGTGCCGGCCGTGCGGCGTGACCGTCGGCCGTAGCAAAAAGCCGTTCAACCCGGCCGCCTCAATCATCGCGTCGTACCGCTTCGCCGCCGCCCGCCGCCCTTCGATCCACCGCTCCACCCACGGCAGCTTCACCCGCAGGATGGCCGCGTGCAGGGCGTCGATGCGGGCGTTCCAGCCGACGAACTTGTGGAAGTACTTGACCTCGCTGCCGTGGTTGCGGTAGGCCGTCATCTTCTTGTGGATCGCCTCATCGTTCGTGGTCACGAGTCCCGCGTCGCCCAGCGTGCCGAGGTTTTTACTGGGGTAAAAGCTGAAGCAACTCACGTCGCCGAGCGTGCCGCACTTGGTCCGCCGGTAGCACGAGCCGAACGACTGGGCCGCGTCCTCGATCACCTTCAGTTTGTAGTCTTTCGCCAGCTCGAAGATCGGGGCCATGTCGGCGCACTGGCCGAACAGGTGGACGGGCATAATCGCCTTCGTCCGCGTCGTGATTTTCGCCTCGATCAACTTCGGGTCGAGGTTGTATGTCGTCGGGTCGATGTCCGCGAACACTGGCGTGGCCCCGACGCGGAGGATCGAACCGACGGTGGCGAAGAAGGTGAACGGCGGCAGGATTACCTCGTCGCCGGGGCCGATGTCCAGACCGTACAGCGCGAGCAGGAGCGCGTCCGTGCCGGACCCGCAACCGAGGCCGAACTTCGCCCCACAGTAGTCGGCCGCCTCCCTCTCGAACGCCGCCACTTCCGGGCCGAGGATCGCCTGCCCGGAGTTCAGCACCCGGAGCACGGCCGCCTCGATGTCGTCCTTCTGCGTGCGGAACTGGCCGACGATGTCGCACAGGGGGAGGGGGGTGGGGGGAAGCGTCATCGCGGCGGTCTCGAAGATGGGCGGAAAAGTCCCCACTCACTACTCGGTTTCGGCAAGCCTGTCAACGCGGGTTGGAACAGGAGCAGTGCCGCGGGTGTACGACACGGTTTGCAAAGTCGAGATTCGCCACTGGAGAACCTCACCGCAACTCCTTTTTTGGCAATCACTTCCATCGACTACGCCGGAGCGATGA
>Ga0105046_10016312_pt1 | contig 11405 bp, 7 predicted proteins | sample MAT03_FD_78385 | JGI IMG/M metagenome (GOLD analysis project Ga0105046, IMG submission 78385) | Freshwater microbial communities from Lake Fryxell liftoff mats and glacier meltwater in Antarctica - MAT-03 (megahit assembly) | ecosystem: Environmental > Aquatic > Freshwater > Ice > Liftoff...
GCGGATCGCGAGCGCCCCCGCAGTCGAGCGACGAAGGCGTACTCTTGTACGTCGAGGAGCGAGCGAGGAGGTAAGCCGCGAGGCGCCCGCGCCGCCGCGCCGCAGCCGCCGAGGGGGTGACGCCGTAGTGCTAACGTCGCCGACCATATGCGCCTCGCCCTCGCCCTCGTGCTCGCGATCTCGCTCGGGTTGGTCTCGGCCTGCGGCGACGACGCCGGCGGGCACTCCACCGAGCTCAAGTGCGGCGACGGCGTGTCGGGCCCGCTGGCCGCCGGTGGCGTCGTGCTGGTCGACGGCGCGAGCGCGGCCGATCTTGCCGGCGCGGCGGTGCGGGCCCAGGTCGCGACCACCACCCCCGCCGCGGCGGTGACCATCGCCTGCGCCGACGACATCGTGCCCGCCGGCTTCGTCGCGCTCGGGCCGGCGGTCAGCTTTGGGCCGGCCGGCGCCGCCTCGGATCGTCCGTTCGAGCTGACCTTGCCGTACAAGAACGCGCGGCTCCCAACCGGGGGCCTGCGCCGTCACGTGCGCGTGGTCGCCAAGCGGCACGTCGGCGACGGCACGCCGTTCTTCCCGCCGGTCGCCGGCCGCGCGCTCGACGATGCCGACGGCTACGCCTCCCGGTTCAGGTTCCGCGCGCCCGAGCTCATCACCTATCAGGTCGTCGCGCCCGCCGACGCTGGCGCCACCGAGACCCGCCATTTCAACTATCGCTCCATCGTCGGCATCTCGATGGGCGGCAACGCCGCGATGTCGATCGGCCTGCGCCACCGCGACCGCTTCGACTTCATCGGCGACCTTGGCGGCGAGCCCGGCCCGTCGATGAAGTACTCGCTGGCGATGTTCAACGACTTCCTGTTCGGCGGATTCTGTACCGCGTCGCCTGACGACGGTGGCCCGGTCGGCGCGCTGTGTCCGGCCGACCAGCGCAAGCCGTCCATCGACCAGTTCGAGATCGCGTCGGACTTCGAGCACATGACGTATCAGGACGGCGACGGCGTCGGGCTGACCCTGCGCCGCAACCTGTACATGAAGGCGGCCCGCGATCTGTCGCGCGCGCTGTCGAACCCGGCGCTCTACAACCCCGACCCGGCGGTCTTTGGCTACCCGCCGCCCGGCGTCGACCTGGCTTACCTCGCGCGCCCGGCCGCCGACCGCTGCGCCGATCCGATCGTGCTCGACAACTTCTACGATCGCGAGTTCAACCCGACCGCCGAGTACCCGGTCATCACGTTCTGCGACGGCGGCGACTCGGACGCCTCGCTCGGCTTCGGGGTGTTCGACCCGGCCCAGCCCCAGACCAACCCGGCCGAGGTGCTGCTCGCCGTCGACCTCAACCGCAACGGCGTGCGCGACCGCGGCGAGCCGGTGGTCACCAACCCCTTCGAGCCGTTCGCCGACGTCGGCGTCGACGGCGTGGCCGATCGCGACGAGCCCGGCTACGACGCGGTCACCAAGCCCGACCCCAGCGGCGACGACTACCACGCGCTGCGCAACCCGCGCGGCACCGAGGGCGATCACGACCGCCAGGACGGCGAACCTTACGAGGACGTCGGCCTCGACGGCGTCGCCCAGACCTGCCAGTGGAGCCCGACCGCGACCGATTGTTACGACTTCGGCGAGGGCGACGGGGCGTGGACCTTGTCTCCAAACCTGGTCAACTGGTACCGCAGCGACGCGGAAAAGATTCTGGCAGGAATGACCGAAGCCGAGCGTCGCGGGGTCGGCATCTGGATGGACGCCGGCATCCGCGACTTCCTCAACGCGGGCGTCTCGGCCAACGCCGGCATGGGCGCGTTCATGGGCCGCTTCGGTATGGCCGGCGGCGTGTACGACGGTTTCGGGGCCCTCAGCGGCGGCACCGAGTCGAGCTACGAGTTCACCCAGGTGCCGTGGGCCGACGTGCCCGACAACGTCATGGTCCGCTACGGCGATCCCGACGCCTCGCCCGCGCTCATCGCCACCGGCGACGGCCGCCACGTCGGCACCGCGGTCCAGGTCATCAACCGGGTCACCTCGGTGTTCGCGTGGCTCGATCGCCGCATGCCCGCCGGCGATCGCGACGACGAGCAGAACAGCGGCGAGATCCGCATGGGCCAGACCTTCACGCCGCCCACCACCGGCCGCGAGACGCCGTACGCGATCTTCTTGCCGCCCGGCTACAGCGCGCCCGCCAACGCCAACCGGCGCTACCCGGTGGTGTACTTCCTCCACGGCTACGGCCAGGAGCCCGACGATCTGGTGGTGCTATCGGCCGTCTTCGAGAGCTACATGATCGCGTCGGACCTGCCGGCCGCGCAGCGCTTCCAGAAGTTCATCATCGTCTACGTCGACGGCCGGTGCCGGCCCAACGTCGACACCGTGCCGGTGCCGGTGGTCGGCGATCAGTGTGAGGGCGGCACGTTCTACATGGACGCGCCGGCCGGCGGACTGGCCCGGATGGAGACCAACCTCCTCGAGCTGATGGATTACATCGACGCGACCTTTCGCACCAAGGCCGCCGACAGCGTCGAGGTCGTCAAGTAGGCGCGGCAGCGACGACCACCGCGCGCGGTTGGTCGTGCGGCGTCCGGGATGCCAAGGCGAATGCCTCAGGGGGTGATCACGGCCAGCGAGCGCGGGCCGCGGGTCCAGACCCGGCCGAACTCGTCGATCGTGAGGTCGAGGATCTGGTTCTCGACCATGCCGCGCCGCACGTCGAGGCGGCGCACCTTCTTGCCATCGAAGATCGCGACGCCGCGGTCGGTCGCGAGCCACAGCCGACTGTCGGCGCCCAGCGCGAGGTCGTTGGTGGTGAAGCGCAGCTGGGCCGGGAAGCGCCAGTGCTCGCCGTCGAAGGTGCCGACGCCGTCGGGCGACGCCACGAACACCAGGCCGCCCGGCGTGACCGCGACCGCGTTGAGCAGCTCGCTGACCAGCTGCATGCCCTCGTTCCACACCGTCACGGTCTCGCCGACCATGCGGACCGCGCCCTGGCGGCTCGCCATCCACACCTCGTCCTCGCCGAGGAACGCGGCGTCGACGACCCCGACCGGCACCGGCAAGATGCCCTTCTTGCGCTCGCCGGGATCGAGGCTGGCGTGGTGGTACGCCACCGCGCCCAGATCGAGATCGATCGTCGCGACGCCCCAGGGCCGCAGCTCGCCCTCGTCGCGGTACCGCAGGCCGACCCACAGGAGGCCGCCCGGCGCGATGCGCGCGAAGCTCACCTCGGGTCCGGGGCCGGGGGTCTCGAGCTGGATGCCCGTCGGCGTCCAGGTCTCGCCCTCGATCTTGCTGATCTCGATGGCGCGGGCGTCGGGCTTGCGGTGCAGGCCGTACAGCACCCCGCCGGTGCCGCGCACCATCGCGAGGACGATGTCGTCGGGCGGACCGGCCGGGGCGAAGCTCTGGCCGCGCCAGCGCCACGCGTGGGGCGCGCCGGTCGCGAGCCAGCAGTCGTCCTTGGCCTGACACAGGACGGTCAGCGAGCCGGCGCCGTCGAGCATCGCGGCTCGCCGCAACCAGCCGATGGGCTGGCGCGCCTCGATCGGCAGCCGGGCCACGCCCAGCTCCTGCGTGCCGACCAGGAGCTCGCGCTCGGTGGCGGCCAGGGTGGTCGCTCCCGACGGCAAGGCCGCCGGGAGCCGGGTGACGTGGAAGACGTCCTTGCCGCCGCTGTTGACCGACAGCAGCCGCGCGCCATCGCGTGACAGCGGCTCGGGGCCGGGCGCTGGGCCGGCGCGCACCGCGTAGAGCCCGTCGTTGGTCATCACGACCAGCGCGTCGGCGAAGCTGGTGGGGGCGTTCCAGCGCACGTTGGGCGACAGCTTGTACGAGGCCCAGGGCCCGCCGCGGCTGATCGCGACCCGCTGCCGGCCGCTGGAGTCCTCGCCAACCACGATCACGCCGCTGCCCGGCGCCGCCGCGATCCAGCGCACGGTCACGACCTCGCAGCCCTGGGCCGGGCCGAACGGGAAGGTCTTGCCGGTGGGATCCCGGCCGATGAGGCCGCGGTCGCTGCCGATCCACAGCCAGCCGTCGCGGCCCACGTGCAGCGCGGTCACCGGATCGGCGATCGCCGTCGAGGTCCAGCCGCCTTTGGGCGACGCGTAGAACAGGCCGCGCGGGTGGCCGATCCACAGCCCGCCGTCGGTGGCCGCGGCCAGCGCGATCGCTCGCGGCGGTGCGGCCGGGGTGGAAGGCGGCGCCACGATCGCGTCGGCGGCGCCGGGCCCGCTGGCCGACACCGGTGCGACCTCGAGGGTGCCAAAGCCGAGCTCGGTCGCCAGCGGGCTGCCGCGCATCGACTCGAAGGACTCGTTCTTGGTGTCGTAGTAGCCGAGGCCACCGTCGGTCGCGATCCACAGCCAGCCGCGCTTGGGGTCGGCGGCGATGGCCAGCACGTGGGCGCCAGGCAGGCCGTGGACCGACGACAGCTCGAGCACCTGGCCGTCGGCCGACCAGCGCTCGAGGGTCGAGCCCTTGTTGGCGAAGACGAAGCCGCCCACCGCCGCGACCTGGCTGACCGGCGCGGTTTCGGTGAACGCGCGCAGGTGGACCTTGCTGCGCACCGGCGGCGCGGCCGGCGTCGGCATGGTGCCGGGACAGGCCGCCAGCGCAGTCCCAACGACTAGCCAGGGCCACCGGTGGCGACGAACGGTCGGCTCCCCTGGCAACGTGGCGCGACGGTAGATCAGGCCAACCCTTGGCGCCAGCGCCCGCCGCGTCGATAATCGCGCCATGGCACGGTCCCGCCGCCCGCGCGGCTTTGGTCCTGATCTTCGTGGCACCCTTGGCACGCTGGTGCGCTCCACGCTCGCGCAGGCCGGCGTGGTGCGCGACGTCCTCGAGCGCGGCGCCCGCGAAGGACGAGCTCGCCTCGACGACGTCCGGCGCGACCGCCGCCGCGAGACCGCGCTGGCCGCGCTCGGCGAGGCGGTGATGGAGGCCGCGCGCGCCGGCGAGCTGACCGAGCTGTTCGACGTGCCGGCCATCGCCGACGCGATCAGCGAGGTCGAGGCCTTCGACCGCGGCGAGGCCGACACCGTCGACGAGCTGCCGACCCGCAACTGGACGCCGACCCAGCGCGGCGCGCGCTACGACCGCGACGAACCTCGCCCACCGGTGGCGACGCGCCCCGACCGCCCCGACCGCCCCGACCGCCCCGACCGCCCCGACCGCCCCGACCGCCCCGACCGCAGCGACGAGCCGGGCCCGCGGTTCCGCACCGATCGCGTCGACCGCCCCGACCGCAGCGACGAGCCGGGCGCGCGGTTCCGCACCGATCGCCCTGCCGACGACGACGGCACGGTGTCGTCCGCGTCGTGGCGGCCCCCGCCGCGTCCACCGGCCTCCGGGCCTGCCGCACCCCGCGCACCTCGCCCCGCGCCCGCACCCGCCCGTTCGCCGACGCGCACCCAGCCCACCGCGCCCGCGGCCGCGCCGCCCAAGCCGGCTCGCGCCGGGGGCATCCAGTTCGGCGCCACTGACGGCGACGACGATGACGATCTCGAGCAGTACATGCACCCCGACGACGTCCCGCCCCGCACGCCCTCGGGATCCCGGGGCGGCGAGGACGCGTGAGCGCGCCGCGGTCCAGCCACGCCCCGCGCGCCGATATCCACCGCTGGTCCCGCACGACCCGCACGACCCGCACGACCCGCACGACCCGCACGACCCGCACGACCCGCACGGTCCCGAAAATGCGAAAGGGCGCCGGAGCGCCCTTTCATCGTGTCGTTGGTGGAGACAAGGGGGATCGAACCCCTGACCTCGTGAATGCCATTCACGCGCTCTCCCAGCTGAGCTATGTCCCCAACTCGCTTCGCTTTGTGACCGAAGACGGCAAACCCCTTACCGCCGCCTGGAGCCAGTGTCAAGCGCTCCCGCCACGGCACCGTAACCTGTCCGATCTGACCGCCTCCGATCGCCTGGAGCGGGGATGCGCCTAGGCGAGCTACTGATCGAGGCTGGCGTGCCGGACGCGCACGTCGCCCAAGCCCTGGCGCGGCAGCGGACCTCGCGCGAGCGGCTGGGCGCGGCCCTGGTGGCGCTTGGCCACGTCGGCGCCGACGACATCGCCCGCGCGCTGGCCCGTCAGCACGGCGTCCCCGCGGCCCTGGCCCGCCACTTCGAGCAGCGCGACGACGCGCTGGTGATCGTGGTGCCCTCGGCCCTGGCGATCGGCATCGCCGCCGTGCCGGTGGCTTGGTCGCGGAGCGCGGAGGGCCGGGCTCTGGTGGTGTGCTTTCGCGATCCCTGGCCCGAGCACGTCGCCGAGGTCGAGCGCGCCACCGGCCACCCCGTTATCGCCGCGGTGGCCTGCGAGAGCACGGTCGCCCGCGAGCTGGCGCGGGCCTACGCCGCCCCGGCCGCGGCCGCCGTGCCCGATGGCGTGCCCGACCTCGACGCCGCGATCGACGTCGACTTCGACTTCGACGAGGTGTCCTCGCCGCGGCTGTCGCTCGGGCTGGACCTGGTCGAGCTCGACGATGGCCGGGTCCAGCGCGACGCCACGCAGCTCCTGATGCCGACCCGCACCGCCGCCCCGCCGCCGACCAGCGCGCTCGCGCTCGACCTCGCCATCGCCGGCATGGCGGTCGCAGACGGCAGCGACCGGATCGCCGATCTCGCGGTCGCCTACGCCCGCGGCGCGTGGCGCGGGGCTGTCGTGCTGGTGGTGCGCGAGGGCCTCGCGCTCGGCCACCGCGGCTTCGGCGGCAAGCTCACCGACGCCGCGCTCGAGTCGCTGGCGCTGCCGCTGGGCCAGCCCTCGGTGCTGGCCTCGGTCCACGACGCGCGGCGCGGCTTCGCCGGCGAGCTGCCGCGCGGCGGCCTGGCCCAGGAGCGCTTCGTGCGGCTCTTCGCCGACCTGGGCCCGCGCCAGGTCGCGGTGGTGCCGGTGGCGGTGCGCGACCGGGTCGTGAGCCTCCTGTTCGCGATCGTCCCCATCGCCGGCCTCGCCGACAGCGCGGCCGCCCTGACCCGTCTGGGCGTCGCCATGGCCGAAGGCTACGAGCGCCTCATCTGCGAGGCCCGGGCCGCCAAGGCCGGCGCGTAGCGCTACGGGACTCGGGGCGCGCCGGCCGCGAGGCTGGTCAGGAACCCGCGCCAGTCGGCGATCGCCGCCGGGCTCCGGGTCGCGACGAAGTGGCCGTCGTAGGCGCCCGCCGGGTCGTACTGGAACACCGCGCCGAAGCGGACCTGGCCGTCGCCGCCGACGCGGGTCGGATCGATGGGGCGCGGATCGGTCGGCAGGCCGATGACGGTGATCTGCGGCTCGACCACGACCAGCCCGGCCGCCGCCGCGGTCGCGGTCAGCGTCAGCTCGGGCGAGTAGCTGTCGCCTTTGCCCCACGACATCCAGACGTGCTTGCTGGCCACGCCGGCCGGTGGGCGCTTGATCAGCATCGGCGCGTAGTTCACCGGATCGATCCGGTCAAAGAACAGCTGCCACAGGATCATCACCGGGTGCCCGGCGCCCAGGCCCTCGCCGAGCAAGAGCTCGAGGCCGGCCTTGGCGTCGACCGGCTGCTTCTTGCCGAGGATGCCCTCGACCAGCGCCGAGCCGGCGCCCGAGAAGATCGCGCCTTTGGCCCGCGAGGTCACCGCGACCGCCGGGAGGCCGACGTTGGAGCCCTGCGAGTGGCCAAAGTAGTACGTGCGCGCCGCGTCGAAGTCGATCGTGCCGCTGACTCCGGCGACCGCGAACGGCGCCAGGTCGGGCAGGCGCAGCGCGGTCAGCTCGTCGACGGCACCCTGCAGGTGATTGTCGCGCGCGGCCCGCGGGTTGACGATGTTGAAGACCAGGCTGTCGGGCGTGCGCGCCGAGGCGCCGCGCCGCGCGCCGTGTCCGACGCCATCGGTGGTGAAGGTCGCCATCGGCGTCGCGGCCTCGGCCAGGGTCGACGCGATGCCGGCGTCGATCGCGGCCTTGTAGCTGCCGCCGGTTCCGTGGGCGTGGACCACCAGCGGCCAGCCGCCAGCCGGCGCCGCGCCCTTGGGGATGGTGAGCGCGAAGCACTCGCTGAGCGTGCCTTGGGCCACTGGGTTGCCGTCGGTGCCGACCTCGAGCGCGCCACCATCGGTCGGCCGCTCGTAGGGCAGGGTGCCGGCCTGGTAGTTGGTGACCGTGAGCCGGCCGTGGATCTCCCAGAACCCGCCCGACGAGTCGCCGCAGGCGCGGGTCGGATCGGCGCCGGCGCACGGCGAGATCGCGACGCCATCGCACAGGGTCAGGTCGGTGATCGTCGGCATCGGCGCGGCCTCGACCTCGGCGGCCAGCTTGCGCGCCAGCTTGCTCGCGTCGGCGACCGTGAAGACCGCGGCCGCCGCGACGGTGGTGGTCAGGCGGCTCTGCTCGGTCAGGTAGGTGCGGAACTTCGCGTACTGCGCCCAGCCTCGGGCCAGGGTCGCGTCGGCGGGCGCGGTCGCGCCCAGCAGCGCGATCAGATCGGGATCCTGGATCGGCGTCGCGCCGCTCGTCGAGCGCGCGGCCGTCGACACCCACGCGGCGTAGGTGTGACCGGGCTCGAGGGGGTCGGTGGTGCGGTTACCCAGGGTGAGCCGGTTCTGGCAGGCGAACTTGCCCCGGCCGGAGTCGAAGTTGAACGCGCGGCTGCGGTTGGCGCCGTAGCCCGGCAGCCCCGGGTCGGTGATGTCGACGATGAACAGCGCGGCGCCGTCCTGCACCGTCGAGAAGTCGAGCGCCGACGAGAACCGGAACGACGCCGTGGTCAGGCTCGCGAAGCCGTCGAAGTCCTCGGCGGCCGCGTCGGCGTAGAGGTCGACCAGGTCGAGGCCGAGCAGCGACAGTCCCGGCCGCGGAAAGTCCGACAGGTCGAGCGTGCCGTCGGGCTGGACCCGCACGTCGTTGGGGAACGGCAGCCGGTAGAAGTCGGCGAGCGGCGCGCCCGGGCGCGGCACCTCGAAGAAGATCCGAAACGGGCTCTCGTCGTTGGCGCAGGTCACGCCGACGTAAGGCGGGAAGGCGTCGACCGCGCGCTGGCAGCGACCGCCCGACGAGCAGGCCAGCCCGGCCAGACAGTCGTCCGACGCGTCGCAGGTCGCGCCGACCTCGCCGGGGCCGTCGGCCTGGCAGGTGCCGCCGAACCCGTCGAGCTGGCAGCGCAGGGTCGACATGCAGTCGGCGCCCGACACGCACGCCGAGTCGATCGCGCCGCCGCCGGCTGGTGAGCAGATCCCGTTGAGGGCGCACTGCAGGCCGGTCGAGCAGTCGCGGTTGGCCGAGCAGTTCGCGCCCACCCCGACGGTGCCGGGGAAGATGCAGACGTCGGCCGCGCACACCAGCCCGGGCGCGCACTGGGCCGCCGTCGAGCAGGTCGCGCCGGTCCCTCCGTCGGGCCCGTCGTCGGCGTGGTCGTCGGCATTGAAGATCGAACATCCGCCGAGGACGGCGGTGGTCAGCGCGAGCGCAAGAATGAAGCGCAAGAGTCCCCCTTGGCCACCACGATAACATCGGGTCGGGACGGCGATGTGAAGGACCTCACGCAGGGTTGCGTTTCGCGGCCTGTCGAGGCAATAACGCCCCGCGTGATCGAATCTATCGCCCACTGGATGCAGAACCTCATCCGCGACGTCGGATATCCTGGGCTGTACCTGCTGATCGTGCTCGAGAGCACGATGGTCCCGGTGCCGTCGATGCTGGTGATGCCGTTCGCGGGCTACTCCTGCACCGACCACGGCGGGAACATCTTTTCCCTGCCGGCGATCTTGCTGGTCAACGCGGCGGGCGCGCTCACCGGCTCGCTGTTGTCGTACTGGCTGGGCGCCGCCGGTGGCAAGCCGCTGCTCCTCAAGTACGGCAAGTACGTCTTCGTGAAGCCCTCCGACCTCGACAAGACCGAGGCGTTCTTCGCGCGCTACGGCGTGTGGACGGTGCTGATCGCGCGGTTCTTGCCGGTGGTGCGCCACCTGATCTCGGTGCCGGCAGGGGTCGCCCGCATGAAGCTGCCGACGTTCATCCTTCAGACGCTGATCGGCGCGTCGATCTGGGGCGGCGGGCTCATGGTCCTCGGCTACGTGATCGGCGACAACTGGGAGTCGGTCGCCACGAAGATGAAACGTGTCGACCTGATCTTCGCGGTCATCATCGTGCTCCTCATCGTCGGCATCATCGTGCGCTTCCTCATCAAGCGGCGCCGCGCGGCGCGGGCCGGCCAGCCCGCATGAACCCCGACCGTTCGGGCAGCGTGCGGGCGAGCTCGGCAACCGATCGCGCCCGGTCGCGGCCCTTGCGTCCACCGCATCACCCGTCAACGGTGCTAGCTTGATGACGATGTTGCAGTCGGCCGAAGCGGTAGCGGTCCACCTGCTCGACCATCACGAGGTCGAAGTGGTCGACCAGGCGCTGCGCTTGGTGGCGGCGCGCGCGCCGGCCGACGCCCAGACGCTGCGCGACCTCATCGGGCAGCTCCGCCAGACCAACGCGCTGCTCGCCAACCTGCGCCCGCTGCGCGCGCCGACCTCGATGGGCGGCGAGGCGCGCAACGAGTCGACGCTCATCGATCACCTGACCGCGCTCGACGGCCTGTCGGGCGATCTGATGCTGCCGCTCAAGGCCAACCTGTCGCGCACCGCGCTGCTCACCAAGATCAACTTCCTGCGCGCCTTCATCAAGGCGACCTCGGCGGTGGCCCGCCGCAGCGACGACGGCCCGGCCGAGACCGCGCGGGTCATCCACGATCTCAACGAAGAGCTCGCGCAGTCCATCTACACGCTGCTGTGCGAGGAGCTGTTCTTGGCGCTGTTGCGCAAGCCCGACGTGACGCAGCCGATCAAGCGCCGCTGCGCCGACCAGCTCATCACGATCTGGGACGACGCCACGCTCGAGATCGACGACTTCGCGCCGCTCCTCGAGTCGGCGTGGCACGCGCGCAACCGCATCACCAGCGACTTTGGCTGCATGGTCGGCGCGACCGAGACCTTCCGCCTCGGCTGTGAGGACTGCTCGCCCGAGGTGCTCGAGTTCTTCGCGCGCGACGACATGGATCCGGACGAGACCAGCGCGTTCGACGAGTTCCTGTTCAACATGACCTACGAGGAGCTCGGCCTCCTGCGCGCCAAGATGCGCGAAGAAGGTCGGCGCACGGTCAGCACCAGCTGGGCGTCCAACGTCCTGGGTCGTCCCATCGAGGAGCTCGAGCACTCGCGCGAGATCGACCCGATGGCGCTGTACCGGTCATACAACCGGCGCCAGCTCGCGGCTGACTTTCGGTTGATGGCTGGCACGGCCGGCCCGCGGCGCACCGCCGAGGGCTACCTGATGGTCTACCTGCTCGACCACGAGCGCTGACGCGCCGCGGTCAGGTGCCGCCGCGGTCAGGTGCCGCCGCGGTCAGGTGCCGCCGCGGTCAGGTGCCGCCGCGGTCAGGTGCCGCCGCGGTCAGGTGCCGCCGCGGTCA
>Ga0105046_10016313_pt1 | contig 11405 bp, 10 predicted proteins | sample MAT03_FD_78385 | JGI IMG/M metagenome (GOLD analysis project Ga0105046, IMG submission 78385) | Freshwater microbial communities from Lake Fryxell liftoff mats and glacier meltwater in Antarctica - MAT-03 (megahit assembly) | ecosystem: Environmental > Aquatic > Freshwater > Ice > Liftoff...
AATTCGCCATCAGAACAGCGCGCGGCTTTCGTACCTTCGATGCGCTCGAAACTGCCTTGTTTCATAGGCCAGGCCAACTTCCTGAGCCTATCCTTTTCACCCATAGATTCTGGTGAGGAGCCATATTTCCTGTGCTCGCCTTGACTGGCAATCTTCGCCCCCGGTGCAATTCGGAGCCATACTTGTGACCATGTCGCCCCAAGCTGCACCTGATCTCGCATCGTCTTCCGGCCAGCGCCCGCTTGGCCGCACCGGCGTGTGGGTATTGCCGGTATCACTCGGCGGGGAAGGGATTCTGCGGACCAACGGGCGCGCGAAGGAAGCGGTGCCGGTGATCCTGGAGGCTTTGCGCCTCGGTGTTCGCTATTGCGACACCGCGCCCGCCTACTCGCAAAGCCAGGACTACTACGGCGAGGCCTTTCGCATCGCGGGAAAGGGGGCGCGCGAGTGTGTGTTTCTGGCCTCGAAGACACACGAACGCACCCACGATCGAGCGCTGCGCTTGCTCGACGATTCGTTGCGCCGCCTGGGCACCGACACGCTCGATCTCTGGCAGATGCACGATCTACGCGACATGGACGAACTCGATGTGCTGTTCGGCAAGGGCGGCGCACTCGAAGCGGCACGCGAGGCGCAGGCGGATGGACGCATTCGTTTCATCGGCCTCACCGGGCATCACGATCCGCGCGTGCTGCTCGAAGCAATGCGGCGTTTTCCCTTCGACAACGTTCTCGTCGCGGTGAACCCCGCCGATTCGCACAACATGCCGTTCGTGCCGACGGTGGTCGCCGAAGCGCGACGGCAGGGCATGGGAGTGGTCGGCATGAAGGTGATGGCGGCGGGGCGTTTGCTGGCGGAAGCGCACCCCGTCGAGTTGATCCGTTACGGCGCCACGTTGACCGACACCGTCATCATCGGATGCTCCAGCGTGGAGGAAGTCCGGCAAAACCTGGCGGTCGCGCGCGATTTTCAGCCAATGACCGACGCCGATCAGCGTGCGCTCGAACAGCGCGTGGCCAAACACGCGAGGCAGTACGACTACTTCAAGGGCTACTGAGACGAAAAACGCGGCCGCGCGCGATCACCCTGTCATGGGTCACCAGCGTGAGGGCTTCGAGCTCGGCCTGCGCAATCAGCAGCCGATCGAACGATCCCGTAGTCCCGACGTGTGTGCCATGCAGTCGCAAACGAGCCGTAGGTTCTTCGCGCAAGTTGTGCTGCAGATAGAGTCGGGTCGCCGTCGAGCGCAGCCCACATGTCCGCCCGATAGCTCGGACCCATCATCACACGATGACGGTAGCCTCGATGTTGTCGCGCCAAAACCTCCGGCGACAGCACATCTGTGACACGGTTTCGTAGAACGTTGGCGGGCACCAGCAAGGGCGATCCCGAAAATCGCTCATCTTCCCCGCGCCGCTTGATCTGAAAAGCGTTGCCCGTCGCGAGCAATTCAAGCTGAGGTTTTTGGTACCCCTTGGCCATTCGGGCGTAACGGCGATCCTGCGCCTGCCATGTCGCCAGGGCGGCCCAGAGTGCCCGGACACGGATGGAGGATTGCGAGGCGACGATCTTGGTGAGGCGGTCGACGTTCACCCACGGGGCATGAACGCCCACCCACGTCACCAGGATGGCGAGCACGCGCAAATCATCGCGCTCCATGGCTTCAATGGAAGCGAACAGCAGCGTGTCTTCGATGTTGGGCTCCGCCTTTGCCACAGGCGCCGCGAACGACATCCCGATAGCCACCATCTCCCCGGTCAATGTGTCAGCAGAGAGCGGCGGCACGGGTTGCAAGGCACGGCTATACCCCATGACCGAGCCTCCGACCCAGGTCCGGAAGTACGGCGCGAATGTGTACACGCCAATCAGGATTGGCATCTTGTTGTTCAAGCCAGGGAAGAATGGTTTCCAAATCGTCGTCGGTTGGTGCAAGCGCAACACAGTCGCCGAGATCAATTCCGCGATCGGCCAGGGCCCAAAGCTTCGCGCGCAATAGATCCAATCGGCCAGGACAGGTGAGGGTGATGGCATGCCCAGTGAAGGCAGGCTGCAGATGGTCGCGCCAGTCTTTGGGCAAGTGCTCGGTGAGTGATGCTGGCCCGTTGTTGAGCCAATCATCGTCGAGAAATCCTCCGTCGCGCCGGATTGCGGTTGCGAATGCAACGGCCGCCTCGACCATTGCTTGCGAAAGCGGTGGTGCGAGAATGTCGCAGTCTTTGGTTGGCCGTGAACTCACGCCCAACAAGTTCAACGCAGCGCCACCAACCACGACGGCGTCCAGCCGAAGACCGCGACCGGTCAGGAATCGGTCGAAAGCCATCAGTATTTCGACGGGCTTCATGGGTATCAGTTTAGCTGATACCCATGAAGCCGCCAAAACTTTCACCCCGAATGTCGTGGTAGCCGCGACCTATAACGAGCCAACCAGGGACGCATCGTCCCGCAGCCTGAACTAATCGCGGCGATTTCGGGTGCTGCCACGCATGCGCATGGCCAACGTCTGCCTTCAGCGGCACTCAGGTCCATTCGTCACACATACCGGGCATTTGATCGCTGCCGCAACATGGCGCCACCCATCCTGCCGACCAACGATTTGGGTCCGCTCTCCTGGTCGATGAGGTTTTGAGGACCCACAGCCGTTCAAAAATACGGCACCGGTGCTGCTGCCGAAGGGGGCTCATCCTTGCCGACGGAATAATACCGGTCGCCGGTCTGGCTGTTTTTAGGGAAGCCGCGAATACCCAACTGGCCGTCGTCACCAAGACCCCAGCAGCGAATGTTGGCATCGGACAGCAACGCGCAGGTGTGGGATTGACCGGTGGCGATTGTACCGATTCGACCGCCGACATCCACGAGCCCCAGTGGCTCCAGGGTAGTCCCATTGAGGTTGCCGATGAATGCCTTTTTCGGATATCCAACTTCGCCGAACATGTTGCCACCCCAACACACGACCCCGTCCTGGCCGACCTTCCCACAGGACTGGGAACCGCCGACAGCGATCGAAACAAAAGGTTTTGAGTAGGCCACCTTGGTCGGTACGGCATTGCAGTCCACCGTGCCCGGCGTCGTTCGGTGTGTTGCGGAATTTCCGGTCCGTCCGTCTGGCGCATATCCCCAGCAAAACACCACGCCATCGTTGCGCAAGGCACACGTGTGGGAACGACCGGCCGCCACTGCCGTGGCCGGTGCACCCAGATCAATTTCATTTAACACCATGGGCGTTTCACCATCGCCAACGTGCTCGAACCGGTCGGACTCGAGTTTGACGTACTGAATATTGAGAATGAGTGGATCGGTTGCAACCCATCCGGCCCCGAGTTGAGCGGTGCTATTGTCGCCCCAGCACCGAATCCGACCGTTTGCGAGCACTGCGCACGTATGTTCAGCCCCTGCGCTGATTTGCTTCGCCTTGTCGCCCAACGAAATCTCGCCCGCCGATGCCGGAGTTTCATCGTCACCGATGCTGCGTGGATTGCCATAACCAAGTTGTCCGCGATCGCCACGACCCCAGCAACGAACTTGCCCGCCGTCAAGGAGCGCACAGGTGTGCTTGCCGCCGGCCACAATCTGAATGACGGTGCCCCCGACGTCGACATCGCCAGCCACCGCTGGCGCGCCAAGGTCACCGACGTTGGCCGTGTTGCGATACCCGAGTCGCCCATCCGCACCATTGCCCCAACAGCGCACGCGCCCGCCTTGAACAAGCGCACAGGTGTGCTCGCCGCCTGCGGCGATATCGACAACTGTTTCGCCCAAATCGACGTTGTCTATTGAGGCCGGGGTTTCGTTGTCGCCGATATTTTCCGATTTGCCATAGCCCAAGCGTCCAAACTCGCCTCGCCCCCAACAACGCACGTTGCCGTCGGACAAAAGTGCGCACGCATGAAGCGATCCAGACGAGATGCGTTTTGCGTAGATGCACGCCGGGGCATTCGTGGGCAGATCCGGCGCGTCCATGCACGCCTCGCACCGCCGATCGATCGTGGTGGAGCCGGACACGGACTCAATATTGCCGGCTGGGCAGTCGGTCCATGGCAGGCATGCTGCCGCCCCGGCAACGGTGGAAAATGTGCCCGAAGGACAGGTTGCGCATGGGCGGTTCGTTGTTGGGTTGCGTGAGGTCGCAACGAACTGGCCAGGTTGGCACTGCTCCGCAATCGCAACACACGTCGTTTTGGCATCGGCATCGTCGTCCCAAGTTCCCGCCGCGCAGGGTTGGCGTTCAACTTCTGCACCGGCGCAGTAGCCGCCAGGCGCACATGCCTGGCACGAGCGATCCGCTCGGTCAGACTGGCCCCCAATCGATTCAGTGCCGGGTGGGCATTGGGTCCACGTCATACACACTGTCGCGTTAACGTCTGCCGAAAACAATCCGACTGGACAGGTTTCGCAAGACCGGTCGTGCGCCCCGTCAGCGGGGGACGCAACAAACTGACCTGCTGGGCACGTCGTGTGGGCGAGACACCCCACCTTTGGGTCCAGATATTCTTGTTCGCCGCATTGGATGGGCAAGCTAGACGAAGAGCATGCCGTCAGGAGGAAAACCAGCAACGCAACAACTGGCCTATGAGTGTGGTTCATGCCGATTCTCTGGAATCTACCACCACTGCGTGCAGATGCCTGAAACACAGGTGCTTCCGACAGACGAGTCGCAGTACGTCGAGGACGTACACGAAACCCCGGGGCCACGGTACATGCACCAGGCCGGCGTCGTGGCCTCGCACGTGGCATAGTTGATGGCACAGGTTCCAACAGTGGAGCGAACATCGTATGCCCCACCGCCGCAAACCATGTTTGCGCTGCCCGAGCCGCAGTTGGTGGAATCCGCTTGGACGCAATCGTTCCCCTCCTGTCCATGCAACCATGTTTGGTTCGTCGGGCTAATCCCCGCGATGTTGTTGCTCTCCCTCAAGTTGTCATTTCCATTCCCACCATAGAAGTCGACTCCCTCTCCGGATCCATGCAACTTGTCGTTGCCATCCATGCCGTGCCCGTAGCACAGGGAGTAGCCTGTGCCCATCCCCAAGCTGATGTAGTCGTCGCCCGCTCCACCCTGGGCGCCCGCCCAATAGGTTTGGTTCGCAAGGAAATAGGCGAACGATGAGCCGTCGCCGTTGCCGACACCGGCGACGTACGGGACGTAGACGCCGCCGCCGCACTTCACGGACATTGGACTGATTGGGTTGAGCACGACGACGTCGTTGCCAGCGCCCCCTCGAATGATGATGTTGTCGGTCAGGACGTTTGGCAGGTCCACGAATTGGCAATTTCGGTATGACGGATCAGCCGGATTGTTGTTTTGAAAAACAACCCTGACACCGTAGGTGGTGCCGCAGTCGGCTGTGATGCCGCAGAGTCGTCCGAGCATGACGACGACCGCCCCACCGGATGTCCATCCCCAGGTAGAGTATTGCGGTTCATAGATCTGCAAGGCGTTCGCCGGGGACGCAAAGCCAGCGGTCACGCCGAAAAAGAAAACCGCAAAGAGAGTCTTTTTCATTGCAGCTCTCCGGGATTTCGTTCGAGAGGGCGAAACTTGGGGATATTTGTGGCCGTCGCAGCGAGAGTGAACTCGACGAACTCCTCACGTGTCATCAATCGATGTTGAGTGCGCTCGTCACGGGCCGTTCGTGCCAATTTCAGCATCGTGGGTGTCTTGCGCAGACCCGAGACACGCCAGGCGTCGAGCGCTCGCCATACTACCGGATCCTCGATGTTTCCGGCACCAACGAGGCAATCGATTGCATTCAAGGTTTCGAGATGTGAGTGGGTGAGGTGCAGCAACATGGCGGCGCCTAGCAAGTCGATTCGTGGGCGGGACTCACAAGCGATTCGAGTCGTCTGCGCAGCCAACGCATCCCCAAAAGCCGACGGTTCGGACGCGATCAGCACAGACGCCGATTCAAGGTATCGGTCCATTTCCATGGCAACCTTGGAAAGGTCACTAGTTTCTTTCGAAGACTGTCGAGCAGCCGAGATGGCCGATTCGACAAAGCCATACGCGCGTGAGGTCACACCCGAGGTATCCTGGTCGATGGCGAACGCCGACGTCACTCCGATAGCCGCGATAACTGTTGCGATGAGCCCCAGCATTCCAATTTCTTTTCGTTTCATGTGAATCCTCAACAACTGAACAAAACCCCGTCGGAGCCGCGAAGGTCTTCGTATTGGCCGCGTGGGAGGAGGTAAGGAAAGGGGCGGTCCACGTCGAGGGTGTGAATGGACCCCCAAATAGAAATGTCCCCTTCGAGACGCGTTGTGCGTACTCATGGGTGGACTCATGCCGAAGGAATTTGTGACCATGTCCACGCGAGCGATCGAGAGAAGCGAGCTGATCCGTCGAGTTCTTGAGAAATGGCTGACGCAGACGAAAGCCGCCCGCACGGCCAGGCCCGCTTGATGGGATTGAAGACCCAGCGAAAAGTGCCACAGTGTCCGGGCCATGGGCCCCCGCAAACAGAGGCGTAAACCACCGGTCGCCACCATCCCGGCGCGCGGTCAGGTTACGGCCGCGCAGGAGGGGACGGTCGCGGCCGTTTTGCGCGCAGCTTTTCCGGACCAAAGCTGGGCGCAGGTGCGCCGTCTTTGTCTGACAGGCAAGATTGCCGTTCGTGGCGAAGTCCGCATGGATCCGGCGCTCCACCTCAGGGTCGGCACCGAGGTGGACTGGGATATGACGCGTCCCGATCCCAGCCGCGCGGCCCTACCGGATTTCAAAATCGTGTTCGAGGACAGTCAGATCATCGTCATCGACAAGCCGCAGGGCATCAGCAGTGTGCCCTACGATCGGCACGAGACGAATACCGCCCTCGATCACATTCGCAAGATCTGGCGTGCCCAGGGTCGGCAGGCGATCGCTCAACCCCTCTTCACGGTTCACCGCATCGACAAGGACACCTCGGGATTATTGTGTTTCGCCAAGACGAAGCTGTCCGAGCGGGGCATGCACCGGGTGTTCAAGAACCATCTTGCCGATCGAATGTATTTCGCGGTGGCGCATGGCGATGTCGCGCCCGGGCGTATCGAATCGGTCATCTGCCCCGATCGCGGCGATGGAATCCGTGGTACGAATCGTCGGAGCAACGACGGCCAGCTCTCGGTGACGCATGTCTTTGTCGATCAGCGCCTGCGCGGGGCGACGTTGTGCAAGATCCGTCTCGAAACCGGACGAACACACCAGATTCGAATTCACCTGTCAGAGCGGGGTCATCCCCTTGTCGGTGAGACGGTTTACATCCGCGATTTGCGCAGGGACGGTGGCCACGAAATCCCGAGTCGCCGACTGCTGTTGCATGCCGCGACCCTGGGTTTCGAGCATCCGGTCAACGGGCAGCGGCTGTTTTTTGAAAGCCCGCTGCCCCCAGATTTTCGGTCTGGGCTCAGCGCCTTGCACGTCGGCTGAAGAACATCGCGCCGGCGAGCGTCAGCAAGGTCCACAACCCACCTGGATTCGCGAGTGTTCCGGCCGTGGAACATCCGCCGCCGCTCGAGAGTTCCGCCTTGGGACCGCCGCTTGATTCGTCGACGCCGTCCTTGGTACCCGTGCTGCGCGGTGGCACGCCCCCCACGACGCCGCCTTCGGCAAATGCATCACCGCCGCTTACCCCGACCTTGCCATCAAGGACCAAGACGAGTCCGGGCGGCATGCAATAGAGGTTGGGAAGAGCCGCGTTGTAGAAGGGCGCTTCCGTCTGTGCCGAGAAATCGTAACACGACCAACCGTCCTTGCAGTCTGCGTTGGTCTTGCACGCAACCGCCTTCGGGAAACACGCCCGGACGATCTCCTGAACCTGACAGGTGGGCTCCTCGGGCGGATCTGCGAGGTCTCCAATCGGGGGGCCCGCGCGACCGCTTCCCGCCGTCGTGGTGCCAGAGCCGGTGGCACCGCCCGCGCCGGTGGCACCGCCCGCGCCGGTGGCACCGCCCGCGCCGGTGGCACCGCCCGCGCCGCTGCTGTCTGGCTGAAGGACGCCGCTACAAACCTCGGTGCGACCGATCTCCATACAATCAAACCGTGGATCACCACAGTCAGCGGAAGTCGTGCACGTCTGTGGCTCGTAGGTGCAGGTCTTGCCAACCGGCGCGGGTTCGATCGGATCCATGATCGGTGGGGCGATAAGGTCGGTCATGACGGGAGGTGCAGGGGGATCGCTGCTGACGGAACCGCTTGATCCGCCGGTACCGGTACCAGTTGAATCGCCGCCATCCGACACACAGGTGAGCGGGAACGGACATTGGCTGGTTGCAACGCACGCGATGGGCTGTGGTACGCAGCCGTAGATATTGGTAACGATCGGGTCGCACACAGTACTCGGGTCGCAACCTCCGGCACTTCCGCCGATGATCTCGCAGGCTTCGTTGGGACCGCAGCCCATGCCGCTGTTACACGGTGATGCGACAAGCGCAGATGCATGGGTGCTCCAGAGCAGAATCGTCGCGGAAATCGGGGTCAGTAAGAATTTCATATTCATCAGGCGAACCTCGGGGTGGTTGTCCTGCATGTCGCGTGCCGGAACCGATTGGGTAGACAAGCTGCTCTAAACCCGCGAAATGTTTGGCGCTGCGATCGGTGTGCGCCACGCGGCACGGGAAAACCCACCAGGATCGGGTGTTTAACCCTCAGATTTTTGTGACGGGCGAGACATTTATGTGATCGCTCGGCGTGTTCTGGATGGCTGTGTACCGAAAGTCCCGAGCGATACGTCTCGACGAAGTAGCCCGTTCGGGATGCCGTTGCATACCAGGTTGCGCGATGCGTTAATCGCGCCTCATGCTTTGCCCACGACCGATTCGACGTCCGCAATTGATTTGGGAATTGCAGCCGTCAGAACTTCGTGGCCTTGCGCGGTGACAAGAATATCGTCTTCAATGCGGATGCCCCGTACGTCCTTGAATTGCGCGAGACGATCCCAGTCGATGCGCGCGTTCAGAGCCGGATCGCGCCCAAGCTCGGGGTGCTCAAGAATCGCAGGTACCTGGTAAAAGCCAGGTTCGATGGTAACGGCCATCCCGGGCGCGAGAATGCGATCGAGGCGCAGGCTTTTCAGGCCAAATGCAATGGAGCGCGACGCCCCTTTGCGGTAGCCCGCCAGGTCCCCGAGATCTTCCATGTCGTGAACATCAAGACCCAGAAGATGTCCGATGCCGTGCGGGAAAAACATCGCCACGAGGCCCTGCTCGATGATGTTGCACAGTTCGCCTTCCTTCAAGATGCCAAGGTCCTGTAGTCCCTTTCCGATACACTCGGTCGCATTGAGGTGCAGGTCCCGGTAGGAAGCGCCGGGCTTGACACGGGATATGGTGTCGGCCTGGGCATGTAGTACGATTTGATAGATATCGCGTTGGGTTGATGAATAGCGGCCGGACACGGGCCAGGTACGCGTCACGTCGCCCGCAAATCCCCCGCTGCTTTCGGCACCTACATCACAGAGCAACAGATCGCCATCGCAAAGCGTGTTGCCATGGTGTTCGTTGTGCAATACCTCGCCTTGGACCGAAACAATCGATCCATAGGCCACCGTGAGATCGCGGGCAATGATCTCCGATTCCATGGCGGCGCGAACGGCCGACTCTCGAATGCCAGCATGCGTGTTGCGCATGCCCGCGGCATGGGCATAGGCGGTGGCCACGGAGGCCTGCCGCAGCTCTGCGATGGCCGCGTCGTCGTGAATGATACGCATCGCCACCATTGCCTCGGCGAGGGGTCGATCGGGCTCGGCGATTGTTCCGGGCAGGATCTCCCGGCCAAGCATCGCCGATTGCTGCCGACAGGTTCCGTAATCGGGGGCCGGCAGCGTCAACAGGGTTTCGAGCTTCCCGAGCGCATCGGGGAGCGTCTCGATGGATCGGACCTCGCATTCGAGGCTGCGGCTGAGGTCGGAGAGGGTTGGCTCGGGTCCGTGCCAGAGCGCGTTGTTGGGGTTCGGCGGCGGTGTAAAAACCACCCAGCGCCCGTGCTCAAAAAGCGCGAAGGATTCTCTGAGCGGCGATCCAAATAGATAGAGAAAATGGCTACTGGCGCGAAAAGGATAAGCGTTGGCGGGGTAGTTGCGCGGTGAGGGAGCCCCGGATGCCATCAGCAACCGGGTACCCGACATGCGCTGCCCCAGTTGTTCTCGACGGTTAACGAAGGGGCGTGCGTGCGAAGGCGCGAGATCCATACCGGAAGTATAGGACGAATGGTGCCATACTGCGCGCAATGCCGCGTTCGTCCCGTGCGCCGATTCTCAACCGGAAGACGCCGTGGTTTGCCGGCGTGGACGGTGGTGGCACCAAAACCGTCGCCGTGGTGGTCGACGACCAGGGAAAGCTGATTGGGCGTGGGGAGGCGGGCCCAGGCAACGTCCACGTGGCCGGTTGGCGCCTCGCAACCTCGGCGGTGGAGCGGGCGATAGGCGATGCCTTGCGGCAGGCTCACGGCGCCCGGTCCCGCAAGATCTTTCCCCTGCGGGGAATGTGCGTCGGAATGGCGGGTCTTGACGGCACGCAAAACGTACGACGATTTGAGTCGTTTTTGCGCCGATTGAAACTTGCGTCGCAGGTCCGCGTGGTGACCGATGCCGAAATCTTGCTGGTCGCGGGTCTTGCGGATGGGAAAAACAAACGCAACACTGCCACCCTCGCGCTTGTTTCGGGCACGGGTTCCATCTGCTGGGGTCAATCGGCAACCGGGGAGACCGCGCGTGCCGGGGGATGGGGTCACGTGGTGGGAGACGAAGGCTCGGGCTTCGCACTTGGAAAAGCAGCTTTGCGGGTTTTCTTCGAGACCGAGGATGGTCGCAAAAATGCAACACGCTTGCAGCGCGCGATCCTGCACCAACTGGGATTTCCCGATGCGGTCTCGCTCATGGTTCACATGACGTCGCCCGAACGGCGCAAGGACGAGTTTGCAACGCTTGCGCCGGTCGTGTTTGCACTGGCAAAGCGAGGAGACATCGACTGCCGCAGATTGCTCGCCGAGGCGGCGCGGGATCTTGCGGCGCTCGTCGATGGGGTTGTGCGCCGTTTGGGTGCAAAGCGATACACCCTGGTGCTTGGGGGGGGCGTGCTCGCAAACGAGCCGGGTTTTCGAAAGCAGGTGGCGGCCGCCTGTGGACACAAACCCGGTCGTATCGTGGTCGCGCGGCTGCCCGCGCTGGGTGCTGCCAGGCTGGCGATCCAAGGGAAGGATGGTTAACCGTTCGATTTTATTAGTAAAATAGATTGTGAATATTGGGTGACAAGATCCCGGTCGGCCTGGCTAGCGGCCATCGCCTAGGCTTAAGATAAGGAACCGTTCTCATGGCTCGACGTCGCGTTCGAAAAACCCATCCTCAGCTTCGCGTGTTGCCACCGGTCCGGGACGCCGCGGCCGAGAAGATGTTCTTGAACCGCGAGCTGTCCTGGCTTGAGTTCAACGGACGGGT
>Ga0105046_10016314_pt1 | contig 11405 bp, 9 predicted proteins | sample MAT03_FD_78385 | JGI IMG/M metagenome (GOLD analysis project Ga0105046, IMG submission 78385) | Freshwater microbial communities from Lake Fryxell liftoff mats and glacier meltwater in Antarctica - MAT-03 (megahit assembly) | ecosystem: Environmental > Aquatic > Freshwater > Ice > Liftoff...
CGGTTCACAGGAGCAGTCGGAAGTGCCGTGCACAAACAAGCCATCGCTGCAGATTGTACGGATGCCGTTGCGTCATGAAGGTGGCAGCGCAAACCGCATTCAGGGCCGTGCGATGAGGCCTTCCCGGGGCTCTGACCGCTTGCTGCTGGTGACTTGCTGCTTTCTGCTGGCTTCTCGCCGCTGGCCCGCACATGGGCGAAGGCTGTAGGCTCAACATTTCTGCAGCGCGGCCGAAATGGTGGTGTGATCGACTTGAGTTGAGCCTGCAGATGCACACCACCCGTCGCGATGTTCGTTTGAGGCAGCTGCGCACGAGCAAGCCATCCAACCTTTAAAGTCAACAGTCCGATGAGCTCCAAGTCCCCTATGCGCGCGCCGTTGCCCAGACCCGAGTCTGGTCTTGCCCAGCCCGCTGTAGCCGCAGCTGCCGCTGTTGCCATGCCATCAGGCGGGCTCGACCCGGTGGCTTTGGGCAAGTTGCGTGAACTGGATCCCAGCGGACGCCTGGGTGTGGTGCAGCGCATCCTGAAGACCTACGAGGTGTCGTTGCAGCGGGCCATCCTGCAGCTGCAATCTCTTCGCAGCACTCAAGCCGTGCCCGCCGCTGTGGAAAGGCCGCAGGTACAGCTCGGCGTTGCTGCGGGTCAGACCGCCGCTCAGCAATTGGCCGCACTGGCTCACACTTTGAAGTCGTCTTCCGCTGCCGTCGGAGCCCTGGCGCTGGCCCGGGCCTCTGAGTCTTGCGAAAAACGGCTCAATTTGAATCCTGAGCTTGACGAAGAGCCAGAAATTGAGCAACTGCTCACGGCTGCTGAAGCTGCGCTGGGCGCAGTTCAGGCTATGCTGGATCGTTAAGTCGTACCGCAGATGATGCCTACCTCATTTTCCACCGACGACAGCTTGCCCAGCCAGCCGCAGGTTCTGCTCGTCGATGACGACGAGGTGAATCTGCTGTTGACGGCTTTGGCGTTGCGCCACCGCGGTTTTGTGGTGACCGAGGCTGGCACTGGCGAACAGGCCTTGTCCATGCTGGGTGCTGTGCCGCCGGACATCATCGTGCTGGACGCGCTGATGCCCGGCATGGATGGTTTCGAGACCTGTCAGCGTGTGCGTGCCAGGCTGGGTTACGAGTCGGTACCGATCCTGATGCTGACCGGGCTGGATGACGATGCGTCGATTGCCCGCGCCTATCAGGTCGGCGCCACCGACTTCTATGTCAAGGCCACGCAATGGAGCCTGTTGGCCGGGCGGCTGCACTATCTGCTGCGGGCCTCGCGCACGCGCATCGAACTCGAACGCAGCAAGTCCAAGCTGGCCCGAGCGCAGGATCTGGCGCGCATGGGCAGTTTCGATTGGCGTCGCTCCGGCGGCGGCCTGCTGCTGTCGGCTGAAGCCCTGCGAGTGATCGGCCTGGGGCCGCAGGACCACGTCAACCTGCGCATGCTGCTGCGCATGGTGCCTTCTGAAGAGCGCCGCATGTTGCTGCGCGAGTTGCATGGCTCTCTGGCCAAGGCCGCCGTGGTCGCAGCAGATTTGCCCGTTGTGCTTTTTGACGGGCGCCAACGCATCATCCATATCGAGGCCGAGCCCGAATTCAATGAATCCGGCCAGGGCGCAGGTTACGCAGGCATCCTGCAGGATGTGACGGACCGTCGTTTGGCCGAAGACAAGATTCGCCAGCTGGCAAATTTCGATTCACTGACCGGTTTGCCCAACAGACGACAGCTGATCTGGCGCGCCGAAAGAGCGTTGGAACAAGCCCGCCGTCTGCAGCACAACTGTGCCTTGCTGCTGATCGATCTGGACCGCTTCAAGATCATCAACGACACCCTGGGCCATGGTGCAGGCGACGAGTTGTTGGTTGAGGTGGCAAGGCGGCTGAAAACCTGCGTGCGGCACAGCGAGCACGTGATGGAGGGCGCGCTGGAGCCGGCCGGAAACCGCTCGCACCGCGCACTCGAGGCTGTGGGCCGCCTGGGGGGTGACGAATTTGTCGCGCTGCTGCCTGAAGTGATCAGCGAAGCCGAAGCGTTCAGGGTTGCCGAGCGCGTGCTGGAATGCTTGCGCCCGCCGATATTTGTCGGTGGTCAGGAGTGTTTCGTCACTGCCAGCGTGGGCATGGCGATGTTTCCGCGCGACGGCCATACGGTGGTCGATCTGTTGCGTAACTCGGATGTCGCGATGTATTCCGCCAAGAGCCAGGGCAAGAACGCTGCAGCCCTGTACAGCCCGCTGCTGGCTGGGCGCGGGCGCGAGAAGCTGGAAATGGAGACCGCGCTGCACAAGGCCATCGAGCGTGAAGAGCTGGTGCTGCATTACCAGCCCAAGGTGGATGTGCGTGCCGCCAAGATGGTCGGCGCGGAAGGGCTGATGCGCTGGCAGCGCGGCAAGGTCCTGGTGCCCCCGGGTGACTTCATTCCGCTGGCCGAGGAAACCGGATTGATCGTACCGATGTCGGAATGGGTGCTGCGCGAGGCTTTGCGGCAGGCCAGCATCTGGAAGCAGGAGTTTGGTTTTGCCAACTCCATTGCCGTCAACATGCCCAGCCGCTTGTTCGAGCGCAGCGATCTGGTCGAGCACATCCACCGCTGCGCCAAGGCGGTCAATGTGCCGCACCGCATGATCCAGCTGGAGATCACCGAAGACAACCTGATGAAAGATTTGCAGGAGGTCATCCCCTCTTTGCACCGCCTCAACGAAATCGGCGTCGAGATTTCTATTGATGACTTCGGCACCGGATATTCCTCGTTGTCCTACCTCACCACGCTGCCCATTTCCGAGCTGAAGATCGATCGCAGTTTTGTACGCGACCTGGGCATCACGCCACAGAGCGCAGCTGTGGTCACTGCCATCATTGCGTTGGCCCGCTCGCTGGGCTTGCGGGTGATTGCCGAAGGCGTCGAATCCTTGCGTCAGATGGAGGTCTTGCACCGTTTGGGTTGTGGCGTCATGCAGGGCTTCTTGTTCAGCCGCGCCTTGCCCGCTGCAGAACTGCGCAGCTGGTTGGAGCAGACGATTTTGCCGCGCAAGGCGGCCTGGATCGGCGCCACAGTGGATGCTGAGGCGGGCTCTCCATTGCAGCCCCAGCCCCAGCCCCAGCCCCAGGCGCAAGCTCAATGGAAGGCGGTTCGCCAGTGAACACAGTCAAGACCCGTCCGCTGGCCGCCGCCGTGCCGTCCGCATCGGCTGCCACCTTGGCCAAAGGCGCATTGCGCCGCCTGGCCGTGCAGCAGCTGCAACCCACGCCCGAGAACTACGCCCGCGCCTACGCGGAAGAAACGACGGCCAATGGCTCGGTACGAGGCCCAAATGCTGCCGATGGGGTTGCCACCGGGGCCGTCAACCCGGTCGCCAGCCTGGCTGAAACGTCCGCAGCCGATGGTCCTGCCCGCCCGACGGGTGGCACCGATACCGGCGCGCTGCAGGCGCAGGGCGCGGCCTGGGCGGGGTTGTTGGAGCGCATGGCCAAGAACCTGGAGCGAGGGGGCCGCCAGTGGACCGCGGCGCGGCGCAGGCAGAGCCTGCAGCACGTGCTGAGCGGCAGCCGCAGCGATGCATTCAAACTCCAGCAACGACTGGGTGCCTTGATGTCGGCCTGGGAAACGGATGTGCTTGCAGATGACGATCTCGGCAGCACTGAGCTTGCGGAGGTCGCTTCGCCTGCTGATCCAGCACACAAGAGTGCAGCGACCAGTGTCGCCGGTCCGCCGACTGTCTGCGCCTGGTTGCCGTTGCTGGAGCAATTGCAAACGACGGTGCGCGTTGGCCTGACACCCACCGAGCCTCTGTCTGTGGCCTTGTCACAAAGCCTGCTGGATTGCGTGCAGTCCATCGCCAGCCCAGGCGCGACAGCGCAGCAGCAAGAGCAATTGGCTGTCCTTTGTCAGCAAGCCCGCGCGATGTTCGGGCAACGGCATCGTCTGGTCCAGCAGTTGACCGCGTTGTCGCACGAGTTGTGCGCCAGCATGGTCGACTTGGCCGAAGAAGGCAGCTGGGCGCGCGGCCAGTGTGAAGTGGTGCACGCTTGTTTGCAGGGTGAGGCCAGCCAACGGACCGGGCTTGAAGCTCGCGACACCGACAGCCATGGCCTTGAACCCGTCGGGCTGGCCCGCGCCGCAAACGCTGCGCCGACGGCCGAGCTGAGCGTGAGGGCTGTGAAGGCCGCCAGCCAAGCGCTGCAACAGACGAGACTGCAGCAAGAGCGTCTGCGCGGTGAGAGGCAGGCAGCACGCGACGCGCTCAAGCAATTGATCCACGGCATGTTGTTGGAAGTCAACGAACTGGGTGACCACACCGGGCGCTTCGAGTCCGCCACTGCAGCCCACGCCGAAGCCATCAGCAAGGCCGACAGCCTGCAGGACCTGACTGGCGTGATCAAGAGCATGCTGGCCGACAGTCAGGCGGTGCAACTGGCGGTGTCACGTTCACAGGCGCGGCTGCAGGCCGACCGGGATCACGCCACATTGCTTGAAGAACGGGTGCTTTCACTTGAAAGTGAGTTGCAGCGTTTGTCGACCGAGGTTTCCACGGATGCGCTGACCCAAGTCGCCAATCGTCGTGGCTTGGCGCAGGCCTTTGCCACTGAGACAGCGCGCTGCCAACGTCAGCCAGATGCCAGGCTGGCACTGGGCCTGATCGACATCGACAATTTCAAGAAACTCAACGACAGCCTGGGCCACGCAGCCGGCGATGTGGCGCTGAAAACGCTGGCGGCGGAAGTGAAGACCCGTTTGCGTCCCGTCGACCATCTGGCGCGCTTTGGCGGCGAAGAATTCGTGGTCGTGCTGCCTGACACGGCGCTGGACGAAGCGCAGCAGGCCCTGACCCGGCTGCAGCGCAGCCTGACCGAGGCGCTGTTCTTGCATGAAGGTCGAGAAGTGTTTGTGACTTTCTCGGCGGGCGTCACTCTGTGGTTGCCGGGCGAAACGATGGAGAGCGCGCTGGAGCGTGCTGACGGCGCGCTCTATGTAGCCAAGCGCACGGGCAAGAACCGCACCTGCTCGGCCTGAGAGGCTGAGAGTCTTTCGATCATGCCCGCTCGTCACTCCAAAACACACCCGCTCTTCGTTGCAAATGCGCGCCATAGCCTCTGAGTCAGCACTCTTGGCTGGGTGCCGAACGCCCCAAATTGAGGCGCTGGCAAGTGCGCGCCGCGCCGGCTTGGCGAGCAGCCAGGCTGGCCAAGGCTGAAGCATTCGCACACAGCTTGGGTTCAAGCTGTGTCTCGGGAGTGCCGATCTAGAGAGCATCCGTGTTCTCTTTGCCGCGTCGGCGGCGTGGGCCTGTCACATGCCAGTCATCCGTCGATTGCTCAAACCGTTGCATCAAGCTGTGGTGGCCTTCTTCAGCCACGACCTGGCCTTCAAGCGCTCGCGTCAGGGGCTGGAAGTGGTGCTCGAGCGGCGCCCGCGCAGCAAGTCCAGGAAAGTCAGTCAGCAAGAAGCCAAGGCGCAACAGGAGCGCGAAGAATTGCGCCAGATGCTGCAAGAGCTCGATGCGCTGCTGGATGAGCAGCCCGGCTCCAGGCAGACCCTGCGCCACATCAGCTTCTTGCAGGAGGCGCTGAACAAGAAGGGTCTGAGGGCCCTGCACAAGGTGCCTTTGGATGTGCTGCAAAGGGCGCTGGAGCAGCTCGAGAGCCTGGTCACCAACTGGTCGCCGGTGGGTCTGGCCAACCTGCGCTCGAAAATGGCGGTCGCCATCATCGATCGTGAGCACATGGACCCGGATGCCGAGGCCGAGGCTTACAAGACATCGGCCTTGATGGACAGCGGACTGGGCGTGCCTGGATTGCCCGATGTCGAAGTGCGCACCGACGACGAAGCCTTGGCGGCGGCTTATGCATCGCTCAGTGCAGAAGTGCCCAGCCACGCTGCGGCCCAAGCTGTGAAGCCGGCAGTCGAGGTCCAGGCCGAATTGGGTTCGCGCTCGGCCAAGGCGGTGGCTGCACCGTTGCCCAGAGCCAGTGAGCATGCGGACCACATCGAATTGCGTGTGTTGCAGGATTGAAAGCCCACTGAAAGTCAGGCCAAACGAATGGCATGATTCTGGCTTAGGTATGCTCCGATGCTTGAGCTTCGATAACGCCGCGTTTTTCAAGCGCGGTAGACTGCTGCAAAACTGCAGTGCATTGAAGCCTGACCATCCTTTTAACTGGAGCTTTGTCCGCGATGAGATCTTCTACCCGTTCTGTACTCACCTGCCTGCTGGCGACCGCCGGTTTTGCTTGGGCCCCCGCCGCCTACGCCGGCAAAGACCTGGATGCCATCAAGGCCCGCGGCACGCTGGTGTGTGGTGTCAACACCGGCCTGGCCGGCTTCTCGGCCGCAGATAGCCAAGGCAAATGGAGCGGCCTGGACGTGGACTACTGCCGTGCGCTGGCAGCAGTGGTTCTGAATGACGGCAACAAGGTACGCTACACGCCGCTGACGGCGCAGCAGCGCTTCACGGCGCTGCAGTCTGGTGAGATCGATGTGCTGTCGCGCAACACCACCTGGACGCTGACCCGTGATGCTTCTTTGGGCATGACCTTCCTGGGCGTGTGGTTCTACGACGGCCAGGGCTTCATGGTGCCCAAGTCGCTCAACGTCAAGAGTGCCAAGGCGCTGAAGGGCGCCACCATCTGCGTGCAGTCAGGCACCACCACTGAATTGAACCTCACCGACTACTCGCGCGCCAACAGCCTGGATGTCAAGCCAGTGGTGTTCGAGAAGGTGGAAGCTGCCACCGGCGCCTATTTCTCCGGCCGCTGCCAGGCCTACACGACCGACGCTTCGGGCTTGGCATCGGTGCGGGCCAAAGAGGCGCGCGTTCCGGCTGACCACGTGATCCTGCCCGAGTTGATCAGCAAGGAGCCGCTGGGGCCGTCCATCCGGCGCGGTGACGATGAACTCTTCGCCATCGGCAAGTGGACACTGTACGCACTGCTGGAAGCGGAAGAACTGGGCATCACCCAAGCCAACGTCGACCAGATGAAGAAGGACAGCAAGAGCCCGAGCGTGATGCGCTTGCTGGGCGCCGGCACCGAAGACACCGGCAAGGTGCTGGGTCTGGACAAGGAGTGGGCCTACCGCGCCATCAAGACCGTGGGCAACTACGGCGAGATCTTCGAGCGCCATGTGGGCGAAAAGACCACCATCGGTCTGCCGCGTGGCACCAACGCCCTGTGGTCCAACGGTGGGTTGATGTATTCGCCGCCGGTGCGCTGATTTTGCGCTGACATTTTCACTTTCATCTGCGCTGATGTGCAGAACGCCGGGCGCGGCTTCGGTCACGCCCGGCTGCAGTGAGTACGACTTCGGCACCGGGCCATCCCGCTCGGTGCCCCTTACCTGAATCGGCGTTGCGCCGCGATCCACAGCGCAACCGGAGAACCGATTGAACGCCCGCCAGCCACCCAAGAAAAAAACAGCCTGGTCATGGCGCAGCCGCGCTGCTCGCGGCCTGATCTACCAGTTGATCGCGGTCATGGCCATTGCCCTGGGCGTCTGGTTTCTGGCCCACAACACGCAAGTGAACATGCGTGAACGGGGCATCCAGAGCGGTTTCGATTTCCTGGGCCAGTCCGCCGGCTTCGACATCGGCGAGAAGATGATCGCCTACGACCCCAGCGAGAGCTACGGCAAGGCGCTGTGGGTGGGCGTACTCAACACCCTGAGGGTGGCCATCATCGGCATCGTGCTGACGACGATCCTGGGTGTGATGATGGGCATCGGGCGTTTTTCCGGCAACGCGCTGGTGCGCGGCATCTGCTATGGCTACGTGGAACTGTTCCGCAACGTGCCGATCCTGCTGCAGTTGCTGATGTGGTACCTGCTTTTTGTGGAGGTGCTGCCGCCGCCCCAGACAGCCTGGAACCTGGGTGACCTGATCTTTCTGAGCAAGGGTGGATTGAAGTTTCCCTCACCCGTATGGGCTGCGGGTCATGCCTGGATGGCGCTGGGGCTGATCGTGGGCGCCATCGCGGCAGTCGCCTACAGGCGCCGGGTGCAGCGCGAATTCGAGCGCACCGGCCAGGACCGCAACCGCTGGGCGCTGCCGCTGGCCGCCATCCTGGGTGGCGGCCTGCTGGGCTGGCTGCTGGGCGGTGCGCCGAGCCAGTGGGACCTGCCCGAGCAACTGGCTTTCATGGTCGACGGCGGCATCGCGGCCACGCCCGAATTCATGGCCGTGCTGATCGGCCTGACGACCTACACCGGTGCATTTGTGGCCGAGATCGTGCGTGGCGGCATCCAGTCGGTCAGCCTGGGCCAGTCTGAGGCGGCCAACGCACTGGGCCTGTCACGCAAGCACCTGATGCGTCTGGTGATCTTGCCGCAGGCCATGCGCGTGATCATCCCGCCGATGACCAACCAGTTCCTGAACCTGACCAAGAACTCTTCGCTGGCGGTGGCCATCGGCTACCCCGATGTGGTCTCCATCGCCAACACCACGCTCAACCAGACCGGGCGTGCGGTGGAGTGCATCACCATCATCATGATCGTCTACCTGACGACTTCACTGGGTACCTCGGCCCTGATGAACTGGTACAACAAACGTGTGGCCATCCAGGAGCGCTGAGATGGCAGAAGCTTTCATCCCCATCGCGGCGCGCGAGGCACCCATCAGGACCGAAGGTTTCGTGCCCTGGGTGCGACGCAACCTGTTTGGCAACTGGCGCAACGGCGTGACCACCGTGCTGCTGATCGGGCTGGCGCTGTACATGCTGCCCGGCCTGGCGCAATGGGGCTTGTTCCAGGCCGTCTTCAACGCCAATTCGGAAGCCTGCCAGGCCGCGCGCGGCAACGGAGCCTGCTGGGGCGTGGTGACCGAGAAATGGCGACTGATCGTGTTCGGCCGCTACCCCTTCGAGGAGCATTGGCGGCCCGAGCTGGCCACCTTTCTGATGGTCGGCGGATTGGTGGTCAGTTGCATCCGCTGGTTCTGGAAACCGTGGCTGGTGCTGCTGTGGGTGGCCGTGCTGGCGGTCTTCTTCATCCTGATGGGTGGCGGCGTGTTCGGGCTCAGCCCTGTGCGCACCGACCTGTGGGGCGGGTTGCCGCTGACGGTGATGCTCGCCACGCTGTCGATCTTTCTGGCCTTCCCGCTGGCGGTACTGGTGGCCCTGGGCAGGCGCAGCAAGCTGCCTGCCATCCGCTCGCTGTGCGTGATCTACATCGAACTGATCCGCGGCGTGCCTTTGATCAGCGTGCTGTTCATGGCCAGTTTCATGTTCCCGCTTTTCATGCCGCAGGGCATGAGCATCGATGTGCTGGTGCGTGTGCTGGTGGGCATCACGTTGTTTGCTGCGGCCTACATGGCCGAGATCGTGCGCGGCGGGCTGCAGGCCATCCCCAAGGGCCAACTCGAAGCGGCCGACACACTGGGGCTGAGCTACTGGCAGACGCAGCGCAAGATCGTACTGCCGCAGGCGCTGGCGATGGTGGTGCCCAGCATGATGAACAACTTCATCAGCATCTTCAAGGACACCTCGCTGGTAACCATCGTGTCGCTGTATGAACTGACGGGCGCGCTCGGCCTGGCGCTGAACTCCGACGCCGACTGGCGCCCCTTCAAGATCGAGGCCTACCTGTTCATCACCGCCATCTATTTCGCCTTCTGCTTTGCGATGTCGCGCTACAGCCTGTGGGTGGAAAAGCAGGTGTCGGTGAGCCGCACGCGCTGAAAACCAAGAGTACGGAAAAACCCCATGACCGAACCCATCAGCCAACTCATCAGCGAACCCATCATCCGCTTCGACAAGGTCAACAAGTGGTACGGCAACAATTTCCATGTGCTCAAGGACATCGATCTGTCGGTGGCCAAGGGTGAGCGCATCGTCATCTGCGGGCCCTCGGGCTCGGGCAAGTCCACGCTGATCCGCTGCGTCAATGCGCTGGAGGAGTACCAGGAAGGCCACATCACAGTGGACGGCACAGCGCTGACCGACGACGTCAAGGCCATCGAGCAGGTGCGCAAGGAAGTCGGCATGGTCTTTCAGCAGTTCAACCTGTTCCCGCATCTGACGGTGCTGGAAAACCTCACGCTGGCACCGATGTGGGTGGCCCACATGCCCAAGAAGGAAGCCGAAGAACGGGCCATGCAGCAACTCACGCGGGTGCGCATCGCCGAGCAGGCGACCAAGTACCCGCTGCAGCTGTCGGGCGGCCAGCAGCAGCGGGTCGCGATCGCGCGCGCGCTTTGCCTGACGCCCAAGATCATGCTCTTCGACGAGCCCACCTCGGCGCTGGACCCGGAGATGATCAAGGAGGTGCTGGACGTGATCGTCGAGCTTGCCGGGCAGGGCATGACGATGCTGTGCGTGACGCACGAGATGGGATTCGCCAAGGCCGTGGCCGACCGTGTGATCTTCATGGACCAGGGCCAGATCGTCGAGCAGAACGCGCCGCAGGAGTTTTTCTCGAACCCGCAAAACGAGCGCACGCAGGATTTTCTGGCCAAGATCATTGATCATTGAGGCGATGGGCAGTTGCCATTCGGCGCTCGCCACCTGCTGAACTGTGACTCAGGTGCCAAGGGCGCTGGTGCGCGATCGAAGCCCGAAACCGCGAAGATCATCCGGCCAAAGCTTTGCGCCAACCCAAGCCCGCTTCTGTGCCAGCCGCCGGCTTGTACTCGCAACCGATGTGGCCGCTGTAGCCGATGCGGTCCAGATGGGCAAACAGGAAGGCGTAATTGATCTCGCCCGTGCCGGGTTCGTTGCGGCCGGGGTTATCAGCCAACTGGATATGGCCGATGCGCCTGAGCTGCTTTTGCATCGTGGCTGCCAGCTCTCCTTCCATGCGCTGCGCGTGATAGATGTCGTACTGCACATAGGCGTTGTCGGCGCCCACCTCGTCCAGGATCGAGATCGCCTGGGCGGTGGTGTTCAGATAGAAGCCCGGGATGTCGAAGTGGTTGATCGGCTCGATCAGCAGATTCAAGCCGGCGGCTTTGAATTCGGCTGCGGCGTAACGCAGGTTGTCGACAAGAGTCTGGCGCAGCAGCGCCGGCGCCACGCCCTGCGGCACTTTGCCAGCCAGACAATTTAAGCGCGGTACGCCCAGCGCCTTGGCGTAGTGGATGCCTTGCGCCACGGCAGCACGAAAGTCCTGCACACGGTCGTGCAGGCAGGCGATGCCGCGCTCGCCGGCGTCCCAGTCACCGGCCGGCAGGTTGTGCAGCACCAGCTTCAGGCCATGCTGGTCGAGTTGCGCCTTGATCCGCTCTGCAGCGTAAGGGTACGGGAACAGGAACTCGACGGCATCGAAGCCAGCCTGGCTGGCCAGCGCAAAGCGCTCCATGAAAGGCACTTCGTTGAAAAGCATCGTCAGGTTGGCTGCGAATTGGGGCATTTTTTGTCTCCGTGGGTTTGGTCGGGTTCGCCTATTGGAACCCAGCCGCGCACAGGTTGCCAGAGCATGCCA
>Ga0105046_10016316_pt1 | contig 11404 bp, 12 predicted proteins | sample MAT03_FD_78385 | JGI IMG/M metagenome (GOLD analysis project Ga0105046, IMG submission 78385) | Freshwater microbial communities from Lake Fryxell liftoff mats and glacier meltwater in Antarctica - MAT-03 (megahit assembly) | ecosystem: Environmental > Aquatic > Freshwater > Ice > Liftoff...
AGGTCGGCCCATCGCTCGAATCGTCAGCTCCCCCTACCCAAGACGCTCGGCGTGGCCGATCCGATTCCATAGCCGGTGCGCAGCCGGAAGGATGCCGGATCGGCGATCCGCGCGGCGAGCGCGAGATCGACGTCGGCGAGCGGGACTCGTCGCGGATCGCCAGCGAACGGCAGCGCCACGGCCATCCCGGCCATCGGCCGCCAGCTGGCGTCACGCTCTCGCCCCAGGTGCTCCAGGAGCCCGTGCCCGAACACGATGCCGAGCGTCTCGCCGCGCGCGGCGTGCTCCGCGATCGCCTCGTCGTCGCCGGCCAGGAGCTTGCGAGAGACGTCCTCGGCGAGCGCCTGGTTCACCACGACGGGGATCCCGCCCTCGTCGAGCATGGCGAGCGCGTCGCCTTCGGGGCTACGCGTCCACGGTCGGTCCGACGCACGAGCGTGGGCCTCGCGTACCGCCACGAGCTGCCTCGCATGCAGCGCGGTCTTGCTCGCCGGAAAGACGGCCCACGCCAGGGCGTTGGCGAGGTCGTGGGCGTTGTCCCCCCGGGTGGGAACGACGCGCTGCTCGACAATCGACCGGTCGTAGGCGGTGACGTCACGCGGAGCCTGCTGGCCGCGTCGCTTCCGCAGCGGCTTGGCCGAGACCGCGAAGTGGACGCCAGCGAGTGGATCGAGGGCGATCGCGAGGGTCGCGACGTCGAGCGCGGTCCCCTCGAGTCGCGCCATCGCTTCGCGAAACGGCCACGCCAGCGGATCCGCGCGAAAGCGGGCGAGCCAGGCTTCGCACACCGCGCGATTCACGCGGCATCCATGATCTCGCCGTCGAGATCGATCACGGTCTCGTCGGCGTGGGCCAATGGGGCGAATGCCCCGATCGCGAGCGCGGCCAGGGCAACCTCGAGTCGCCGCACGATCAACCCTTGCCGCTCGGGTCGACGACGCGACCGACGAACAGGATGGTCCCGGTCGTGCGATCCCGAAGGAAGAAGAGGAATGGCCGATCCACCGCGAGCTGGCGTGCCTTTTTCGGCGCCCCTCCGCCCCGCGGCATCACGACGGCGGTGGCTGCGGCGGCCTCGGTGCCCTTCTCGTCCACCTTGACGAACGCCTTGTGGAACACATTGCCCACGAAGAGGCGGTCGGCGGGGCGAGGCGGGTCGGCGATCTTGCTGAAGTCGGCCTGCCCGCGCAGGAAGGCCGTCTTCATGCCTAGGCTCTGCAATGCGTCGCGCAGTGCGATCGAGCTGGGCGGATCGATCTCGAACTTCGGCATGGAGAGGAAGACCTGCTCGGTGGCGAGCGCCTTCACCCAGCTGTCGAAGCGAGCGACGTCGAGCTTCGCCTCGAGCGCCGGCAGGCCGTCGCGCTGCGCCGGGACGACGACCAGCATCGAGAATCTGCCACCCACGTAGGGCAGCTCGACGAGCTGCGTGCCGTCCACCTCGGCGAAGGGCATGGCGGCGCTGCGTCTCATGGTCGGAACCGGTTTTTCGGTCTTGCCGTTCGCCCAGAACGAAAGATCGGTCGTCGCGCTCTTGTCGAAAGGCTCTGCCCAGTCGGCCAGGAAATACACGGCATTGACCAGAACGAGCCGCGTTTCGCCATCGATGCCGGAAGCCGGAATGAGATCCTTGATGCGGTCCTTGGTGCGCCCGGCGACCCATTGATTGATGTGCTGGCGGGCCGGGTCGGGCGCCCCGGCGAAGTCGACGGGCTCGAGCGGCGCGCCGAAGAGTTTTTCGGTGCTGTCGAGATAGGGCTTCTGGAAGGTGAAGGTCTTTTCTCCGAAGAGCCGGTTGGCGGTCGCGAGGACGAGCGCGTCACCGCGCTGCAGATCGGCGGCGACCTTGCCGGCCGACGTCAGGACCTCCTCCGCGCTGCCCTCGAAGTGGAGCATCTTGCGCATCTCGTCGCTGGTGGGGCCGACGGCGCCGCCCCAGGTCATGGCGAGCGCGGTGGAGATGCTGGCCGGGGAGAACGCGAGGTTGCCGCCTGCCTTGCCGCCTGCCTTGCCGATCGGCCGGTAGAGATCGAAGGCAAAGGCGTTGTTCGCCTTGGCGAACGCAGCAGCTTCGGCAGCAGTGGGAGCGGGGAGGCTGGGCACGGCGGACGGCGTCATGGAGCCTGGCGACGAGGCGCTGCTCGCAGGGCCTTGGGCCGGAGCGGGGGCGCTATCGGCGCCCGCGGCGGTCTGGCTGGGCGGCGTTTGCGGCTGCGGCTTGGCGGTCGTGTCGCAGCCGGCGAGGGACGTGGCTAGGGCGGCGAACGTGCCGAGCGCCAGGGTGGCCTTCATGTTGGCGAATGTAGACGCCTTCAGGGCCGAGGGGGCCTTTGCCGATCGCGAAACCACGACCGACTACGCTCCATCTGCTGGCGGTGCGCGGCGTTGGCCCGGCGGCGGCACGTCGACACCTCGGGACTGCCCGGTGCCGCACCCCAGCGAGCTTCGGGGCAGTCGTTGGGATCGTAGGCGACCTCGAGCTGCTCGGCCCGCCCCGCGACGGTCGCGAGTGTGAGCGGCTGCTGCGAGCCGTCCATACGCGCGTAGCGGATCGAGCGCGCCTCCAGCTGCGCGCCGAGTTTCTGCACGAGGCTTTTCTCGACGTCGGCCGCGGACCTGCCTGGCGGGAGGATGAAGCGCTGCGGCAATCGAACGACCTCGTGAGGGAATGCCTTCACCACGTCGAGCGCGATGAGCACGCGCATGTCGCGCGCCGGGGTCGAGAAGTCCTCCCAGTCGCCGGTGGTCTCGAAGATGCTGGCACCCTTGGGCATGTCGATGAGCGCGCCTCGGGTGGCGAAGTGCTTCTCGGCGTTGTCGATGCTGCGAACGCGTCCCTTGAGCTGTTCTTCCAGCGCGTCCACCGCGGCGAGCAGCGCGCGCTCCGGGTCGAGTGGCTGGGGCGAGATCACCGTGTCCATTCGATCGAAGAAGCCAGTGACGTCCAGCTCGTCCTGAACGAGGCTAAAATCTCCCCAATCAGCGCTCGAAGCGATAGCGTCGTTCTTCATTGCGCGGATCTGTCCGCCGCGCATGCTCACCGGGCGGAACCGCTTGAACCCAGGGCTACCGAAGGCAGGGTCGCCCTTGGCGAAGAGAAAGTTGCCGCGCCAGAAGCGCTTGCGCGCAACGGTGCCGTCGGGTTGGCCGTCGACCGCAAAAAGAATGCCGGCGTTGCCATCGTCCGGCGGGACGCGCTTGGCGACGACGAGGATGTGCCCGTATGGATCGGCGTAGATCGTGCCGGGGCGCAGCGCTTCGGAGCGGAGATCGATGGGGTAATAGTCGCTGGCGTCACTCGTACCCTCGGTGCGTCCAGTTCCCGAATGCACGGTGTCTTTGAGGCGCCGGCGGAGGAACGCTTCCATCCGTCGCACGCGATCGCGTGGCGGATCCGTCAGGTCGCCCATCGTCGTCTGATCGTTGCGCTCCAGGCACGTCGGCGCGCGACCCTGGCCGCCACGGGTGCAGCGCGAAAAGCCGAACGGCAGACCGCGCTTCCAGGCGAAGTAAGCCCGTAAGAAATAGGGAAGATCGGCACAATCGGGGTCGAGCCGGAGGCCCTTGGGCAGCGGTCCGTCTTCGCCGAGGCCGAGGTGATCGTGGAGCGGATTGCGCGCCGGATCAGAGGTGATCTCGTGAAGTGAGCCGAACGACATCACGGCGGAAAGCGGCGCGTCGAAGAGGCCCTCCACCCAGGCGCTGAAGAGGTCCTCCTCCGAACGCGACCATTTGCGGGGCGTGCGCCATGTCATCGTGCTGCGCTCGAAGCGGTCGACTGGCACGCGTTCTTCCTTCACCTCCACGTCCTGGCAGCCGACCGCTGCGTCACCGCGATAGGCAACGAAGCGCCATGTACCGGCGGCGGGAATAGCGATCGTCGCGGAGACAGACGAGGGCGGTCCGTGCCGAGGCGTGGAGGGCAGGGTGCTGATTGTGCCATCCGGCGCGCGCGCGACGATGCCCATCGGTGCGCCCGATGGCGCCGTGGCGAGCAGTCGCAGAGGGCGCGTGGCGTCGGGGCGCTCGGGCGACGCGAAAGACGTGACTCCCGGCTGATCGGCGCAGCTCGCCCCCGCCTGGGCGAGCATTGCCGACGCATCGACGCGGGCTGCTTGCAGTGGTGCCGATGGCGAGGCGGCTGCGCTCGCTTCGGGGGAGGGAACCGCGGACGCCGGCGGCACCGCCTCGGCATCGCGTGCCGAGCTGGCGGTAGGTGGAGGGCTCGCCTCTTCCTCGCGCGCACCGCCGCATGACGCCGAGGCGATGGCGAAGGCGACGGCGATGCTGACGGCGATCACGAGGAAGCCAGGGAGGATTCGCGGGGGCATGGCGCTTCGGGTCAACGCCCGTCCGCGCGCGCGCCGTCCCGCAATGGCCTTGCCTCATCCGTCGTTGGAAGGAAAGAAAGAGGGCGCGTCGCCCTCGCGCCCTCGCTGCTAGCCTGCCCCCGCTCCTGCAAGCCACTGCCCTTCGGACGAGGCACGGCGAGGAGCGCAAGGTCGAGGAGAAGACGAAATGGCTAACGGACGCATGCTGAAGATCGCGGGCCTCTCGGTTGCAATGCTCTGCATCGGCCTCGGCAGCGTGGGCTGCAAGAAGGTGCTGCAAGAGGTGCGCAAGAGCCAGAAGCACGCTGCCATCGCCTACGACGAGAAGACTGGCGGCTGGGGCTACAGCTACGACCAGCTCACCGAATCCATCGCCAAGACGGAGTCGACCAAGAAGTGCTCGACATGCACCGTGCGCGTCAGCTGGAACCAGGGCTGCGGGGCGCTTGCGCAGTCGACGACCAAGAAGGAAATCATGACGACCGCTCTGGGCGACACCAAGCTTGCCGCCGAGACGGCCGCCAAGACGGAGTGCGCCACCAAGGCCGGCGGCGGCACGTGCAACGTGCTCGTCTACGCCTGCAACAGCACCAAATGACGCTGGGGCCGCTGGGGCGCGATGACCTTCACTCTGCCGGTCATTGAGATCTCGCCGCTCCGGTCGACCCGCGGCCATCCTCGGCACCCAGCGACCCGACGCGCGCGTTGTCGGTGGTGGCCCTAGGGAGGGCCATCGCGCTCGACGCCTCGGTCACGCTCGACACCAACGTCATCACGGTGGCCATCTGCGATGCTGGGCCGAAGTCGACGGCGGCAACCGGCAGCGGCGGTGCGGGGGGCTCCGGCCAGGGCGCGGGTGATGTCGCCGTGGGGTCGACCGACGCGTCCGTCGGGGTCGGGGGCGGGGGCGGATCTCAACCTGGAGCGACGGTGGCCGCCTCCTCCGTGGGATCGGGCGGCAGCGGTGCCGGGGATGTGGCCGCCGCGACGAGCGACGCGTCGGCCGGCGTGGGCGGCGCTGGAACGGGCGACGCGACCGCAGGTGCCGGGGGCCAGGCGCAAGTGTCCGCCGGCGCCGGTGGTGCCGGCGGTGAAGGTCAAGCCGCGGTCACCGTGGGTCAGGGTGGTGCGGACGTCGTGACGTCCGGCGTGGGCGGTGTCGGCGGCTCCTACGAGGTGACGGCCGCAGCGGGCGGGGGGAACGACGAAGGAAAAACCTACTGCGACGGGCTATGCACCGACCTTGAGACCGACGCGCGGAATTGCGGGGCGTGCGGCATCTTCTGCGACGCCTTCGAGTCGTGCGTGGCTGGCGTGTGCTGCGCGCAGTAGCCAGCATCTAAAACCAGCTCTCCCACACGCCGCGCTCGACTTCGGCGGCGTGCAGGGTCGCGCTGATCCGATCGCGCGCGCCGCTGAACGCCTCGATCTGATGCAATCGATAGGCTTCGATCAGCAGTGCGTCTCCGGCTCGCGATCGCATGGCCCGTGGGCTTGGTAGATCGGCCGGATCGGGCTCAGCGTGGCCTTGCCAGGTCGCGTCCCAGAGGCGCAGCCCGCCGCCGCGGTCGGGCGGCTGGAGCATCACCACGAGCGTCACCGCGCGGGCGCGGCGCGCCAGCTGGTAGGGCGTTAGACCCTCGAGATCGAAATGGATCACGCCGCCTTGTCGTGAGAGCTGCTCGCCTGACGGGAAGACGTGCACGCCCGCGGCACAGAACCCGGGGCGTTGGCGGATGGTCCCACCCACCATCGCGCCGAGAAGGCTTCGCATGAAGGCCTGGACGCCGGGCAGCGCGGACTCCACCTGGGCGTCGCTCGCCTCCACGTCGCGGAAGTAGGCCGCGCTGCGACCGGTCTCGAGGTGGGCGTAGAAGGCGCGCCCGAGGGCGAACTGCTCGCCCCCGAAGTCGGAGGTCCAGCTGGTTCGAGCGCGCAGCACCGCGCGCGCCCAGTTGCGGGCGCGTTTCGCGCAGAGCACACCACGAAGACCGACGGCGCGGGAGCGTTCGAGGAGAGGCAAAACCGGGGGCTCGCCGCGGGCGCGCCACGGGATGGCAGCGCGCCATGTCATCCGACGATGGGCCTCAGATAGTGGAACTTGGGCAGCGCGAGATCGGATGCGGTGAGGCCCCAGCTCTCATTGCCGGGGATGAGGTAGAGGACGTCGCCGCGGACGCTCGAGAAGCTCACCCCGGTGATCGATTGCAGGACGTGGCGCAGCGTTCCTCGCGCCCAAAGATGGGACTCCGGGATGGCGCAGCGCGCCGCGAGCGTCCGCTCGCAGGGCGAGCCCCGTCGCAAGAGCAGCGCAATGGTGAACGTCATGTAGAGGGTCTCGCCTCCCCGATAGGCCGATTGCTGGCTGGGGCCGGGGCGCACGCCTTCCCGGGTGATCATGCCGTCCGACCACATCTTGAAGTCGCGCTGCGCCCGCTCGTCGTCGTCGAAGAAGTCCCAGCATCCACGTTCGGCGAGGTGGAGGTTCTGGTTGAGGATGCCTACTACGTCCCGATACAGCTCCCACTTGGCGCCGGGCGACGTCTGCCGCGGATGACGCGCCACGAGCTGGTGGAGCCTCTGGCGCGGCTCGGAGCCTGGCTCCAGCCGCAGGCAGAGCTCGAGGGCGAGGATCGAATGGAGCATGGTCGTTTCGCCTCGGACGGCTCAGCCGTCCTCGGTGGCCGCAGCGCGCAGCCTATCGAGGAAGTCGGGCTCGAACACCCCATCGATGCGGATCGAGTAGCGGAAGAAGGGGTCGGCCTCGACGCCATGGTCGTCGGCGTCGTTGAACCAGTACGCGCGCCCCGGGACGGGGTGGCTGGTCCCGCGCTGGCGATCCCAGAGAAAGAGGCGCTTGTCGCCGGCTGGGCAGACCGTGATGAAGTGATCCGGCTCGACCTGCTCTTCGGGGACCACGTCGCGGTGGACGGTGCCGTGATCGTTCGGCGCGAGCCCCATGACGTTGCAGCGACCTATCCACCTGAAGGGGAGCGACTTCACCCACGCGATCGTCTGCGGGAAGTGCGCTTGCGCGGTGCGGGTGAAGCGCTTGCCGGTGGCGTCGGACTTGTCGCCCCAGCGGCCATTGGGGACCATCTCGACGTAGGCCTTCCACGGGAAGTAGACGCGATGGCGTCGCTCCAGCCAGAGCATCTGTCGATGGTTCAGCGCAAGGTCGCGCTCCTCGCCGACCTCGCTGCCGGCTGCCAGGCGAAGGAGAAACTCCCGCGGTTGGTCGGCCAGGCTCGCGAGACGACCGCGCTGCGCGGGGTCGAGGCTCGCGATGACCTCGCCGTAGTCGGCGAGCGCTTCCTCCGCGCGCTCTGCGGGCATGATCTGCATCGAGCGATGGCTGCCTCCGGTGTATGCGACGGGGACCTGCGCGAGCGCGAGGCAGACCTCCTCGTGGATGGCCTCTAGCGGCGTCAGATCCAGCAAGGGCTCGAGCGACAGGTACGCCTTGCCGAGCAATCCGACGAGCCCGGTCCCCGCGACGCCCCGCGCCCAGCCGCGCGTACCGCGATCGTCGACCACGCGCGGAGGATACCCGGCCCCGGCCGACGGGGCGCTATCCTCCGCGACCATATGGCGCCCACTGGCTACGTCGCGGCATTCGGTGTGGGCACGACCGTGGTGCTCCTCGTGCTCCAGCGCGTCGCACACCGCTTCTACGCGTCCAATGCCCCCCGTGCCGCGGACGTGAACGCGATCGCGAGGACCCCTTCTGGGGTCGCCTGGCTGCTCGATCGCGTCGGCGAGACGGTCGCGACGTTCATGCTCTCGGCGGCGGTGGTGGAGAACTGCGTCGTCGGCACCGACATGATGCGCGACGCGCTGGTCGCGCTGGTGTTCGGCGTGGCTGGGCTCGTCCTCATCCAGGTCGTCGGGCATGCCGCGTCGCGCTTGCTGCTGCGTGGGCGCCTGCGCTCCGAGCTCGATCGCGGCAACGTCGCCGCAGGCATCGCGGCGGGCTCGCACTACGTCGCGATCGGCCTCTTTGCCTCACGCGCGGTAGCGGGTAGCGATCTGCACGGGCTCGGCTTGTCGGTCGCGTTCTTCGCGATCGCCCAGGTCACCCACATGACCTTCCTCATGCTCTTCCGTGCGCTCACCGTCTACGACGACTCCGAGCAGATCGAGGGAGATAACGTGGCTGCGGCCATCTCGTACGCCGGCGTGACCATCGCGATCGCGCTGGTGATCGGTCGGGCGCTCGAGGGCGACTTCGAAGGGTGGAAGGTGAGCCTGAAGGGCTTCGGTCTCCTGGCGCTGTGGGTGCTGGCGCTCTATCCGATCCGGCAGGTGATCGTGCAGGGGCTCCTCCTGGGCAAGCAGCCTTGCCTGCGCGGCGGGGCGTTCGACGACGCCATCGTCCAGGAGCGCAATGTGGGCATGGCTGCGATGGAGGCGGGAACCTACGTGGCGGCGGCGCTGGCAATCTCGCGGCTCGCGTGAGCACCGTGGCATCCGCCGCCTCGCCCGACGGCCGCTACGAAGCGTTCGCGCGGGCTCTCGTCGCCGAAGGAACGATCACCGATCCATGGCTGGCCGGCGAGCCGCGCTTCGAGAGCGAGCCGGTGGTGGTCGATCGAGCCTTTGCCGCGGAGCTCGCCGGCGCGGCCGAGGACCTCGCACAGGTCTACGACGAGCTGGTCCAGCTGGCGCTCGACGACGAAGCGGTGCTCGATGACTTCTTTGGGCTGACTGCGTCGCAGAAGGCCATGTTCTTCGCGTCCGCTCCGCGCTGGCACGGCGTGGCGCGGGTCGATCTGTTCCTGACGGAGGAGGGCCTGGTCACCAGCGAGATCAACTGCGACACGCCCACCGGCGAGGCCGAGGCCGTCGTGCTCGGCGCCCTCGCGGCCGCAGGGCACACCGGCGGTGCGCGCGATCCGAGCGCGACCCTCGGGCGCCGCTTCGTCGCGATGGTCGAGCGCATGTTCCAGCGTCTCGCAGGCGACTCGCCCCGCAGCGTCGGCATCGTCTACCCGACCGAGTTCACCGAGGACCTGTCGCTGGTGCGGCTCTACCGGCGCTGGCTCGGCGAGGCTGGCTGGGACGTGGTCCTCGGCTCGCCGTACAACCTCGGCCGCGACGAGGACGGGCGAGCGACGCTCTTCGACCGCCCGCTGGGGGTCCTGCTACGGCACTACAAGACCGACTGGTGGGGTGAGCGCGCCAGCGCCTGGCAGGACGATCGCATCGAGGACACCGCGCCCCTCGTGGCCGCCCTCAACGCGGCGATCGGCGCCGAGGTGGACGGCAAGACGGCCGTCATCAACCCGTTCGCTTCGGTGCTGCCCCAGAACAAGCGATCGATGGCCTTCATGTGGGAGTACATCCATCGGTTCGGACGCCGATCGCAGTCGATCATCGAGCGCCTGGTGCCGGTATCGTCTCGTCTGGAGACCCTCCATCCCGAGCTTGTCCGCGCAGCGCGCGAGGATTGGGTCATCAAGAGCGACTATGGTGCCGAAGGTGAAGAGGTCGTGATCGGACGCGATCTCGGGCAAGACGCCTGGCTCTCGTCGCTCGCGCTGGCCCGCCCCGGTCGCTGGATCGCCCAGCGTCACTTTGACGCAAAACGCGACGCTCGCGGCCGTATCGCCAATTACGGCGTCTTCCTCGTGGCGGGGCAGGCGGCCGGTCTGTACCTGCGTCTCGCCGACGGGGCGCACGACGCCTCGGCGCTCTCCACACCCATTCTCGTGAAGTAAGTCCAGCGGCGCGCCACGCCCTGGTCGCGGCAGCGCAATCCGCCCACTCGGCATGAGATTCGAGATGGCCGAAGCGCGGAAGGATTCACTCCAATATCCACGCGGCGATGTCGTCGAGGACTTCTTTCGCCACGTGGTTCGGCTGATCGTACTCCTGCGGCGTCGATAGCCCCTCACCCGGCATGAAATGGTGATTCTCCTTGGGGTAAAGCTTGAAACGGACGTTCTTCCTTCCATTTAGGGCCTTCTTCCAACCATCGAAATCCGCAAGGGTCATTTGATAGTCGCGTCCGCCCTGCATCACCAATACGGGTGCGGTCAGCTTGGAGTGAAGGCGCCTGACCTCGGGCTCGGCGAGCACCACGTGGGTTCCGCCGCCACATCTCCCAGCCGGTGACCTCGCTAGCGTCGGTCGGGGCCAGCCGCTACCCTCGTCATCCTCATGCCGCCGCTCAAAGCCCACGTGCAGAACGGGCGCATCGTCCTCGACGAGCCCACGGACCTGCCCGAGGGCGAGGTGATCTACCTCCGTCCGGCCGAGGCCTTCGTGGGCGACGACGACGACGACAACTTCGACGACGAGGAGCGAGCGGCGATCCAGAAGGATCTCGACGCGGGCATGGCGGCCATCGCGAAGGGCGATGTAGTCGATGCTGATGAGGTCGTCCGCCAGCTGCTGTCCCGAGGGTGAAGGTCATTTTCTCGGGCCCAGCCCGTGAGCAGACGAACGCCATCGACAAGTGGTGGCGGGAGAATCGGCCTTCGGCTCCCGGCCTCTTCGCCGAAGAAGTCATCCAAGCTCGCCACTTGCTCGAAGATACGCCAGACCTGGGAGCGCCCTACAAGCACGGACGTGTCGCCTTGTTCCGCCGCGTCATCCTCCACACCCATTCTCGTGAAGTAAGACCCAGCGGCGCGCCACGCCCTGGTCGCGGCCGCGCAATCCGCCCACTCGGCGTGAGATTCGAGATGGCCGAAGCGCGAAAGGATTCACTCCAATATCCACGCGGCGATGTCGTCGATGACCTCTTTCGCCACGTGGTTCGGCTGATCGTACTCCTGCGGCGTCGATAGCCCATCACCCGGCATGAAATGATGATTCTCCTTGGGGTAAAGCTTGAAACGGGCGGCTGTGCGGCGTCGCCCTCGACGACCACCGACGCGCCTGGATAGCGGGTGCGAGCCTCGACCAGGTGCACACGGTGCGTGCCGCCCTCCACTTCGCGAGCTGCGGACAAATCAACGGCGGCGGGATAGAGCGGCTCGCCCGCTCGATCGCCAGCGAGGCCGTGGCCCGCGGCCGCTGCACCGCAGAGGGCCGCGAGCGCGAGCTGCTCGCCGACCGGCTCCACG
>Ga0105046_10016317_pt1 | contig 11404 bp, 8 predicted proteins | sample MAT03_FD_78385 | JGI IMG/M metagenome (GOLD analysis project Ga0105046, IMG submission 78385) | Freshwater microbial communities from Lake Fryxell liftoff mats and glacier meltwater in Antarctica - MAT-03 (megahit assembly) | ecosystem: Environmental > Aquatic > Freshwater > Ice > Liftoff...
ATTTGTGTAGTTATAACTTGATGGTGCCCTCGCCCCCGCAGCTCTAAACTTAACTCGCCCCGTCCCAAGGCGTCGGACCGGTTCCCGCTTCGAAGCTGGCGTAACGCGGGCATGAGCGCAGAGCCCGGAATCGTTCCGCAAAGAAATGAGGATCTTTCTTGAACTCGGCGATTACGTCAAATGTGTACGGCCGACCGCACTCAGGGCAGGTTCCTCGCTTGCTCAATCCGCCGAGTGTGTAACCACAGTGGATGCAGAAAATATCCGTGCGCGCACTCACGCCAGTGCGCACCGCCCATAAGACTATCGCGATACCCCCGCCCGCTGCCAACGCCGCGATCTTAAGCTCTGTTCCCAAGAATTGCATGGCCTGAGCGGGCGCGAACACGAAAGACATAACAACCGCCGCGAGCGTCAGCAGGATCGGTAACAAAAGCAGCCACCTCCAGCCGATGGTCTTGCTTATGTCTAGCACCCCCGGTCGCCACCAGGGCATCGTACCGTCGAGCATCGTCATAAACTCTGGAGCGAGCGCATCTAAGGGCTGTGGCGCAAGGTCAACGGGCGAGCCTACGACTGATTCAGGCATGACGGGGATGTCATGCTGCAGCTGGGCTTTTTGATCCTTTGGCACGGGCTTCTGCACTCAAGACTATATACTATGTGGCTGGGCGGAACTGTGACCTTAGTCACGTTACTCTCTAATTCCATAGTCATTTTTCGCGGCTATCACCGCCCGTAAACAAAGCGCAGGCCTTTGGCGAGCAGGTTCACCATAAACTCCCGAGGCGGCTTGAGGCTACGGCGAATCAGCCCGTTACTTACGCTGATATATACGGGCCGGGTGAGACTGAGCAGGCCTTCTCCCCCTCGCGAAAGCCCAAACCCCGATGCTCCATGACCACCGATTCCCACCGCAGGATGGGCTGTGGGAATTATGCAGTCGTTCACGGTGAGTGAAGTGGCCCGCAGGTCTGCGGCCATCCGCCGTACACGCGAAGGCGTGGCGGTAAAAACGCTGGTAGCAAGATGCTGGTCGCAGGCTTGATGAATCGCGATTGCTTCCTCTGTTCGCTTCACTCTAACAACCGCCAGCGCGGGACCAAAGTGCCTCCCCTCCACCAACGCGGCGGTTGGGGGGCAATCAATTACGGCGGTGGGTCTCCAAGTGCTGCCAGCTGGCTTGGGCGGTGGTGCGGTCGCTTCCGGTGCCTGGTTGCCAGCCGCGGCATCGCGTCCGCCCGCCGCGATTGCCGCAACCACGAGGTTGTAACAGTGGTCGGCCGCTGCGGCATCGATGAGCGTGCGCTGCGTCGCCTCTTTAGCGAGCTGGGTGAGTGCCGCGACAAAGGGCTCATAGACGGCATCGTGAACTAGAGCGCGGCGTGGCGCGATGCAGGATTGCCCCGCGTTGAGTGTAACTGCCGACCAGATACTTTTGGCCGCGAGCACCGGGTCGCCGTCGTCAAGAACGATTGCTGAGTCGCGGCCCGAAAGCTCGAGAGTGCAGGGTGTTAAATGAGAGGCGAGGGTGGAGGCTATGGAGCGACCAACCTCGGTGCTGCCCGTAAATATAACATGGTCAAACCGCTCCGCCGCGAGCAGGGTGGCACCAGCGTTTCGGTCTGCGTCTGTCCAAGTTAATGTCTCATCGGGCAACCCGGCGGACTGCGCCAGCTGAAGTAACTTAAGTTGAGATGCGGGGCTGCGTTCCGACGGCTTCACCACCACGGTGTTGCCAGCGATGAGCGCCTGAACAAGTTCAATTCCCAGAAGCTGAAGGGGATAGTTCCAAGTCGCGATAATGGCGACGCGGCCAACTGGGGCTCGGAACCGCTTGATTCGCACGCCAGGCATCCAGAAGGGCGAAGAACCGGCAACGGCTGGGGCCAAGAGACGGGTCGCGTTACGCTCAAGCCATTTGCACGCGGCGACCAAGGGGACTACATCGGTGGTGAGCGCCTCGAACCGAGACTTATGTACCTCACCGCGTACCAGTTCGCACAACTCATGCTCCGCAGCGATGATCGCACGCCGAAACCTGGCAACAAAAGCAATCCTGTCCGGCAGCGGCGTATTGGCCCAGATAGTCATCTAGGTAACTTTATACACGCCGATGCGGTATCGCCATTTGTGGACCGCATGCGTGATCCTGAGGCCGCTCTTTTACTTCGCGAGGGCTTCTTAACACCCTCCGGCCGACCACTGAATAAAAAAGGTTTCTACATCGGACCCATCCACGCCGCCGTCCTCATTGGTGTCTGCGGCGGTTTCGCTACCGGCCCACGCCACGAAAAAGAACTCGATATCCGTGCCATCGACTCCGCCGTCATTGTTAATGTCAGCGTAACACCCCGGCGGCGGCACGACCAGCTGCGGAACAATCTTGAAGAGTCGGCCGTTGAAGAAGTCCATGAAATAGATTTCGCCGCGGCTGTCTTCACCGAACGCCGCGAGATTGGCGAGCACCCTGGGCGATGTGACCGGCTGGGGCTCGATGTCCGGCGTTAAGTTCTGGAGTGATCCGCCGGGTGTATAAGCGAACAATTTGGGGAGTTGGAAGTCGGCAAAGATGTAAGTCCCAACCAGACCGGGCAGCAGCTGCCCGGAGTAGACGTAACCACCCGTGATCGAAAGCCCGAGATCATGGTTGTAAGTTAGCGAGGGCGCGATCGAGGGTGGGCACGGGCAGGGGTCAGCACCGGTGCAATCCGGCCCCTCCATGCAGCGCCAACCGTAGTTTCCACCGCCCGCCCCCGCTGGAATAATATTAACTTCTTCGTACGCATCTTCGCCGACGTCGGCTACCCAAAGGTCACCCGTGGCGCGGTCAAAGGAACAGCGCCAAGGATTTCGCAAGCCGTACGCCCAGATCTCCGCGTCGTTTGCGGTTCCAACGAACGGGTTGTCCGCGGGAATCGTATAGTTACGATTGGGGTCGGACGCGAATGCATCTGCGGCCGGGTCAATCCGCAACACTTTCCCCTGGAACACCATCCCGCTTGTTGTTTGAGAAGCGTTCGTCGGGTCTAGAGTCCCTGCGGACCCGCCGTCGCCGAGTGAAATATATAAATAGCCATCCACGGGCGAGAAGCCGATCCATCCCCCGTTGTGTCCTATCCTTGGGCGGTTGTATTGTAATATTATCTGCGCGGAAGCCGGGGCAGCTACGAGTGTTGCAACGTCGAGGGTGTAACGAGCAAGCGTGGCGGTCGCGGACGGCGATGCGCCGGGTGCTCCGCTCGTATAATAAATATACAATGCCCGCGAAGGCCCCGTCCCTGGCGCTACCGCCGCGCCTAAGACGCCGCCGTCGCCTTCCAGGCGTACCAACGAACTTAAGTCAAGCACGGGAGTCGCCCGCGTCTGGCTGGTAATAATATCCACTACCTTCAACTTACCCGTTCGCTCGAGAACGAGTAGGTGCCGCTCATCGCCCTGAACGTGAGTAGCAAACAGTGGCTGCCGCAAGCCTGATACCACCAGTTCGGCATCGAGCGGCGGAAGCGCTGAAGCCGCGGCGGCCACTAAGGCTCCAGCAATTGCACCTGTCAGTTTAGTTGGTGTAGTGAGCTTGGGCTTCATGGGCAAACTGTACCCCCGTTTAAGGGGGACTCATGCGAAATGCTCCGAGGTTAGAGGAACTTCAAGGGTCCAAAGTCTGAAACTACGGAGCGCAAATTTTAATCGTTCATAGCGGCTTGTTTTAGACGCTCCTCGCTGCGGGCTCTCTTTTGTTTAGCTTTCACCCTCAGCAGCTGCGGCTAGCTACCCAAAGCTACGTCAACGACTAAGGAATCAAGGCACATAAACGCTGTAGCCTCGTTCGAGCAGGCCGTTGCCCTTCTTGTGCCCTGCCAGCAACTTCACCATGGCCGCATCAATTGCTGCGCCCGTGTCGCCGAGAATTCCTGCTTCGTCAACGCGGCTGTTCGCCGTCATAAGATAAGCAAACGTTCGCGCCATTCCGCAGTTTGCAATGAAATCCGGGATGATCGCGAACTGCTTGTCTGCCGTCTGCTGGATCGCCAGCATGTCACGCACCCAATGGCGCAGCGTCTTGCTGGATGGCTTGTACGCGAAGGGGTTGTTGGCCCCGCACGAGATCACGGTCGCGCCCGTTTTGGTTAACTTTCGCATCCGTGCGGCGGTTAAAGTATGGCTCTTCGCCGCGGGTACAAAGATGTCGGCAGATACATCAAAGAGCTCATCGCCCGACTTACTCGCCGAGATTTGAGTCTGCTTGCGCGATGGCGCGGGGAGAGCGGTTCCGGAGCGAGAGTTGATTACATCTTTAGCGTTCAGACCCGTTTCGTCCTTGATCACCCGTACGAGTTTGGTGTTGCGGTCGTACGTGCTCGCGGCGACCAGCGTGACCCCGAGCATTTCAAGGTAATATGCGGCGAACGCACCAACGGCCCCCAGTCCCTCAACGATCAACCGCTGACCTTTGAGATTCTTATTTCTTAACTTATAATACTGCTCGATGGAGCGGCAGACACCATACCCGGTGACAACATCGGCCACCATCCACGCTCGATTTTCGCCGCGTGGCCCCGGCAGGTCCGGGAGAATGATCTGGGCCTCGCATCCTTGGTGCAGGCGTCGCACCTTCTCTGCGGGGTCTTCGTCGGTTGGCCAACTGTGCCCGCGGCAGATTCCTTCCTGCGGATGCCCGATGCCCACCACTTCGCGGGTGATGGCGCTGGCTTCACTTACTTCGTCAACATTTACATCGCCGCCGGTTCCGTAGCAGCACTTGAGATACGGCCCGATGGACTTATACCAGCGCTCCAGGACGCCGCGTTTTTGGGCCGGGTGCTTGGAAGGATCGAATCGAATTACACTCTTGCCGCCGCCGATGTCCGGCCCGCACACCTGGAACTTAACTCCCATCGTCTTTGCCAAAAACACCGCTTCCTCGCGGGTTGCTTCGGCGTGCATCCGCGTACCACCGCCGGCAGCACCACCGCGCAGCGAATCGATCGCGAGCCAACCGACCGCGTCAGTCTCTCGATCACGCCATTCAACTACCAGCCCGGGGGCGGTCTCATAGAAGAGTTGATACTTTGCAAAGCCGTTCATTGAGCTCTACATTAGGACCGTTCTCGTGCGGTGCGCCCACTGGGCCGCTGTCGCCCAGTTTCCCCGCAGACTCAAGCTTGGGCGGTGGGTTGCCGCCGCGTTTTTACCGCTCCATAGTTTGCTGCCACGGCCTCAACAGCGGCGGTAGCTGGGCGCCCCCAGCCTTGATTCAGCCACGCTGCGCTTGAGACGATCATAATATTTGATCGTCTTAATGCGCAGAAAAAAACACCCCGCCTTCTTGCGGGGTGAAGAATAACCTTTGCGACTCTTAAAATCGCGGGGCGCCACCAAGGTTTGCGGCGATCTGACTGATCCTAACCCTTGGCCTAACCCTTGGCCTAACTCTTGACTTAACCCTTGCCGACGAGCGTCTTGGGGATGTTCAGCGCGGAGTTCTTTTTATCATCCCACTTCTTATCCATCTTCATCTTCTCAATTCGCTCGGCGCGGGTGAGAACACTGCGCTTGCCCGACAAGTTTGCTGCAATCTTAAGTGAACGATCGAGGCTCATGATGCTATCCTTTTACTACGCTTTTCGCCATCCTAACTCGCAACTTCTGGCGAGTTAGTTCTATCAATAAATTGGCTGGCTTCATTTGTCCAAAGTCATCTTCTGCCAGTCCGGTCGCGCGAAGTTCGACGAGCCCTTCCGCTCCTTCTGCCAACGCGGTCCCAGCCGCGCCACTGCGGCTTCCACGCTTGTCCGCGCTGCCGTCCGCTTGCTGTACTGATCACTGCTGATCCCGGCCGACACATAAAGTCGGAACTCCCGGGTTGGGTCCGAATTATTGACGCGCACCGTCGCCGGATCAAGGTACAACGCAAAGGTCTCTAGACCATTTTCTGCCAGAAACGCTACGCCACTTTCGGCTTCAGTTTGGTTTAACGAGGCTAGCAGTAAGTAATTTTGGCCATTTTGTCGAGGGTCGCCGTCTAACCACCCGGCCAAGGTGAGGGCTCTAGCCCCGGCTGGGGGCTTCGCAGAGGGCGTAGCAGAACGGTTATTTCCGGCCGGTCGGTCGTTGCTAGGTGGCACGGCGGCCGCAGTTGCTGAACGGTTCTGGGCTTCGCCGGTTAGAGCTCCGCCGCTTGGCAAAGCGGGTTGACCTGATCCACGCGGGGAGTCAATCGGTTCTGAAATTGCGGGAATTTCTCGCGATACCTCCAACTCCGCCTTCTTTCGCGCCCGGTTTGAACCAACGGCGTATGCGAGGACCGCGATAGCGATGATCGCCGCGATTGTAAGTGAAAGGGCGTTCAGCGGTATGCGGATTCGGCCCCCGGCCAGCAGAATATCTCCGTGCGGCGGTTGGTCGGCTACGTGCTCGCGTGATGGAGTGGCAGTCGTTGGCTTTACTTCGAGACGAATCGGTGGCCCACCCTCAACCGGAGCAGAGCCGACCCTTCCAACGCTTGGCGTCGCCGCGGGTTCGCTTCCTCCCGCCGCCATTCCCGGCCGCCAGCCCACGCCCGGGTTTAAGCTGTTACGCCTATCGGCGGGCGTATTGACAGTGCCTTTGCTGCGGAGCAGGTCAAACAGCGGCTGAGATTTACGGCCAGCAGGCATTGAGACAAAGTGTATTGCCCTTGGCGGCTGAAAGGGGAGCGGCTTTCACCGGCCCACCCATCGCCGCCTGACTTCGTCTTTTCCGGTTTCTCTCGCAGTTCCATACGATCTTCGCATGGTAAGTAACGCCGAGGTGGCCAAGGTCTTAGAAGAGTTTGCCACACTACTTGAGCTGACCGGGGCGGACGGCTTCCGCGTGAACGCCCATCACCGCGCCGCCCGCGGGGTGGAGGGGCTTACTCAAAGCCTTGCTGCACTCGCGGAGGACAAGGCGAGTTTAACCGCGATTGACGGAATCGGCCCCAAACTCGCCGACAAGCTCGTCGAGATCGTCCGCACCGGCACCCTTGCGGAGCTGGAGACCCTCCGCGTCAGGGTGCCCGCGGGCCTGCTCGATATATTACGAGTGCCGGGTCTTGGCCCCAAATCGGTGAAAGCCATGTGGGATGCTAATATAACTAATACCGACGCGCTCAAGCGAGCTATCGCCGATGGCTCGCTGCTGAAGTTGCCGCGAATGGGCGAGAAGGCTGTCGCTAAAATTAAAGATTCGCTCGCGTTCTTTGATTCCTCCGCAACCCGCACCCACCTCGGCAAAGCCGCGGCGGTCGCACACACCTTCGTCACCGCGATCTCTGCTCTTCCCGGGGTTGCCCGTATACAGCCCGCCGGCTCGCTTCGGCGGGGCAAAGAGACGATCGGTGATATTGATATTTTAGTTGCAATCGCTGACGACACCACCGATAGAGACTTAGCAACCCGCATCGCCGCCCGCTTTTGCTCGCTGCCCGGCGTAATTCACGTAATCGCTCAGGGGTCCGGCAAGAGTTCTGTCTTATACGCCTTGGAGGGCGGTTTGGGTCGCTGGAAGCCCACGCCGCAGGTAGCCAGCACCAAATCGGCAGAGTTAACCGCGAGCTTCGGATCTCAGCCGGCGGCGCCGCGGCAGCCGTCGATTCAAGTTGACTTACGTATTCTGCCCGAATCCTCATTCGGCTCAGCGTTGATGTACTTCACAGGCAGCAAGGAACATAATGTTCGGCTGCGCGAGCGCAGCCTCGCGATGGGGTACACCCTGAACGAGTGGGGCCTCTTCCCGGTCTCTGAGCGCACCGTGAAGGTGTCAAAGAAAGCGGGTGGCTTTAAGGCAAAGCTCGCGCCTGCCAGCGGCAGCACGAACAAGGTGGCGGGCGACGTAATTTATGCAGACTCGCCCGCTCTCCCCGCCCCTCTCCTTCCCCCCCAGGACCGCGGCGTGAAACCGCTCGCTTCCGCCTCTGAGGAAGAGGTCTTCGCCATGCTCGGTCTGCCTTGGATTCCCCCCGAAGCACGCGAGGATCGGGGCGAGCTGAATGAAGCTGGGCCGTGGGATTTAGTTACAGTTGCTGATATCCGAGCCGAACTTCACGCCCACACCACCGCTTCCGATGGGCTCCTTTCCATACTTGAGCTCGCAGAAGAGGCCCTACGCCGCGGCTTTCACACGATCGCCGTCACCGACCATTCGCAGAGCAGCAGCATCGCGGGTGGTCTTAAGCCAGACCGCTTGCGTGCCCACATCGCGGCGGTCCGCGAGGCCAACTCAAAGATCAATGGAATTACAATCCTTGCTGGCTCTGAAGTTGACATCTTAACAGATGGCTCGCTGGATTATGATGATAAGCTGCTGGCCGAGCTTGACGTGGTGGTCGCAAGCCCGCACGCCGCACTCTCTCAGGACCCCGCCGCGGCGACCGCCCGTCTCCTACGCGCCATCTCCCATCCCCGGGTTCATATCATCGGCCACCCCACGGGTCGCCTGCTGCTACGCCGCGCTGGGCTCTCGCCGGATATGCCCCGGCTAATCGCTGCGGCGAAAGAGCACGATGTTGCTCTTGAGATTAACAGCCATTGGATGCGGCTTGATCTGCGCGACACCCACGCCCGCGCCGCCATCCTCGCCGGGGTCAAGCTCGCCATCAACTGCGATGATCACGAACGATCCGACTTTGACAACTTACAGTTCGGAGTCGCCACAGCCCGCCGCGCTTGGGCAACCCCCGCCGACTGCATCAACGCCTGGCCTGCGGAGAAGCTGCACCGGTGGCTTCAATCCAAGCGCTGAGTCAAAGCGAGCGCGAGAGTTATGAGAATCTCGCCGGTGCGCATCACGCTTTAACGTCGCGGCGTTCACTCGGATTGTAAGTATCCTTCGGCGATCAGCGCGTGAATAATTTGGTTCGCAATTGGGCCACTTACTTTGCCGCCGCTTCCGCCGTAGTCAATCACTACAGCGATGGCATACTTGGGGCGGTCACGTCCGGCGAACACCACAAACCAGGAATGGTCGCCCTTCTCCAGCAGTTCGCCGGGCCCGGTGCCCTCAAGGTTCCGGGCGCGAAGGTCGGGCGCGGTCGCGGTGCCCGTCTTGCCCCACACTTTCACCCCCGACGCGTTGAAGATCGGTTCTTGAATACCGTCGAAAGTTAATGTTCGGCCGGTTCCTCGCTCGCCGTTGACGGCAAGCTCCAGCCCTTTCACGGCCATCGCCACGCCACGCGGGTCCAGGCCTAACTCCGTGGGTGCCGGCGCTGGGCCGCGACGCGCACCAACATCTTTAATTAGTGTCGGCGCTATTCGCACTCCCCGCCTCGCGAGCGTGGCGTACATATCCGCGGCGTGCAGCGGCGTCCACGACACCGGCCCCTGGCCGATGGCCATCTGAATCGCATCAAAAGAAGTCAGCGGAAAGCCATCGTACTGCTTTCCTAGCGGCCCTGCGAACTCACCGCCCGCGCCCAAATCAAAGCCGCTGCCCAGCCCGAACGCCTGATATAACTTTACAAGGGTATCAGTGCCCATCCGTCTTCCCATCGTATAAAAAAAGATATTGCACGAAACCATGAGAGCCTCGGTGCCCTCAAGATCATGATCCAGCAAGATCGAATGAGTTGTGTGGTACCGCTTATAAATCAGGCAGCGGTAGATATCGGGTCGGTCGGGGATGAGATAACCATTGCAGGCGATAGTCTCTTCCGGACGTAAGTTTCCAAAGGTTATGGCTCCGGCCAGCACCGCGGCTTTTGTGATCGACCCCGGGGGGTACGGGCGCTGCCAGCAACGATTGACATACGGAGTTAATAACTCGTCCTTAAAGACACTGTCGGGATTCTCGGCGATGTCCTGCCGGGTGAACGTCGGCGTAGAGACGGCGGCGAGCACCTCGCCGGTGTCGATATCCAACACGACAGCCGCCCCGTACAGCTTTGTGCCCACTGGCTGAGTTTCGCTCTCCTGATGATGCCAGGGCAATACCACGGCCAGCCCCACGCCCTCGCTCATCGCCGCCTGCACCCGCCCCTGCAACATAATATCAAGTGTAAGTGCTATATTCCCGCCCGCCACTGGCTTGACGTAATCCTTGATCCCCGTATCTAAGTGTGCCGTCGCGGAGCCCCGCAATCCTCGCAGCAGTTGCTCCTGCGCGCCCTCAATACCTGTTTCCCCGACACGATCCCCATCTCGATAAAAGCCCCGATCCACGCCCTCAGTCGTAAATGCTTCTCTCGCCGCCGCCGGGTTGGCCGCAAGGTACTCTCGTCGCCGCGTCGCATCGCCAGCAACCACTAGACCCCCACCCCCACCCCCACCCCCACCGACCGCATCACCGAAGACCTTGTCTCGCATGCGTCCGAGAATGTGGCATGCCACCCCCTCCAACGAAATCGTAACTTCATCTTCCACCCGCACCGGCGTTGGCAGAGTGCGCCGATCTACCGACACTTCCATGCGCTCGTAGGGGTAATCTCGGTCGCCGCTATCCACGGTGCGGAGCCCCGGTAATCGGGCCACCATTCGCCCCTCAGTAGCACCGAGCCATTGCCCCACCGCCACCCCCGCTACCTGCGATATTTCAATACTTACTTCGTCCGCCTCCAGGTTGCCAGCGGCGAAGGCAAGCTCGTCGCTCACGCGGCTAGCAATCGTGTGGTGAGCGCGGAACTCGGCGATCGGCGCGGCCGCCCGCCGCTCGATTGCACGCATGAGCGCTGAAGTTACTTCCTCGCCTCGCTCGCGGGCTTGTGCAAGTTCACTCTCGATCCGCCGCTTCGTAAGTGCCTCTTGACTCTGATTCACGCGGGCGACGATGCCATCACGGCGCGAATCAAGCTCAGCGCGAGAGATTCCCAGAGTGCCCGCGAGTGCATCCCACCCTTTTTCCAGGTGCACTTGATAGGCCGAGAGCCACGCCTGTACACTCTGCGAACGCTCTGATGAGGTAAGCCCCAACCATCCCGTCTGACCGTGCATACGCCTCGCGGCGATCGCGGCCTGGCCCCGCGCCCATTCCCCATTAACTACATCAAACGAAACCTGAATATCGTAACTGGGGCGGTCCTGCGCCAGCACACGGCCCTTGCGGTCAACAATGCTCCCTCGCACCGTGGGAGTCCACTGCCTCCGGATCAGCCGCGATTGTGCATCAATCCGCAGCCCCTCCCCTTTCACCAACGTAAGTCTTCCTAGCTGAACCACCAAGGGCGCAGCCGAAACAAGTGCCAAGCCGCTCAGAAGCAGCAAGCGGCGGACAAACATACTGGGGAAGAGATTCCTTAGGAGCATCCATGTACCATAACCGTGGGCGGAATATAAATTACTCGACAACGTCGGTCGCCGCAGTGCGGTGCGCCGCCCGCAGAGTCGCAATGCAGTTTGCTACCGGTACATAATGTTCCACCCGGACGCACCGTTGTTTATGTTCCACGCCC
>Ga0105046_10016321_pt1 | contig 11399 bp, 9 predicted proteins | sample MAT03_FD_78385 | JGI IMG/M metagenome (GOLD analysis project Ga0105046, IMG submission 78385) | Freshwater microbial communities from Lake Fryxell liftoff mats and glacier meltwater in Antarctica - MAT-03 (megahit assembly) | ecosystem: Environmental > Aquatic > Freshwater > Ice > Liftoff...
CTTCGGCAAGCGCTATCAAAAAGCAAAACGACAGGCCGCGCAGATTGAAGTTGAACAAGGCGCGCAACGAGAATCGATACGCCCTCTGCCGATAGGTATTGAGACCGGTATTGAGGCCGGTTTTAAGACATCTAACGACGCGCTACGCAATTCCATTGCGCGCTCGAACTCGGCCCGCTCCACCCGGCCATTCACCATATTAGTGGCTGCACTGGATTTGGGGTTGCCGATCCGTCCGCCACCGAATGCCGCCAATCACGCCCGTACCGACATCACGGTGACGCGCTTTGGCCAGCTGCTCGGCAAGATTACGCTTCAAAATTGTCACCAGACCATTGGCGTGGAAGAGATCAAGGATGCGCTGTGTGACCAGTTGGCGATGAAGTTACTGACCCGGTTGCCGCACGAAAACGAAGGCGACTTATGGGTGGATGCAACTCGCAGCCTGAAACAACACCTGCTCAGACGCAATCAGGCGCTTGAGACTTTCGAGGCGAGGGCACGACGGCTGCCTGAGAGCCTGTCCGCCTCCATCATCATCAGCACCTACGACCGCGCCGAAGACTTGCAAGCAACTTTGCACAGCGTATGCCGGCTTCACACTACCCGCCGGGTCGAGATCATCGTGATCGACAACCATCCTGCGTCCGGCCTCACCCCGCCCATCGTGGCGCAGTTCCCGCAAGTGCGCTATCTCAGCGAAAGCCGCAAAGGCGCATCGTATAGCCGCAATACCGCCATCTGTGCCAGCACCGGCGACATCATTGTCTCGACCGATGATGATGTGGTCCTTCCGCCAGACTGGCTGGAGAAACTGATTGCGCCGTTCGTCCGCGCAGATGTGCAGGTGGTGTGCGGCAACATCCTGCCGCATGAAATGGAGACCGAATCCCAGCAGCTGTTCGAAAAGTATGGCGGGCTGGGTCGTGGAGCGGATGGATTTGAGGTGGATGGACATTGGTTTGAGTCCACCCATCGGCGCCCAACCCCGACCTGGAAACTCACCGGCACTGCCAATTGCGCCTTCCGTGCGTCAATTTTTGCCGATCCTCAAATCGGCATGATGAACGAAGAACTGAGCACCGGTGGCCCGGCCGGACTGGGTGAGGACATCTACTTGTTCTATCGCGTGTTGAAAGCCGGTGGCAAGATTGTGTATGAACCCTCGGCTTTCATCTGGCACAAGCACCGTCGCACCCTCGCTGCACTCAAACGCCAAATATTTAACTACAGCAAAGCCCATGTGGCCTATCACCTGGCCACCTTCTTTTTTGATGAAGATATGCGTGGACTGGTCAACGTCGTCTACGGCTATCCGCGCTGGCTCATGGGATTGCTCAAGGATGCATTGCTACGGCGCAGTTGGGCCTACCCATTGTGGTTTGTGCGGTTGCAAATCGCCGGTGCGCTGGCTGGGCCGCTGGGCTTTGTGCGGGCGCTGATATGGGTTCGGCGAACGGGCCGCAGCGAAGTCTATGTGCCGGTGACCAGGCGCGCGCCACAGTCGGCCGATCTGCCGCTTGAACCCAAGCCGGTGCCTGAGCCCCTAAACCCAAACGCGCCATCACCTGACTATTCAGCCGTTTCCACCCCGCCTCTCACAACCTTGAATTCCATTTCAACACCATGAGACTCTCCTATGACCCTGCCATCCAGCCACACCAGCTTAGCAGTTCGATGACCGAGGACGGATGGATTGGCCTTGCTGTAGAGGCATTTTTTGCGCAATCCTACATTCCTGGCTGGCTGAAACCCGACGAAATCACCGCACTTTTTTTGCTGAGCAAGCATGTGCCGCAGCATGCGGCGGTGTGCTGTGAGATTGGCTGTTGGCTGGGCAAAAGCAGCGTCATCCTCGGCACGGCACTCAAGGCCAAAGAGGCCGCCCGTCTGTTTTGTATCGATCCATTTGATCTGGAAAAAGACGATGAATGGAATCGCAAAATGAAACAGGAGCAGCTGGGTGATGCCAATCTATCGCGCAAAGACGTGTTTAACCAGTTTGTTCGTCAAAATCAACTCGCCGACATCATCAGCCCCATCGAAGCCTACAGCCACGACTTTGTTGCCGTGTTCAAACACAAGATCGACCTGTTGTTTATCGATGGTGATCATCGCTACGAAGGCGTATTGCGCGACTTCACAATGTGGTCGCCACTCATCAAACCAGGTGGCTTCATCGCCTTTCACGATTATTCGCACGCCCCCGGCGAGCCGCCTGGCCCCGCCCAGGTTGTGGATGAATTCATTCGGGATAGTGATGCCTGGACTGATCAACAATTATTTGGTTCGCTCTACGTAGCGACAAAAGTTTGACTCGCGAGGGCGCGGTCAGTGCTTAGCGTCGGCATCAGTCGCCAACCCCTTTACGCCATGTCTCATCTGGTTTCCGTCATCATCCCCACTCACAATCGTGCGCAATGGCTGCGACCTGCCATTGAAAGCGTGCTGGCGCAGACCTACCCCAATCTCGAATTGATTGTCGTGGACGACGGTAGCACCGATGAGACCGCGGCCTTATTGGCCAGTTATGGCTCGCGTCTATGCACGCTTCACCAAAATAACTGCGGCGTGTCGGTTGCGCGCAACAGCGGCTTCGCCCATTCTCATGGCGATTACGTGTGCTTTCTGGACGACGACGACATCTTTTTGCCCGAAAAAATCGCATTGCAAGTGGCGGGTTTGGATGCCGAACCTAACGCCGTTCTGGTGCATTGTGGACACCACCTTATGGACGAGCAGGGTCGGCGCTTGCGCCACACGGGGCTGTTACCGGCCGGGGATGTGCTGGCCCAGCTGAGCATCAGCAATTTTGTCTGGATGGGTGCGCCGCTCATTCGCCGCACGGCGCTGCAAGAGGTGGGGTTGTTCGATACCCAGTTCTCCACAGCCGCAGATTACGACTTGTGGCTACGGCTGGCCCGGCGAGGGCCGTTTGCGTGTGTGCACAAAATTCTAGGTGGCTATCGGGTGCATCCCGAAAGCATGGTGAGCGATCCCACGCGCACCGAACACGATGTCATGCACGTCCACCAGAAATTTTTTGCACAGCCTCAGCTCCCCGCAGACGTTCTACAGCACCGCTTCACGGGTGAGGCCATGTGGCGGCTATGGTTCGCGGAACGCTATCTGGCGGCGCGTGACATTGGCGCGGCGCAGCGCAATTGGCTGATGGCCTATGCCTGTGCGCCGCAATTGCTGCACAACCACGCCGCCATGGCCATGCGCTTCGCCGCAGCCGCATTAGATCATCGAACCCGCGACAGCCTGACCTACCTGGATTGTTTATTTAACCAGCTGCCACCTCCGTTAACCTTCTTGCGCGCCATCCAGTTGGAAGTGCTACAACTCACCCTGTTGGGCATGGCCATGATTCAGTACAGCGCGGGAAATTTTGATCGAGCGGCTGCAGTGCTGGCCCAGGCGATTGGCCGCTTCCCAAATTTGGCTCGCGATCCCCAACTGTTTTTGAGAATGGCTTACGACACGGCCATGACGGTCTGGTGCGGGCCAGAGCAATTTGTCGAGGATGTTTATACGCATCTACCCACTGTTGCAAAGCCGCTTCAGCAAACGCAACGCTTACTTCTGGCGGATCTACAGACCTGGCGCGGCTTCAATTATTACTTTGTCAATCAACCTGAACTGGCCATATCGTGCATTTTGCGGGGTGTGCAACAACGGCCCAGGTGGCTCAGAAATCGCGGTCTGATGTCGGTGTTGGTGCGTTCATCCTGGCAAGCCTTGCGCAAACAATTTAACCCATGAGTGGCAAATCTCCAATCCAAATTTATATGGTTGCGCTGGATGGCGACACGCCTGCAACGGCGCAGGCACTACAGCGGTACTTGATGACGGTGCTGGGCAAAGCCAACGTGACTCTGAGTTTGGTGCCCACTGGGGCACAGGTCTCAAGCACACTCCCCGATGAAATCCCAACCCCTGGCCCTGCCGCTGGTTCTGCCGTTTGCCTGGTCGTTTTAGGATCACAGTGGAGTCAATTGGCCGCAGACACACCAGGACTCATGCCGTGGCTGACCCGGCAGGCCACGCGAGAGGATGTGTTGTTTCTGTTTGCCCGGACCGGCCACCAGCCAAGTCTGCCCCCTGCGCTAGCCAGGTCCCCGGCATTGGCCAATAAGACATTATTGGGAATAAAGATTTGCCAAGGCAGGGGCAAAGCAGCGGGCTCATCGCAGATCAAACTCATACATGAGCCCGCTGCTTTGCCCCTACAAAAACCATGATTTCCCGCCAAAGTTGGGAGAGCCAATTTTTGTAAATGGCGCGACTCATTGCGCTGGAACTCGTATGAGTTTATATTGATTTGCAAAGGAGAACAACGCAATGTCTGAAGGATTTACAAACGAGCCGGGGCAGCGGCTGGATCTGCCCAACCCACAAATCACGCTGGCTGGCGAGACCATGGGCGGCTCGCAATATCGCATCGTCGGCACCACCCTGCAAGCCGCGATCTTAAACCTGCGCAACGGCACCAACGTCTACACCGAAACCGGCGCGATGAGTTGGATGAGCGACGGTATTGACATGAACACCAACATGGGCGGCGGTCTCGGCGGCTTGTTCAAGCGCGCGCTCGGCGGCGAAAGCCTGTTTGTGGTGGATTACATCGCCCGCCGCGATGGCACCGAACTGGCCTTCAGCGCCGACTTTCCCGGCAAAATTCTGCCGATCAACCTGGCGCAGGGCCAGATGCTGATCGCGCAACGGCAATCTTTTCTAGCCGCTGAAAAGAGTGTGCAACTCAGCATCCATTTCAACCGCAAACTCGGCGGCGGCTTCTTCGGCGGCGAGGGCTTCATCCTGCAGCGCTTCGATGGACCGGGCACGCTGTTTGTGGCCTTTGACGGCGAGATCGTCGAATACACGCTGGCGCCGGGCCAAATCATGAAAGTGGACACCGGCCACGTCGCCATGTTCGAGCCGACCGTCAGCTTCGACATCGAGATGATGAAGGGGTTCAAAAACGTGCTGTTTGGCGGCGAAGGCCTGTTTCTGGCCAAACTCACCGGCCCTGGCCGAATCTGGTTGCAGACCATGCCGATGAGCAAGCTGGCCGGCGCGATCATGCAATATATGCCGCGCGCCGAGGGCAAGAACGCAGGGTTGGGCGTCAACTTCAACAACATCATCGGCAATTGAGGCCGAAGTTCGTGCACGTGCACGTCCAACGTGTCACGTGCACGATCCCCCGCCAGTCAACCTTGCAAAACATAGACCCCTCTCACCTCCACCCAAGCGGCGTGCACTAAAATCCGTCCATGCCGAAGTCATCCTCGCCGCATCGCACCAATCGCATCGCTTTCATCAATTTGGAAGGGCAGCTCGAAACCACTTCACCCGACGGTCAGGAGCGGCGCACGCTGTCTCAGGCCAGTCGCTTCTTTCAATTTCCAGCCTGGTCGCCAGATGATCGAAACATCGCCACCATCGGCGGCAGCCGCAACGGCGCGAGTGTGTTTGCGTTTCGAGACGAGGACAATCCTGACCTCGGCAAATATGGGTCGGGGCAGCTGCTGTTTAACCGGCGCGGTCAGGTTCCCATCTATCTCAACTGGGCCCCCAACAGCAGCGCCATCACCTTCATCGCCATTGCGCCGCCACAGCAATCTTTCGGGCTGCATGTGGTCGCGCTGGAGCGTTCTGAAGTGGGCGGCGAGGACGCGGATGCCAGAGGCCACACCCATCACACGCTGGCCATCGGCCGGCCGTGCTTTTGGGACTGGTCTCCCGAGGGCGATCAAATTTTGTTGCACCTGGGATTTGCCGGTGAGCAAAACTCGCGGCTGGCGTTCATCAACCCCTACACACCGCAGAGCATTCGCCAGAGCGATGACATCGCCCAGCCGGGGCTGTTTCAGTCGCCGGGCATTTCACCCAGCGGCAATTACTGGGCCTTTGCCCAGATGAACGGCGAGAACAAGAGCCAGCTGGTGATCGATGGCAAGGGTTTCGATGAGCGACTTACCGTCGAACATCACGGCCTGGTCGCGCTCAGTTGGAGCCCGGCCCGCGACCAACTGGCCTTCATCAGCCCACCCGGCCCGGCCCGCACGGCGTATGGCCCACTCACGGTCATCGAACCGGATGGCGAGGCCATCATCATCACCGATGAAATGGTGATCGCGTTCTTCTGGTCACCGGATGGCCGAAGCATCGCCTATTTCACCGTGGCCGGTGCGTATGAGCAACTGCGCTCCTCCATTGGCCTGGGCCGGCCGATGCGCGAGACGATTGAAGAGGCCATGCCCGGCGGCGTGCTCAAGGAGCCAATGGACAACGATGATCGCACCCTGCGCCTGAACTTGTGGGTGGCCGATGTGGAAACCAACCAGCAACGGCTCATGCTGACGTTTCAGCCGCTTGATATTTACATCAACCAGTTTTTGCCGTTCTTCGATCAGTATGCGCTCAGCCATCGCATCTGGTCGCCCGACAGCAACGCGATTGTGCTGCCGGTGCTGGAGGGCGAGCACGCTAAGGTGATGGTGATCCCCACCGCCTCGCCCTACGAACGGCCCCGGCACATTGCCGATGGGTTGATGGCGTTTTGGAGCTGGCAGTAAGGTTGGCTGGCTATAGGTCTTCAGATTTGCTTTTGGAATCGCGGCGGAAGATCGTGCACGTGCACGTTTGACGTGTCACGTGCACGATCCCGTCTGCCTAGTTTGCTATCTGAGCATCTATAGTGTGGCTGGCCGATGGCATAGACGGCATCCGGGGCCGTCTTTTCAATCATCGCCCTGTAATCACTGAATCGCCTGTCCCTGAAATAATTGTTTTGCATACTGCATGTCCTCGGCAATCAGCCGATCCACCGCCGGCTCATCCGTGTATTCAGCGGGCAGACATACTATGCCGGTGTAACCACGCTGCTGCAATAGCGCCGCCGCGCGCGACCACGAGGCCAGTCCGTGCCGGCCCAGGGTCCAAAACACCTCCCAGTCCGCTTCCACCGCCTCCGGCCCATTCGTGCGCCGCCAATAGGCATTCTTGAAGTTCACCATGCACAGCCGCTCCCACACGATGTCCAGCGCCAGATCGATCTCCTCGCCATCCAACGCCGTGTGGGCGACATCCAGCACGGCACCGACGGTGGCCGGGTCGAGCGGATCAAGCAGGTGATGCAGACCCATCGCATTACACACAAACGCGCCGTTGTGGTTTTGCACCCCCAGCTTCACACCCGCATCGCGCAGGGTCGGGGCCAGCGCCGCGTATTCGCGCTGCACCTGCGCCACGGTGGCCAGATAGCCTTCAGGCCCAATCGGCACCATCACCCGCACAACCGGAATACCCAGCCGGCCGCACACCGCAATTGCCTCTGGCGTGGGTGCCGTGGCCACGCTGGCAATGCCCACACCGGCATCAGCCAGCGCCTTGTGAGCCACCGGCAACTGCCGCACAATCTCACCTGGTTCAACCTGAAAGCCATTGCGCACCGGCAATTCGATGGCATCAAAGCCGAGCCGATGCACCATTTGGCCCAGTTCAGCCAGCGGCATCGTCTTCCACGGCTTGGTAAAAACAGAAAACATATTTGACATGGGGATTCAGAGTTGTTAGTTGTCAGTCGTTAGTCGTTAGTCGTTAGTTAAGAGTCTTGGCAGACAGGTTCTTCTTGACCAACAACTAATCACTAACAACTAACAACTCCCTCAGCTTCGACTCGGATACAACACCAACTCCGGCACATGCGCGCGCGGCGGCAGCGCCAGCACAAATAGACAGGCCGCGGCCACGTCCTCGGGTTGCAGGGCTTTGGCAAGCATGTCGGGCGTGGGCGGCGTAGGGCGTTGGTAGACCAGCGGCGTGTCGGTCATGCCGGGGTAGATGACGGTGACGCGCAGGCCGTTCTCTCGCTCCTCCTCCATGGCCCCATGCGCCAGCGCGGCCACACCGGCCTTGGTGGCCTGGTAGGCGATGCCCGAGCGGTCCGGCTTGCGCGCGGCCGATGAGGCGATGTGAATCAGCAGACCTTCTTTCTGCTGCCTGAAAACAGGCACGCTGGCCTGGGTGATGTGAAAGGCCGAGGTGAGATTGATGTCCAACACGCGCTGCCACGACGCGTCCGTGAGCTCGGCAATCGTCCGGCGCGGCAGGTTGGTGCCGACGCTGTTGATGAGCGCGTCGATGCGGCCATGCGCCTCCATCGTCGTTGTGATCAATCGCTCAATGTCCTCGCGCTTCGTCGCATCGGCGGGGATGGCGGTGGCCGTGCCGCCTGTTGATTTGATCTGCCCGCACAGCTCGTCCAGGGCGATGCCATTGCGCGCTGCCAGGATGAGCTGCGCCCCCTGCGCCGCAGCAGCCAACGCCGTGGCGCGGCCCATGCCGCTGCTGGCACCGACAATCACGATGACCTGACCGGCCAACGGAAGCGAATTCGGCTGCGGCATGCTAATACAACCTTTGGCCGCCGTTGATGAGCGCGACCTGTCCTGAGAAATCAAAATTCATATGGGTATGTCCTTTAGGCTTCGAATGAATATCAGCACGAAGATACCAAAGAACGCCATCTGCGCCACTGACAGTGGAATAGAACGCGCTATCGGCGCGACTCACGCAACCTGACCAGAATCATCTCGCCCTCATCCCAATCCAGTCGCCCGGAATCCAGCAGAAACCGCACGAGCCGTTTGAGTGAAGCGACCAGTTGATTGTGCTCGGCCGGGGAGCCCAACGCGTCGGCCATCTGCAACACCACTTCCAGATCGGACCGATTCAGGTCGCGCAAGCTGTGTGGCGACAGACTGTTGGCGAGGTCACTTGCCAGGGTCGTGGCCGTCTGCAAATCCCGCTGGATGAGCTTGTCGCTGGCGGAGGTGGCGCGGCGCGCCTGTTCGTAAGCTTTGAGCACGCGCGCATTGGTGTTTTGTGCGCGCGGTAAAGGGTCTTGAGCGTGGGCGCTACTGCCTAGTGTAGTGACGACCGCGCCCCGCTCCACGGCATCGGCCCACTCAGCTTCCCAATCGGCCTGCATGTTTGGGCCGATCATCACGTTATATGGCGCAAGAAAACTGTCATAGGTAATGCTGTCTTCAAACGGCAGCAACACCGCCTGCACGTAACACGGCAGGTAGGGGCACACCTCGTCAAGCGGCGAAATCAACCCTTTGACCCCAAATACACGCTCTTCCTCATCCTCACCAAACAGAAAAATTGCATGCTCCGGCACTACACCCACAACAGCAAATGTGCCTTGAATGCGTTGCTTCCAGCTTTCCACCAGCGCCAGATCAGGCGTGGAAAGCTGATCCGGGTTGTTGCGCAGGTAAGCTTCGAGCAGGCTATCATCGGCCCATAACAAATTGCGAATGTCCGCTGCCACTTCCACAGGCATGAGGTCGGCGTCTACATTGGCCGCTAGAAACCCCTTGGCAACATCCCGTTGCTGGTTGGTGTAGCGCAAAAGCCGCCGCCAAAGAAAATAGAAGCGCTCGGTTTGCTGCGGCGTCAGGCAGCCAGGCGGTTGCAGGGGAATCTGTTTTTTGCGATTGGAGGGCATCTGTCGTTACTCCTGAATCTGTGTTTAAGAGAAATGATGTGCACGCTCAGCAAACCTCACATCGCCCGGCCCGTATCCAGCACATGGCCTTGCGCCACAAAGTCTTGCGCAAAGCGCTCGGCATAGCTTTCGAGCAACGCGGCCACACGCGCCGCGTCCGGCGAGGCCACGATGAGCCCGGCGTGCCAGGCTTTGTGCATGCGCCACTGCACTTCCGGGTCGCTGTAGCCGCTCAGGTCCGGCCACTCCTGCCGGCTCAGGCACACCAGAATGCCGGCGCAGTCTGGGCGCACCGGCGGCAACGTATACGCCTCGCCACGGTGCAGGGCCAGCTCGATGCGCGCCCATTCTGTCCACGGGTTGATGCCGGTGCCGTGCTCGATCATGTCGCTGATGTTGGCCCCGCCCACCCGAGCCGCGCATTCCAAAAAGTGCAACTGGCCGTCCTCGACACTGCGTAGATATTCGGCATGCATCACGCCGTTCTGCAAGCCCATCGCCTCGATCACGCGCGCATTCATGGCTTTGAGCGCCTGCGTGTTGGGTGCATCTTCGGGCAGGCCACGGGTGGTGAATACGCCACCGCCGTGCGACACGGCCAACGGCGGCCGGCCATACGCATTGGCCACACTGAATAAAATTTTGCCCTGCCACACAATCGAGTCCACATGAAAGACATCGCTCGGCACAAACTGTTCCAGCACAAAATTCGATTGCTGATCGCCCAATTGATCCAGCCAGCGCCACACGGCCTCGGTGTTGTCGCAGCGTTTGATGCCCATCGCGCCGGCCTCGCTGCGTGGTTTTAGCAAATAGGGTGCCGGCGTGCGCGCAAAAAACTTGCGCACGTGATCGTAGTTGAACAGGGCGGTGAAGTCGGGCACGGGGATGCCAACCTCGCGCGCGCGTAGTCGCATCGCCAGTTTGTCGCGGAAGAAACGCGCGGCCGTCTCGCCCATGCCGGGCAGGCGCAGATGCTCGCGCAGGGTCGCGGCCATCTCCACCTCATAGTCGTCCAGTGGCAGAATCAAATCGATGGGCCAGCCGCGCATCATGTAACTCACCTGATTGATCACGTCCTGCTTGCGATACAGGCTGGGCATGTAGACGATGTTGTCGAGGCTTTCAAACGGCCACTCAGGGTTGCCCTGCCAGCGCTCCTCGGTCAGAAGCATCACGCTGCATCCCTGCCGCTTCAGCTCATGGACCATGGCCTGGCCTTTGATGGCGCTGCTGATGCACAACACACGGATGGGTGCACTCATTGTTTGCTCCTTGGATTAGTGGCTGGTTGCTGGTGGCTGGTTGCTGGTGGCTGGTGGCTGGTGGCTGGTGTGAATCATCAGTGCTTTACCAGCAACCAGCAACCAGCAACCAGCAACCAGCCACCAGCAACCAGCAACCAGCAACCACTAGCCACTCTGAATTCGTTCTCTCCATTGTGCCAGCAATTCGGCTTCACGCGCAGGTTTGAGGCCAGCTCGCAGTTCCACATCGCCGCGGCTGGAAATGAAGGTGTAGTGCGCGGCCAGCGGGTGCAACGCCTCGGCTGCGGTTCGCACGATGCCGGGCAGGTAGCCGCAGGTGTCGATAACGGCGTCCCAACTGCGGCCGGCCAGTTGGGCCAGATCAGTCACGCGATCGCCATGGATTTGCTCGACGGCGGGGAATGCATCGGGCCGGCTTTTGCCGCGGTTGAACAGGGTGAGAACGTGGCCACTGGCCAGCGCCGCTTCAACCAAGTGGCGGCCTAGAAAAACGGTGCCGCCGAGAATGAGAAGTCGCATGTATGCTATTCTGACGCAAGTCTGGAAATCGGATTTTTGGACAGAATTAATAAAACTTTGCAGAATGAAGCAGGTCACGATGA
>Ga0105046_10016323_pt1 | contig 11399 bp, 7 predicted proteins | sample MAT03_FD_78385 | JGI IMG/M metagenome (GOLD analysis project Ga0105046, IMG submission 78385) | Freshwater microbial communities from Lake Fryxell liftoff mats and glacier meltwater in Antarctica - MAT-03 (megahit assembly) | ecosystem: Environmental > Aquatic > Freshwater > Ice > Liftoff...
CAGGCCGTGCTCGACTATGCCGGCTTTGGCAAACATATCGTTACCTTGCCGGTTGCGCCGATGATTTGGGCATTGGAAATTTTAGAAAAGCTAAAGCTTTCGCCGGTCTACAAATGGGCCTATGGTACGATCACCGAAGATTCATTTGTGTCGATCGAAAAAGCGGAGCGCGTACTGGGTTTCCGCCCCAAGTATTCCAACCAAGCCGCGTTGATTCGCAACTACCAGTGGTACCTGGATCACCTGCACGAATTTGCCGGCCAGACCGGCGTATCGCATCGCGTACCCTGGAAGCAGGGCGCGCTCTCGCTGGCGAAGTTGTTTTTCTAAAAGTAGCAGGATAGGCTGATAAATGGCAGGATGACAAGATGATGGACGATTGGTCCATCATCTTGTCATCCTGTCAGCTTTAGACCTTGTTGATCGGAATATCCTGAGCCTGATCAGCCGCGGGTGGGGTTCCGCTGCTGGATGTGGGCGGTGTCTGCTGCTTTTGGCTTTGTAGTTCAGATGCCAACTTATCGACCTGCTCGGTGAGGGTGCGTAACCCTTTGACGATGCCATCGGCCACATCTTGCGCAAATTGGCTTTTCTGCACTCGATCTGCCACCGTTTCCGCCACATCCTCGGCTTTGCCGAAAAACTCTTTGGTCTGCGGGCTCTCGCTTACTTTCTTTAAACCTTCTTCGAGCGTGGTTGCCAGCGAAGAGATGCCAGTTTTCAAATCATGCTCGATCTTCTTGCGCTGATCGCTCTCCCACGCCACTTGTACAACTTCGGCAAACTTACTGCCCAGGCGGTTTAATTCTTTGACCAAATTTTGGGTAGTCTGCTCGCTGCTTGTGGAACCCGCTGTGCTCGGTTCGCTGTTGGGGGTTTGATTTTCAGACTTCATATTCTCGTCCATTGCCATCTTCCTTTCTCAGTCACAAATAAACACTTGCGCTCGTATATTGCCTTAATAAACGTAGAGCAAAAAAGCCCACATAAAATAACGCCACTTTACTATACGTTGCTCCTTACGAAAAGTTGCAATGTTTTATTTTATTTTATCTAACTGGATCTCGACAAAATCACCGGCCGTAACGCCAGCAATGCTCACGGGCAGTCGTTCCCCCGTATCTGGTAGGTATAAACCTGTGCGCAAGACAGCATCTGGTGGTCTAGCGGCCGGCAAAGGCACTGTATGATAGGTGGTAATATATTCGCCTGGCAACCAGCTACTGGTCGACGCCCGTCCCGCTGCCGTGTTGGGCGGACGGTCATCCTGCGCCAGCGTTTTGCCATCGGGTGCATCGAGATGAACAAAGATATGGTGCGCTGGGAAAAGGGTCTGTAGAACTTGCCAGTGCAACTGCAACACAAGGCTCGTATCATTCTGCGTATAGTCATATCCAAGAAGCAAGACATGCGTGCCGAATTGGGCTGGCGTTGGCAGGGGCTGGGCGATTACTGGTTTGACAAAATCCGCCACGCGTTGGCGCACCCGCACGCCAGCCAGCATCGCCGGTGCGCTCTTTTCACCATTGTCTGGATTCATAAGACCGGCGATCAGGCGATATTCACCAGTCGGTAATGTGGCTGGTAGATTCACTGTCACAGGTGCTTGCAAGAGGTCGCCGGCCGATGCGGTGGCAAGTGGATAATTTTCTAGTGGCCAGCCTTCCCAGCCAGCCACGCCAGCGCCATTTTTATCCAGCAGGCTCACATAGAGTTGGCTAGGGGACAGAGGTGGCTGCTCGATCTGCAAAAAAAGTGTTAGCGCCACGGCATCCCCAGCCAATAATTCATCACCTGGATGGTAGCCCGCCGACCCTAACAACGTTACGCCATCTCTTGTCACCGGCGGCGTCGCCGCGGTCTCAACTGGCAGCCGGAATGCGGGTAGCGGTGCTGGTGGCTGCATAACGGTAATGGCTGCCAGCTTGATCAACCCGCTTTTCAGTGTGGCCGCAGATGGGGTTGGTTGCAGCAGCGTATCGACGCCATTGGTAAGGCCAACCGCCAATTCATACGTCCCAGGCGGCAACCCAACGGGCACGATCAAGCCTACCTGATCGACGACAGCGGTGCTGGCTGCTGCAACCGAGTCTGTTGATCCACCCAGCTTGTCGGGTGCGTTGCTCAAACTGCCCAAAGGATCATAATCACGGCTGGCCCAGGTATGGCCCGTGCCGTCTTGCAAGCGCAGGGTAACGCCCAGGCTTTGGTCTACGTCACTGATTTGCCAGGCCAGACGGACTTGGAGCGGCTGGTTGGCGCTGGCAATTTCGTGCGGCTCTACGCCGGCGCCTGTAAGGCGAACTGAGCCAAACTCTGCGGCTGATGGTTGTAATGGGGCAGACGGCAACGGTTGCCAAGCGCTCAGACGGGTTGCCGTGCTGTACCAAACATTTTCTAGATTCGTGGCATGCGCAGCCAAATAATGCTCAACTTCGGCGGGCAGACTGCTGCCAAAGGAGAGCGGCGCTGGAAACCAGACGGTTCCACGCGCCAACATCGTTTCAAGCGCTTGTTGCAGCGCTGCATTCCAAGTTAAGGCGCCCTCGGCCACCAATACGGGCCACGGGCCATGCTCGACGGTGAGACCATTAGCCGGCGCGTAGGCGCGCCAATAGCCTACCTGCCAGGGGAAAATGGCGAAAACCGTGTCGTTGTCGGTACCTTGCTGTACTACCTGCTGAATCAGAGGCCGGTAATCGTGCTCGGCATAGCGTGGGGTTGTATAAAATGTATCAATCCCAACCAGGGCGCTGATCAACAGGCCAAGCAACGCCCACAGCCCCATACGCCATTGCTGCCAACTTTGTTCGATGGCCGCGGCAACAAGCAATAAGAAATAGGGCAACACAAAAAGCAACAAGCGTTCGCCCCCATCCGGAAAGAATGGATAGCGCAGATTGACTAGAAAGCCAATCGCAATCGGCACGAGCAGAAATGTCCACAGGGCAGCGTATGGCGCGGGCGATGTCACTGGGCCTACTTTAGTTCCATCAGTTGGAGGGCGCAGTAAACTTCGTATAGCAAAAATGAGAGGAATAATAACAACGAGGCCGACCAAATTGAGTATACGCAGAGACGAATTATCTGGCATCAGCTGGCCAGCCGTAAAGGCAATCAGATGGCGACCTAGGTAGTTGAGGAGTGTGAGCGGCTGATCTTGATCAGATTGCACTTTGCTGCCCACATAAGCCACCAGTTTAGGGGCGGCATACGCGAGCCACGGCGCATAGAGTAGGGCGATAACCGTGTCAGCAAGTAGCAGCGTCCCCACCTTGCGCAAACGCCGCCGAAAATGCCAGCTTGCCCAAAGCAAATGGGCAACAAAAAGAAACGCCGTATAGTAGAGCGTGTAGAGGGCCAACGTACTACTGATAATATAGCCACTGTAGGCTATCTGCTTGTCTGATCTGTTTTCCCGTCCTTTGATGATTTGCCAAAAAAATATTGTGCTAATGATGCCTAATGCCATTGCTAGACCGTACATCCGCACTTCTTGGCTATAAAAAAGATGCATCGGGTTGACCGCCAACAAGAGGAGGGCAAGTTGGATCAAACGGGGACGTTGGGGGAAAAAGGTATGGGCCAAGGCGGCAAACAAGGGTAGGCTAATTAGACCAGCTAGCACAGAGAAGAGACGCAACACAATCGGTTGCGCGCTTTGGAAGAGAGCCAACCAGCTATGCAAAAGTGCATAGTAGAGCGGCGGATGAATGTCGTGCGCTGTCAGCCAGATCATGCGCGCCACTGGCTCGGTGGCAAAGTAAACGCTATACCCTTCATCCCACCACAATGGCTGCCAACTGAGCCAGAGCAGGCGCAGCAGAAATCCTGCTGCGATGAGGAGAAGGATGACGAACGACGAACGACCAATGACCAACGATGATGGTTGGTCGTTCGTCGTTCGTCGTTCGTCGTTCGTCGTTCGTCGTGCGCCTGCCGTCACTCGCTCAGCGCTGCTCATAGCGCACATAAAGTTCCTGGTTTGGCTCATTCTGACCAAGGGTAAAGGTCGCCGGAGGACCAACTGGTGCGCCATCTTTGATCAATTGCACGGTCCATACCCCCGCCGGAGTGACGCCAGGGAACTCAACTTTCAGGTTTTGGAAGCGCTGGCGTACATCCGCTACGGGCCAGGTAAAGCCGGGTGGCCCCCCAAACGAGGTCGCACTGACCGGTACATCTGCACCGTCTTTCTTGACGCTAATCGTAAAGCCTTCTAGCGCCAGGTTACCCTGGTAGGCATAGAGGAAGATGCGTACTACTTTGGATTCGGGGAATTGTTCAGTCACAATCAGGTCGAACGCAAAGTTATCCGTGGGTGCAACTGGCTGGGCCGCGGCGGGTGACGCAATCTCTTCTTCAACAGGGGCTTGCGTTGCTTCCGTCTGAGTAGATGGATCGGGAATGGCCGTTGCCGCCACAACAAGGTTGGCACTGTTGTCTGCCAACGGCACGCTCTCGACGGCGCCATCAGCATCAACAAAATCGACCGCTACCCAACCGGGCACATCATCCACACAGCAGACCTGCCACCAGTCACCGCCGCCATTTTTGCCAATGATCTCATACTCTTCGCCCCGATCAACCACTGTCATAATCTCGAAGTCGGTGCTGGGACCAGTGCGGATGTTAACCAGGGGTGTATTGATCACGGCTTTGGCCGGTGCGCTCGCTGGGGTTGCCGCAGTGGCGGCCGCAGTTGGTGCTGGCGTCGTGGCTTCTGCTGGTGGGGGCGTTGTCTGTAGTGTAACTGCCTGCCCGGCCGGTTGGGTAGGTGTCGGCTGGGCTTCCATCCCCTGTGTAGAGTTGCCTGTGTTCGGCGCCAGGGTAGGGGTAAAAGTGGGATAGGGAGCGCGAATCTGAGCAATCGATTCGTCGGCCGGCTCTGCGGCTTGCGCGCCACAAGCCGTTAATACACAAGCTACAATCAGCAGCCCAATGGCCCAACCGACTTGGCGCTTGCGCGCCCCAAACTTGCTTATCACCTGCTGCTTGCCTTTTGTGTCTGGCCACTTATCGCTGACAACGCTACTTAGACGATGATGATTTTTTTGCATAGCTCGTTTCAAAGATTCCGTTTCATTAACGTGTTCGTATCCAGGCAATATAGACTTCGCGATTCGGATTACTGGGCGCCGTGGTAAATGTCACTGGGTTCGCAAATTGGTTCCCAGCGCCATCCACCAAGGTGATCGTCCACGTCCCCGTGCCAATAAAAGGTAAACGTGCACCAACTGGATTCTGTGTCGCTGGCGGTACCGGCGTTGGCTCCGGTGGCGTGAATTCGTATTTGTAATTGTACTTTACCCGGTTTCCTGCACCGGGTGAAGCGCTAAAGGAAAATTGATCAGCGCTAGGGCGTTCGGTGCCTGTATTGGGCCGATCAACTCCTTCAAACTTTACCTTTAAAAAATAACCAGCCAACGCCACTTCGCCTTCATCTGGACCACCGGGTGGACCCGTATAGATTTTTACCCAGATCGTCACAAACTCATTATCGGTCGGAAAAAACTCTGGCCCGCGTGCCACTTCAAATGGATAACGCGTTGCTGTTGGAGTTAAGGTTGGTGTGCCGGTGGCCGTTGGTATAAGGGTTGGTGTTGGTAGCGGTGGTGGCTGATCAGCGCCCACCAGCGTTACACTATTCTGATCATTGTTAACCAGCACATGCGTCGAGGCAACCCAGAGTGATGCTCCATTAACGCAACATATCTGGTACCAGGTTCCCTCTGGCGTGCGCCCAATTAAGGCAACAGGGATACCAGGCCCCAATTGCGCGACCAATGGGTATTCAACGCCTGGCCCGGTGCGCAGGCTGACCACGCCACTTTCGACCAAAATAAAAGGTGTTGGGGTTAAGGTCGGTGTGGGTGTCAAGGTCGGCGTAGCTGTTTCGGTGGGCAGGGGTGTGGGCGTCGGCGGTATAGCTGGCTGGCCATCTAGCGGCGATGTTGGTTGGCCTGGTATAAGGGTCGGGCTGGGCGTTGCGGTGGGCGGCAAAGGGATAAATTTATTCGGATCCTCGCCGGGCGGAATGATGATCACACCAGGCGTGCCATTCATCGGTGGCGTAACAATGACAATATTACGAATGATCGTCGCCGTCGCTGTAAAAGTTGGCTCTAGGGGCCGTGTGGGCACGGGCGGCGGCGTTGGTTGCGGCAACAGATCGCTAGCCGAACACCCTAGGACAAGCAGCAGCAAGACGATAACGGCCAAGAACGGAAATCGACGCGACGATGATGGTAATGGTGGATGGCTTTGTTGCTTTTCCGCCGTTGCCATCTGATTGTCACGATTAGGCTGGCACGGTGAGATAGCGGTAAAAGGTGCTGCAAATGGTTCTGGTTGCAACACGGGAAGGCCGCTTTGGAGTTGGCCGCTTTGGGTTTGATTGTCTACGCCTGTTTGCTCCTGCGCGCTAGTTGACACAATGTCCTCAATCTAGCTAACTCTTGCTAAGAAATTGTTTGAAAAAGGTGGTTGCTTGCCAAGCATAAGCCAACGATCGATACGATCGTTTACTGTCCAGCGGCTATCGTCCCTTGTCTGGCTGCTATCGAACGGCGAGTATAGCATGGATGCAATGGAAAGACCAATTAACGAATTCGCATCCAGGCAATGTAAATTTCACGCCGGTTGTCACTAGGCTGCGTTGTGAAGGTTTCTGGTGCAGAAAGTTGATTGCCTGCTGCATCAATCACATAGACAGTCCAGGTGCCACTGCCCAGCAGTTCGGCCGGTGTCCTCGTGCTATTCGGGTCTTGAGACTTCGGGTCGGGCGGAATGTATTCGTACTTATAATTATATTTGACCAGACAGCCGGCGCCTGGACCTGCGCTCGTCTGGAAGTTGCCGGACGGCTGAAGCATATTGTTGGCAGGCCGCTCAAAGCCATTGAACAACACTTTTAGATAATAGCCTTCAACCGGTGCTTCCTGATTTTCTGGAAAGTTGACCGGAACAGGGCCAGCAATCATCTTGGCACGGATGGTTAAAAACTCATTGTTTGTCGGGCACAGTTCGGGGCCGCGAATCTTCATAAACAGATAAGGCGTCGCTGTCGGTGTCGTGGTGGGCGTGCCCGTGACTGTCGGCGTAAAGGTCGGTGTTGGGGTCGGCGGTGGCTGATCGGCGCTCACCAAGGCGACGGCGCTGGGATCGTTGTAGACGCGTACATGGGTGGCCGGTACCCAAACGATCGCCCCGCTCACACAACATAGTTGGTACCAGGTCCCCTCTAAGTTGCGTCCAATCAACGTGATGGGAATATTCGGACCCAATTGATTCACCGCCGGGTAGGCAACCCCGGGCCCCGTGCGCAAGCTGGCAAAACCACTCTCAACAGCAACAAAAGGGGTTGGCGTCAAGGTGGGTAAGGGCGTCAAGGTTGGAATGGGCGTCCAAGTTGGCAACGCGGCAGCTGTCTCCGTCGGCGGTAGCGGCGTTGGTTGCGCGGTTGGCGTGCCGGCTTCGCCTGGCGTTGCGGCGGGTGCGACTGGTGTACTCGTAGCCGGCACGGGAATCACATCACGTGGATCCGTACCGGGGGGAACGATAATTACACCCGGTGTGCCGTTATAGGGGGGCGTGATGATGATCTGCGGTAGTAACGTATCAGGCGTAGGTGTAAATGTGGGCGGCAAGGCGCGCGTCGCAATGGGCGTAGGGGTAGGCCGCACCAGCAGATCGCTGGCCGAACAGCCCAGCGTAACCAGTAGCAGCGCGATAAATGCCCATCCGATTGATTGACGCCGGCGCTGCCAGCGCGGAGGCCAAGCTGGCGCTGGGTTGCCTGTGCGGACTTGCTCTTGAACACTCATTGACACAAAGCCCTTGCGGCTGATGGTTGTTGCTTGATCATGCCAGAAAATGTAACACAAAGGGTCTAATGGCAAAAATGCCCACAAGGTCTAGTGGATGGCGCTTATTGCCGCCTTTGCTCTTTATAGCCTGACATTAAAATTCTACTGTGGCAAAATTCTACTGTGGCGTATTCAACAGAGGAGTATAGCATGGGGACAAGGGAAAGGCTAATGACGCATGGGCGCACCCGAAGGGCGTCAAAATGTAGTGCAACTGCTTATATCTGCACGCGAGTAGACAATAATGAGGGGCCGCAACAACAGCTGCAAAGACGAAAATTTTTTGCGGCCCCTTCTTGCGGAGTCAAATGGGGGTGACTTTTCTCCTAATGGGTTGTAAGCGCCAAATTTGTAAAATTGGCCGTTTCCCACCCTTCATTTTTCAGCGCTTGTTTAACCTTGCCTACAAGTGTATCAATCGCATAAGGCTTCTGCAAAAAAATGACTCGATGATTATCGTGCAAACGCTCTCGCGTCTCGAATTCTGCATGGCCAGAAGAAATAATAACCTGAATATCTGGGTCTACTTGCCTGATCTTGCGTAAAGCTTCTGGCCCTGCCATTACTGGCATTATCATATCGAGTAGGATTGCATGGATATCAGCGCGTTTTGCTTTAAAGATTTCTATACCTTCCTGACCATTGGCCGCGGCAATAGTTGGTACTTCGACCATCTCTAGAATATCTTGCACCGATTCGCGGATCATCTCTTCATCGTCAATCACTAAAAGCATATTGTCACCTGCGTTTTATGTGGGGAGGTATGATTAATATTCTTAGGACTTACGCAGCTTCACCTGGGAGCGCCGGCATCTTGCCGGCAGCCGCCAGGGATGGCGGCGATCCCGGTGCGTAAGTCCTAATTCTATAGAAATTCAAATTATTATAACTGAATGGACCTTCTGCTGACCAAAGCAATTTATGCTCTCTCTTATTAATCGCTCACAGACCTTAAATCCTTCGCAAGGTTGTGACCAATTTTAAAAATTGATAAATTTGTACTACGAAGGTATTCCAAGCACCAGTTTTCAGCCATGGTGGTAGTTGGATTGACGACGCGCGTTTCGCAGAAACTTTGCAAAAACGGTAAGTGATCGTGCTACATAGACCACAAAATTTGAGCAGATAGCTCAACTCCGCTATAATAAAAGACTTGTGCGCTGTTGTGTACAAATTATTGTTCGCTCATCAGCCAAAAGTGTGCAAGCATAATATTTTGCCAACACACAAAATAGCGGTTTTCACACTTATCATAGATGGGCTATTATTATTTTATAACGGTTCAATTTGTACCGTTATACACTACGTGGCATTGCTTCTTTTGAATCGGATCAAATACCACGCTTGAAAATAGGGAGAAATTGTATGGCTCGTATGAAAGTTTTGTTAATGCAGGACGTTCCTAGCCTGGGCACGGCTGGCACAGTTTACAGTGTCGCTGGTGGCTACGCCCGCAACTATTTGATGCCGCGCGGTATGGCTGTTGTGGCCACCAAGGGCGCATTAAAGCAGGCCGAAGAAATCCGCCAGGTGGGTGTGCGCCGTCGCGCCCAGGAACGCGCCAACGCCGATGCACAGGGGCAGATGATTACAGGCAAACGCCTGATCTTTGCTGCCAACGCGGGCGAGAACGACCGCCTCTATGGCTCGATTACAACTGCGGATATTGCCGAAAAACTGTCGGCTGCGGTTGGTTTTGAAGTGGATCGCCGGCGTATTGAATTGGAACATCCAATTCGCGACTTGGGTATTCACTCGGTGCAGATCCGACTGATGCCGGAAGTGAATGTGAAGTTCACGGTGGCCGTTGTTCGTGAAGGTGAAGGTTGGTCTGAAGCCGAAGCGCGGGCCGCTGCCAAAAGCGCCAAGCAACAGGCAACGGAGCAAGCTGCGTAATTAGTTCACGTTCAAAAAAAGCGCTGCTGGCTCGAGCCAGCAGCGCTTTTTGTTAGCGCTTTTGTACCTTGCATGACCCTCTTCTATTGCAGGGGTAACACCACTTCCGCTATGTTCTCGAATCCCTCGGCTGTGCGGCGGTAAAGAATGAGCGTAAAGCCATCGGCGTCAGTGGGAAGAGGCAAACGATAGGCATCGGCTACCGGCTCACCTGCCGGCCACCCGTCTAACGCCAGCAGACCTTGCGCTGGGCGCGCTCGATCTTGCTGAATAATGCCCCCTGATCCATCGGCCAAAAAGGCCCCTTGTTGGGTGGGCCGCACACTGATTGATAAATTCTGGGGCCACTCTTTAGCCCAGATTCGCCAGAAAAGTGTGATATCCACCGCTGGCTCAATAGCGACATCCACCGGTTGTCCATCCGGCGCTGGGGCTGTGTGATAGCCATACAAAGTGATTTGTGGCGTGATGGCTTGCTCCAACACATACTCCGGTTTTTCTATCACTGTTGGTGTGCCGCTTTGAAATAGGAGCCAATCTGGCCCTGCGCTTTGTTGCGCCGTGACCAGCGCGGGTGGCAATTCGGCGCGCAAGGTGACGGCCGCCTGCCAAGTGGAATAGACCGGTTGACCCTGCGCCAACCACTGGGCTGCTTCACTGCTGCTCACGACCCGTAAATCTGGACGAATTTGCCAAATGTCGGTTAGATATTGGAGACCGAGCGCGTCATCCACGGCCGCAAACAAAGCCGTGTTGGGCGCCAATGGTTGAGCCAGTAGCACGGCCGGCCGATCAAACGCTGTGTCGGTCGGGCGGTTGCGACTGTCGGCTGCTGGCCAAGAGGCATTGATGCGCCACACAATCAACAAGGCGAGAAATAGGAGGGGCAGATAGCGAAATTTAGCCAGCCCTGCGCGGGAGGCGGCCTGTTGCCACTTGTCCAGCAGCGCGGCGACGCCAAGCAAAATGAGTGGATAGGCAGGCAAGATCACCTGGAACCAGTTTCCGTAGCGGTAGGCCCAGCAGAAGATGGCATAGAGTAGAAGCGTTGCGTAGAGAAGAACGGCCAAGGAGCGCTTCAGCCGCGAAATCCCGATCAGGCCGATAATAAACAAGGGCAAACTAAGCTCGTGCCACATCAAATTCGGAAAACCATTGCCCAGCAATGCTCGCTCTGGTTCTAAGCCCCACCCCAATTCCTGGCGCCCTTGCGCCGTACTGATAAAGGCCCAAAACCATGCTTGGGGCGTATCCCAATCACCACCAGCGCCCCACCACTCTGGGTGGGCTGCGCCACGCAGGTAAACATAGGCGTAACTGATCAGTGGTATGAACGCCGCCACCAGCGTGCCCAGCACAATTCGCGCGGAACGCAGCAGTGCTGGCGTTTGCCAGAGGACAAGGCCCACGATCGGGGGCACTATCAGCGCCACCGTGAGCATATGGGCGAGGGAAAGACCGCAGAGGAAGGCGAGGAGGATTAGGTAGTGGAGATTAGGGATTGGAGATTGGAGATCAATCTCCAATCTCCAATCTCCAATCTTTTCGTGCCACAGCAAATAGACATAAACAATCGCCAATGTCTGCGCCACTGCGCTGCTGTACTGTTCTGTCGTCGTGGCGTAATACCAAAAG
>Ga0105046_10016326_pt1 | contig 11398 bp, 11 predicted proteins | sample MAT03_FD_78385 | JGI IMG/M metagenome (GOLD analysis project Ga0105046, IMG submission 78385) | Freshwater microbial communities from Lake Fryxell liftoff mats and glacier meltwater in Antarctica - MAT-03 (megahit assembly) | ecosystem: Environmental > Aquatic > Freshwater > Ice > Liftoff...
AGAAAACATCGAAACTTTGAGAAAACATCGAAACTTTGAGAAAACATCGAAACTTTGAGAAAACATCGAAACTTTGAGAAAACATCGAAACTTTGAGAAATGGATTGGCAAAAATTCAATAGCACCCACTTTTTACAAATAGTTGATAAAATTAATAAACTTTATAAAATCGAACATCTATTATATGTTAAATTGCCAAAGGAATCTTATGTTAAACATAAAAGCGATATCACGGTAACCAATGAAAACGTGCATGAATATTACCATGGAGATACAATTCGAAGTTTATGTTGTCAATATCTAAAAGAAATAGAAGATATTGACATCAATAGCACATGTCATATGTCTGTTTATAAAGAAAATGGTTATTCAATTTATTGTTCTCACGAATGGATTGATTTTGGGGATAATGTTTATATACCATCTCCGAGAGCTTGGTTTACCGAGAAATACGATTTTGAAATTTTTAATGTTGTTCCACCAATGTTTTATGGTAAAAAATCAGAGTTTTACAAAATGACCGAAAATATTTGGAAACTATTAGATTCTAAGGATATTAAGTTAAAATATAAACAAGATAAAGAATTAATCGGCGAGACTTTTGAAATTTGGGAAGGTAGTAGAAAACCTTTTAATTTTCAATAAAGATTAAGAAGATCGATTGATCTTCTAAATTAACCTAAAAACTAAGTAAAAATCTGGTGGCAAGACCATTCTAACAACATTATCAGAAATAAGATCGTAAATAATACAGGACGGAATGTTCTTAGATCCGGGAATTCTTTCTCCTCGAATATTAAAAGCAACCTGGGCGGTTAAGAGCTCGGTATCCTGCCCGCGGAAATACACGTAGTAACATTCAGGAACATTAATAAGAAAGTATTCAAAACCGTTATCTTTAACTCCCAAAATAACATCATCAGGAGACCAATCGTTAATTTTAAGAAGGATTTCCAACCTACAAGAACCAGCCTTATATCTGTCTTTCGACCATTTTTGCTTAGTTACATTAAGAATAGGGTACTCCATTTAAAGTGGGTAAGATTTTGCATTGAGTATAGCGAAAAAGTTTTCCGGGGTAGAATACCCGATATCTTCGTCATAATGGATTACATACTTGTTAAAAATATAAATACATCTCGAAAAAAATTAAACTGTAGAAAATGCGGTCCTCTTATCACTCATTATAGTAATAATCTTGGTTATGATAAAAATACAGAATATGAATGTTCAAATTTTAAATGTTTAAATTTTGCAATGTGTGCTCGAAGAGTTATGACAGAAACGAACAAAGTTCAGTATGTTGTGCCTCTATGTGAAAATTGTTCCAGAATTTATGAATATTACCGAATTGATAGCAACGTCAAACTGGTTCTGGCTAGTCAATCAAAATGCGAATTTTAACTCTTTATTTTAAATGTTTTATTTGATTTTCTGTAACTCCAAAGTATGAGAAGACATCTGGTTTTTGAACCGATTTTAATTGAAGAAGAATATAACAAGCGATAATATTTTCTTTTGTTGATTTAATCCACTCATCATCTTCGATCTGATCCCAGATTTTTTTGCAATTTTCATATGATATTTTTACATCCTTTTCCTTAATATAGCTATTTACGATCATTAAAGGAGTTATAATAGTAATGTTTGGACATATTCCTTTTGATTTTGCTTGATGTACATAACTGATAGCACCGGCAAACTGCCTTGATTCCAAACCTATTATTTTCTTCAAAATGGCCGGCAAATAGGGTTGACCGATACGGATTCCGGCAACATAGCAACAAGCATAGATAATCTGTTTTTCTTTAACTCCTTTATGTGAATAAAGTTTTAAACTACTGGCTACTATTTTAGCCTCATCTTTTATCGCTTCTGAGAGAGGATAGATATCAAAATTTGGCAATTTTCGAACGGATTTTCGCCCTGACGTTGTGACGATATCAGCATCTTCGTCTTCAAAATCCATTTTGTCAATTTATATCGTTGAAGTTTTATATATTTAAAAAATTATTTTGGATATCCGTTACATAGGCACACTTACTAGAGATAGAGTGTCTTTTGGAATTAGATTTTTACTTAAATTTGATAGAAAATGTCAGTATCTGTTAAACTATCCGATTATGATAAGAAAACTTTAAAAGAATTGGAAGAACTACTTACATTTAAATATGTCGATGGATTTGGTAAGGATTTAGTCATTCATGGTTGGAAAACTTTTGACGATCAAACTCTCAATATACCGTATCAACTTGGTAAAAAATTACTCAAAGTAAAACCTTGGGAAAATAATGAGATAAAAGATTATAAAAAATTTAAATTTTGTGGTCAGTTACGACAGAATCAGGTAGAGTTAAAAACTGAGGCATTTCCCAGATTATTAAAATATGGATCGGTTGCGTATTATCTCCCATGTAGTTTTGGAAAAACTATTTTAGCTATAGAAACTGCTTGTAGTTTAATCGGGGAAATTGGTGGTAACGCTGTTATAACATTTTCCTTAAAAATTTTACCGAATCAATGGGAAGAAAGTGCTAAAGAATTTTCAGATGGAAATATTCACATCATTAAAAAACCAACAAAAATCAATGATTGGAAAAAAGAACAGGAAAAAGCTAACTTCTTAATTGGAATGACATCTACTTTAAAATATTTACATGATAAAAAAGTAGATGTTTTAATTTTGGATGAAGGACATCTGTTATGTACTGAAAATCATCTGGAAAAATTGTTAGAAATTCAACCTCGGTATATAATAGTGTTAACGGCCACTCCAGAGAGAGATGATGGAATGGAAAAAATAATAGTATCATTGGTTGGAGGTGAAAAGAATCAATTTTGGAGAAAATCAGAAAAACCTTTCAAGGTATTTCCACTTATAACAGGTTATAGCGATAAAGACGTCGCGGATAAAGATGATGAGGATGAAGAAAAGTCTAATGAAAAGAATGAGTCTAATGGGAAGAAAGAGGACGACAAAGAGCCTGATGAAAAGGAAGAAGTTGTGGATAAAAACGTAAAACCAAAGAAAAAGAAAACTTGGTATGAAAGACAACAGGATTTACGGAAAGCTCAAAAAAGCGGCGATACTCGCGTTAATCTTGAAAGTAGAATTGCAGCATTTCAAGAAAGGAATGATAAAGCTATATTATTAGTTAGAAAACTTGTACATAAAACATCTTTTAAGATAGCAGTTGTTGGAGATAGAGTTGCACAATTAGAATATATACAAAATGAATTGGATGAGAAAGGAGTTGATGTATCCGGATTGTATGGTAAATTAAAAAACGCGGAAAATGCACGAGTACTAGTTATGGGAATAAAGAAATGTGGTATTGGGTTTGATGAAAAAATGATCAAAGGATGGGATGGAAAAAGAATCGATCTGATGATTATTTTAATTTCTACATATAAAATGATCCAAACATTGGGTCGCGCGTTGAGAGCAAGTCAGCCATATATTGTTCAATTGATTGATAAAGATAAAAAACGTTGGTTTATTAAGACTTGGGATGAGAACGTGAAAATATATAAAGAAATGATGGGGGAAATACAAGAAGAATGTGATTGGAAATCTGTATTTGAAAGGTTGGAGGATGAAGATAAATACATTTGCGACCGCCAGTAATTTACGAAGAATACTTCGTAAAACTATTTATTTAACTTCTTTTACTTTGGAACTAGAGGATGAACTAGTTTTTGAACTGCGATGTCCTTCGGCTTTTTCGCTGGACCTATGTGATCGTTCCTTCTTTTCTTCCCCTTCTTTTTTCTCATCTTTCTTCTCTTTTTTCTCATCTTTCTTCTCTTTTTTCTCGCCTTCCTTTTTAACTTCTTTTTCTTTAACAATTTCTTTCTTTTCTTCTTTCTTTTCTTCTTTTTCGCTATCTTCCTCCTCATCCAATCCGGCAAACTCTTCCCATGTTTTTATAACAAAATTTTCTAAATCATCATAATTATCTTCATATGTGTATGGCATGGACCATACCAGTTTAAAATCCTGAGTTTTATCTCCTAATTCATCCTCTTCAACATTCCACAATCCCGGACAACTGATTTCGTCTACATAGAAATTATCATAAGAGATGATAGGATCGTTAAGATCCCATTCTAAAGATCGCATCATAAGCAAAAGACCATTCCAAGGAACATCGCTTCGAGTAATAAAATACTCTCGTCTTTTCAGATTAAAAAAACGTGGACGTAAACGCACTACCTTTTCAAGGGGTTTTGATTTGAGATATGCGTCTTGGGAAGCCATTCTTTTAAAAGTTTTTCGTTCAGTCTCTCTTTAGACCGGTTTTCTTTGACTACTTATTCCATAAAGAAAACTTATCTTGTTTTAGAAAAAATATTGAATATCTTAATATAAAATGACAGATTATTATTTTCCAAGATCTGCGACGAATATTTGGATCAAAGGACAAAAAAATTGGGGAAAGTATAGAAATGAAACTATCATCGGAATAGAATTAATGCCAGATTATATTAATAGGCAAGTATATTTTGAAGCAGAAGTCGTTATCTCATTTTTAAATAATAATAATTTTGTTTTAAATCATATCGATTTACATACTTTTCCAAATATTAAAAAATTGATTATCATCGGTGACCCCGGTTGTTTTAATTTTGATGAAAGATTTCCAACAAGTGTGAAAATTTATGTTACGAGAGAAAAATATTATAGTTCTAGAGCAGTAAGTATCAATGAATATAGTGAAGGAAAGATATTAGAACTGGTAAGATAGAACGAACACAAAATTAAAATGAATTATTGTTCAAGAGATTTTAAACTGATAATAAGTGTTTCATATTCTGGGAGAACCGTCAGAATATCTGAAATATTCGCAATGTTATTTACGAGAATCATTTTTCGTTTATAGAAGGTAAAAAAATATTTTGAACAATAATTATTGTTCACGATTTCCAATTTGACGTAGATATGTAAGTAATCTAGTTTTTACAATACTATATTGAGTATCTATTTTATTTTTTAAATCTGAAAATTCGGCGTTTGGAAAGTATTTACTTTTGATAATACCATTTGCGACTGCAATTGTGGCAATAATACCAAGACCGAGAAGAAAAATATTAAAAATATAATAAACGCTTTGATATACAGCGAATAATAGTAGAGGGCTTGATATGATACCTATCGCGATAGTTGCGATAGGTATGATTTTGTCACCGGTTAGATTTTCCATTTTCGGCAAAAATTCGGATCATGTATTAAATCGTTTATCTAAGATTTTAAAAGAAGATACTCTACCCTTTAGGTTTCGAACTCGATTAGAGGACAATCTCCAAAGATTCCGTGATCGTGATTTGCTACAAACACAAAACTATCATCTAGATATTCTTGAAGAATATCTGAAGCTTTTTCTTTTCGTTTTTCATCAAGATTAGATAATGGTTCATCTAGAAGAACTATTTTAAATCTATTTGGAACTAGTATGATCATTGCCAATTGAAAGCTCAAACTAACTAAATTATATGTACCCCACGATAATTTTGATAAGTCTGTGTACTTCACACCCTTTATTTCAACTTCGATGGTGATTTTTTCTATATTTCCAGTTTTATTCTCTCGGAAAGGGCTTATTTTACACGAAGAATTTTCGAAAAAATGTTTCAAAATTTCTGTGAAGTATTCGTTCCAAAGGCTTAATTTACGTTCTAAAATTTGTCCGTGAATTTGTTTATATATATTTAACTTATTTTGAATCTCTGTTAGAAGTTTAATAGATTTATTTTTTTCTTGTAATAGTTTTTCCTCTTTATCTTTCAATTTGAGATGTCTTTCGCTTTCTTTCTGCCAAACTGTTATGCTGCGTTTTCTTTCGATTTCCCTTCGTTTTTGTTCCTCCTCGAATTTTTTCTTTTGTTGTAACACATCCGAGACGCTTTTTTCATATTCCATTTGTCGTCTTGTCTTTTCTCGAAGTCGAAATTCACTTTCTTTTTTATGTTCATTGAGAATTCTTTCACGTCTAGCTTCATAATCTTTTGTCAAATTATCTCTTTCCCGTTCCCACATCAGTTTTAACTCAGCTTTTTTTCTCTGATATTCTTCCAGAACTCTTGTTTTTTCATTTTCATAATTTTCCTTCTGTTTCTGATAATTTTCCATTCTTTCTTTTCTCTCGGAGATACGCTCTTCGATCTTCTTTTGATGTTCTTTTCGAATATTTTCTTGATCTTTCCGTTGTTCTTCGTAAAAATTCAATAAATTATCATAATCTGAAAGTAATAATTTATCCTTCTGACACTCTTCGAGTTTTTCATGGCAGATGCGGGATCTTTCTTCGATGTTTTTCTTTGATAATTGAGGTGTTTGAATTTTGTTAATTCGATTACGCTCAGTTTGACGAAGAACAGCTAATTCATTATATTCTTTTAAAATTTTTTCATGATCAATATCGGAAAATAATGATAATTTTTTTTGATCGTTAAATTTTTGTTGTTGTAACCTTAATTGGTCACTTGTAAATTCTGGGGGTTCGATGATAAAGTTAGCTTTTAATAATAATTCTCTTTCAACTTCAAGATCTTCAAATTTCTCCTTTATAAAAGTTTCGGGAATTAATTCAAGAACAACGGACTTATCGCGATTTGTATGTACCAAAAGTTTTTCCAAACATTTTGGACATGTAGTTTCATGACTATCACTCCATTTCATCGAGATATCGATTTCCGACAAACGTTCGCGAGTTGGAATTTTTCCATAAGTTTTCTCATATTTTTGTGAAAGTTTCCATTTTTTCGAAACGATATCATTTTTCTCAATAAAATCTTCTGTTATCTCAACGGGATCTTCCGGATTGTCGTTTATACTTGTCACTAATGCTAATTTCTTTTTAGCATGTTTAACTGTATCTTCGCGAGGAATATTTTTTTCTAATTCCGCGAGATGTTCTCTTATTTTTTGTTGTTCATGAATTTTTCCTTCAAAAATTCTTAGTTTAATCTCACTTTCTTTTAATTCCTCCAATTCTTCATTACATTTGTCAATTTTTTTCTGAATATCTTGGTCTGGGGGATTTGGTTTTCTTAATTTTGGAAGTTTTAAAACTTCAATTTCAGGCAAATCGTCAAGATTTAGTTTATGTAAAGGTTCAAAAATTGGTTCGGGTAACTCGATTTCCTTGATATGGGACAGATCTAAAACTTCTATAATAGGAGAATCCAGATTCCGAATATCATCATATGTTGGAAGTATAGGTTCCGAATAAACTGGTTCGGCGAGAACTTCTACGTCATCCATTGATGGTTTTAATGGTTCTGTCTTCAAATCAAGGTCTGATACAGTTTCACAAAAATCATCAAATGCTATAATGGCTTTATGACTTTCTTTTTTGATAATAGTTTCTTCATTCAATAATCTATCCCCGACGGGTTGTAAGTCTGATAGATCTTCAAAAAACAAATTTAACATTTCTTTCTTTTCTCTATCTGTTGACGTGAAAAAACTGCATCGTGAACCTTGATTAAGGAAAAAACAAGTTTCAAAAAAATCCTTCTTACCAAATGTTCGATTGATAACTTCTTGAGCTACATCATCGTTATATGATTTTTCTTTTATCTTTGTTATTAATCTTTTTGGATGCGATGCTCGCATAATTTGCCATTTATTTTCATTCGATAAAGAAACTTCTGTTTTTTGTTTATCAAGAACATTTCCACCATATAATAACCAAAAGATACAACGCAACAGTGTCGACTTTCCGGTTCCGTTATCACCTTCGATAACCGTAAGTCCTTTATCGATATCGACCTCATAATCATCGAAAATTAAAAAATGTTTAATTGAAAGGGTCAACTTTCCCTTTGGAGTTTTTAATTTTATTCCAATATTATCAATATCCCGATCCGAAAAATAATCATCGAAGGAATTTCCAGCAACTTTACGAAATTCTTTAAGAACGTCAATGTTTTCCCTAGCTGGTAGTGAAACATCTTTCTCTTCCGGATTAAATTTAACCTTTGTGCCAAGTTTTTTACGATGTGAGGAATGGAATGCGGTTAGTTCCGCCATCGTTCCTCCCGATAAAATATAACGAAGTTTTTCAGACTTTTCAATTTTGTTCGGGGGATCTTGTATATCTATCAGAATAGTTACATATTTTCCTCCCGATTCCATTTCTATCTCCCCGATTTCTAAAGCTTTATCACTGTTTAGGGTCACGATGAGAATTCGTTTAGGATCGTCTTCTCCATGTTTCAAAGGTATCAACGATCCAACATAAATTAAATTTTCTTGCGGCTGATGTGGAGAATGAAAATGTCCGGTAATCATCATTGGGTATTTTTTTAGCCATTTATCAGTACCTGTAAATGCCATACCATTATCTAGAGTAGCTCCGGTAAATCCTTGGTGTCCTAAACAGAGATTATAATTAATATCTTCTCCTAAATATTTAATTCTTGCTTCATGAAAACGTCCTTCCGGAATAAATGGGAAGCAAGCTATTTTATTGTTATTAATATTAATAATCGTTGGAACATCGATTACTTGAACATTTTTCCATTTTTTAAACGGATTAAGAAAGTGATCGTTTGAACAAAAAACATTATTGTTCTTAAAATCGTGATTTCCAACAAGAAGATAAACTTTTGTTGAATTAAAGGAGAGAATTTTTTCTAAAATTTCAATTAGAAAATTAAAAGATGATTCTTTCACTGTCGAATGGAGATCTAGTTCATCTCCACACAAAACTATGTGTTGAATTTCATGTTCTTGAATAATTTTATATATTTGTTCAAATGCAAATGTTAAATCAATAATAGTTTTTGGTTGAATATGACAATCTCCGATCAACAATAATTTAGCCATTTTATTTTTAACCTTAAAATTTTAAGGTTGATGAATTTATTTGGAGACTGTCTACCTAAAAGACACTATTCGTCGATAAATCTATTCAACTAAATAGTTTTCTAGGTGGAACTACCCAGTTTTGGACGGGTTGGGTAGGCTACTCAAGTAATATTCCCACACTATACTCTACCCGAAAGTTGCCCCGACATTACATAGAAAGCTCTTTTTCATCTGAAAACTGATTTACTTTTAACCTAAAGAAAGCCATGGCGCGCCGGATTACTATGAGCCGATCCCCTCGGGGGGTTGATCAACGTGTCGATGAGAGTTCTCGTATCACAATTAACAGTAATGACAACGTTTCGAGCGTCTCGACATCTACCAGCTCAAAGATAAAACAATACTCCCGCCCAAATCACAAACAATTTATTCCAGATGTTCAAAATCTTTACGATCTCGCGAATAAATACTTAATTCTTAAACCTGAAATCAACAAAATTCTCGACAACGATCTTCCCGGTTATAATACAGCAAAAGATTATGATGAAGATGGACATCCACCTGTTCCGTCAAACTTCATCAAGGGGTGGAAGTCCGGAAATGTCACAGTACCAAAACCAAATAAGCTTAATCGTGTTATGTTTTTTCCTCGAACTCGCAAGATTGCCCTTGATCTTTTGAAGGCAAAAGGAAAAGTGCCTCAAGATTCTACACTTTCTGATTTTTACCTGGAATTCGTCTCCAACGGTGAAAAATTTCCAGGGGATGTAGAGCCAACAGTTGAACTTTGGGAGTATATTAATGAATTCGATGAACATTGGCTTCCGTTTAATGAAAAAGCTTACTATGAAGCTTTGGGAAAACCCAAACAGACAATTTCGAGGGATGTCGAGGAAATGGACGAGGAAATGGACGAGGAAATGGACGAGGAAATGGACGAGGGAGAATCTCAAAAGGTTCCACAAGAGGATTTTGAAAGTTTGTCGGCCAAATTTGATTCAATTAGAATTTTTGAACAAGCTTGTCAAGAAGATGACGGGAGTATTAGTAGTTTTCGGACCAAAAAAATAACCAAATTGATCAAAATGATCGGAGAGTTGATTGACGACGACGGTCTCGAACAATTACTTGAAAAAATTCCGAAGTGGAGATCTGGAGAGGAAGACGAGTAAGAAAAAACTAAATATTTAAAAAACTATGTACACCTATAGGTGTCCATTAAGGGTAGCGGAGCAGACTTACTTTAAGGTATATATTTAAGGAAAGAATCGGTGCAATCCGAAAAATGGCCCTATTTTAGAAACCGATGATAAAATAATGTTCAGCGACCAAAAATTGTATGAAAGTGTTGGATCGTATGTTTGAGCATTAATTAATGCTCAAAATATTGAAGGTTTTCATCATATGAACAGTTTTTTGTAAAAATCTTGTAAAAATATCTACAAACACCAATAACATCACTTGTATAAATAGTTTTCAACGATCCAGACTTTTCGATGATCTCGGTTAATTCATTTTTTGTTCTGTAACAAGCATAATGTTCTTTAAAATTTTCCATTTCTTTTTCATCTTCCCACACCTGCGAATAAAAACCATGCATTAAATCTAATAAAACAGATAATTCTTTGGGTTGACAGTCGTGTTCACGGATGATAAATATTCCGTTAGGTTTTAGAATCCTACCTACCTCTTTTAAAGTAGTTTCTACTTCTTTAATATGATGAAGAGACATAAAAGCTGTTACTACATCTTGACTATCGTTTTCAAATGGAAGGTAATAACTATTAAGATCTAATAAAACAAAATTAAACGAGTTATCCACCTTTACAGGTTTAAAGATATCACAGCCATAAACACAACTTGCATCCAAAATTTCTGCAACAGCTGAAGTGATACTTCCTTCATTGCACCCGATATCTAAATATGTATCTATTTTACGTTTTGTAAGATAAAGTTTGAGCATATTTTCAATTTGTTCTTGACGATTTCTTGAACGACTCCACCCATTATGATTGCCGATCTGTCTTTTATATTCTTCGGAAATATAAAGTTTATTATGGACATAATTGCGGATTTCCCTATATATTTCTGTGTCGGACAATCGTTTGCGAACCAAACTTTCAATCTCGTTTATCAATAATCTTGCACAGTTAGGACTGTTTCTAAATTTTAAATCTGTCAAAATTTTCCTACAAAAAGATATTTTTAGTTGTTTGTACCCGGGATCCATAAATATTTGTTGAAATTGATTATCTTGGGAAGGTGTGGAAATTTTATACATTTTCAGATTGTAAAAATTTGAGGAAATAAATTTTACTTTTTAAAACTCTTAAAGATTTTAAATCCCTTAAGGAATACTTTAACAAATTAATACATATCCAATCTACCCTTAAGAATACTAATTAGTATTCTCTTTTAAATTATTTACTCGTCAAGATATGATAACCATTCATTGATTACATCATCCGAATAATCTCGTTCTTTTAATTCTTTAATTAGTAATTCTTTATGTTTTTCAAGATTATAAGGATTTAAACGATCTTTTGTTATAATAATTAAATTTGCAATTTGCTCATTTGACCC
>Ga0105046_10016330_pt1 | contig 11396 bp, 11 predicted proteins | sample MAT03_FD_78385 | JGI IMG/M metagenome (GOLD analysis project Ga0105046, IMG submission 78385) | Freshwater microbial communities from Lake Fryxell liftoff mats and glacier meltwater in Antarctica - MAT-03 (megahit assembly) | ecosystem: Environmental > Aquatic > Freshwater > Ice > Liftoff...
ACCTGAACGATGTCGCGCCGGTCTTGTTCGGCCATCTCTCCGAGCCACGAAAGTAAACTGGGCAGCCGGGCGATGAGCAGTCTTTCCTCCGGCAACCGCAGCGTCAGCCCCTCAGGAAGATCCCGCGACGCCCGCAAATTGATCATTTCACGAAAACGCCGCAGCGCTTCCACCCGCACCTCCGTCGGCGCTTCCACCGTATCGGCCAGCGTGTCACTCGCCCGCGCGAGCAAATAACCAAGCGCCACGGGTTCACGCATGCCCGCAGGCAACACCCGAACGCTCAGATAAAACGAACGGGAAACCGAGCGCAGCAGCGCCGCCTGTTCAGCAAAATGCGTCATGGGTCGCCCGTGCTTAATCCCCGCCCCTTGCAAAAACTACGCCGCAACTTCGTCCAGGCTCATCGTGCCCTTGAATTTTCCGGGCTCCTCTTCGATGCCAAAATTCCCGGCATACAACTCCGCGATCCGCGCGAGATCAGCGGCGGCGAGCGGTGCGCAATCTGACGCTTTGGCGAATTCCACAATCTGTTCCTCGTTGTAAATGTTCGGCAGCGTGCTGGCGACGCGTTCGTCGGCAAGCAGCCACTGCAACGCGGCCTGACCCAGCGAGCGCTCCGCATTTTCCAAAAACCTGAGCTGATCCACCTTCTTGCAGCCGTTGATCAGCCAGCTCTTCGGACGATGCACGCGGTGATCTCCCGGAGGAAACACCGTGTCGGGCGTGTATTTGCCTTCCAACATCCCTGAACTGTGCGGGACGCGGACCAAAAACATCGTGTCACGTCCGGCATCGGTTGCCGCCTGCTGGATCGCTTTACCGGGATGCTGCTCAAGCATGTTGTAAATGTGCTGCACGCTCGTGACTTCACGCCGTTCGACTCCATGCATTCCCTCGTAAAGCCAGCCAATCGCCGGCCCGAGCGCAAATCCGTAGTACCGGATTTTGCCCTGTGCCTTGAGACGTTCCATGGTTTCCCAAACGGCGTTGTCCTCGACCTGCTCCATGCCGATGTTGTGGAGTTGCATGAGATCGATGTGATCCGTTTTCAGCCGCTTCAAGGCGAGATCCGTAGCGTGTTCGAGGTTGGCCGGGGAAAAATCCTGCGGAATCGCACGCTGCCCGCGCCGTTCGTCGCCGTGGTTCACGTAATCGTAGCCGATCTTCGTGGCGATAACGATCTCGTCGCGCCGGGTCGGAAAGGCCTTGGCGATGAGTTCCTCGCTCAGACCGTTTCCGTAAGTATCGGCCGCATCAAACAAGGTCACGCCCAGATCCAGTGCCTTGTGCATCAGCGCGAGCGATTCACCCTCCGTGTAATTGCCCCACCACCCGGTCGAAAGTGTCCAGAGTCCGAATCCGACTTCACTGACCGTGAGATCTGTATTGCGATACGTGCGAAATTTCATGGTCAGGCATAATCGGCGGAGCGGTTCGCGCTGACAAGGGTTTTTGACGCTTCCCACGGCGGTTCGCGGCCATTACAAAAGGGCCGGACTTATGTTGCAATCGAAGTGGCCCCTGCGTGCGCTGATTTTCGGGGCCATGCTTTTTGTTGCCTCGCTTTGCTTCCTTGCCCCCGAGCTGCAGGCGCGTGTCGCCACGCATTTCAATGGTGCCGGACAACCCGACGGGTGGATGACCCGTGGCCAGCATCTGCTTTTCATATCGCTGCTTGGGTTTGGCCTTCCGGCGTTCATCACCGGGCTGTCCTACTGCATCCGGTTTTTGCCTTCGTCGATGCTGAATACGCCTCACTCCACGTTTTGGCGTTCGCCGGAAAACTACCCCGTCGCGTGCAGAATCATCCTCCACTGGTCCTACGCCGTGGGCGCGCTGACTCTGCTCTGGATGACGCTTCTGAATTATCAGTTGGTCGCTGCCAACCGCCTTTCGCCTCCGTTCATTTCGCCAACCCAGGCCCTGTTCACCGCCGGTTTCTACGTTATGGGATTGGTCCTCCTGATTCTCCAACTGGTGCGAACGTTTTATAAAACGCGATAGCGATCACCCCTCAACAATACAGCATTTTTACTTTCGCTGGCCTTGGTCTTGCTCTAATTTCGCCGCTCTCTGGTAAAACGACCCCTGCATGACCCCGTTGGAACAAAGGATCGGTTATAAATTTCGCAACTCGCTGCTCTTGGCCGAGGCAATGACCCATCCCAGCATTGGATACGAAACCCAGCGCCATCACCTCGACAACCAGCGCCTCGAATTCCTGGGGGACGCCGTCCTCCAGCTCATTTTTACCCGGCATCTGTTCGATCTTTTCCCGAAACACAGTGAAGGGCTGCTCACAAAAATGCGGGCCCGCCTCGTTTCCAGAGAGGGCCTGAAAGTCCACGCCGTCGCGCTGGGCCTCGGGGAATTCCTCATGATGGGGCGCGGCGAAGAAAAAAGCGGGGGCCGCACGCGCGCCGCAGCTCTGGCCGACGCTTTCGAAGCACTGGTCGGGGCGATTTACCTCGATAGCGACCTCCTCACCGTTGACCAGTTCGTGCTCAACGTCGCGGAAGAAGAACTTGCCCGCCTTTTAGCTGATCCGGAAGAAGCCAATCCCAAGGGCCAACTACAGGAACTGCTGCAATCCATGTCACCAAAAAGCCCGCTCTACGTCATCCTCTCCTCCGAGGGACCTGAGCATGCAAAAAAGTTCACCTCCGCAATCTTTTGGCTGGGTGAAGAACTGGGCCGCGGCGCGGGTGGCAGCAAGAAGGAAGCGGAGATTGCCGCCGCCGTGGATGCCCAGATCCACGAGCGCTGGAAACTTCCGAAGACTGTGTGAATAACTGCCAACGGATGCCAAAAACCCCGGCTTATCGGGTGTTGCCTTGGTACGGTTGGTTGGTTATTCGCAGCCCTCTTTGGGCGTGGAACCGCCTTGGTTCTGGTGTGGAACACGATGCGGCGGAGTTGTTCACAACCTGATGATGAAGAGTATTCGATCCCTTTCTTTTCTTTCTATAATAGGAGATGTGAATAGGTTCCTTTTCCCGTCGCGCTTTTCCTGTGAGTCATGAAAAAACTGACACCACTTCTCATCCTGATCCTCGTGCTTTCCGCAGGGGGAATTTACGTTTTCCTCAACAAGAAAGACACGCCCGGTCCGTACGCCGCAACCACGATAACGGACGAACCTTCCACGGGATCGAAAGTGCCTCGCCCTGCCGAGGAACCGCCCCGGCCCAACCAAGTGCTGCAACAACTGAGTCCGGACGGCACAAAGGCTGCGAAACGCATTCTGCCTGAGATGTCCGACTGGGACCGCAAGCTGGAGGCGATCCTGACCCAGAACGAAAAGAACCCCAAACAGGCCGTGTTGCTCCTGCTGAACATGCTCCCGACGCTCAAAGAGGAAGAACAGGCCGAGGCCGCAGATCACGCGGCAAACCTCTTGGAGGACGAGGATTATGCTTCGGTCATGCCGCAGTTGGTCAATGCGAGGCTGCCCGAAGAAATCGTCGATATCTTTTACACCGACCTGCTCAACCGGCCCGACGAGCTGAAATTGCCAGCCCTGCTCGAAGTGGCCAGGCAACCCGGGCATCCCTACCACGAGGAAGCCAAGGAGACGTTAAGCCTTTTTTTAGGCGAAGATTATCAGGAAAATTGGCCCCAATGGAAAACCGCGATTGTTAAATACCTCACCAATGGCGAAGCGCCGCAGTAGTTGCGGGCGGACTAAGGCTACGGAAGTTTTTCTGTCGGCACAGGAATCGCCTGACAAATGTCGCGCCAACCGGGAAAATTCCATTTATTGGGAAAATCGATGCATTGCTGCGGTTTGACCGACTGAATGGAGCACGCGTTGTCTTTGAGGAAAAAACACGCGCCGTCGTCCTGATCGATCAAGGCGAGCCCGTTGCGCTCCGGACGAAGCCGGGTGTAGCGCTCAATGAAATCATTTTCCTCAAGCCCGAGAAACGTCGCGATGCGCCCGATTTCCTCCTCTGAAACCTTCACAAAACCAGGCCACCGGCAGCACGCTGTGCAGCGTTGGCATTGGTAATAGACGGAAGAATCCACGGGGCGCAAAGCTATGGAAAATGTCGCGTGGCGCAAGGCGCGACAAAGCGGAAACAGTGCGCACGTCACAACCAGCATGGGCGGGGGCTGACGCACAAAGAGATTGCCACCACCCAGCGAACCTGAGATTTCCGGCGGCACGATGCCGAAACCGCCCACGTTCAAAGAAGCCGCTGCGTTCTGGGCTAAGCTCGGGTGCATCAGCTTCGGCGGACCAGCCGGGCAGATCGCGCTGATGCAGGAGGAACTCGTCACGCGCAAACAATGGATCGGCGAACGGCGATTTCTGCACGCGCTGAATTTCTGCATGTTGCTCCCGGGGCCCGAAGCGCAACAACTCGCGACGTATTGCGGGTGGGTGCTCCACGGCGTGCGGGGCGGGATTGTAGCTGGAGCGTTGTTCGTCTTGCCGTCTGCACTGCTGCTCTGGGTGCTCAGTCTGTTGTTCATGATGTACGGGGATCTCGCGTGGACACGCGCGCTGCTGGAAGGCCTCCAGGCGGCGGTCATCGCGCTCGTTGCCGCCGCGCTGATCCGGATCGGCAGTAAAGTCCTGAAAAACCCCGCCATGTGGGCGCTTGCGGCGCTTTCTTTTGTCGGCATTGCCGTCCTGCATCTGCCCTTCCCGCTCATCATCCTCATGTGCGGTCTGATCGGCGGAATCCTGGGCCCGCTCTATCCGCGTCTCTTTACCGTGCTAAAAAGTCACGGCGCAGTGGAGCATGGCGAAGAAAACCTCCCGCCTGGCCGATGGAAAAAAAGCCTGCTGGCGGCAGTGATCTGCGCCTTGCTGTGGTGGTTGCCCATTTTGGCGACCGGCCTGTGGCTGGGCTGGCGCTCGACGCAGTTCCAGATGGGCGTTTTTTTCAGCAAAGCCGCCCTGGTGACATTCGGAGGAGCCTACGCGGTGTTGCCGTATGTCGGGCAACAAGCCGTTGAGCGCTACGGCTGGATTTCTGCCGAACACATGTTGGTCGGCCTCGGCCTCGCCGAAACCACGCCCGGCCCGCTCATCATGGTGCTGCAATTCGTCGGGTTCGTCGGCGCCTGGCAAAACCCTGGCGCACTCTCGCCGCTGTGGAGCGCGACGCTCGGCGCGGCAATCACCACGTGGGCGACGTTTCTCCCATGCTTTATGTGGATCTTCGCGTTCGCTCCCGTCGTGGAATATTTGCGAGACAACACCCGTCTCACCGCCGCGCTCTCGGCAATCACCGCCGCCGTCGTCGGCGTGGTGCTTCAACTCGCGCTTTGGTTCGCGTGGCACGTCGTGGTGCCCGCGACAGGCGGGCTGAACTGGTTCCCGGTTGTGCTTGCAGTGGCGGCATTTGTGGCGCTGGTGCATTGGAAAAAACCGCTCCACCTCGTCCTCATCGCTTGCGCAGTGGCGGCCTTGGTGAAAAATTGGGCCATCGTCCTGTGACCACCGACCGTTTCCAACGCCCGCTCCGCGACCTCCGGATTTCCGTCACGGACCGCTGCAACTTCCGCTGCCAGTATTGCATGCCGCGCGAGTTGTTCGGAGCGGATCACGCCTTCCTGCCGCGCGCACAGATTTTGAGTTACGAAGAAATCGTGCGCGTCGCCACAGCGTTTGCAGACCTCGGCGTCACCAAGCTGCGGCTCACCGGCGGAGAACCCTTGTTGCGCCGCGACCTGCACCGGCTGGTCGAAGGCCTCGCCGCCATCCCCGGCATCGACGACATCGCACTCACGACCAACGGCGTCCTGCTCGCCGCCCAGGCGCAGGCGTTGAAAATAGCCGGCCTTCACCGCGTAACCGTGAGTCTTGATGCACTAGACAATACGCTTTTTCAAGCGATGAGCGACACGCGCTACAATGTGACCGATGTGCTGGCAGGCGTGCAAGCCGCTCAGGAAGCTGGTTTCGAACGGATCAAAGTTAACGCGGTGATTAAACGCGGGGTCAACGAAACGCAGATCCTGCCGTTGGTGGAACACTTCCGGCACACCGGCATCACGATGCGTTTCATCGAATTCATGGACGTCGGCGAAACGAACGGCTGGTGCATGGGCGATGTCGTTTCCGCCCAAGAAATCCTCGCGACCATCGCCGCCGCGTATCCGATTGAAACCGTCGGCCCGCTCCATCCCGGCGAAGTCGCGAAACGCTGGCGGCTCGCCGACGGCAGCGCGGAAGTCGGCGTGATCAGCTCGGTGACCCAACCTTTTTGCCAGGGCTGCACACGCGCCCGGCTCTCCGCCGAAGGCAAAGTGTTCACCTGCCTGTTCGCCAATCACGGCCTCGACCTGCGCCCCGTCCTGCGCGACGGAAGCCCCGCCTCCGCGCTCAGCGAAATCCTCCGCAAACTCTGGACCCAACGCGAAGACCGCTACTCCGAACTCCGCAGCGCCGGCACCGAACTCCACCCCAAAGCCGAAATGTCCTACCTCGGCGGGTAGCCAGATTCGTCCGACTTATCCCACGCGGCGGCATTCCGCGGCATCAGCGCACCCGTGCGCTTTGCCCTTTCAGAATATCGTTGGACGCGGCGCGGAAGGTCGTTTAACAGGGAGGAGTTTCCCGATATCCATGACCGTGCTCATCATCCTTGCCGCCGTGATCGTTCTGATCGTGGTAGCCGTCATCATGTGGGGGGACTGAGAAATTAAGAGTTAAAAATTCGTGGCCTCCGCCGGACGGGGGCCTTGCGTTCCACATTTCAGAGCGGATGGTGGATGGCGGATGGGGAGGGATTCGAACCCTCGGTGCCGATAAAAGCACACACGCTTTCCAGGCGAGCCCGATAGACCACTCTGGCACCCATCCGTTGGAAAAACTGAATGGGTAAGTTGCGCTTCACCTTCGGCTAAAGCAAGCGGCATTTTCTCAAAGGCATCCCGCCGGGCCACCGTAGCCGGCAGCCGCGCGCCGGCTGTTTACTGCCCTGCAACGGTGAGAGGTTCAGCGCGGAGGATGGGCTCGTTGTCGTCGGCAAAAGTATCAACGTACAGCTTGTCCTTAATCACCTCGCTGTAATCGTCCACTTTGCCATAAGTCGAACGTTGACCAGTCGTCTGCCCGCGTTCGTTGGTTACAAAAAATCCTTTGCCAGGCAGCATCACGATCCCGGAGATGGCCCCGTTGTTGTGATTGCCCCGGGGAGCGAGTTCCAATTGCTCCCATGGCACTTTGAGCGTTCCCACCACAGCCATGGCATCGTCCAGGATCGTGATCTGGCGTTCTGTGCTCTGGGTGACAAAATACCGGTTGCCGTCCGCTCCCACCGCCATGGCACCTTTCACATCGATCGACGTGGCGTTGTTGCCATCCTTGTCCATGCGGAAAACTTTGCCCGCGACAGGGTCCGTTACCCAGACCCGTTGATTGGCGTCGATGGTGATTTGCCTAAGGCTTTCCGCATTGGGGATGGAAATTTCGCCCGTGCCGTCGAATCCATCGAGTTTTGCATTCACAATGGTGCCCCCCGATTTTTCGAGAACCCATCGGCGAAGAACTCGCATATTCCGCTCGCTTTGCCAGAGCACCAGCGTGCTCCCCTCGCGAGTCACCGCAACACCTTCACAAGTCTCCGTTTCAATCTGAAATTGGGGACGCGCAAGGTTGGCATCGTAAATCTGGATCGTATTGCCCGCCGCAAGGTAGACGCGGCCTTCATCATCCACCGCAATCGCCTTGCACGTAATCCTTGGAATCACGCGCAGCGTGCCTTTGACATACTCGGGAATCTGCAGGTCAATCCGGCGCACTTCGCCCTCGCCTTCATGACTCTGATGATACGACGCGTAAAGATAGCGCCCATCCGGCGAGATCGCTATGGAGCGGTTGTGACGTGGAAAAATCTGCTGCGGACGTCCAAAGGCGGATTGGCTCTGGTCGATCAGATATTGCACCGACCACCGGTAAGCGTCACCACCTTCCGCGCGGAGCGGCGTGTTCAAGCCAACAGCGAAGAGGGTCGCAATATAAATCGCGTGGATCCAAGGACGGCCGGCGGGGGCATGGAGAAGATTGTTCATGGTTGGATGATATTGATCGTGATAGGGTTACAGAACAGTGTCGAAATGGTGACGATCGTGGAAATTCTGTCAAATGATAGAATCTTTAGCGCCCCATCAAGCGCTGCGGCAGCACCGCCAACACATCAACCAGCAGCAGAGGATCTGACATCACGGCACCCGCAGTGGCGAACCCGCGCCCCTTGCGCACCATGAGCCTTTTGAGTTGGCGTGCTGTCACTGCCACCGCAAAATCACGCGCTGCCATTTCACGACCAGCCAACCCCATGCGTGCGGCCACATCCTTTTCATTAAGAACAGTTTGCAGCCTATCCGCGAATGCTTCCGGACGGCGCTCCGGCGTGACCCAGCCGGTTTTGCCGTCGACAATCATCTCGGGAACTCCCGCCACGGAGGTTGAGACCACCGGCAAACTTGCGGCCATCGCCTCCATAATCACCGTTGGCAGATTGTCTTTTCCTCCATCCGATTCCGTCACGCAGGCCAGGGCAAAAATTTTCGCCTGGTGCAGAAGCGGGATAACTTCTTTTTCACTCAGTGCGCCGAGAAGATGAACTTTTTTTGATAGATCCAGTGATTCGATGAGCGCACGTAATTCATCTTGCTGCGGCCCGCTCCCAGCAATCGAGCAACGAAAAACAACACCCCGATCCCTCAGCACGCCGCACGCACGAATGAGATCATCAAACCCCTTTTTCTCCACTAACCGCCCGACTGAAACGATGTGCGGTTCGTCGCTCGGCCCGGGGCCCGCGAACTTTTCCACTTCGATCCCGTTGTAAACGCGGAAGATTTTCCGTGCGTAGCCCGGGAATTTTTCTCGCAGCCAGCCCTTGCTGAAATCCGACACCGTCGCAACAAATCGCGATTCGCGAATCAGTTCCTCCAACGCCACCGGAAAATCGGCTTCGCAAAAAATGTCGTTCGCGTGTCCGGTGAAGCTGTAGCTGATTCCGAACATTCGCTTCATCCAAAACGCCGTCCGCGCGGCAATCCCCGCGAAGTGGCAATGCACATGGCGCACCTTTTTTTCCCGGAGAATTGTCCCGATGTAATGCGCTTCGTAAAGCCGCGCTTTATCCCCTTTTTCACCCCAGAATTTGAACAACTCCCAGACTTCCTGCGGAATCGCGTCCTCTTTTCTCAACGCCTTGACACGCGAATTCAGAGCCTCTGCCGACGGCAAAAAATGCACCCGCTCCATGAGCCCTTCGGGAAAGTCCGCCTCGCTGCGCTGCTCCGCTTCCCGGATGGAAAACACCAGCGGGTCCATGCCCTGCGCGTCCATGGCGAGCACTTCGCGAAAACAAAACGCCTGAACGAACGACGGGAACCGCTCAAACAAATAGGCGAATCCCGGACGCGACATTTTCCGAATCGTTGTCTGTCGCCGAAGCGCCCTTACCCGGGAAGCTGGTTCTCCGGTGAAATCGAATTGGCGAGGCGAACGATGATCAGCGCAAAAATGATGATCCACGGGATCAGCGCACCGTAGCGCACCTTAACGTTTTCAATATTCCCGATGTGATACGCCCCCTGCCACGCGAGGAGCCATCCGCCCACCAACCACGCAACCTCAGGCGTTTGTAGCAGAATGAGAATCGGCATGGCGGAGAGCAGTCCGGCCAAAAACATAAGCACATCGAGAATCCGCCCTACGATCCCGTGAAACTTGCGCCCGAATGCGAAGGCCACAAGCATGGCCCCGATGGAATTGATGGCGATCCAGGACATGTCGGCTCCTTTTAATTACTCGTCGTTCACCGGACCGATACCGCAGAGCCAAAGCTTGGCAAATTGCAGGATCTGATTCCGTGTCAGGTTGTTCGCCGTGAGTTTGTACACCACCGTCGAGGAAACTACCTTTTCGCCGTCCATTTTGTCCGTGTACTCCACGGTTCCCGTGAGACCGGGTTTCGCCGTATCCACAGCGAAAAAGCTCTCTTCATCCACATTCGAGGCTACGAAGGTGTCTTCCGTGGCCTGCACTTTGTCCTCGTTCCAGCGCAGGTTGAAAAGGTAGGAACCCTTGCCGTTCGCCGCGCGCTGCGGATCTTCCACCCAACGGATGGACCCCGTGATTTTGTCAGAGTCTTTCTGCCCCTCGGGCGAAATGGTGATGCCCTCGGTGATCCACGAACCGCTCTCACGATCATAGATCAGCTTACCCGAAGCCGTCGCACGTCCATGCGAACCCAGCGGACCTTTAGCCAACACGATGTTGCGGAAATCCATCGGGTCGGTGTTTTTCGCCGTGTAAAAAACGCGCTTACCGCCAGTGAGTTCACGCGCAAATTTCACCGCACCCGTTGCGCCCGAACCCTTGCCCAGCATGATGCCACCGAAGCTGTCGGTGAATGCAACCTGATTGCCCACCGCCTGAATCTGAATGCGCGGCTTGGAATTCGCATCGCCGCTGCCGTCGAACAAATACTGCCCGCGTTCGTCGGTCACCACCGTGCCCAACCAGTCGCCGAGGTAAGTGTTATTGACGGAAAGCGTGAGCGCGTAGAAAAGCTGCCCGCGCTGTGCTTCCCGGCCCATCAACTTCGTCGCGATGCGCGGCGTGCGGTCGATTTTGCCTTTGATTCCGACAGCCCCGATTTTCAAATCGATCGCGTACACGTCTTTTGCACCTTTGGTGGGGTTGCCCTCGCTGTCGGTGTTGCCGCGCTGACGCGTGGCAAAATCGATGGTCATCGTGCCGGTGATCGCATCGCCGGAAACGAGCTTGGGTGCGTTTTGTGCCTGAAGCGGGCCGCAAAGAGTAAGCAGAGTCAGGGACGCAAGGAAGAGGGTTGAGCTAATTTTCATAATTTTTTGGCGGTTAACGGGCTCCATAAGTGCCTTCGAAAAACCGCAAGCGCAAGCGCAACTTCAAAATTCCTGCTCCAACAAATCCCGCGCACGCCCCAGCGGGATGGTAAGTATTTCCGAGTTTGGGTTCCATAGGTCCCGCACAATGAAAAACACCTTCGCATTCGGGTCTATACCCTGCGAAAGCGATATCTTCTGTCTAACATACCCGCCCCGCCCCCACGGAACCATCAAGCCAAGAGGAACATGATGAGAACCCTTGGCATCCACATAGGCGAGCGTGACAAAAGGAAAACTCGTTCTTCTAGCGAATGTTTCCCATTCAAGGAACATGGTGGAAGATCCCTGCATAAAAACATTCACCAGCCGCGCCGAGCCTGGAAACTCAACAGGCTCTTTCAATCGAACCGGAGGTGGCTGTTGCCAACCGAAGTCGCCATCTATTAATAAAGAAACACTGTCGATCTGATAAGACCACCAGGTCGGCTTTCCGGAAAGATATTCGTGCAACAACTGTTCGCTCGGAGGTAGCAACCGTCCATCCG